>Ga0080006_1206773_pt1 | contig 174301 bp, 160 predicted proteins | sample RS3BMetagenome_FD_69209 | JGI IMG/M metagenome (GOLD analysis project Ga0080006, IMG submission 69209) | Ferric oxide microbial mat and aquatic microbial communities from Rainbow Spring, Yellowstone National Park, USA - RS3B (SPADES... ...
ACCCCATCGAGCAGAATGCCGAGGAACGTTGGCGCTGGACCGACGGGGATGCGCTCTTGCTCCTGCCCGCGCCCACCGAGCGCCATTCCCTGCTCGAGCTCTTCATCCCTCAAACCATGCCCGCCTGGCAGCTCCCCACCCCCGCCTCCGCCATCACCCAGGCGGCATAGAGCCCTATTCCTGCGGATGCCCAGGCAGACCAAGACCGGGTCTGACCGAGAGATCTCATCCGCCGCCTCTGCACCCGCCAGTCCTGGGGCTGTGCAGCCTGGAGCAGCCTCAACCGGCCGGAAGCGGGGCCTTGGCCACCATCTCGGCAAGCGCCTTGCCCACCTCTTCGGTCCCGGCATTGCCGCCCATATCGCGCGTGCGCGGGCCGCCTTCGGCAAGCAGCACTTCAATCGCCCGCACGATGGCCGAGGCCGCAGCCGTCTCGCCCAAATGCTCCAGCATCATCGCCCCCGACCAGATCTGCCCGATCGGGTTGCAGATCCCCTTGCCGGCAATATCCGGGGCAGAGCCGTGCACCGGCTCGAACATTGAGGGATAAATCCGCTCGGGGTTGAGATTGGCGGAAGGCGCGATGCCGATAGAGCCAGCAACGGCGGGACCCAAATCGGAGAGAATATCGCCGAACAGGTTCGAGCCCACGACGACGTCAAACCAATCCGGGTGCTGGACAAAGTGGGCGGTTAGAATGTCGATGTGGTACTGGGCAGTGCGCACATCGGGAAATTCCGCCGCAATCGCAGCAAACCGTTCGTCCCAAAAGGGCATGGTGAACACAATGCCGTTCGACTTGGTTGCTGACGTGAGGTGTTTGCGCGGGCGCGAGCGTGCCAAGGCAAACGCATAGCGCAGCACGCGATCGACCCCATGGCGGGTAAAAATGCTCTCCTGGCTGACCAGTTCCCGCTCCGTTCCCTCAAACATCCGCCCGCCGACATTGGAGTATTCCCCCTCGGTATTCTCGCGCACGACATAAAAATCAATCTCTTCCGGCGTGCGATTGGCCAGCGGCGAACGTACTCCGGGCAACAGTCGGCAAGGACGGAGGTTGATATATTGATCAAAGCGGCGACGGATCGGAATCAAAAGCCCCCATAGGGAGATATGGTCGGGAACTCCCGGCCAGCCCACCGCACCCAGAAAGATCGCATCCGCCTCGCGCAGCCGATCCAGCCCGTCGGGCGGCATCATGGTGCCGGTTTTCTGGTAGCGCGCGCAGGACCAATCATAGTGCTGATATTGCAAGGCAAACCCGAAACGCGCGGCGGCGGCATCGAGCACGCGCATGCCTTCGGGCACGGTTTCCTGGCCGATTCCATCTCCGGGAATTGTCGCGATGCGGTAGGATTTGGTCATGCCTTCCTCTCTTCTTCAAAAGGCCGAGGCTTAAGCAAAGATGGGCAAACGTCAATGGCAGACGCCGGACGCTTGGGATCATTCGCCGACGGGCAGCTCGGCGAAAAAGCGGCTCCGAATTTCCAGCGATACGCGCAGAGTTTCATCGAGCGGTGGGCGCGGCCAGGGACGTAAACTGTGTTGTAAGGGGCGCGCATGCCCTGCCGCATAGAAGCTTGCCACAAAGCGCCGCTGCCGGAGCCCCGCCAGCCCCGGTAAAGCGACGAAAACCGGCGCTGCTGCGGCGCAGGCTTCGCTGAGCGCGCGGCGGGCATCGGCGGTCACCACAATGGCATCGGCCAAAGCGATGAAGGCTTCGTAGGGGCTGTCGGTAGGATCGCCCCAGCGATGCAGCACATGCATCACGGAGCCAAGACCCGCGGCCAGCGCCTCGGTTGCTTCCGCGCCCGTACGCCGAGAGGTTGCCGCAAGCACCGCGCCGCCGTAGCGCCGGGCAAGACCTGCGACCTGCACCGCAAGGCCATGCGCGAGCGCCGGAGGCATTTCCAGGGCAAATTGCGCCCCACCGACCAAAAGCGCAATCAAAGGCCGCGGCAGATAGGCAAATCGGGGCCGCCAGACATGGGCCGCCGTTTGCAGCGTCAGCGGGGAAAGGCGATGCGGCTCTCCCAACACGCCGATGACATTCGGTCCCACCTGCGGCCGGTCATGCCAGCCTGCAATAAGGAGATCGCAATGCTGCGCGCCGAACCCGGGGCGGTGAAACAGGACCGTTTGCACGCCATAACGCCGCTTCAGCCATACCGCAGCGGCGCCGGCGCGGGGGCCGGCTCCGATGACGAGTTGCGGAGGCCGGAACGGCTGCTCAAACGTGCTTCGCGGAAACATGGCTGCGGACAAAATATCCAACCCCATGCCAAGCGGCACCCAACCCATCAGCGCTGCCTGCCAGTTGCGGGCAAGAGGAATCCGCCGGAACGGCAGACAAAGCCGTTCTGCGATGCCAAGCGCCGGGTTTGCAACATCGGGATCCGGATCTTCCAGCACCCAGATTTCGGGGATTCCGAGTGTTTCGGCAAAGCCCGGCTCGATCCTTGTGGACGCATCCGCCATTTCCCATTACCTAGCGCGCATGGGAGCGCTTGACGAGACCACGGCGAAGCAAATCAAGCCGGCATCGCGGCGACCCCATGCGGGCAACAGGCGGAGGCGGCAGCCATATGAGTGAGACGGACCGGGACGCGGCTTTAGCCACGGCGCGGATTCTTTTGGAAATTTCGGCCATCAATGTGCGGCCGGAAAAGCCGTTCATCCTGACTTCCGGCTGGGCTTCGCCGGTCTATATCGATTGCCGCCGAATTATTTATTTTCCACGTGCCCGGGCGCGCATTTGCGAGCTCGCGGTGGAGAAGATCGGCCGCCACGTGGGCTATGAAAGTATCGATGTGGTGGCGGGGGGTGAAACCGCGGGGATTCCGTTCGCAGCCTGGATTGCCGACCGAATGTTGCTTCCGATGGCCTATGTGCGCAAGCAACCCAAGGGATTCGGCCGCAATGCCTTGATCGAGGGGGATGTGCCGGAGAACAAACGCACCTTGCTTGTGGAAGATCTCACCACGGACGGGCAGTCCAAAGTGCGTTTTGCCACAGCCTTGCGCGCAGCGGGCGCCATTGTGAACCATGCATTCGTGGTATTTTTCTACGGCGTCTTTCCCGGAAGCCTGGAGACGCTGGCCCGCATGGGCGTGCAATTGCATCACTTGTGCACGTGGTGGGATGTCTTGGAAGCTTGCCGCGAGCAGCCCGTTTTCGATCCGGCACACTTGCAAGAAGTCCGCCGTTTTCTGGAGGATCCGGTGGCTTGGTCGTGCGCGCACGGGGGAAAAGGCCAAGAAGAGAGCGAGCCCAAAGGAAAATAACGTGCCGGGCAAGTCTCGAACTTGACATCCATCAATGAGCCCGCCGCGAAGAACGATGCAATTGGCACGGGGGCCTTGATGATGCAAGCGGATCCATACCTTGATACCGAGATCGCTCGGCATGTCTGGGAAACACGTTACCGCTGGGAAGAGGCGGGCGAAGCCTCCATAGAGGCAACCTGGCAACGTGTGGCGCATGCGTTGGCGGAAGTGGAGCCGGCTGACCGAGACACATGGGAACAGCGCTTTCTGAGCATCTTGAAAGGATTCCAATTCCTGCCAGGCGGGCGCATCCAGGCAGGCGCCGGCACGGGGCGTGATGTCACTTTGTTCAATTGCTTCGTGATGGGGCTGATTGAAGACTCCATTCCGGGCATTTTTCGCTCTCTCCAAGAAGGAGCGCAAACCATGCAGCGCGGTGGCGGTGTGGGATATGATTTTTCCACGATCCGCCCGCATGGCGCACTCGCACGCAAAACCGGCGCTCTTGCCTCCGGCCCGGTTTCTTTCATGGACGTATGGGAGGCCATGTGCGCCACGATACAATCCACCGGGGCACGCCGCGGCGCGATGATGGCCACGTTGCGCTGCGACCACCCGGATATTCTGGCCTTCATCGAGGCCAAGCGTCAGCCCGGCAAACTCTCTCATTTTAACCTTTCCGTCCAGGTGACGGATGCTTTCATGCAGGCGATTGAAAAGGATGAAAACTGGCCGTTGGTCTTTCCTGCGAAACGGCTTGCCGGCGATGGACCGACACTGATCCGGGAATGGCCGGGCGAAGCACACGCGGTGCCCTGCCGCATTTTGAAAGAGCTGCCCGCTCGGACGTTGTGGGAGAGCTTGCTGCGCGCAACCTACGACACCGGCGAGCCGGGGGTGTTGTTCATCGACCGGATCAACCGGTTGAACAACCTGTGGTACTCTGAACGAATCACAGCCACGAATCCCTGCGGGGAGGTGCCGCTACCGCCCTATGGAGCGTGTGATCTCGGCTCCATCAACCTGACACGGCTTGTCCGTGACCCGTTCACGCGCGAAGCTTCCTTCGACAAAAATACGCTGGAGAAAATCACCGCCATTGCCGTCCGTCTGTTGGATAATGTGATTGATGCGTCACGCTTTCCGCTTCCGCAACAACGTGATGTGGTGCATAAAGCGCGGCGGATCGGGCTTGGCATTACCGGGCTTGGCGATGCTTTGGTCATGCTCGGGCTTCGTTACGGCAGCGATGCTTCGCTTGCTTTTGCCGCCGATATCATGCGCACGATTTGTCATGCGGCATATCGGCAATCTATAGCACTCGCCAAGGAAAAGGGAAGCTTCCCCAATTTTTCGCGCGAGCACTATCTTGCCGGGCCGTTCATTCAAAAGCTTCCGGAGGATATCCGTAACGGCATTGCGCGATGGGGGATCCGCAACAGCCATCTTCTGGCCATTGCGCCGACGGGCACGATCAGTTTGCTGGCCGGTAACGTCTCCAGCGGCATCGAGCCGATTTTTGCCGCCGATTACGAACGGACCGTTTTGGATAAAAACGGCGTGACCAAACACTTCTCTCTGACCGACTATGCCGTGCGGCTCTGGCGGCAGAATTCCCGCCAAAGTAAGGGGGTTCCGGAAGCTTTGGTAACGGCGGAGGAACTGCCGATTGCCGCGCATCTTGATATGCAGGCAGTGCTGCAGGCTTATGTAGACAATTCCATTTCCAAAACCGTTCAGGTCCCTCCGGAAACGAGTTTTGCGGAGTTTGCCCCTCTGTATCGAGAAGCTTATGAAAAGGGGCTGAAGGGATGCACGGCGTTTCGGCCCGCGGCGATGCCGGCGGTGGTTCTCTCACCGCCGGAAACTGCGAAGTTATCGTGCGACATCACAGGAAGCTGTGAATAATGGAAAAAGAGGAGATGCCCATATGGACCCGCTTTTGAGTTCCCGGCGCGATGTGCTGTTCGCCCCTCTGTTGGCAGGCCTGCCGCTTCTTTTGGGCGCAGAGTCCGCCAAGGCGGATAAGATCAATCCGGATTGGACAATTGTGCGCTTGCCCAGCGAGCTCAAATGGCAACCGGGGATCGCCGGCGCCCCGCCACAAAGCGTGGAGACGGTGCCGCTGTTTGGCTCAACCAATGCGCCCGGCCTCTATTACGTGCTGATCAAATGGTATCCGGGCTATATGAGTGCGCCGCACACCTACGTAACGGACCGATTGTGCGTGGTGGTTTCCGGCACCTGGTGGGTGAACAGCGGCGCCGATTTTGAGCCGGAAAACACGGTTCCCGCCCCGGCAGGTTCATTCGTGCATCGTATTGCCGGCACGCCGCATTACGACGGCGTAAAGGCGGACGGCAAGGAGCCGGCCGTGATCGCGCTTTGCGGCATGGGGCCTGTGGGGCTCAAATGGGTTGATCCCACCAAGCCGGGATGGCGGAAGGTTTAGGCGCATACGAGCATTGAGCACGCCACAGCCTGAAGGAAAATCTGTTTGATTTTTCCTTTATGGCAAGCCCGCCCAATTCAGATGGCATTTTAATGAGGAGGTGACGAAATTCGGTCCTCATTGCATGTCTGCATGCATGGGGGGGTGAACTCTATGGCTGACCTTTTCTTCATCCTGCTTGGTGCCGGCGGCATTATGCTGATGGCCGCTTACGCAGCTTTTTGCGCGAGGGTTTAGGCAATGCTTGATCTTATCCTCGGCGGCTGCGTGGCGTTTTTTATCTTTGGCTATCTGCTATGGGCGCTGCTTCGCCCTGAAGATCTCCTTTAAGGCAGACACTCCATGACGATCCGTGGTTGGGCAGAGATCCTGCTTACCCTTGCAGTTGCCGTGCTGCTGGCATGGCCGGTGGGCATTCACATCGCCCATGTTGCGGAAGGAAAACGCACTTTCCTCCATCCCTTGCTGGCGCCGCTGGAGCGAGTGATTTATACGCTTTCACGGATCGATCCCGTACAGGAAATGAGCTGGCAACATTACGCGTTTGCGCCGCTGGCGCTGAATGCCGTCCATTTTCTGATGCTATACGCAATACTCCGTTTGCAATTCTATCTTCCTCTTAACCCCGATCATCTGGCGGGCATGTCGCCGAGACTTGCTTTCAACACGGCGATGAGTTTCGTTACCAACACAAACTGGCAAGCCTATAGCGGTGAGACGACGCTCTCCCCGGGCAGCCAGATGTGGGGGCTGACTTCGCATATGTTTGTCTCGGCAGGTACCGGTATCGCCGCGGCATTGGCCATCTCACGCGCTTTTGCACGCGGTGGCCTGAAAACCCTCGGCAATTTTTGGGTGGATCTGACGCGCATCGTGCTTTACGTCTTGCTTCCGATTACCGTGATCGCAGCGTTTGCCTTGGTTGCACTTGGCGTCCCGCAAACCCTTGCCACCCATGCAGATGCAACAACGCTCGAAGGGATAAAACAGACGATTGCAATGGGGCCTGTTGCATTTATGGAAGCAATCAAGCTGCTCGGCACCAACGGTGGCGGCTACTTCAATGCCAACAGCGCACATCCGTTTGAAAATCCCGATGCGTTTACATGTATTCTGGAAATTATATTGGTGTTGATTATCCCCTTTGCACTCACGTTCACTTTTGGGCGTATTGTTGGCGAGAAGCGTCAGGGTTATGCGCTGTTGGCGGTAGCCGGCATATTTCTCCTGGCTGCGGTCGCCATTGCCTACTCCGCAGAGGCGCATGGCAACCCATTGCTTACGGCACTGGGCGTTAATGCAGCGCAGGGCAATATGGAAGGAAAAGAAGTACGCTTCGGCATTCCGCTTTCGGTTTTGTTCAATGTGGTAACGACTGCCACGTCTTGCGGAGCCGTGAATGCGATGCTGGATAGCTATACGCCGCTGGGCGGACTGGTATCCATGTTTCTTATGCAGCTTGGCGAAGTGGTTCCCGGCGGCGTGGGTTCTGGGCTTTACGGCTTGATAGTGTTCGCTCTGCTTGCGGTATTTTTGGCAGGGCTGATGGTCGGGCGCACGCCCGAATATCTCGGCAAAAAAATCCAGGCCAAAGAAGTCAAGCTGGCCGTGCTTGCTGTGCTGGTTCTGCCGCTTTCCATATTGGGCGGGACAGCGCTTTCGCTCGTTCTCCCCGAGGCTCGCGCTTCATTGGCGATTGGCGGGCCGCATGGTCTCTCGGAAATGCTTTATGCATTTACCTCCGCGACCGCCAACAACGGCAGTGCCTTTGCTGGCATTAGCGCTGATACGCCATGGCTTGATACCACGCTTGGTATCGCGATGTTGCTAGGCCGATACGCCTTCCTTGTCCCTGTGCTGGCGATCGCCGGTTCGCTTGCCGAAAAAGTGAAAGTTCCTGCATCAAGCGGCACTTTTCCAACTGATCGGCCGTTGTTTGTGGGGCTTCTCTGCGGGGTTATCTTTATTGTCGGCGGGCTTCAGTTCATGCCGGTCCTCTCGCTCGGCCCGCTTGCAGAACATTTTGTTCTGTTTGCTGGAAAATCGTTTTAACTTCTGCTTGAAATAAACCCATGCGGAACGGCACCATGCCTGCGCATCATACAAAGGTCGAAAGGGTTACTTCTTTCGATAGCTCGTTGATGGCTCGTGCTTTGCGCGACGCTCTCCGTAAACTCGACCCCAGGCAGCTTGTTCGCAACCCTGTTATTTTTGTTACGGAAATTGTCTCTTCCCTGGTCAGCGTGCTCGCGGTGCGCGATTTTGCCGTTGGCAAACCTTTCGGCTTTGCTTTTGCCATTGCCGTCTTTCTCTGGCTTACGGTTTTGTTTGCCACCTTCGCCGAGGCGATTGCCGAAGGACGGGGGCGGGCACGCGCGGAAACCTTGCGGCGTATGCGCACGGAAACGCTTGCAAAACTTCTGCCCAACCCCGCCAATCGGGCTGTTTTTAAGCCGGTACCGGCAAGCGAACTTAATGTCGGCGATCATGTTCTTGTCGAAGCGGGCGATATCATTCCCTCAGACGGCGAAGCGGTCGAAGGCATTGCCAGCGTGAACGAGGCCGCAATCACGGGCGAATCCGCCCCCGTGATTCGCGAAGCGGGAGGTGATCGCAGCGCCGTGACGGGCGGCACGCTGGTTGTTTCCGATTGGCTTGTGATACGTATTACGGCAGCCCGGGGCACGACATTTCTCGATCGCATGATCCGGCTTGTTGAAGGGGCGGAACGGCGCAAAACGCCGAATGAAATCGCGCTAGATATTTTACTTGCCGGCTTGACGTTGGTTTTTCTTATTGCCGTCGTCACCTTGGTGAGTTTCGCCCGCTATTCCGGCGCCACGCTTGGAGTCCCGGTCTTGGCGGCCTTGTTTGTCTGCCTCATTCCAACAACCATCGGCGGGCTGCTCTCGGCCATCGGCATTGCCGGGATGGATCGGCTGCTGCGCTTTAACGTGCTTGCAACTTCCGGACGCGCGGTAGAGGCAGCAGGCGATGTCGATACGCTGCTTCTCGATAAAACCGGGACGATTACGCTCGGCAACCGGATGGCAGCTTCCTTGGTTCCTGCGCCAGGCGTTACCGAGCAAGAGCTTGCGCAAGCCGCCGTGCTTGCAAGCCTTGGCGATGATACGCCGGAAGGCCGCTCCATTCTCACCTTTGTGCGCGGCCGTTACGGTATTGCCCCGGAGCGGCCGGAGGGGGCGAAAATCGTGCCCTTTCGTGCGCAGACACGGCTTTCCGGACTGGATCACGACGGGCAGTCCTGGCGCAAGGGCGCAGTGGATTCGATCTGCCAATGGGCAGGCGTGACACAGATGCCTCCCGTGCTGGCAAGCGCTGTGGAGCGAATTGCACGGGCCGGGGGCACCCCGCTTGCCGTGGCTCGCGGCCGACAACTGATGGGTGTGGTGGAGCTCAAGGATATCGTAAAACCCGGGATTCGCGAACGTTTCGCCGCGCTTCGGCGGATGGGGATACGTACCGTGATGGTCACCGGCGATAACCGCTTGACAGCCGCGGCGATTGCCGGAGAGGCAGGGGTGGACGATTTTATCGCCGAAGCGACACCTCAAGATAAGCTGCAATATATTCGCCGCATGCAATCCGAAGGGCGGCTTGTTGCTATGACGGGCGACGGCACGAACGATGCCCCAGCGCTTGCGCAAGCCGATGTCGGCGTGGTGATGCAAACCGGCACCCAGGCGGCACGCGAGGCAGGCAATATGGTGGATCTCGACAGAGATCCGACCAAGCTCATTGAAATTGTTGAAATTGGCAAACAATTGTTGATTACACGCGGGGCGTTGACGACGTTTTCCATCGCAAACGATGTTTCAAAATATTTTGCGATTCTGCCAGCAATTTTTGTTACGGCCTATCCCGAGCTTGAAGCGCTGAACGTCATGCGGCTGAGCTCTCCGCAATCGGCGATTCTTTCAGCAGTGATCTTCAATGCTTTCATTATCGTTTTGCTGGTACCGCTTGCATTGCGCGGCGTGCGCTTCCGCCCCATTGGAGCGGCTGAGCTGCTCCGACGCAACCTGCTTCTCTACGGCGTCGGCGGCATTATTGCGCCGTTCATCGGCATCAAACTGATCGACATGTTCATCACCGCACTTGGACTTTCCTAACGAGAGGCAGAAATGGTCGCGGCTTGGAGTAAGGAAACGGCATCATGATCGGTACATTTCGCCCAGCGCTTATTTTGGTCGGGTTGCTTACACTCCTCAGCGGCGTGCTTATGCCGCTTGCTTTCACCGGCCTTGCCGACCTTGTTTTCCCCTATCAGGCACACGGAAGCTTGATGAGGAAAGACGGCAAGATCCTCGGCTCGGTTCTGATTGGGCAAAATTTTACCGCTGCAGGCTATTTTCATTCGCGCCCCTCGGCCACCACCGAGCCCGATCCCAAAGACCCCACCAAAACCATTCCCGTTCCCTACGCCGCCGACAATTCGGCAGGCTCCAATCTGTCACCGACAGCAAAGGCTTTGATCGCGCGCGTCAAAAACGACCTGCCCGCGCTGGGGCCGGCCCCGGTGCCCGCGGATGCGGTGACCACTTCCGGTTCCGGGCTTGACCCGGAAATCTCGCGCGCCTATGCCGAGCGGCAGATCGGCCGGGTTGCGGCCGCCCGACATTTACCGGAAAGGGTTGTCCAAGATTTGGTAAACCGCTTCGTGAAAACTCCGGCGCTTGGGTTTATTGGCGAGGAACGGGTAAACGTGCTTCTGCTGAATGATGCATTGGATCAAATGGCAAAGCCGTAGCAACCCGCTATCATAGGGCATGCCACGCGAGGATGACGAACACCGCCCGGATCCGGATGCTTTAATTCTTGCGGCCGCCCGTGAAAACAAAGGGCGGCTGAAAGTTTTTCTCGGCATGGCGCCCGGGGTTGGCAAAACGTGGGAAATGCTTGCTGCAGCCCGCCGCAAGTACGAAGCGGGCGTGGATGTCGTGGTCGGGCTTGTGGAAACGCACGGCCGCGAGGAAACCGCGGCGCAAATTGGCAATTTGCCGGTGCTGCCACGAAAGAAAATTCGCTACCGGGGGCACGAGCTGGAAGAGTTCGACCTTGATGCCGCGCTTGCCCGGCACCCGCAGCTTTTACTGCTGGATGAGCTTGCGCATACCAATGCGCCCGGAAGCCGGCACGCCAAACGTTGGGAAGATGTGGTTGAACTCCTGGAGGCGGGGATCGATGTCTGGACCACGCTGAATATTCAACACCTCGAAAGCCTGAACGACGCAATCGCGCGCATCACCGGAATACGGGTCGCCGAAACCATCCCCGATCGCGTGCTTTCGCTTGCCTCTGATATCGAACTTGTCGATCTTCCGCCGGCCGAGCTCCGTGCGCGGCTTGCCGAAGGGCGGGTCTACCCCCCTGAGACGGCCCGTCGGGCGTTGGAAGGATTTTTTCGCGAGGGCAACCTTGCAGCCCTGCGCGAGATGGCGCTGCGCCGCGCCGCGCAGCATGTCGATGCCGCCGTTGCGGATTACATGCGCGCGAAAGCAATCCCGGGGCCTTGGCCGGCCGGGGAACGCGTGCTCGCGCTGATCGGCCCCGATGAAACGGATGCCGAAGGGGTGATACGCCATGCCGCGAAGCTTGCGGATGCGTTGAAAGCACCGTGGATTGTTTTGCATGTCGAACGGCCGGGACGGCTTGTCGATCTGCACGGACCTTTCACCCTTGCCGAACAGCTTGGGGCGGAAATTGAAACCGTCACCGGCAACGACATCGTGGCACTCACGCTGGATACCGCCGTCAGGCGCAATGTTACCCAGATCGTCATCGGACGCGGCCGCCCCGCACTTTGGCGCAGACTCACCGGGCGAACGCTCGCACAAGTCCTGGCGCGTCAAGCCGAAGCGTTCACCGTGCATATTGTGGCGCGTCCCGTCGGCCCGGTACGATGGCTGGAGCATCGTCCACGCCCTCCAAGCGGACCATGGCCGTGGCTGACGAGTGCCGCACTCGTGGCGCTGGTGATCGCGATCGGCAAACTGATCCCCGCCATTCCGGGCGAAGCAATGGGGATGGTGTTTCTTGCTACGGTGGTCACTGCGGCAAGTCTCTACGGCTTGCGGGTTGCCCTCTTTGCGGCCGTGCTTGGTTTTCTGAGCTGGAATTTCTTCTTCTTCTCGCCGTTCTCTTCCTTCGCCATTGGTGATGCGAGCCATCTTGTTACCATTTTCGTCTTCTTGGCCGTGGCGGCTATTACCGGAGGCCTGGCAAGCCGTGTCCGCAACGAAGTCGCGGCCGCTCAAAGTCGGGTGCAGAGCCTGCACCGGATCAGCGGCTTTCGTCGCGCACTGGACGCCGCACGCACGGAGCCCGAACTGCTTGCCGAGCTTGCTCGCCAAGGCGCCGGCTTGGTGGGGCAGGCCGTGGTTCTCACCAAGCAAGAAAGCGGTGAACTTATGCTAAGGGCTGCGGACCCCGCCGGCGCGGCTTTGGATGAGGCCGCATGGGCTGCGGCACGTTGGGCGGTTGCGCACAATGAGCCGGCAGGCAGCGGCACCTCGACGCTGCCTTCCGCTTCCTGGCGGTTTTTGCCGCTTTCCACCATGCAAGGCGTGCAAGGCGTGCTTGGTGTTGCGGCAGCCGAGGGGGTCGCGTTGACCGAACCGCAGTTGCAGGCGCTTACCACGCTTGCCGATATTGCCGCCGTCACGCTCGAGCGTCTGCGCCTGGCCCAAGAAGCCGCCCGGAGTGCGGCACAATCGGAAACGCAGCGGCTGCGCACGGCTTTGCTCTCCTCGCTTTCGCATGACCTTCGCACGCCGTTAACCGCTATTCGTGGTGCGGCGGAAACCTTGCGCACTGCCTGGGACCAGCTCAATGCCGCCACGCGAGCGGATTTGCTGCAAAGCATCGAACAGGACACGACGCGCATGCATCGCTTTCTGGCGAATATCACCGATATGATGCGCCTGGAGAGCGGGCAGATCGTCCCGAGGCTTGCCCCCGTTCAGTTGAACGAGATCGTCGAGGCCGCCATTGCGCGGTTAGAAGGGGGGCTTTTGATTACCGTGAACATTCCGCCGGATGTGCCTCCGGTATTGGCCGATCCGGTTTTGCTCGAGCAGGTATTGGTGAACGTACTCGATAATGCGTTGAAATATTCCCCGACGAACGGCCTCGTTTCCGTAGCGGCAAGCCGGGAGGGGAACGAAGTGGTGATTCGTGTGAGTGATGAAGGGGTAGGCATTCCGCCCGAGGATTTGCCGCATATCTTTGATAGTTTCTATCGCGCCAGCCGCGGCGACCGGGTGCCGCCGGGCACCGGTCTTGGGCTTGCGATCGCTCGCGGTTTTACCGAAGCGATGGGCGGGCGCATCAGCGCAATGAGCCCCCGCCCCGACGCCCTGCCGGGCGGCTTTCCCGGCACGGTGATCACCATTTCGCTGCCGGCAGCAGGATAATTCCGGCCATGCGGATTCTGATCATCGACGATGAAAAGCAAATTCATCGTTTTCTTCGCCCCGCGTTGGAATCTGCGGGCTATACAATCGTTCAGGCAGAGAACGGCGCAGAAGGTTTACGTTTGGCTGCGAATAACGCTCCGGATCTCGTGCTGCTTGATCTCGGCCTGCCAGATATTGACGGGCAAGACGTGTTGCGCAAGCTCCGCAGCTTCTCCCATGTGCCGGTGATTATCCTTTCCGCCCGAGAGCGCGAGGCAGAAAAGATTGCAGCCCTCGATAACGGCGCTGATGATTATGTGGAAAAGCCTTTCGCACTCGGGGAATTGTTGGCGCGGATGCGTGCCGCGCTCCGCCGCAAGGCATCATCCGAGAAGGATGCGGAATCGATCCGCATCGGCGACATCGAGATCGATTTCCTCCGCGGCGAGGCGCGACGCAACGGCGAAGTATTGCCGCTTACGCGCCGGGAATTTGGCTTGCTTGCCTTGCTCGCGCGCCATCATGGTCGTGTGCTCACGCATCGCCAGTTATTGACCGCGCTTTGGGGCCCGGCCCATACGGAGGATATTGCCTATCTCCGGGTCTATGTTTGGCAATTGCGACGCAAGCTCGGTCCCAAAGCCGAGAAAATTTTGGCCACCGAGCCGGGTGTGGGCTATCGTCTCCGCATTCCGGAAGAATAGCCGCCCTGGGCAAGACGTTGCAGGTTGCCGGAGTTCAAGGAGACGGCTTGCGCAAGCTCAAGATATAAGCAGTCACATCGTCGATCTCCGCGCGGGTCAGATGCAAATCGGGCATTCGGCTGGCCCAATGCGGCGCCTGCAGAAAGGCACGCAACGATGCGGCGGTGGTTGTCGGTTTGTTCGCTATTGCGGCAAATGTCGGCACGGCATCGCTTGCCCTCATCTGTTCCGGGCCGACAAGATGACATTGGCTGCACCAACGCGTGGCGATTTGTTGGCCTGCCGCGCTGCTGTTCGACTTTGGTTGAGCGCCGGCCACAGCGGCGGCCAGGGTTAGGGACGCAGAAATGGCAAAAGCGATACGGATTTTTATCATGTGCATTCTCCTTCCGCCGACAACGGCGTTGCCTTACAGGTTTAATGCCGCAACGTTATGAGATTGCTCGTGAAAAATCAGCCTCTCGCGCATCCGGATAACAAGAAATGAAAAAGCGTGTTCAAATCTCTACCAGCCCGCGGGCGAATTCCTGTGCATCAAAAGGGCGGAGATCCTCTGCCTTCTCCCCCACCCCCACCGCGTGAAGCGGTAACCCGAAACCTTCTGCCAGCGCAACCACCACCCCTCCGCGCGCGCTGCCATCCAACTTCGTCACAACAATGCCTGTGACATCAACCATTTCTTTGAACACGCGCACCTGTTCAATGGCGTTTTGTCCGGTCGTGGCATCCAGCACCAGCAAAACGGAATGCGGTGCCGTCGCGTCCTGTTTGCGCAGAACTCGGATGATTTTCTGCAATTCCTCCATCAGCGCGCGCTTGTTGTGCAGCCGTCCGGCGGTGTCAATCAGCAGCACATCGCGCTGCTCCGCCTTTGCTTTGCTGAGCGCATCGAAGGCAAGACCGGCCGGATCGGCACCCGGGGGACCTGCGATCACCGGGGCGCCTACGCGCTCGCCCCAGATCTGCAATTGCTCGACGGCAGCTGCACGAAACGTGTCTCCGGCCACCAGGATCGGAGAAAGACCCTGCTCCTTCCAAAACAATGCAAGCTTGCCGATGGTGGTGGTCTTACCTGTGCCGTTGACGCCCACCACAAGAATGACGTTCGGCTTGCGGGAGGGATCAAGTTCCAACGGCCGGGCCACCGGTGCAAGAATGGCCGCAATGTCATCAGCAAGCTGGGCGCGGACCTCCTCCTCGCTAACATCTTTGTTAAAGCGTGTTTTACGGAAGTCGGCAATGATTTTTGCCGCGGCCGCGGGGCCGAGATCCGCCGCAATCAGCGCCTCTTCCAGCTCTTCCAAAGCCTTCTCGTCAAGCTTTCTACGGGTTAGGACGCCGGCAATCCCGCTGGTAAGCTTTTGCTTGCTGCGCGCGAGCCCCTTTTTCAGCCGAGAGAAAAAACCGGAAGGCGCCATCAGGATGCCTCTGCAACAAGCCCCTTTGCGTCCGCTCTGCTGACCAGGGCGGTCAAGAGCGCCCCCTGCGTATGCGGCGAAGAGAGATGAACGGGGCAGAAATGTTCCGTGTGCCCTCGCTCCGGGAATTCAAGAAGAATCTCGACCCGCCGGCCGATATGAGACGCAAAAAACCGCTTCCTTGCCGCCTCGCCGAGTTCACGCAAAAGGGCTGCCCGTTGGTCACGCTCACGTGGCGGCACTTGTGGCATGCGCGCGGCCGGTGTGCCCGGGCGGGAGCTGAACGGAAAGACATGCAGATAGGGCAATTCCATCTGCTGCACGAAATCGAACGTTTCCCGGAACAATGTTTCGGTTTCGGTGGGAAAACCTGCAATCAGGTCAGCACCGATGGCAATTCCCGGCCGCAGCTGGCGGGCGCGCGCAATGGCCTGCCTCGCCATTGCCGTACTGTGCCTGCGCTTCATGCGCTTGAGGATCAGATCGCTCCCGGCTTGGAGAGAGAGATGCAAATGCGGCATGAGCCTTGGCTCTTCAGCAATGACGCGCCAGAGGTCTTCGTCAATCTCGGCAGGATCTAGCGAAGAGAGCCTGAGCCGCGGCAGCTCGGGCACCTCGGCCAAAAGGCGCCGCACCAATTGCCCAAGCCGCGGCCGCTCCGGCAAATCCAGCCCGTAGCTGGTGAGATCCACGCCCGTCAGCACCACCTCCCGAAAGCCGCGTGCGACAAGAAGCCGCGTTTGTTCGATGATGCGGGCAAGCGGTATCGAGCGGCTGGGCCCGCGCGCGAACGGAATAGTGCAAAAAGTGCAACGATGATCGCAGCCTTGTTGGATTTGCACAAAGGCACGCGCACGGCCGCCAAATTCGGTAATCAGTTGCAGCGCTGGTTCCTGCAACGCCGTGGTATCGCCGCGGCCGAGAGGGGTGTCTGCGGCCCAAGTCTCCGCGCGTAATTTTTCGGCGTTGCCGACGACCCGGCTTACCCCGGGCAAAGCGCTCCAACGCGCCGGATTGAGTTGCACGGCGCAACCGGTGGCAATGACGTGCGTGCCGGGGCGCGTGCGGACAATGCGGCGAATGGCTTGACGCGCTTGCCTTTCGGCCTCGGCGGTGACCGCACACGTATTCACGATCACTGTGTTCTCCAAAGCAGCGGCGTGGCTGCGGATCACCTCGCTTTCATAAGCGTTCAAGCGGCAGCCGAAAGTGATGATCTCTGCGCTCATGACGGAAAAACGGAAAGATCCAGCTCGCCGACGAAAACGGGGGCAGCCGGTCCGGTCATCAGCACGTGGTTGTCGTCACGCCAGAAAATCTCGAGCTCTCCGCCGTCGAGCACGACGGTAAGACGACGATTCGCAAGCCCGCGCCGATTGGCATTCACCGCTGCAGCACAAGCCCCCGAGCCGCATGCCCGCGTGAGGCCCGCGCCGCGTTCCCACACCCTCACCCGCAACCGGTCCGGAGCGAGGATTTGTGCAACCCCGATATTGGCCCGCTCGGGAAACAAAGGCGCGCGCTCCAACGCAGGGCCAAGGGTAGCGAGAGGAACCGCTTCGACATCGGAAACAAAAAACGTCACATGCGGGTTCCCCATGGAGCAGGCGGCAGGAGAAGATAACGGCCCGAGCGCAAGAGGCAGCGAGAGTGTGTCCAGAGGTTCGGCGAGCGGCACGTCCGCCCAGCTGAGGCGCGGCTCACCCATATCCACCTGAATGCGGCCGTCGTCGCGGCGCTCGGCCTCTAGGACGCCGGCTTCGGTTTCAATGCGAAAACTTGCCTGCCCCGTTTCGCGAAACAAAAGCTCTGCGATACAGCGGGTGGCGTTGCCGCACGCCCCGGCGGGCGAGCCGTCGGCATTCAGAATGGCCATTGCGGCATCCGCTCCGGCGTGGGTTGCCGAAGTGAGCCGAATGACCTGGTCGCAGCCGATCCCGGTATGGCGCGCCGCAATGGCCTGCGCCTGGCCCGGCGTCAGGGCAAGCCGCTTGGCCCGCTCGTCTATGATGACGAAATCGTTGCCGAGCCCATGCATTTTCCAAAACCGTGCGCGCATGCCTCTCTCTTATGGCGGCCCTTTGCCTTATATGGAAGCGGAGCGCCTTCGGGAAGGGCGGTTCTTGCAAGTCTCCCTCCCTGCCGCTATAAGCCGCGCCACATTGCGCGCCCGGGCTGAGAGGGCATGCCCGGCCGCATGGGGGCCTCCGCCATTTGTCGCACACCGGCCAGGGTGGGGTGCTCGAGACGAGACAGCAGAAAGGAGAGTAAAATGCCCAAACGCAAGACCAAGTCTTCGGTCAAAAAACGCTTTAAGATGACGGCCTCCGGCAAAGTCATGTCCCCGCCCGGGTATAAGCGTCACAACCTTATGGCGCGCACACAAAAGGCCAAGCGCGCCAATCGCGGCTATCGGGTGCTTGCCGCGCCAGATGCGCGGACGGTGCGCCAATGGGCGCCTTATGGGTTGCGCTAAGCCAAGCAAACCATCAAGCCGGCGATACGATAAGGAGGCAAAGAAATGGCACGCGTGAAGCGGGGTGTGACACAGCATGCCCGTCATAAAAAGGTTCTGAAGCAGGCGAAGGGGTACGTTGGAAGATCTTCCACCAATTATCGCATTGCATTGGAACGGCTCGAAAAGGCGTTGCGTTATGCGTATCGCGATCGGCGCAACAAAAAGCGTGATTTTCGGGCACTGTGGATCCAGCGAATCAATGCGGCGGTGCGGGCGCACGGTTTGACCTATTCGAAATTCATCGCAGGGCTGAAAAAAGCGGGCATAACGATGGATCGGAAAATCCTTGCCGCAATGGCCTATGAGGATGAGCAAAGCTTCACGGAAATTGTGAAAAAAGCGCAAGAAGCTCTCGGTTGAGGCATGGGCAAACTCGCCCGCGCAGACACGATGCGTTATTTGCGACATCAAACGGAGACATGACGCGACGGAGCGCCGCTTTGGCGCTCTTTCCGTGCAAGAGACGGCCATGACGGATGACCTTGCGGCGCTCAGGCGCGAAACCGAGACGGCGCTTGCCGAAGCAGATGATTTGCGCGCGCTGGAAGCGGTGCGTGTTCGCATGCTTGGCAAAGGCGGAAGGCTTACAAACCTGCTGAAACAATTGGGTACCCTGCCGGCGGAAGAGCGGCGAAAGCAAGGTGCGGCGCTGAACCGCCTGAAGGAGGAAATCTCGGCCTTAATCGAAGCGCGCAAGCAGGTTCTCGAAGCGGCCGAATTGAACGCCAGACTGGCGCAGGAACGCTTCGATATCACACTGCCACCGCGGCCGCAGCCGCAGGGATTCATTCATCCGATTACACGCACCATTGAGGAAATGGTTGCCATCTTTGGCGCGATGGGCTTTGAAGTCGCGGAAGGCCCCGATATCGAGACGGATTGGCATAATTTTTCCGCTCTCAACATTCCCGAGCATCATCCGGCGCGAACCGAGCATGATACGTTTTATCTTCCCGGTAAGCGCGACGGCCGGCCGCTTGTTCTGCGTACGCATACCTCGACCGTGCAAATCATTACCATGCTTTCGCGCAATCCGCCATTTCGTATTATTGCCCCGGGGCGCGCTTATCGCGCGGATCATGATGCCACACACAGCCCGATGTTCCATCAATGCGAAGGCCTTGTGATCGATCGCGACATTACGCTTGCCCATCTGAAGGGTTGTTTGGTTGATTTTCTGCGCGCATTCTTCTCTCTCCCCGAGCTTGCTGTGCGTTTTCGAGCAAGTTACTTCCCGTTTACCGAACCCTCGATGGAAGTCGATATCGGCTGGGATCGCGCCAGCGGCAAACTCGGCCAAGGCACGGATTGGCTTGAAATTTTGGGCAGCGGCATGGTGCATCCGCGTGTCTTGGCCAACTGCGGACTTGATCCACGCGAATGGCAAGGCTTCGCTTTCGGTATGGGAGTGGAACGGCTTACCATGCTGAAGCACGGCATTACGGATTTGCGTAACTTCTTTGAAAGCGACATCCGCTGGTTGCGGCATTACGGGGCAAACCCTCTTAGCCCGGCCATTCTGCACGAGGGGATTTGAGGCGGTGAAATTCACGCTTTCCTGGCTTCGCACGCATTTGGAGACAGAGGCTTCGCTTGCGCAGATTGCGGACACCCTGAATGCCATCGGGATTGAGGTTGAAAGCGTTGCAGACCCGGCGGCGGCGTTGGCACCGTTTCGGATTGCGTATGTGCGCGAGGCAAAGCCGCATCCCAACGCCGATCGGCTGAAAGTCTGCGAGGTGGATCTCGGAGAGGGCGCCCCCATTTCCGTTGTTTGCGGCGCCCCCAATGCAAGAACCGGCATGAAAGCGGTGTTTGCGCCGCCCGGAAGCGTTATTCCCGGAACGGGGATGGTGCTGAAAGTCGGCGATATTCGCGGTGTGAAAAGCGCAGGGATGCTGCTTTCCGCTTATGAATTGGGTCTGGGGGACGATCACAGCGGCATTGTGGCCCTGCCGGACGACGCGCCGGTTGGCATGGCCTATGCGCAATGGGCCGGGCTTGATGACCCCGTCATTGAAGTTGCGGTGACCCCGAACCGGGGCGATGCTTTGGGCGTGCGCGGCATTGCGCGTGATTTGGCGGCGGCTGGGCTTGGGCATTTGCGCGAATGGAGCGCAGAACCGGTAGCTTCGCAGTTTCCAAGCCCCGTTCGCTGGCAGATTGAATGGCGGGAAGCCTGTCCCTTCGTGCTGGGGCGTGCGATTCGCGGGGTGCGCAACCATGCAAGCCCTCAATGGCTCGCCAACCGGCTGCGCGCGGTGGGCCTGCGCCCGATCAACGCTCTTGTGGATATCACCAATTTTTTTACGATCGATCTCGGCCGGCCGTTGCATGTTTTCGATATTTCCAAATTGTCCGGAAACACGCTGACCATGCGCCGGGGGCGCGGCGAAACGTTTCGGGCGCTGAATGGACGCGATGTCTTTGCAACCGAAGAGGATTGCATCATTGCCGATGCGGCCGGCGCGAAATCGTTGGCCGGCATCATCGGCGGCGAAGCCACAGGATGCGACGAGCGCACCACCGAGGTCTTTATCGAATGTGCTTTGTTTGATCCGATCCGCATCGCTTTGACCGGCAGGCGGTTGCAAATCGCCTCTGATGCGCGCCAGCGATTTGAGCGCGGGGTCGATCCGGCCTTGATGGAACCTGCGTTAGAAGCGGCAACGCACATGGTGTTGGAATTGTGCGGCGGAGAGCCGAGCACGGTCGTCGCAGCCGGCGAACTTCCCGATTGGCGGCGAAATGCGCGCTTACGCTTTGGCCGTATCCGCGCATTCGGCGGTGCCGACGTTTCTGCGGAGGAGGCGGTCGCCATTTTGCAGCGCCTGGGTTTTGCCGTTGCGGAACAAACAGCTGACGAAGTGCGGGTTCAGGTCCCCTCCTGGCGCCACGACATTGCCGCCCCCATCGTGCTTGACCAGGCTCCGGGGCTTCCTGCTGCCAAAGCCGAACAAGCCGCAAGCGGGGTTGCTGAGATCGAGGCTGAGTGTGACTTGATCGAAGAGGTGTTGCGCATTCGAGGGCTCGACAAAGTGCCGGCGCGTTCGCTTCCGCCGCTGGCGCCGGTGCCGGCAGCCGCACTTTCTCCAACCCAGAGGCGAACGGCGCTGGCACGCCGCGTGCTGGCCGCCCGCGGCCTTGTGGAATGTGTCACGTTCAGCTTTATCGCGCAAAACACTGCGGCCTTGTTTGGCGCGACCCCTGCCTCTCTCTCCCTCTGCAATCCGATTGCAGCCGATCTCGACATATTGCGGCCAAGCCCGCTGCCAAGCCTTGCCTTGGTGGCAAGCCGCAATGCCGCCCGCGGGTTTCCTGATGGCGCTCTCTTCGAAGTGGGGCCCGGCTTTTTGAACGATTCGCCTGAGGGGCAGCTTCTGATGGCCGCCGGGCTTCGCACCGGCGCGACCCCGCGCAACTGGCGCGAGCCAGCACGTCCCATCGAGGCCCTAGATGCCAAGGCTGACGCGCTGGCTTTGCTGGCTGCACTTGGGGTTGCAAGCGAGTCCTTGAAAACAAGCGCCGATGCGCCGGAGTTTTATCACCCCGGCCGCTCCGGCGTGCTGCGCCTGGGCCCAAAGACCGTTTTGGCACGTTTCGGCGAGTTGCACCCCCTGATCGCCGAGCGGCTTGATCTTCCGCGGCCGGCCGTGGCGTTTGAGGTGTTTCTCGACGCGCTTCCCGCCCCCAAGCGCAGCGCCAAGACACAGCCGGATTTATCGCCGTTCCAACCTGTTCGGCGGGATTTCGCCTTCGTCGTGGATGAAGCGGTGCCTGCGGAAACCGTCTTGCGTGCGGCACGCGAGGCGGAGCGCGGGGTGATCACAAGCGTGGTGTTGTTTGACCTCTACGCCGGCGAGCAGCTTCCTGCCGGAAAAAAGTCACTGGCGATTGAAGTGACCTTCCAGCCCCGTGAACGCACATTTACAGATGCGGAAATCGAGAGCTTCTCCGAGAAAGTGGTGAATGCCGTCATCAAGGCCAGCGGCGGCCGGCTGCGCGGCTGAACGGCGCCGGCCCGAGACGGCTGACAGCGGCCCGGTTTTCACCTATCTCTGCCGCATCCGCTCGCTTCCGAGAGGGAATATGAGCCAAGCAGTATGACCGAGACCCCCATCGAACGTATCCGCAACTTTGCCATCATCGCGCATATCGACCACGGCAAATCGACCCTGGCAGATCGGCTGATCCAGGCGACGGGAGCGCTTTCCCTACGCGAGATGACCGAGCAGGTGCTGGACAGTATGGAGCTTGAGCGCGAGCGCGGCATCACGATTAAGGCGCAAACGGTCAGGCTGACCTATCGGGCGAAAGATAACCAGACCTATGAGCTGAACCTGATGGATACGCCGGGCCATGTGGATTTTGCCTATGAGGTCAGCCGCAGCCTTGCGGCCTGCGAAGGCTCGCTTCTGGTGGTCGATGCCAGCCAAGGGGTGGAGGCGCAAACGCTGGCCAACGCCTATCAGGCGATCGAGGCGGGGCACGAGATCGTGCCCGTTTTAAACAAAATCGACCTTCCTGCCGCAGACCCCGACCGCGTGCGCCGGCAAATTGAAGAGGTGATCGGCCTTGATGCCAGCGACGCGGTGCTGATCAGCGCCAAGACCGGACAAGGCATTGAAGATGTCCTGGAAGCGTTGGTGCACCGCTTGCCTCCGCCGCGAGGGGATTCCTCCGCACCGCTCAAGGCCTTGATCGTGGATAGCTGGTACGATCCTTACCTCGGCGTCATCGCACTGGTGCGCGTGAAAGACGGAAGGCTGAAGCGCGGGCAACGCGTACGCATGATGTCCACCGGCGCCGTGCACACGGTGGAACAGGTGGGTGTGTTCACGCCGAAGATGCAACCCGTGGACGACCTTGGTCCGGGCGAGATCGGCTACATCACCGCGGCCATCAAAACGGTTGCGGACTGCCGCGTGGGCGATACCATTACGGACGATCGCAACCCGGCCCCCGAACCTTTGCCTGGGTTCAAACCTTCGGTGCCGGTTGTCTGGTGCGGGCTTTATCCGACGGATGCCGATGACTTCGAAAAATTGCGCGATAGCCTTGCCAAGCTCCGGCTGAATGATGCGAGTTTCCATTTTGAACCGGAAACGTCATCGGCGCTCGGCTTCGGTTTTCGCTGCGGTTTCTTGGGCCTCTTGCATTTGGAGATTATCCAGGAACGCCTGCGGCGCGAATTCGACCTTGATTTGATTGCCACCGCGCCTTCCGTGGTTTATCGGATTTATCGGACCAACGGCCAGGTGCAAGAGCTGCACAACCCGGCCGATATGCCTGACGGCAGCGTTATCGACCATATCGAAGAGCCTTGGATCAAGGCCACGATCATGGTGCCGGATGACTATCTTGGCGCAGTGCTTCAGCTCTGCAACGAACGGCGCGGGCAGCAGGTGGATCTCACCTATGTCGGCAACCGCGCGATGGTGGTTTACCGCCTGCCGTTAAATGAAGTCGTCTTCGACTTTTATGACAAGTTAAAATCCGTCTCGCGCGGCTATGCGAGCTTTGATTACCAACTCGACGGTTATTCCGAAAGCGATCTGGTTCGCGTGAGCATTTTGGTAAACGGCGAACCCGTGGACGCGCTTTCCTTTATTACGCATCGCAGCGCGGCGGAAAACCGAGGGCGGGCAATTTGCCAGAAGCTGAAAGACCTGATTCCCCGACAATTATTTAAGATTCCCATCCAAGCGGCGATCGGCGGCAAGGTTATTGCCCGCGAAACCATCAGTGCCTTGGCAAAGGATGTGACCGCGAAATGCTATGGCGGCGATATTACGCGCAAGCGAAAACTTTTGGAAAAGCAAAAAGCAGGCAAAAAGCGGATGCGCCAATTTGGCAAAGTGGAGATTCCGCAATCTGCCTTTCTTGCCGCGCTTAAGGTATGACGCCGCGAATTGTCAGCGTATGAGATTTTCGGCAGAAGCGAAAGATATTGGGTAAAGTTTCGGCAAGCTTGGCAGCAGGCCGCAAAGACCCCTCCTGTAAAGAGCCGTAACGGAGAGGCGTCCCGGCTTCAAAATAAGGCAATGGGATAGCGCACCCTGACAAAATAAAGCCCCTCCGCAGGAGCGGTTGGTCCGGCGAGGCGTCGATCTCGCGCGGCCAAAATTCGTGCGACCTCGGCAGCTTCCAACTTTCCTTCCCCCACCAATTTCAGCGTGCCCACCATGTTGCGCACTTGGTGGTGCAAAAAACTCCGCGCTTCAGCGAAAATTTCGATACGCTCGCCGAGGCGCTGGACATCCAACCGATCAAGCGTGCGCAGCGGATTTTTCGCCTGGCACTCGGCAGCCCGAAAAGAGGAAAAGTCGTGCCGGCCGACCAGGAGCTTGGCCGCCTTGTCCATTGCCGCCGCATCGAGCATCTGCCGCACGTGCCACACGCGGCCGGAAAGAAGCGCGGGCGGCGCCGGCCGGTTGAGGATGACGTAACGATAAGTCCGCGCGAGGGCGGAAAATCTCGCGTTCCAGTCAGCCGGCGCAGGCACCGACGCGAGTACGGCAACGGGATGAGGCTTCAAATGATAATTCAGCGCAGTACGAAGCTTTTCGGGAGGAAAATCGGCGGGTAGCAAGAGCTGCACCACTTGGCCCTCGGCATGCACGCCGGCATCCGTCCGTCCGGCAACGATGGTGCTGACCGGCTTGCCGGCGCAGAGACGCCCTGCTGCTTGCTCCAAGACCTCTTGCACGGAAAGCCCGTCTTTCTGACGCTGCCAACCGACAAAAGGCGTGCCATCGTATTCCAGGAGCAACGCAAATGTAGGCATCAGCGAAAGCGCGTGCCTTTGGGAATTGGATGGCCGCGCAAAAAATCGGCGGCCGAGAGGGCTTTGCCGCCGGCGAGTTGAACCCGTTCCAGCCGTAAAGCGCCGCGGCCGCAAGCAACCGTGAGCCGATCATCCAAAGTCACGCCCGGCGGGCCGGAGCCTTCGGCCACAGATACTTCCAGAACTTTCAAAGGCTTATCCATGAGCGTGGTGAACGTTCCAGGCCAAGGGTTCAACGCACGGACGCGCCGATCAATCTCTTCGGCACTTGCCGTCCAATCAATTCGCCCATCTTCCCGCGTGAGTTTTTTCGCGTAGGTCGCACCCGTTTGCGGCTGCGGCACAGGCTTGGGATTTTCCGCAAGGGCTCGCAGAATCAGCCGCGCGCCGAGCTCAGCGAGCTGATCGTGAAGCTCGGCGGCCATGGTCCGTGGCCCGATCGGCACCGCCTCCGCCAACAAAACCGGGCCGGTATCGAGCCCAGCCTCCATTTGCATAATGGAAACGCCGGTTTCCGTATCTCCGGCAAGAATCGCCGCTTGGATCGGTGCCGCCCCGCGCCAGCGCGGCAGGAGGCTGGCATGAATATTGAGGCAACCGCGAAGCGGGGCGGAGAGAATCTGAGGCGGAAGCAGAAGCCCGTATGCAGCCACCACGGCAATATCGAGCCCGAGCGCTGCGAACGCCGCCGCTGCTTCCGGGGTCAGACGCTCAGGCGTTTCCACCTGCAAGCCGAGCCGAAGCGCCGCTTCGTGGACGGCCGATCGATGCAGGGCAAATCCACGCCCTGCCTTTCGGGGAGGCTGGGTGTAAACACGACGGATGTCATGCCCGGCCGCGTGGAGCGCCTGAAGCGCCGGCACCGCGAATGGTGCGGTGCCGAAAAATGCCAGGCGCAACCGCTGTTGACGCATCAGCGACTCTGTTTCTGCCGCTGTTCCTTCGCCAGCTTGCGAAGAATGATGTTGCGCTTGAGCGGAGAGAGGTGATCGATAAAGAGGATCCCGTCCAAATGATCGATCTCGTGCTGCAAGCACGCCGACAAAAGCCCCTCGGCCTCGATTTCCTGGCTCCTGCCGTCTTGGTCGAAGAAGCGCACTTTGACCCGGGCGGGACGGGTCACTTCGGCATATTGATTGGGCAGCGAGAGGCAGCCCTCTTCGCGGGTGGCAAGCTCGGTGCTTCTCGCCACCACCTCCGGATTGATCAGAACAATCGGGGAGGGTTTTTCCTCGGGTTTTAGATCCACGATCGCCACGCGAAGCCCGACCCCGACTTGCGGCGCGGCAAGCCCAATGCCCGGGGCTTGATACATTGTGGCAAACATCCGCGGCACCAGGGCGCGGACGGTTTCGTAGTCCTCATTGCGTACGGCCCGTGCCGGGCGCTTCAAAATCGGCGCAGGCGCAAGAACAATCGGGAGCGTCGGAACATCCAGCATAAGGGGGATGTAGCGGCGCCCAGGCACTTCTGCAACGTCTTCCGCTCTCTTCCGCAATGTCCCCTTGTAACAGGAGCGATGCAACCCAAAATCCAGGTTGCCTGGGCGCCGAAGGGGCCCTGGCGGAAGGCTTCGCTCATGGAGAGGAGGCAAAAGTGAGTGCTCGGATGTTCGCATCGCCTTTATTTTTGGGTTTTGATCATCTGGAACAGATGATCGAACGTGCAGCCAAGAACGCGGCTGACGGATACCCGCCTTATAATATTGAACAGATTGGCTCCACAGGGCTGCGCATTACCTTGGCGGTGGCTGGTTTCGATATGGATGATTTGCAAATCGTTCAGGAAGACAACCAGCTGATCATTCGCGGCAAGCAAGCCGAAGATTCGCCGGGGCGCGTGTTTCTGCATCGCGGGATCGCGGCGCGGCAATTTCAACGCACCTTTGTGTTAGCAGAAGGCATCGAAGTGAAAAATGCCTGGCTCGATAACGGGCTTTTACATATCGATTTGGTTCGCCCGCAGCCGGAAAGCCGTGTGCGCACGATCGAAATTCGGAAAAACTCCGGAAATGGGACAAAGTAGCGCGCAGGATAGAGGGGCTTTCCTTCTCGATGCTTTTACCCAAAAGCAAGCTTGGGTCCCTACCGAGGGGCTCAGCCAAGGAGAATAACATGCAGACGAACTCTTCTAACCCCAATGTGCCTCAACTCGCTTCCAACGAGGTGGTCTTTGATCTCCGCCAGATTTCGCCGAGCCAGTTTGCTCAGCTTGGTGTGGAACACGTCGCATATGTGCGCGAAATCCTGGTAAACGGGATGCCCGCCTATGCCATTCATGCCGCTGACGGAAGGCCGCTCGGAATCGCTGGCGGGCTCGCGGCGGCGATTGCAGCGATTCGTGAGCACGACATGCTCCCCACCCTGGTGCACTGACTGACGAAGCGCGTGCTTCTGAGCCCAGCAGCGGATTTTCACGCGGGCTGGGCAGCGGGGGGGGTTTTGTACGACGTCAGGGAGATTGGGGGGTCTTTGGCCCGAATGCGCGGCTCAACACCGGCCAGTAGCGCTCACCGTCACCTGCCGCAATGGCGCGTTCCAAAAGCCGCGCTGCATTTTCCGCGCCGGCGACGCTGAGCCCCTGCCCTGCCGCGAGGTCGAGGGCATAACCGAGATCCTTCCGCGCGTAGGTCGCCGAAAAAGCGCGTTCGGGAAACACGCCCGGCAACAGTGCTTTGATTCCGTGGTTGCGGAGCGCGAAACTATCCGCCGAGCCGCGTGTCAAGGCCTCAAACAACACAGCGCCGTCCACACCCTCGCCGCGTGCGATTGCGAGCGCCTCGGACAAAGCGACAACGGTTTCCACCAGCACCATGTTGTTGAGGATCTTCACCACCTGACCCGCGCCGGGCGGACCGCAATGAAGGATATCCGTCGCAAAATTTTCGAGTACCAGCCGTAATTGCGCGAAAATCTCGGGGGTTGCGCCGACCATGACGGAGAGCGTGCCCGCTTCGGCCGCGGCCCGGGTGCGCGCCACCGGGGCATCGGCGAAGCCGGCACCGCGGGCGGTAAAGGCGTCGGCGAGATCGCGCGCCAGCGCGGGCGGCGAGGTGCCAAGATCGACCACGATCTGCCCGCGTCGGGCATGGGCGAGCGCACCCTCGGTGCCATGGCAGAGCGCCGCGACTTCACGCCCGCTGGGGAGCGAGAGAAATACGATATCGGCCTCGCGCATCACTTCGGCAACCGTCGCCGCCGCGCTGACACCATGCGCCGCGAGGCGTTCGAGCGGCTCGCACCTGATGTCGTAGCCGATCACCCGACGCCCGGACTTCTGCGCCAGGTTACGGCAGATCGGTTCGCCCATGACGCCGAGACCGATGCAGCCAAGCGCGGTGCCGACGGGGTTCATAGCGAGAGCAGAGGGCAGCCGCCCTCGGCCCCGGTAGGCGATTTCACCTGCATGTATATATGCACATTACACGCGCCGTTTGGATCATTGAGAACGCCGATGCGGATCGGGCGCTCTTCCGCCGCAGGCTTGACGAAAGGCGCTGCACAAGCGGCGGCACCAGCAAGCAAGGCGCGCCGTCCAAGGCCGCTCACCGCACGCGCTCCGGTAAGGTCAGGATGCGCTCCAGCGCGGGGACAATATAGCGCCGGAACTGCGCGGGATTCTCGCTCATTGGGAAATACCCTGGATCCTTTAAGATGGTTACCTCAGCACTGGCGCTGCGTTACCCCCGGCCATCGATGCCCCCGATTTTTGTCTCTGCCTCTCAATTTTGACGAGCCAGCGTAGGTTTTCGCCCCTGTCGCGTCAACCCGCCAGCCTGCCCATGCCATGAAGCTGGCGACAGGTTGGTATGCCGAGACCACCCATGGTCAATCACGAAACCTGTTTTCCGCGGGCGTTCCCTGGTGCGGATAAGTTTTCCGAGAGCGCGTTCAGAACTCTCAAAGCCGAGATACAAGACTGGCGACAGCTTTAATGTGCGCCTCGGCCGCTGCGCGTGCCTGTTCGGCCGAGCCTGCTTCTATAGCGTCGATAATTGCCGCGTGCTGCTGGCCAGCGTCTTCAAGGTTCGGCAGAAATCCGCAGGTCTGGCATATCAGCACGTCCGACATCGTCCAGTTGATCACCTGGCGCGTATGCAGCATGGGTGAGCGCGCCGCGGCATGAACCATGTGGTGGAATTGATGGTTCAAATCGCGATAGCGCATTGCCGCGTCCTCCTGGTGGCTGGACAGCATCAGGATCTGCGCGTTGATGGCACGCAACGCCGCAATTTCTGCAGTCTGCCGTCGAGACGCAGCCAATTCGGCAAGCAGTCCTTCGATCCGGCCGAACATCAGGAAAAAATCTTCAATTTCACGCATCGAGGGCGAGAACACCTCGCAACCGACCTGCGCTATGATGTGCACGAACCCGTCCGCCTGGAGCGAAGCCAGCGCCGCCATGATTGGCTGGCGGCTCGCACCGGTCTGCTCGGCGATCTCCTTTACACTGATCTTCCGACCGAACCGATATTGCCTTGTGAGCAGACGCTCCAGCACGAACTCACGGATTGCGTCCTTCTTTCGGTCACCATGCGCTTTCCCAGGCGCAAAGGGGATTGCTGCCGCCAGAGGCAAAGGGGGGATTGCTTCAATCACAAATGGTCCACTCACGCGCAAAAATTACAGCTATCAGCCTTAGGGAACAAGGATAGTTGACAGGGAGTTCTAGAATGCTAGCATGTCAGAAAATAAAGTCGAGGGAGTGGTGCTATTGCTCTGCAGTGCAGGTTCCAGGGCGCTCGCCATCGTGACAGATGAGCCCCGGTCATGGGCCTTATTGGCCTTATCGGCGTCACGGCAGCCAGGCTGGATAGGCGGGGAGAGAACGGCACAGAAATTTTGAGGGATGATAACGTCAAGGACGGTAACGTGATGAGAATTCTTACTGCCGGATTGATCGGGCTCGCGACTGCTGTGGTTGGATTTGTGTCAATTGCGCGGGCTCAAGCTGCGTCGGATGTAAAAGGCTACAGCCACGGGGTGATTCGGATCGGCGTATTGACAGACATGAGCGGTCCGCAATCCGCAGCAAGCGGTCCCGGTGCCGTCGCTGCAGCGCGCATGGCGGCTGAGGACTTTGGCAATGCGGTGAATGGCGTAAAGGTCGAAATCTTGTTCGCCGATCATCAAGGCAAGCCGGACATTGGGGCGGCCATTGCGCGCCATTGGTTCGACGTCGAAGGCGTCGATGCGATCGCCGATTTGCAGGGATCCCCAATCGGTCTTGCGGTGCAGTCGATTGCAAGGGAACGACACAAGATCCTTCTGCTCTCCAGTTCCACATCCTCCGAATTCACCGGCAAATCTTGCTCGCCCACAACCGTGCAATGGACGGTGGACACTTACAGCCTCGCGGTTAGCGCCGCCCGTGCGATGACGGAGATTGGTGGGAAGCGCTGGTTCTTTTTAACTGTTGATCAGGCCTATGGTCACGCATTGACGCGTGACACGATGGAACAGGTCAAGCGGTCCGGCGGAACGATTGTGGGTGATGCGACGTTCCCGGCCGGCAACATGGATTTCGCTCCGCTCCTGCTTCAGGCCCAGTCATCCGGCGCCGATGTCCTCGCCCTGGCCTCGGCCAGCGGAGATACCATAACCGCCATGAAGCAGGCCGCGGAATTCGGTCTCAACAAGACGATGAAGATCATCCCCCTGCAATCGGTTTTGACGGATATTCATGCCATCGGGCTCCCGATTGCCCAGGGAACATATGAAACGGCGCCGTTCTACTGGAACCGGACAGACGCAACGCGCGCGTGGTCAAAGAAATTCTTCGCGCGGACGAACGTGATGCCAAGCGGTTTTCAGGCGGGTGTGTATTCCGCAGTTTATAATTATCTCGCCGCCGTTCAACGAGCAGGCACGGATGACCCGGATGCTGTCATGCGTCAATTGCGGGCGACGACAATTCATGACTTTTTCGCCGATCCCGGCAAGGTGCGCGTCGACGGCAAAATGGTGCACGACATGTACCTGCTGCGGGTGAAAAAACCCTCGGAGTCAAGTGGGGAATGGGACCTTTATGAGGTGGTAAAGACGCTTCCGGGAGAAGCCCTTGCGCGACCGCTTTCGGAAAGCCCGTGCCCTCTAGTTTCTAAGGCCAAACAATGACGATCGGCCTCGTTTGTGCCTCGCACACGCCTCTCATGCGTGACGGTGTAGCACCCCCGGAGACCCGGGAAAAGGTCGCGGCTGGTTTCGCATCTCTGGCGGCGTGGGTTGAGGCATTTCGACCAGATTGCATCATTCAATTTGCGCCAGATCATTTCAACGGCTTCTTTTACGATCTCATGCCGCCATTCTGCATAGGCGTCGGCGCAGTTTCGGTTGGCGATTGGGGAGGCGGCACGGGCCCGTTGCCAGTACCGGAGGATTTCGCTCTATGCGTGCTAGACGCAGCACGTGCGTCGGACTTTGATCTGGCGGTTTCCTACCGGATGCCGGTCGATCACGGCTTCGTACAGATTTGGGAAGCGATGTTCGGTACTTTTCGGCGCTTCCCGATTGTGCCGGTTTTCATTAACTGCGCGGCCCCACCGCTTCCCAGTTACCGGCGCGTGCGGCTGCTGGGAGAGGCTATTGGTCGTTTTGCTCTTGCATCAGGCCGGCGCATTTTGTTTGCCGGATCCGGTGGTCTTTCGCACGATCCGCCACTGCCGGCGATCGAGGATGCCACGCCGGAGTTACGCGAGCGGCTCATCGACGGACGTAACCCAAGCGCCGAAGCGCGTCGACAGCGCGAAGCACGCATTTTGGAACTGGGGCGTCTTGCTGCTGAGGGAAAAGGTCCGTGTCTCCCATTGAACCAAGCGTGGGACCGTAATTTTCTTGATCAGCTGCAGCGGGGAAATCTGCTTGCTTTCGATACGCTGACGGCTGACGAAGTGCTCACCGCCGCCGGGCGCGGCGGCAACGAGGTGCTCTGCTGGGTTGCGGCGTTCTCGGCTCTGTCTGCAGCGGGTCCGTATCAAGTTCGCAACATATTCTACGAGGCGATTCCAGGTTGGATCGCCGGTATGGCGATGGTCATCGGAGAAACGGTGGCTGCTGCAGCATGAGAGGTCCCAGCGCGATGACGGGTGCTCCTTCCCCCGGTTTCTCGAGTATCTGGTCGGATCTCAGGAACACGGCGTTTAAGCAAGATTTCCTTATGGCTGACGGAGTGCGTACCCGCTATCTGATGGCCGGAGAGAACACGAAGCCGCTGCTGATCCTGCTTCACGGCGTGGGCGGCCATGCCGAAGCCTACAGCCGTAACCTCGGCCCCCACGCTGCGCATTTCTGGACAGTCGCGATTGATATGGTCGGCCATGGTTGGACCGACAAACCCGATATCGATTACGAAATCGCCGATTACGGGAATCATGTGCTGGCGGTCATGCACGCCCTCGGCCGTGACAGCGCGATGCTTTCGGGTGAAAGCCTAGGCGGCTGGGTTGCAACCTGGCTTGCTGTGCATCATCCGCAGGCCGTCGAAAAGTTGGTGCTCAACACGGCCGGCGGCTGGACGGCGCACCCGGAGGTGATGGCGCGCATCAAAAAACTTTCGATTGAAGCCGCCTTGGACCCGAGTTGGGAGCGTATCCGTGCACGGCTGGAGTTTTTGATGTACGACAAGGCATCGGTCTGCGATGACCTTATCGAAACGCGCCGCGCTATTTATGCCCAACCCGGCTTCGCCGATACCATGCGGCGGATCATGTGCCTGCAGGACATGGATATACGTCGGCGCAATATGATCACCGAGGCGCAGTACCGTGCAATCAAGGCTCCGACTTTGGTGGTCTGGACGTCGCACGATCCGACGGCGACCCCTGCCGAGGGGTTGCAGATCGCCAAGATGATTCCGGGCGCTCGTTACATGGTGATCAACGAATGTGGCCATTGGCCGCAGTATGAAAAAGCCGCAGTCTTTAACAAAGCTCACATCGCGTTTTTGCGCGGTGAGAGCCTCGAGGGTATCGAGGGTGTGCCGATATGACCACTTTGTGCAGCCGCGCTGACGCGCTTCATACTGCATGTAACAGCGCCCAGACCGCTCTTCTGCTGCACGACGGACCGGAAGTTTGCGATGCGGCTTCGACTCTCTGAATCTGCTCACGAATGCGACCTGCTTGCAGAACCACCGGCGCAGGCCAGTAACGTCCGCGCAAGCGCTTATGTGGCGCATGCGCCGAAGATTATCGACAGCCGCGTCAACCGCCGGAATCTCCGGACCGTTAGCAGGGAAGACAACAATATGTCTTCGGCCTCATCGGGCCCAGGCAGACCTGATCAACATAACTGCACCATGATACTGCGGCGTTGGAACTTTCGAGTACCAAGGAAGTTGGGAGCAATTTGATGGGAACCACGGCCTTTGACACCGACGTTCTGGTCGTCGGCCTCGGCCCTATGGGAGCGACGACTGCGCTGGCGCTGGCCACCTACGGCGTGCGCGTTCTGGCGATATCGAAATGGAATTGGGTTGCCAATCGGCCGCGAGCACACATCACCAACCAGCGCGCCATCGAAATCCTCCGTGATTTGGGTGTGGAGGAAGACGCGAAGAAATACGCTACGCCGTGGGATCAAATGGGCGACACGCTGTTCACCACCAGCTTTGCGGGACCCGAGGTGGCCCGTCTGCGCACCTGGGGCACCGGCGATGAGCGCTTTGGTGATTATCTGCGTGGCAGCCCGTGCCCGTATCTCGATATCCCGCAGCCGTTCATGGAGTTAGTTTTGGTAAACCACGCCGCGCGACGTGGTGCGCAAATCGCGTTCAATACGGAATACTTGTCATCCGAGCAGGACGAAGACGGCGTCACCGCGACACTCAAGGATGTGATCAGCGGTACGACCTTCACACGACGGGCCCGCTTTTTGGTCGGCGCCGACGGAGCGAAATCGCGGGTGGCAGAGCATATCGGCCTGCCGTTTGTCGGCGAGATGGCACGGGCCGGTACGGTTTACGCCCATTTCCGCGCCGACTTGTCTCGTTATGTCGCTCACCGTCCCAGCATTCTGTATTGGATCATGAATCCGGCCGTTGGATTCGGTGAAATCGGTATGGGTCTATTGCGCGCCGTGCGACCTTGGTACGAGTGGATCGCAGGTTGGGGGTTTGATATCTCCAAAGGCGACCCTGACTTAACGCCGGCCACCGCGCTCTCGAAGATTCGCACCATGGTCGGCGATTCGGCGCTGGACGTCGATTTCATTTCGATCTCGCCTTGGTATGTGAACCGCGCCTACGCGACGCACTACAGCGTCGGCCGCATCTTCTGCGGCGGCGACGCGGTGCATCGCCACCCGCCGTCCAGCGGCCTCGGCTCCAACACCTCCATGCAGGACGGCTTCAACCTCGCTTGGAAGTTGGCCCTCGTGGTGAAGGGGCAGGCGGATATCAAGTTGCTCGAGAGCTACTCGGATGAGCGCGCGCCGATAGGCAAACAGGTCGTCGAACGCGCCAACCAGTCACGCATCGACTATGCCCCGTTACGCGCCTGCTTCGCGACATCGGGCAATGATGACCCTGTCGCCGCGGGCTTGCGCAAGATCAAGGCACCGACGCCCGAAGGCGCTGCGGTCCGTGCCGCGCTGCGTGTGGCGCTCGCATTAAAGAATTACGAATTCAATGCGCACGGCATTGAATCGAATCAACGCTATGTCTCGTCTGCCGTAATCCCCGACCCCGATGCCGGCGAAGAAGCCTGGCATCGCGACCGCGACCTGTATCTACAGTCGACGACAAGGCCAGGCGCCAAGCTCCCGCATGCCTGGCTTGTCGATCGCAACGGCAAACGTATTTCGACGCTCGATGTTGTCGGCAAAGGATTTTTCACGCTGCTGACCGGCCTTTCGGGACAAGCGTGGCGCGCGGCCGTAGAAGCTGTGCGGTGCCCGTGCCTGCGCATTGTCCTGATCGACGAGGACCCGGACGCTCAGGATCTTTACAATGTCTGGCACGCAACCAGCGAGATCGACGAGGCGGGCGCGCTGCTGGTTCGCCCCGATGGCTATGTGGCGTGGCGGATTCGCGAACCTGTCTGGAGCGCGGCAGAGGCCACTGCCCTTCTCTCGGATGCGCTCGATCGCCTTGGACTGCGTTTCTGACAAGTTGGATCCTGCGTCAACGGCGGGACGATGAGCAGGTATTGGAATCCCCACAACCCCAAGCCGCCATCGCCCGTTCGCTTAAGTCCCATGAGCCATTGCATCGCTCCGATGGCGCAGAGACAGATGCCTGCCCACAGGGCCTAAAGCTGCCCATGGCACGCCCCTTCCGCCTGGGCACGGCCAAAGAGAGATGTGCGTGCTGCAAATCAATCTCGGGGTGGATCCCGAGCTATGGCAGCGCGCAGCGATGGCCTAAGCAGGGATTCGAAAGTTCGCCAACGGTAAGGTTGCGCGTTCGTTGTTCATTTGGGTGACGGCCTGATGGATAGCTTTTTCGAGTTTGGCTTCGTCAGCGAATGCGCGGTGGGCGAGATGATGGGATTGGAGGTCGCGCCAGGAGCGCTCGATGTCGTTGAGTTCGGGTGCATAGTTTGGGAGCCAATCGACAGTGAGCCAATGCGCGCGCTGGTCCAGCCTTCCAGCGTCAACACACTTGCCCGTGCCTGATCCGCCTCGGCCGCGGCCCGGCTGCGCGACGCCGCAAGCTCTGCGAGCGCTTCCCTCGGCTCTTGCGACGCCACAACAGGAGACCGGCCCGCCATGACGCCCTCCATCGGCACGAATCAGCTCAGGCGACATCCGTTGGCAGAGTTCGAGAATCCTGCTTATCTGCGAGGCACGGCGCCCTTTTCAGCCGCTACCCCCCGCGCCCTTGCGGGCCGTCTTGACCAGTCTCTGCGCACCTCTAGCTATGCGCCGCACGTGGGCGGTTGTCCGCGACGATCCAGCGACTTTCAAATGACTTCCGGAGAATGGCCGATTTTGGCACTATCCTTGGAAATATTTTGGAAAGACTGAGATAAATGAAATGGTTCTTTTGCTGGTGCCAAGACACTGAATATCACAGGGATCACGGCTGGCCTGACTTGATCCGCGTCGCGGTGCACTCGGCGCTTGAGCGCACCGACCTTGAACCGCATTTTATCTATGACGGGCAGCCTTCTGATCTGACCGCCGAACTGGAGCACGCAGGGGTAAAGATTCACTACCATCGCCTCTCCTTCATCGAGGTGTTAACCGCGCACTCGCCGGACCCATGGTATCAAGCCGTGGCGCGTGGGGCGTTCCTGCGGTTCGATATTCCGCTGTTCGCCGGCTCCGACGATTTCGTGCTCTACACCGATGCTGACGTCATTTTTGAAGAACGCGTTGATTTCAGGGGTTATCAGCCGGCGTTTCTCGCTGCCGCCCCGCAGTTCGAACGGGGCGCAATTCGAGACATGAATAGCGGCGTCATGGTTATGAATGTGCCTGCTTGGCGCGCGCGCCGAGATGACCTGCTGAATTTTACTGCACGCAACATACACCTCGGCCTCGACCAAGAGGTTTTGCGGGAGTTTGTGGGGCGCGATTATCTTCTGCTCCCGGACCGATTCAACTGGAAACCGTATTGGGGGGTTAATCAAGACGCGGCGATCCTGCACTGGCACGGCCCAAAGCCGGAAGCCGCTGCGCGGTGGTTGACGGAACCGGGATTTGTGACGCACGACGGCTGGATGCCAATTTTGGAATGTTGTCGCGACGGCTACGCCTGGTATGTCGCGCAGCACGAAACAATGCTTCGCGCATGGCGAAAGAGAGGGGCTGCTTGACTGAGGAGAGCGGGACCGCTCGCACCGCGGGCCTTACCTCGCCGCTTGAGCCTCTTGGGCTGCTTTGCGCCTCTGAATGCGTGAGGCACTAGGGAGTCGCGGAGTGAGTGGTTGAACAGTCAGGTAAATTGGTCTGCACCGGCGTCCAGGTTTGGGTTTCGCCAAAGATTGGCAAGCCGACATAGCCTCTGAGATGAAGGTTGCCATCCGTGCCCACGGTGATGGTTGCGTGGTAGGTCTTCCCGTTGCGCGGATTGTAAATATACCCGCCGCTCCAACGGCCGCCCCCCTCCGGCTTGAATCCGTAAAGAAGGGGCAGTCCGCAGATCGGCCGTTCCCTTTGCGCGGGGTCGGGATTGTGAACATCGCGCGTCAGCCTATCTTCGCTGTTCAGCGATTCTTTCAGCCACACAATTTTGCCGCAAAGTTCCTTGCCGCAATCGGTAATGGCGACGGCCGCGTCGCCCGACGCCACCAGCCACACACCCCGAATGGACGCTTCCCCCTGCCCTTGCGCAAACCCTGCGAATGTAAGAACCCAAACGAGGGCGGCGCCTGCCGCCACGCCTCGTATGGTGGCGCCGGGGAACGGAGTGCGATAGTCGATCAATGCTTTTCCCCTTCGCTTTCTTTTGGCAGGGGCATAGATAGCAAAAGGAACCCGATTGTCGAGGCCCAAGCCATGACCGTTCGCACCCGTTTTGCCCCAAGCCCAACAGGCATGCTGCATATCGGCGGCGCCCGCACCGCCCTTTTCAACTATCTTTTTGCCCGCCATCACAATGGGCAATTCTTGCTTCGGATTGAAGACACCGACCGCGCGCGCAGCACGCCGGAGGCCATCCAGGTGATTTTGGAAGGGCTGGCCTGGCTTGAGCTCAACCCCGATGAGCCCCCGATTTTTCAATCGTCACGGGTGGCCCGCCATGTGGAAGTCGCTCAGCAATTGCTGGCGGCAGGCCATGCCTATCGTTGCTATTGTACGGCGGAAGAATTGCAAGCAATGCGGGAACGCGCTTTGGCGGAAGGCCGGCCGCCGCGTTACGACGGGCGCTGGCGTGACCGCGACCCGAGCGAAGCCCCTCCTGGAGTGCCTCCGGCCATTCGTCTCAAGGCGCCCCGCACCGGCGAGACGGTGGTGTATGATTTGGTGCAGGGAGAGGTGCGGGTTGCCAATGCCGAGCTTGACGATATGATTCTGCTCCGGAGCGACGGCACGCCCACTTACCTTCACGCCGTGGTGGTGGATGATCATGATATGGGCATTACCCATGTGATTCGGGGGGACGACCATCTCACCAACACGTTTCGGCAAGTGCAAATTTATCAGGCCATGGGATGGAAACCGCCCGAGTTTGCCCATCTTCCGCTCATTCACGGCCCGGATGGAACCAAGCTCTCCAAGCGCCATGGGGCGGTCAGCGTGCTGGAATTTCGCGCCCAGGGTTTTCTGCCGGAAGCGCTTTGCAATTATTTGCTGAGGCTTGGTTGGGGCCATGGCGACCTCGAGGTGATCAGCCGTGAGGAGGCCATTCGGTTGTTTGATTTGAGCGGTGTGGGCCGAGCTGCATCGCGCATGGATTACGCAAAGCTCCTGCACCTGAACGGAGTGTGGCTGCGCCGTGCCGATGACGAGCGGCTGGTCGCGGAAGTGGTGGCGCGGCTTGCAGGCATGCCCGGCCTGGTTCTGGATGAGGTTGCAAAGACACGCATCCGCGCCCTGATGCCGGCTTTGAAAGAACGCGCCAAAACTTTGAACGAGCTCGCCGAAAGTGCGGCTTTTCTGGTCCACCCCCTGCCCTTGCCGATGGATGCCAAAGCGAGGGCCCTGCTAGACGCCGAGGCTCGGGCAATGCTTGCCGACCTTGCGAAGGTGCTGGAAGAGACCGATTTCATCCCCGCGGCGCTGAAAGCGGCCCTGCATCACTACGCCGTACGACATGGCAAAAAGCTTGGCGAAATCGCGCAGCCCTTGCGTGCAGCGCTGACTGGTAGCACGGTAAGCCCACCCATTGATGAAACGCTTGCCGCACTCGGCCGCGAAGAGGCTCTTGCCCGCATCCGTGCTGTCGCGGCATGAAGGGAAGGAGTTCCACGCACCGAAAATCGGAGAGGGCCGTGTCCCCGAGTACGCGATTCGTTTGTCTTGCCGCCCTTTTATCGTTCGCGTCTGCTTGTGCCGCACCCGGAGGTGGCCCCAGCCGTGATCGTACGTTGCGGCCGGTCAGTATGCAGGCCGCGAATATCGAGCAAGCCGCGTGTCTCGCCCCGATGCATTCCAGCGCGGCTGAACCCTTGTTTCGCGACCTTCGGCTTGCCTTTCAAGACGGGGCAAGCGTTGTTTCAGGCTGCATGATCAATCCCGGACAGCGGGAATTCCGAAGTGCTTACTTGGAATTTCAGTTTTTTGACAAGGATGGCCATTTGGTGGATTCCGTGAGCAAGCGCATCGGCACGTTGCCCGCCTATAACAGGCCGCCGGCGGGCGAGCAGGGCCTGCCACGGTGGATGGAAAGCTTCATGGTTCCGACCGTGCCGCAAGCCGTACGGGCTCAGATCATTGTTCATGCCTTGGTTTGTGCCCCCGGTGATAAGGACTGCGCGGAGCTTGTGCGCGTGGCCACCCTCGAGCGTTTGCCTGCCTCGTGAGCTCCCGGCCGAGACAGCACCTGTTGGCGATCGAGGGGATGACAGTCTCCGAGGTCGTCGCGCTTCTTGATCTCGCTGAAAACTATGCCCTGCTGAATCGCTCGGGCAAAACGCAGCGCGATCTTTTGCGGGGATACACTTTAATCAATTTGTTCTTCGAGGCCTCCACCCGTACCCGTACAAGCTTCGAGCTTGCCGGCAAACGTTTGGGCGCGGACGTGCTGAGCATGTCGGTGGCGACTTCCAGCATCAATAAGGGGGAGACATTGCTGGACACGGCGGCCACCCTCAATGCCATGCACTGCGATTTGCTGGTGGTGCGCCATAGCCATTCCGGCGCGGCGAACTTGCTTGCGCAGAAGGTGGAAGCATCGGTGATCAACGCCGGCGACGGCACGCACGAACACCCCACCCAAGCATTGTTGGATGCCCTGACGATCCTCAGACACAAAGGACGCATCGCCGGGCTCACCGTGGCGATTTGCGGAGATATTGCGCATTCCCGCGTGGCCCGATCCAACATCCACCTGCTCACCATGCTCGATGCAACCGTCCATTTGGTAGGGCCCCCGACATTGATCCCTCCGGAGGTGGAAGCCCTCGGCTGGAGAAACGGGCAAAACGCACCACGGGTTGCGGTGTTCCACAATATGGCGGAAGGACTGGCGGGGGCGGATGTGGTGATGATGTTGCGCATGCAGATCGAGCGCATGCAAAGAAGCCTGGTGCCGAGCGCACGCGAATACTTCCGCTTCTGGGGATTGGATGAGGAAAAACTCCGCTATGCGCGTCCCGATGCCTTGGTGATGCACCCAGGGCCGATGAACCGCGGTGTGGAAATCGACAGCGGCGTCGCGGATGACCCGCAACGCAGCGTGATCAAAGAGCAGGTCGAGATGGGTGTCGCCGTACGCATGGCGGTGCTGGATACGTTGGCCCGTGCCTCCGTCCGCCATGCCCGCTGACCTGTTGTTCACCGGTGCGCGGCTTCTGGACCCGTCGAGCGGGCTCGATCAACCAGGCGAGCTTTTGGTGCGCGACGGGCTGATCCTCGATCGCGGTCAAGGCCTCGGCCGCCCGGAAGGAGCGGAAGTGGTCGAATGCCACGGCGCGGTGCTCTGCCCTGGTCTCGTGGATATGCGCGCGGCATTGGGAGAACCCGGGTTCGAATATCGGGAGACGATCGATTCGGCAGCTTCGGCCGCTGTCGCCAGCGGCATTACCACCCTTGCCGCCCTGCCCGATACCAAGCCTGCCATCGACGATCCGGCTTTGGTGCATTTTCTGCACCGGCAAGCGGAAGCAACCGGGCGAATCACCATTCTTCCCTATGGCGCTCTGACGCGCGGCTGCCGCGGCGAGGAGCTGGCCGAGATTGGCTTGTTGCGCGAGGCGGGCGCGGTGCTGTTTTCCGACGGCGCTCGGGCGGTTGCCTCCGCGCGGCTGATGCGCATTGCCCTCTCTTATGCCCGTGCGTTCGGTGCGCGGGTGGTGGAGCACCCGGAAGAGCCGGCGCTTGCGGAAGGCGGGCAGGCGACCGAGGGCGAGCTTGCCACCCGTCTCGGGCTGGAGGGGATTCCCGCCTGCGCTGAAGCCATTATGGTGGCGCGCGATATTCGTTTGGCGAAACTCACCGGCGGTGCAGTGCATTTTGCCCATATTTCCACTGCCGAGGCGCTTGACCTGATCCGCGCGGCCAAAGCAGAGGGGATCCGCGTGAGCTGTGATACTGCGCCGCCCTATTTCGCATTCACGGAAGAAGCGATCGGCGATTTTCGCACTTACGCCAAATTTTCCCCCCCGTTGCGCTGTGAAGCGGATCGCGCCGCCGTGGCCGCCGCTTTGGCCGATGGGACGATCGATGCCATCGCCTCCGACCACCAGCCCCGCGATGCCGACGACAAACGGCTGCCCTTTGCGCAGGCTGCGCCTGGCGGTGCGGGGCTGGCCACGCTGCTCGCTGCGAGCCTTATAGAAGTGCATAAAGGCACACTTTCGTTGGCAAAAGCGATTGCTCTTCTGACCGTGCAGCCGGCGGGTTTGCTGGGCGCAGAGGCAGGCACGCTGAACCCGGGGAAGCCTGCCGATCTTTGCCTGTTTGACCCGCAGCAACCCTGGCTTGTTGAAGCCGGAACTTTACCCGGAAAGGCACAAAACACGCCCTTCGACGGCCAAGTTTTGAAAGGCAAAGTGCTGGGCACCTGGAAAAGAGGCCGGCGCGTATATCCATGAATGCAGGGGTCTTTCCGCTCGCAGCTGCCTTTGTCGGCGGCTATTTGCTCGGCTCCATCCCGTTCGGGTTGCTGTTCACCTTTGGCTCGGGGCTTGGAGACGTCCGACGCATCGGCTCGGGCAATATCGGGGCCACCAACGTTCTGCGCACCGGACGGAAAGATCTTGCGCTCGCCACATTGCTTCTTGACGGAGGTAAGGGGGCGGCGGCGGTATTGCTGGCCGCTGCTTGGGGCGGCCAAGCCGCCAGCCTGACCGCAGGTGCCGGTGCGGTACTCGGCCACCTTTTTCCGGTCTGGCTTCGCTTCCGCGGCGGCAAGGGCGTCGCCACCGGGCTTGGCGTGCTGCTCGGCGCGGCCTTCTGGGCCGGACTTGCCGCTTGCGCTGTGTGGCTCGCAACCGCCAAACTCACGCGGATTTCTTCCGCCGCCGCCTTGGCTGCCTTTGCCGCCGCACCGCTGTTGGTTTGGGGAATGACCGATGGGCAGCATGCCGTGCTTGCGCTTTTTATTTCCGTAGTCGTTTATTTTCGCCATCGAGAGAACATTCGCAGGTTGTTAAAGGGAACAGAACCCCATATCAGTGCTAGAAAATGACACCCCAAGAACGCCTTTTCCGAATACGCTTGGCCCGTACCGAAGGCGTGGGACCGATTACTTATCGGCAGCTTTTGCGTCGCTATGGCAGCGCGGAAGAAGCCCTTGCCGCTCTGCCGGAACTTGCACGGGCGGGCGGACGCTCTGCCCCTCCGCGCGTGCCGCCGATGGCTGATATCGTGCGGGAAGAGGAAGCTTTGCAGAAAATGGGTGGGGCATTTCTGCTGTTCGGCGAAAGCCTCTACCCGCCGTTGCTGGCAATGCTGGACGATGCTCCGCCCGTCGTGGCGGTTCTGGGTGCCGCTGAAATGTTGAGCGAGCGAGCGGTTGCGATTGTCGGCGCCCGCAACGCTTCGGCCAATGGTCAGCGCATTGCCGAACAGCTGGGCGAAGAATTGGCAGAGGCGGGGTTCGTGGTTGTCTCCGGTATGGCGCGCGGGATCGATGCCGCCGCCCACCGTGGCGCCATGCGGGCACGGCACAGCCTCGGCCCTACTGTCGCGGTTGTCGCCGGAGGACTTGACGTGCCTTACCCCGATGAGCATGCTGCATTGCAGCAGGCGATTGCCGAGCACGGCGCGGTCGTGAGCGAAATGCCCCTCGGCACAGCGCCGCAGGCGCGGCATTTTCCTCGACGCAACCGGATTATCGCTGGACTCGTGCTTGGCGTTGTGGTCGTGGAGGCGGCTTTACGCTCGGGCAGCTTGGTGACCGTTCGAATTGCACAAAACGCAGGGCGAGAAATTTTCGCGGTTCCCGGTTCGCCGCTTGATCCTCGTTCGAGGGGGACCAATGACCTGATCCGTCAGGGCGCGCATTTGACGGAGAGCATCAGCGATGTTCTTGACAACCTGCCCGACCACCCTGCTCGCGAAGGGCTAAGCCGTTTGCCGCTCTTTGCACGCGAAGCCGCCTTCGGTTCGGAAGAAATCCCGGAGGATTCTTTTGAGGGCAGAGCTCATGCCGATGGGGATGCAGGCGGTGATCTAGACGCCGTGACATTGGCGGAACTTCGCCGGCGGATACCAGATCTGCTCGACAGTGCGCCGATTGCGGTTGACGAACTGGTACGTCGCTGCCACTTCCCAGCCGCTGCTGTGATGGCGGTCCTGCTGGAGCTCGAACTTGCAGGGCGCATCGAAACCCTGCCGGGCAATCGCGTCGCATTGCTTGGGACAAGCCATAGCGGCTTCTATTCTTAGGATATCATGCCAGACGTTGTCGTAGTCGAATCCCCCGCAAAAGCCAAAACCATCAACAAATACCTGGGCAGTGCTTATACCGTACTGGCAAGCTTGGGCCATGTTCGCGACTTGCCCGCCCGTGACGGCAGCGTGCGGCCTGAGCAGGATTTCGCGATGGACTGGGAGGCCGATGCGCGCGGCGAGGCGCAGATCGCGGCAATCGCCAAGGCGTTAAAGCAAGCCCGCCGGCTTTATCTTGCCACCGACCCGGACCGTGAAGGCGAGGCGATATCCTGGCACGTGCGCAATATGCTGGCCGAGCGAGAGGCTTTGGCCGGAGTGGATGTCCGCCGCATCACCTTCAATGAGATCACCCGCAACGCCGTAAAAGCGGCGCTCGCCAATCCCCGTGATTTGGACCAGCCGCTGATCGAGGCCTATCTTGCGCGCCGCGCGTTGGATTATCTCGTCGGCTTCACCCTTTCGCCGGTGTTATGGCGAAAATTGCCCGGCAGCCGGAGTGCGGGGCGGGTGCAGTCGGTCGCGCTCAGGCTGATTTGCGAGCGCGAAGCCGAGATCGAGGCATTTTCGCCACGCGAGTATTGGACGGTGGAGGCCGTCTTCGCCACCCCCGCAGGCGCCACGTTTACCGCAAAGCTCTCGGCGCTCGGGGGCAAAAAACTTGACCAATTCGATCTGGCTACCGAAGCGCAAGCGCTTGAGGCCAAGCGTGCGGTCGAGGCAGGAGTGTTTCGGGTCATCTCCGTTGAGCGCAAACGAATCAAACGCAACCCGCCTCCACCGTTCACCACCTCGACGTTGCAGCAGGAGGCGGCACGCAAGCTTGGCTTTGGCGCGCAACTGACCATGCGCTTGGCGCAGCAACTTTATGAGGGGGTGGATATCGGCGGGGATACGGTCGGCCTCATCACCTACATGCGAACCGATGGGGTTCAGATGGCCGGTGAGGCGCTGGCCGCTATCCGAAGCCATATCCGCTCAGCCTTCGGGACGGACTACCTGCCCACGAGCCCTCGCCAATATGTCAGCCCCGCCAAAAATGCCCAGGAAGCGCATGAAGCCATACGGCCGACCGAGGTGGCACGCCGCCCCGAAGACGTTGCTGCGGATCTTTCCGAACAGCAACGCAAGCTCTACGAGCTCGTTTGGAAGCGCGCGGTGGCTTCGCAGATGGCTTCGGCCGAACTTGACCAAGTCATCGTTGAGATTGGCGACGATCACGGCACGCGGCTGCGTGCCAGCGGCTCCAGCATTGCTTTTGACGGCTTCCTCAAGCTCTACCGCGAGGATCTGGACGATGCGCCGGAAGCGGAGCCGGGTGCAGCCGAAGAAGGACGCCTTCTGCCGCCGATGGCGCAGGGGGATCCGCTGGAACGGCGATCGGTGACCGCTTCGCAACATTTTACGCAGCCCCCGCCGCGCTACAGCGAAGCTTCCCTGGTGAAAAAGCTGGAGGAGCTCGGCATCGGCCGGCCGTCGACCTACGCCACGATCCTTTCCACATTGCAGGAGCGCAAATATGTCCGCCTGGAAAAACGGCGGTTTGTGCCGGAAGAGCGTGGTCGTCTCGTCACCGCGTTTTTGGTGAGCTTTTTCAACCGCTATGTCGATACCGGCTTTACCGCGTCGCTGGAAGAAAAGTTGGACGATATTTCCGGCGGCCGCGCCGCCTGGCGCGATGTGATGCGGGCATTCTGGGAAGATTTCTCTCGCGCGGTAGAACAAACGAAAGAACTGAAGATCAGCGATGTGATTGCCGCGCTGGATGCCGAGCTTGGCCCGCATTTCTTTCCACCGCGTCCGGATGGATCCGATCCCCGCGCCTGCCCTGCCTGCGGCACGGGCCGGCTTGGCTTAAAGCTTGGCCGCTATGGCAGTTTCATCGGTTGTTCGAACTATCCGGCGTGTCAATACACGCGCAAGCTCGCCATCGAAAACGGAGAAATTGAGGGCCAAACGCTGAAAGACGGCGTGCGCGTGCTGGGACGCCATCCCGAAACGGGTGAAGAGATTACGGTCCGGCGTGGGCCTTACGGACTTTACATTCAGTGCGGAGAGGCCCCGCGGGAGCCCGCTTCCGCCAGCAAAGGCAAACAAAATTCAGCAAAGCCGCGGCGGGTTGCACTCCCGCGCGGAATGGACGGCGAACAAATTACACTGGAACAAGCGCTCGGGCTGCTTTCGCTGCCGCGCCAGATCGGCCGGCACCCCGAAACCGGCGAAATGATCGAGGTCGGGCTTGGCCGCTTCGGCCCCTATGTGCGGATGGGGGCCGTGTTCGCTTCGCTGAGCGCAGATGATGATGTACTTTCCATCGGGCTGAACCGGGCGGTGGATGCGCTCGGCAAGAAGCTTGCCGGCATGCGCAACTTGGGAGCGCACCCCGCCGACGGCAAGCCCGTTTTGCTCCGCAAAGGGCGCTTCGGTCCTTATATCCAGCACGGCCAAACCACGGCGAATTTGCCGCGCGACCGCGATCTCGATGCCGTAACTTTGGATGAGGCGGTTTCTCTGCTTACGGCGAAAGGCAAGGTGCGCACGAAGACGGAAGTGAAGACAGAAGCCAAGAAAAGGCGAACGAAGGTGAAAACGGGGGCAACCGCGGCCTCTTCTGCCCGACCCAAGCGGGCAGAAGCAGCAGAAACGGTCGCGAAGCCGACCCGCAAAAAGCCGGCACGGGCCGCCGCGAAGGCAGCCGGCAAACGCCGCAGCGGAGCGAAAGCGAGCAATGAAGCCGCTGCTGCGAAGCCGCGCCGCGCCGCCGGTTAACTTGGCATTCAAGCATCATGCGCGCGACACCCTCCGCAGCAATGCCGAGCCGGGAGGCGCTACGGCGCTACCTCCAAGAGGCGCAAGGCCGCGTTAGCAAGCGCGATATCGCACGGGCTTTCGGCTTACATGGACAGCAGCGGCGAGAGCTGCGTCTGCTCTTGCAAGAGCTTGCCGCGGAGGGGGTTATCGTACCAGCAGGGCGTAAGCGATTCCGCGCCGGCAGACGCTTGCCGGAGACTATGGTTGTCCAAATTATCGACACAGATGCCGAAGGCGATGCCCTCGCACGGCCCCTCATATGGCGTGAATCGGCGCCTCCCCCTCTGATCGTGATGGCTGCCGAACCACGCGGACGCCCGGCTCTTGCCCCCGGCGAACGGGTTCTTGTTCGGCTCCGCCCGCTCGGCCGAAACCGCTATGAAGGCCGCACGCTGAGGCGGCTTACCGATGCACCGGGCCGTTTTGTCGGGCTCTTCTATATCCCCGCCGATGTTCATCGGTACACCGTGGCCGGCCGAATTCGCCCCACTGAACGGCGTGCGAGGGCAGAGTGGGACGTGCCTTTGGGGGACTCCGCAGACGCCCAAGATGGGGAGGTGGTGCTGGCAAGCCCGCTGCCGCAGCGCGATTTCGGACGCAAGCCGGCCCGTGTGCTGGAACGCTTGGGTCGGTTGGAAGACCCGGGCACGTTAAGCCTCATCAGCCTCTACGAACACCATTTGCCGCACGGCTTCGCGCCGGAGGCCTTGGCTGAAGCGGCAAAAACGGCAGAAGTTTCAGCGGAAGGGCGAGAGGATTTGCGCGCGCTGCCGCTGGTCACCATCGACGGCGAAGACGCCCGGGACTTCGATGATGCTGTCTTCGCCGAACCCCATGGCGCCGGTTGGCGGATTGTCGTTGCGATTGCCGATGTCGCCCATTACGTCCGCCCCGGTTCGGCACTTGACCGTGCGGCACGCGAGCGCGGCAATTCCGTCTATTTTCCGGATCGGGTTGTCCCCATGCTGCCGGAGCGGCTTTCCAACCATTGGTGTAGCCTTCTTCCGGGAGAAGTCCGGGGCTGTTTGTTTGTCGAAATTCTGATCGATGCCAAAGGCCGCAAGCAAAGCCATCGCTTCGGGCGCGGAATCATGCGCAGCGCGGCGCGTCTTACTTACGAAGAGGTTGAAGAGGCGGCAGCCCGCGGTGGAGATCACCGGCTTCCGGACGGTTTGCTAGCGCATCTCTATGGCGCCTACCACGCCCTTGCGAAAGCGCGGCAAGCGCGCGGCACATTGGACCTTGATATCCCCGAGCAAACGGTGGTGCTGGAGAAAGGGGGCAAGGTCCGAGAGATCAAACTGCGGCAGAGGCTCGATTCACACCGGCTGATCGAGGAATTCATGATTCTGGCCAACGTCGCCGCAGCCGAAGAATTGACGCGCCGGCAGATCCCCGGCATCTACCGCGTGCATGCGCCGCCTTCGCCCGAAAAATTGAGAGGATTGCGCGAATTGCTCGGCAATTTTGATATTCCTTTGCCGCCCAGCAATCGCATTCTGCCGGCGCATCTGCAGGCGGCGTTGGAAAGCGTCGCCGGCCGGCCCGAGGCGCCTTTGGTCAATGAAATGGTGCTGCGCGCACAGTCGCAAGCGGAGTACACGTGCGAAAATATCGGTCATTTCGGCCTTGCGCTGCCCGTCTACACACATTTCACAAGCCCGATCCGCCGCTACGCCGATTTGTTGGTGCATCGCGCTCTTATTGCGGCGTTAAAGCTGGGTGAACCCGGGCTTGCGGTCGAGGACGCGGCATCCTTGACTGCTGCAGCCGCGCACATCACCGCGACCGAACGGCGTGCGGCCATCGCCGAGCGCGATGCTCTCGATCGGTACATTGCCGCTTACATGGCAGAGCGGATCGGCATGCATTTCAACGCACGCATTTCCGGCGTGACTCGTTTCGGACTTTTCGTCACACTTGAGAATGGTGCAAGCGGCATTGTGCCGCTCTCTCTCCTGACGGATGATTTTTGGAACTATAACGACACCGCCCAAACTCTCTCTGGGCGAAAGAGTGGGCGTGTTTTCCGCCTTGCCGAAACGGTCGAGGTTCGGCTTGCGGAGGCTTACCCGCTCACGGGGGGGCTTCGCTTCCATCTTTTGGAGCAAGCGCAACCCAAACGTCCGCATCGCCGCAAGCGAGGGGAGCGTTAAAACCTCCGGCGTGCAGCCGCAAAACAAACTAAATAAAGCTTATCCGCGAACCGGGCTTGCAGCCCACCGTTCCGCCTATGCACTGCTTGGCGTGCTGATCCTTGTTCTGAGCCGTTCGCCGGCCCGGAGCCAGCAGGAAGAGGCGCCGTTCGCTGCATCGCTTGCGGCAGATGTATTTGCAACGGCGCTTGCATTTTTAGCCCCGCGCACGCTGGAGCCGGCCTCTGTTCCGCAAATGACGGCTTGGGGTTTGCAAGGCCTGACCGCGATCGACCCGGAAATGACGGTCGGCTTTGCTCCGGGTTCTGTCCGCCTTATCGGAAGAGGGTATGTGGTTGCCATGGAAACACCGGCTGGAGAAGACAGCCGCATATGGGCCGAGCTCGCGGCGGCGGTGGCAGCGAGAGCGGCCGAGATCTCCGGACCGATCCGCAGCGTCGGCACTGCCGGCGTGATTCACAGCTTTTTCGATGAGCTGTTCAACCATCTCGACCCCTATTCGCGTTATCTTCCCCCGAGACAAGCCGAAGCAGACCGGGCTCAGCGCGTTGGGTTGGCGGATGTCGGTCTCAGCGTATCGCTTGACGGCAAACACGTGGTTGTTGAGGATGTTACTCCGGAAGGGCCCGCTGCTTCCGCGGGGATTCGTGCAGGTGATCGCGTTCTTGCCATCGACGGATCCCCGCTTCGGGTAGAGGATCCTGCCGCAATTGCCGAGCTTATGGCCGGCCCGGAGAATACGATCGTTGCCATTACAATCCGATCTCGCCAAGGCCGCATCCACACCTTCCGCCTCCGAAGAACCGGACATGCCGCCCAAACGGTGTTTGCAGCGCGCAAGTCCGATTTGTTGATATTGCGGGTCAGCGGGTTTGCGCATACCACCGGCGCCGATCTCGCGCGAAACCTCCTTGAATACCTGGACACGCCGCACCCGCCGCGTGGGTTGATCATCGATTTGCACGGAAATCGCGGCGGCTTGCTGCATCAAGCGGTCGACGCGGCAGGGTTGTTCTTGGGACAGCGGTTGGTTGCAATCACGTCCGGGCGTGACCCTTCGGCAAACCGGATTTTAGAATCTGAATCTGCGGATCTTTCGAACGGTTTGCCGATTGTCGTCGTGGTGGACGGCCGATCGGCCAGCGCAGCCGAGATTTTGGCCGCAGCTTTGGCCGATGACGGCCGGGCAGTGGTGGTGGGCAGCACGACACTCGGCAAGGGTTTGATCCAAACGGTCACCACCCTACCTGACGGCGGTGAACTCTTCGTCACATGGAGCCGTGTTCTGGCGCCACTGGGTTGGCCCATTCAAGGGCTTGGGGTGATGCCGCAAGTCTGCACAAGTCTCGGCGCCGAAGCTTTGGCGCGCGAACGCGCCCTGTTGTTGCAAGGAATCGCGCCGATGGCAGCGGCGCTAAAACGCCATCACGCGGCACGCGCTCCCTTGCCCGCCGCGGAGATTTTGGATATCCGCAATGCGTGTCCGGCTGCTGAAGGGACGGATGCGGATCTGGAGGCTGCGCGTTTTTTGATCGATCATCCCCCCGCCTACGCGGCCGCTTTGTTGGTTGCAAAGGATGCAGAACCGCCATAAGTGGGTTAACGAAGGCCAACGGAACGTGTTTCCGTCTTAAAACACAATCGGTAGCCAAGAAGGGGTTTCAGCAATGGCAAAAGCAAACACGGTCCAGATTAAACTCGTATCCTCCGCCGATACGGGCTATTTTTACGTCACCAAAAAGAACACGCGTAACCATACCGGTAAACTCGAACTGAAAAAGTATGATCCGGTTGTGCGCAAGCATGTCGTTTTCCGTGAAGCCAAGATAAAATAGCTGGCTTTCGGCCCCGGCTTGACGGAAGCAAAGTAGGGGCGGAAAATTCCCCCAAACCCGGGAGGAAAGCGTCCATGAACATCAGCGTGCAAAACAGACAGCCCGCCGGAATGAGCGAAGTGGAATGGCAGGTGCGTTGCGATTTGGCCGCGCTTTATCGGCTTGTGGCCCATTTCCGCATGACGGATCTGATTTTTACGCATATCAGCGCACGCGTCCCGGGGCCGGAACACCATTTCCTGATCAACCAATACGGCCTGCTCTTTCACGAAATGCGCGCGTCCGATCTGGTGAAAATCGATATGGAAGGGCGCGTCGTGGACCAATCCGGCCAGCAGAGCAGGCTCGTGAACGCCGCCGGATTCACCATCCATTCGGCGGTGCATGCCGCGCGTCCCGAGATCAATTGCGTCGTGCATACCCATACCGCCGCGGGCATTGCCGTTTCCGCGCAGAAACACGGCCTGTTGCCGATCAGCCAACATGCCATGATGTTTTACGGCCACCTCGCCTACCATGATTACGAGGGGATTGCACTCGATCTGTCCGAACGGGAGCGCTTGGTAAGGGATCTCGGCTCGCATCAAGCGATGATTTTGCGCAATCACGGGCTTTTGGTGGCAGGGCGCAGTATCCCGGAAGCCTTCGTGTTGATCTATTATTTGGAGCGTGCGTGCCAGGCACAAATACAAGCCATGGCCGGAGGTGCGGAGCTTGTCTTTCCTCCTGAAGAAGTGTGTCGGCATACGGCGTCACAGTTCCAAGCCCAGCGCGACAAGGCAGTGGAACATCTGGCTTGGAACGCAGCACTTCGGCTTATCGAAAACGACCAGCCGGATTATCGCTCCTAATTCCACCAAGCGGGCTTGGCATTTTCGCCAGCATAAAGCAGAGCGCTCAAGAGATCGCGAGTTGGCTGTTGCGTAAGTCGGTCACCAGCATATGGCCGGGCGCATGCGTGATGCAGAACGGCACGGCCGAGGCGGCAACCACGGCCTGGGGCGTTACACCACAAGCCCAAAACACCGGAAGCTCATCCGGATGGATATCAACCGGCTCGCCGTAATCCGGCCGCGCGAGGTCGGCGATACCGATCTGCTCCGGTAAACCGATGTGCACGGGCGCGCCATGCACCGTAGGGAAGCGGCCTGTAATCAATGTTGCACGGATCGCCTCTGCTGGGCGTAATGGGCGCATGGAGACAACCATCGGGCCATGAAACGGCCCGGCAGGTCGGGTGGCAATGTTGGTGCGATACATCGGCACGTTGCGCCTTTGTTCGATGTGGCGCAGCCGAATGCCGTCAGCGATAAGGGCTTCCTCGAAAGAGAACGAGCAGCCGAGCAGGAAAGCCACCAGATCTCCGCGCCAATGGCCAAGAATATCGGCAGGCTCGGCAATGAGTTCGCCATCACGCCAAATGCGATAACGGGGAAGATCGGTGCGGATATCGAGATCTTCCCCGAGGGACGGAACGTGCGGCTCGCCGGGTTCCGAAACGGCAAGCAACGGGCAGGGTTTCGGGTTTTGCTGGCAAAAACGCAAAAAATCAAAAGCCCAATCGCGCGGCAGAATAACAAGATTCGCTTGCACATAACCCGGCGCGCGGCCAGTGGTAGGTCCGGTATGGCGGCCCGCACGCACAAGCTGCCGGATTTCTTGCCCTGTTTCCTGGATTTTTGGCATCTGCTCCATGCTCAGCCCCTGCCGGAAAATTCAATGGCGAAAGTGGCGCATGCCGGTGAAAACCATCGCCACTCCGGCTTTGTCTGCTGCGGCAATCACCTCGGCATCACGGATCGATCCGCCGGGCTGGATCACCGCAGTTGCGCCCGCAGCAATTGCCGCTTCCAGGCCATCGGCGAAAGGGAAAAACGCATCCGACGCCACCACCGCGCCTTGCGTCAACGGCGCCGACTGTCCTGCCGCACGGGCGGCTTGCTCGGCCTTCCAAGCGGCGATTCGGGCGCTATCCACCCGGCTCATCTGCCCTGCCCCGATCCCCACCGTTGCCCGGCCCTTGGCATAGACGATCGCATTGGATTTCACATGCTTGCAAACACGGAACGCAAAGATGAGATCCTGGAGTTCCGCTTCGGTGGGTGCGCGCTTGGTGACCACCTGCAACATCTGCCGATCGATGCGGCCGTTGTCGCGCGTCTGAACAAGAAAGCCGCCGGCAAGAGAGCGAAACGCGATACCGGGCTGGGCGGGATCCGGCACGCTACCGGCGAGCAGCAAACGCAGGTTTTTCTTGCGCGCAAGTACAGCTTGCGCGTCGGCTGTCGCAGCCGGTGCAGTGATCACTTCGGTGAAAATTTCGGAAATCTTTTCCGCCGTTGCCCCATCCAATGGGCGGTTTACCGCAACAACGCCGCCAAAGGCGGAAATCGGGTCGCACCGCAACGCCAGATCCCAAGCCTCTGTAAGGGTATCCGCACTCGCCACCCCGCACGGGTTGGCATGTTTGACGATCACCACGCTGGGCTCTTCAAACTCGGCTACGCATTCGTACGCCGCATCGGTATCGTTGAGGTTGTTGAAGGAAACCTCCTTGCCCTGCACTTGACGTGCCGTGGCCGCGCCGGGACGCAATGGGCCTTCTGTGATGTAAAACCCGGCACTTTGATGCGGGTTTTCACCATACCGAAGGCTTTGGCGGCGCTTCCCCACAAGCACGAAACGCTCCGGCAATGAAGCCGGGGGAACCATCCAAGCCGCAATGGCCGCGTCATAGCTTGCGGTATGGGCAAAAGCTTCCTCCGCAAGCCGCCTTCGCGTCGCAAGCGAGGTCCCGCCCGAGGCGAAGAGTTCCTCCATGAACGTCGGATACTGTCGGGGATCGGTCAGTACCGCGACGAATGCGTGGTTTTTGGCGGCAGCGCGAATCAGCGCCGGCCCGCCGATGTCGATATTTTCGATGCATGTTTCGAATGGAGCGCCCGAGGCAACCGTCTCGGCGAAAGGATAGAGATTGACGACCACCAAGTCGATGGGCACGATTCCATGTGCGTGGATTTGGGCAAGATGCTCGGCGCTGTCACGGCGAAACAAGATGCCGGCATGAATTTGCGGCACAAGGGTCTTCACCCGCCCGTCCAAAATTTCGGGAAAGCCGGTGTGGACGGAAACCTCTTTGACGGCAATGCCGGCTTTGCGCAGCGCTTGTGCGGAGCCGCCGGTGGAGAGGATTTCGATTTCCTTCCGAGCCAAGGTCGCACCAAGTTCGACCAGGTCTGTTTTGTCGGAAACCGAGATCAGAGCACGTCGAATCGGAACAAAATCAGCCATGACGCCCACAGACTTTCATACTTTCCCTAACCAACCTTGGTGATCGCCCACTTCACGATTTGTGGCCCATCGGAGGGAGCCGTTAGTACAATTTGTTCTGTCCGATGCGGTTCCGCCCCTCCAAGATAGATGCTTTCTTCCAGGCTGATGCGTGCTCCCTCGGCACGCAACCGCCAGCCGCCGCCATGCGGCAGGCGCAACAGCACGGCCCCGGCATCCTGTTGGAAACTTGCGTTCACGCTAGGGTGCAAATGAAAGCGCAGAACAAAAGGCTGCGGGGTTTCTGCCTCGACCGAATCCTCGCCGCGAATATCCTCTCCGCTTTCGGCCATGTAAAGACGGCGGCGATGGAGCGCGCCGAACGGCTTCAGCCACCCGTCATGGCTTGCTTCGAGCCAGTGGGCTCCGTTCGCCTCCTGGTGTTCGACGATGACTTTCTCCGGCTTTCGGCCGAGCCCGTCGGGCCGAAGCTCGGAGGAATTCGTATCCGCAATCACCAAGGTGGAGTGGGCCGCAGTCGCACGGGCTGCATCTCGCCATTCCGGTCCCGCCCCCGGTGCCGCACCGCAATTCACGATGACACGATCCCGCCCAACCGAAAGCTCGAAAGAGAGTGTGCCTGCGTGAGCAAACCGGTCGAACCCCGCCCCCGGTGGCACCCCGCAATCCACAATCATTACCGTGCGCCGGCCTTGCAGCCTGTGGAAGCCGCCCCCGGCAAAGCCGGAGGAGGCTGCTCGGCTGCCCCGTCCGGCTTGACTGAGAACCAGATCAATCAGCGCCGGATTCCCCTCTTTGCTGCCGTTGAAAAGTGCTAATGCCCCGTCGGCATGGCGCAGTGCGCGCAACACGGAGGTGGATTTCTCGATTGCACCCAGAAGCGCAGCCGGGAGCTGGACTTGCGCGCCCTGCAACAACGCGCGGATTTCCACACATTCCTGCAAGGTGGCCAGTTGCGCGGCCGGGCTGCGCTCGGCGTGGCTGCCATCGGGGAGAATTTGTTGGCCGATGACTTGCGGCAGAAAACGCAGCGCCCGAGTCAGAAAGAAAGCGTGCTCCGGCAATGCAACCGCCGCGGCGATCAAGCCTTTCAGCGCAACCAGCGCGCGCCGATCCAGCGCCTCGGGCGGCAAAAGCGCGGCCAGAATACGGGCATCGGCAATCAGCCGCCCCATCAAACGTTGGCGGAACGTATCGTCAGCCGATGCGGCGAAGAAGTCATAATGTCCAAGCCAAGCAGCAATGCGTGCGCCGATCACCTCCGGCAGATTCGCGATCGGCTCCTGCGCGGCGGATGTGATCCAATCCGTTACCAAGGCGCGGGCCCGTAATCGCGCAGCGTCGCTGCCAAGCGCTCGCAAATCGCGAAGCCAGGTGAAGCTATGGGCCTCGGCATGAAGGAGAGGCGAGCCTCCGGAGACGACCCACAGGCCAGGCTGAAGGGGCCTGACCCCTCCCACGTAGGCAAATTCGCCTTTGAGCAACCTTGCACCCGAGGCGGGATCCCCGGGCCAGGGATCGCGGACGGGCAAGGCCGGCGCAGCTGGCGCGCGGGAAAGCCGAAAGCTCGGCAAACGCGCCATTGCCAGGCGTGCATCCTTAAGCCAGCGCCTGGGGTCCAAACCGTTCATGATCATCGCCCACTTGCCCGCATGGGCGCGGCGCCGCCGCGGTCGGCCGGCGCGCAAACGTCCGCGAAGAACAGAGAGGCAAAAACGGCTACGTTCCGTATCTTAATATTGGGCAAGATCAGCATGCCCGTTTCTAAGCAACGCTGCCCGCTTCGCACAAGCTCCGCCTTTAAAGGCGTATCAGGCGGGCGGCAAAAAAACCGTCCATGCCGCCGTATTCCGGCCACATCGCCGGAAGGGTGCGCAGCAGCCCTTCCTTTGTAATCGCTTGGGGAAGCGCGGGAAGTTCGCTTGGCGTAAAAGGGGCATGGCGGAAGGGCAGATCCCGAAGCGCCGCCTTGACCCGTTCGATTCCCTCTTCCGGCTGCAGGGAGCAGACGGCGTAGATCAGCCGGCCACCGGGACGCAAAAGTCGTGCCGAAGCAGCCAACAAGCGGTCTTGTTCGGCGGCAAGAAACTTCAAATGCTGCTTGCGCGCTCGATGCAAAATGTCGGGGTGCCGGCGGATTGTTCCGGTCGCGCTGCAGGGAGCATCCAACAATACCGCATCAAACGAAGCCGGTGCTTGGTAATGGGCGGCATCGGCAAGAACAAGCTCCGCGCTCAGTCGAAGGCGGGCAAGGTTGGCGCGAAGGCGTTGCAACCGGTCCGGGTTGCGCTCGATTGCGGTAACTATTGCACCTGCTGCCGCAAGCTGGGCGGTTTTGCCACCCGGGGCGGCGCACATGTCCGCTACACGCTCGCCCCGGTGCGGAGCAAGCAGCAGAACCGGCAGGGCAGCAGCAGCGTCTTGCACCCAAAACCGCCCCGCCGAGAAACCGGGCAGATCAATGACCGAAGTGCCAGGAGGGAACCGCACGCTTCCGGTGGGTAGCCGGAAGCTGCCGGCCGGGGCTTCTGCTCCAGGCGCCAGAGTCAGATCGAGCGGGGCTTCCGCTTGATGCGCAGCAGCGATGGCGAATGCCTCGCTCCCCCAGGAGCGCCAAAGCCATGGCGGGGTATCCAGCCTGACGGTATCCAAATCTTCCAAAATTTGCGGACCGCGTTGGGCAATGCGCCTGAGCACGGCATTGACAAGGCCGGTGAAAGCGGGGAACCCAAGAGCACGCGCAAGGGCCACGGCCGTTGCCACCGCCGCATGGGCGGGCGTATGAAGAAACAAAAGACCCGCTGCTCCCAGCCGCAGGATGTGTTGCACGGCAAGCGGGGGTTGCCGTCGGAGATGGGCATCCAATACGGCGTCCAGGCTGCCGAGCCGGCGTAACGCAGTTGCCGCCAGCCGATGCGCTGCCGCGCGGTCTCGGCTCGGCATCTCCGGCAAAGCCTCGAGGGCTTCATCCAGCGGCCGTTTACGGTCAAGAACCGCGGAAAGTAAAGCGAAAGCGCCTTCACGAGTAGGATCCTTCATGCCTTTGAGGTGAGCGTTTTCAGCACGAGCGACAAGCCTTCTTGCGGGCAGCAGACCTTTTGCGGATGGCGGATCCGGAGGTCCACGTACTGAGCAGAGCTCCTCCGTAATTTTGCGTACGCAATCAGGCGGATAGTCTCGGCCGAAGCGGCCGGTTAAGTGTGTCTCCGTCAAGATCAAGAAAAACGGAGCCATTCAAATGTCTTATGCATCTGCATCCAGTGCGCCGAGCGTCCCGCTTCCCCTCACCGGGCGCCTTGCCGCACTTGGCGCCTTTGCCTTTCCGGACGCATTGGCCGACTGTCCGCATCGCGTTTTGAGCATCCGTCGTAACGCAGAGGTGTACGCTCAGGCCGCTCCTGCGCTTTACTTCTATCAAGTCATCTCCGGTGCTATTCGCTGCAGCAGGTTGATGAGTGACGGCCGCCGTCAGATCGGTGAATTTGCGCTGCCCGGCGAATGGCTCGGGTGGGATGGCTCTGAAACATATTTTTATTCGGCGGAAGCGATAACCGATTCAACGCTGATCGAGTACCGGCGCAAAGATATTTACGCTCGTGCACAGACCAACGCAAAACTGACGCAGAATGTGAACGATGTTTTGTTGCGCAGGCTGACGGCAACACAGGAGCGCATTGTACTGCTCGGTCGCAAGACCGCGCTCGAGCGCGTGGCAAGCTTTCTGCATGATATTTCGGAGCGCCTTGGCAAAGGAGCCTCGGATAAGTTTGCCCTTCCTATGTCGCGCGCTGATATTGGCGATTATTTGGGCTTAACGCTAGAGACCGTCAGCCGAACCCTGACGCACCTCCAGCGCGAAAAGGTGATTCGCCTTGAAGATGCGCATCATGTCCGCATTCTTGATCCGCTGGCCCTTTCCGAACTGACAGGGGAAACCGTCAGCGCTGTTGCCGCGTGAAAGCGCGGTATACTTTGAAAGGTTGCACTTTTTTTTAAAGACGGTACTTTTCTTTCGCGCCGGTTTACGCCCGCTTGATGCCGCCGGCTCTGGCGGTGGCTCGGTTGCCGCCTATATCTATCTCACTTTGCAATCGTAGAAAAGCGAGTCATGCGATGGATCGAGCAGCTCCCGTAGCGCCCGCAAAAAAACACTCCGAGACAAAGCTTCCGACTGTGGTCCCGGAATTGGTTTTGAAAACGATACCAAAGCAGCTTGAAATTCGCTCTTGGCGGGATGTCGACCGCGCATTGCACGCTTTGCAGGGGAAGCTCACGCGTGGGCTTTCCCCGATCGCGCTCTGGCTTGCATATCTCGACTGGGCGATGCATCTCGCGAATGCCCCGGCCAGGCAGAGCGTCCTTAGGGTACTTGCGTTAAAACAGCTCGCACGGGCGGTGGCCGCAGCTTTCGGACAGGAAGAAATTTCGCCTGCGCCAAACGATTCTCGCTTTGCGGATCCCGCCTGGCAGACGCAACCGTTTCGCTTTTTTTACCAAAGCTTTCTCTTGACCGAAGAATGGTGGCGAGCAGCTGTCGAAAGGCAAGAAGGGGTCGCCAAGGAAAATCAGCGTATTGTAGAGTTTTCCACGCGGCAGATTGTGGATGTTTTCTCTCCATCAAACGTCCCATGGCTGAATCCTGAAGTGATTCAAACAACGCTTCGCAGCAGCGGGTTGAACCTTCTGGTCGGAACGGCTAATTTTCTGGAAGATTGGCACACCTTTATTACCGGCCAGCCGCAGATGCAACGGAGTGAATTCGCGGTGGGAAAGAACCTTGCCGTCACTCCGGGAAAAGTGGTTGCCCGAACACGGCTGATGGAACTTATTCAATACAGTCCAGCGACAAAAGAGGTAAGGCCAGAGCCAGTATTGATCGTTCCAGCCTGGATTATGAAATACTATATTCTTGATCTTTCACCGCATAACTCGCTGATTCGCTATCTTGTGGAGCAGGGTTTTACCGTGTTTGCTATCTCTTGGCGCAACCCCGGACCCGAACTTGCGGACGTTTCCATGGAGGATTACCGATTGGAAGGAGTGATGGCCGCGCTCGATGCTGTTCAGTCAATTACCAAGCAAAGTCGGATCCATGCCTGCGGTTATTGCTTAGGGGGAACGTTACTGTCCATTGCTTCCGCTGCTATGTGTCGGGATGGAGATAACCGTCTGTCGAGCGTTACTTTGCTAGCGGCGCAGACCGATTTCACGGAAGCGGGAGAATTACAGATCTTCATTACCGAAGATCAAGTTGCGTTTCTTTCAGATCTGATGGAATGGCAGGGTTACTTGGAAAGCGGCCAGATGGCAGGAGCCTTCCAGCTTCTGCGCTCCAATGATTTGATATGGTCGCGTTCGATCCGCAATTATATGCTTGGGCAACGCGATCATCCAAATGACTTGATGTTCTGGAATGCCGATGGCACACGCATGCCGGCGCGAATGCATACCGAATACCTGACTCGGCTTTATCTGAACAACGATCTCGCCGAAGGCCAATTCCCGGCCGGGGGAAAACCGGTTTCCCTCAACGATATCAAACTGCCGTTTTTCGTCGTGGGCACGGAAACCGATCACGTTGCACCGTGGCGTTCTGTCTACAAAATCCACTTGCTCAATGACAGCGAGATCACCTTCGTCTTGACTTCCGGCGGACATAACGCCGGTATTGTTAGCGAGCCCGGCCACCCGAGGCGGCATTACCGCATCTTAACCCGCCCGGCCGAGGGTCGCTACATCAGCCCGGATGAGTGGTTCACTCGGGCCGAGTTGCGCGACGGCTCCTGGTGGCCCGCATGGACCACCTGGCTTCACGCACGATCCGGCACGCCGATTGCTCCTCCGCCTTTGGGCAATGACGCTTACCCGCCGCTTTGTGAAGCACCCGGAACCTACGTGCTGGAGCATTAAGATACAATGGCAATCATTCGCGTAAAAGATGCCGACGTTTGGATCGAAAACGTCCCCTTCGACGAAATTGTTTTGGGGCAGCAAGCCTCGATTACCCGCCAGGTGACAAGGGAGGATATTCAGCTTTTTGCGGTTATTTCCGGAGACGTTAACCCGGCTCATTTGGATCCGAGTTTTGCTGAAACCGATACTTTCCATAGGGTCGTTGCGCACGGAATGCTTGGGGCTTCTTTGATCTCTACTGTACTTGGCACGAAATTGCCTGGGCCTGGCACCATTTACGTCAGCCAGGATTTGCATTTCTTGAAGCCGGTCACCATTGGAGATACGATTACCGCAACCGTTACAGCACGCGAAAAGCTCCCGGAGAAACATCATGTGCGCTTTGACTGCCGTGTGGTGAACCAAGACGGCGATGTGGTGATTTCCGGGTCTGCGGAAGTCATCGCGCCCACAGAGAAAGTGCGCCGACCGAAGGTCGAGCTCCCCGAAGTGCGACTAAGCCGCCATGAACGGTTACGTGCGCTCCTTTCGCAGACGGCGTCGCTTCCACCGATGCCGACTGCGGTTGTCTACCCCTGCGAAGCCGTTGCGCTGGGCGCAGTTGTGGATGCCGCGCAGCTTGGCTTGATTGCGCCCATCTTAATTGGGCCGGAAGAAAAGATACGCGCGGTAGCAGCGGAAAACCAATTGGACATCTCTTCGTTTCGTCTGATCCCTGCCCCTGATGCCCGCTCTGCAGCTCAAGCAGGCGTGGCTTTGGCGCGAACCAGAGAAGCTAGGCTGTTGATGAAAGGCTCCTTACATACCGATGAGCTGATGCATGCGGTGGTCGAAGAAAGCAGCGGCTTGAGGACTGAGCGACGCATCAGCCATGTCTATATTATGGATGTTCCGGGTTATCCGCGCCCACTTCTTGTCACGGACGCTGCCATCAATATTGCACCGGATTTGTTAGCGAAGCGGGACATTATTCAAAATGCTATCGATCTCGCACATGTCATGGGCATCGAATCGCCCCGTGTGGCGTTGCTCTCCGCTGTAGAGACGATCAACCCGAATATCCGCTCTACCATAGATGCCGCCGCGTTGTGCAAAATGGCCGATCGCGGGCAAATCAAGGGCGGCATGTTGGATGGGCCCTTGGCGTTCGACAACGCTGTCAGCATTGAAGCCGCACAAGAAAAAGGAATTGTCTCGCCCGTTGCCGGGCGCGCCGATATTCTTGTCGTTCCAGACTTGGAGGCCGGCAATATGCTCGCCAAGGAGCTTACTTTTCTGGCCGGGGCCGATGCCGCGGGTGTGGTGTTGGGCGCGAGGGTGCCCATCATTCTTACAAGCCGCGCGGATGCCGAACGCACGCGGGTTGCCTCTATCGCCGTTGCGGTCTTGTTGGCGGAAGCAGGTTTAGGACACAAGCTGGTCCAGCCGCAATCTCATTAAGGCCCGCCCCATGCGACGCACGATCCTGGTCGTTAATGCTGGATCCTCCTCGACGAAATTCGGTCTTTATTCGCTTGGCTCGGAGCGTCGATTAACGAGAGCACTGCACGGAGAGATTGAAGGTATTGGAACCGCGCCGAGACTTTGGGCCAAAGGAACAGAAGGAAATACGCTCATTGATCGGGCTTTTATGCACGGAGCATCGCTGACGCATGAGGATCTCTTCACGGCGCTTTTGGATTTTCTTGCTGCCGAGCATGGGGAAGAATCGCTTGTCGCGGTGGGCCATCGCGTCGTACACGGAGGGCGGCTGTTTCTAAAACCGGTTATTGTCGATCCCAAAATTGTTTCGGAATTAGAGAAACTCACACCGCTTGCCCCGTTGCACGAACCGCATAATCTCGCGCCCATGCGCGCGTTTTTCGCGCTCCGTCCGAATTTGCCCCAAGTCGCCTGCTTCGATACCGCATTTCACCGAACCCTTTCGGATCTGGCTGGGCGTTTTGCTCTGCCGAGAGAACTCGAGGCCGAAGGGATTCGGCGCTACGGCTTCCACGGTCTTTCTTATGAGTGGATCAGCCGTCGGCTTCGCACACTGGATCCCAAGCTCGCCGAAGGGCGCGTTATTGTGGCGCACCTCGGCAGCGGCGCAAGCCTTTGCGCCATGCGGGCCGGGGAAAGTGTGGACACGTCGATGGGATTTACCGCCCTTGACGGACTGATGATGGGCACGCGCTGCGGCAGCATCGATCCCGGCGTGATTTTGTATCTTTTACAGCAGAGAGGAATGGCACCGAACGAAGTCTCTGACCTGCTCTATCATCGTTCCGGGCTTTTGGGGGTCTCCGGCATTTCCTCGGATATGCGCGTTTTGCTGGCCAGTAACGACCCCAACGCGCAAGCTGCCATAGCGCTGTTCGTGTTTCGGATCGTTCGCGAGGCCGGAGCATTGGTCAGCACACTTGGCGGCTTGGATGGTTTTGTCTTCACCGCCGGAATTGGAGAGAACGCCGCCCCGATCCGCGCGCGGGTTGCCGAAGGCCTTTGCTGGCTCGGCGCGCGTCTTGATGATGCGTCGAATCGTGCGGCTTCGCCCCCGGCCCGGATTAGCGCTCACGATAGCCGCATTGCGCTGTGGGTGATTCCAACCGACGAAGAAGCGATGATTGCCGAGCATACGCTTGCTTTGATCTCCGGGAAGGAAAGTGCAGGCGATTGAGGCATATCAATTCCTGCGCGTTTTCGCTGTGCTTTTTGGTGATTTCTGTGAACCCTTGGCTTTCGGCTTTATGCCGCAATCCCCCCGATGTTGTGAGGAGACACGAGCGATGAACGAACAAACGCCGCTTTTTCCGCAACCGCTTCGGCTTGCGGAGCTTTTTTCCCCAACCCAGGACTGGTTTACCAAATACGGGCAAGCCTCGGAACGGCTGCTGCAAGGTATGGTGAATATCGCCTTCGAGCAGTCGGAGCTTGGCCGCTGCTTGATGGATGATGCTTTGACCGAACTCCGCCTGTTCGCCGACAGAAAACGGCCGGACGAAATTATGAAGGCAGAACTAGAGATCATGCGGCGGCGTGCTGAGCACATTGTCAGCGGCATGCGTAAAATTAGTGATGAAATCCGGCAATGTTGCTTTGAAACGAGCGAGCTCGCCCTTTCGGGGCTTCAGCAGATGCAAGCAGGAATGGGACAAACGCAAATGGAGACGGAGCTCCCTGCCAAGCGTGCGACCGTGACCGCACAAGCGCCCGCAAAAACCGGCGCAGGGAGCAAATAGTCTCGGCGGCAAGTGTTCGGGGCGGGACGTTCATGTCTTGACAAGGCTTTCCGGCTGCACGGGGGCAGCGATGCTCTCTTTCAATGCGTCTTGAGATGGCTAACTCTTCCGAACGCGCCTTGCGAGAGGGGGATGGGGCCTTTCAAGGCTATCAATGACCAAGACGAACGATTTTAGCAATTTGATTCGTTGGAATCTCCGTACCTTTGGGCTAATTTGCACCGTGGCCGACTGATACAGCGGTGAGGTTGCCCAGCCGGCATGGAGAGATTGCAATGACCACGACGACGCTACGGAATTTTGTTCCCGCGCAAGCGCAAATGTCAGTTCCGCTGGCCGACGCGGGCTGGCGCAATGCCGGGCTTGCCTTACTTTCGGTGCGGTTTATCCAAGGCTTCATTTACTGGGGGGGAGGCTCGCGCCGGTTCATCTATGCCCCTTCCAAGCTCGATGCCTGGGGCGGGCACAATTGGATGGCCCACAAGCTGCACACAGCGATGCCGGGCGCTCTCCTCGGCTTTGAGAAGCTGATCGGCTTTCTGCTGCATCACTTTGTGCTGCTCTACACGGCGGTGATCCTGTTTTCCGCAGTCGAGCTGTTTGTCGGCCTGTTTTTGATGATCGGGCTGTTTACGCGCGCTTCTGCTGCGGTTTCCATGGGTCTGTCGGTGGTGCTGATGCTGATGTTCGGCTGGCAGGGCGCCACGTGTATTGATGAATGGACCATGGCCGCAGCAAATCTTGCCATGGGCACCACATTGTTTTTGGGCGGCTGCGGCGCCTATGCGGTGGACAACCTTCGGTTGCAGCGCAATCCCGCGCTTGCCGATAAACCCACCTTCCGCTTCCTTTCCGGGAGCCTGCCGTTGCCGCTGGAGCCCACGCGCTTGCGCAATCTCGCGCTGGGGCTGTTTGCCTTTGTGGTGGTGTTTGATGTCGGCACTTATAGTTACTATCGCGGCTCGGTGTTCACGCCTTTCCATGAAGGGCCGACCCACCCCTCACGGCACCATATCGCGCTTTCCAACGGGGTACTGAATGCCGACGGCAGTGTGCGCTTCCACGCCTACCTGAATGCCGGCACGCCGGAGGCGCCTTCGCACATCGTGGATGCCGTGCTGATGGATCCTGCTTCGGGCAGCGTCGTGGAGCGCTGGGATGTCAAGGCACTGAGCACGCTGCCCCGCAAAATGATCGAGAACGACTTCGATTATCAACAATTCAGGCCGGGGCCTTTCGGTCTTGTCGCCGGTGTGGGCGCGATGGCGACGATTACGCTTCCGCCTGTGGGGCAGCCGGTGCTTTCGGCGCCGAACTATGTCCTCAAGCTCACAACCGTGAACAATCACGTCTTTACGATTGAGCTTCCTGCGCCGCAGCAAAAATAAGGCGGATTTCGGCAGCTATCGGATGGGTTGCGTGGGGCAACCCATCCGAAGCTTTGGGCATTCTCAAAGAGCGGCAGCTCGGGGCCCAAGCGTGTTTGCCCGGCAAATGGATCGATGAAAAGGACTGCCCAATTAGCGAGGTTTTTATCGCGTGGGTCTCGGCCAAGCAGGCCTGCAAGAGCGGGGTGCGCGAGCGCGATGGGTTCGTTGTCCGTGGCGCCACCATCAACCGCCGGAAAATGCAGATAATCTGGAAGCGTTTGTCCATCGACCCCGAGCATGGCCCATTGCGGCTTCAAAGCCAGAATGTCGGACTTGCTGCCTTGCTCTGAAGGAACAATGACGTAGAGCGGTATTGATAATTCCTGGTCGGGCAGGCCAAAGCGACCGGCGGGAAGCCGAAGGGAAACGTTGCCGAGCCGGTGGTGTCAGCGCCGGCAGAGACGGTGCCGCCGAGAACAAGCGCTATTTCAAAGGTTTGCGGAGGAACAGGAGAGGTTCTTCAGAGAGCAATCACTGATCGGCGTTGCTGGCATGGCGGGTTCCCTCCTTTGGGTTTGTTACCGCTTCTGGCGGCTTGACGATCAGCTTATTGCTCTGTGCCCCCGCCGCAAGCAGCGGGCTTACATGGGCTGACGGGGCGTGTAGAGAAGGCTAGGATGAATTCGAGAGAGAGAAAGGAGAACGGCATGCCAACCAGCATTGTTTCCCCGCGGCTGCTGCTCATCGGCGGCGGAGTTGTCCGCGAAATTGCCGCGGTGATGAAGAAGTTTGGCTTGACCCACCCGCTTATCGTTACCGACCCGTTCATGGTCTCCTCCGGCCTCATCCGACGGGCGCTTGATGCGTTGGAAGAAGCCGCCATCCCCTTCACCGTATTCAGCGACACCGTGCCCGAGCCGATTGATACCGTGGTAGAGACAGGGACAAAGCTGCTGCAAACGGGGAAATTCGACTGCCTGATCGGCTTCGGTGGCGGATCTCCCATCGATACCGCAAAAGCCATGGCCATTTTGTTCGCGGGCGGCGGGCAGATGCGCGACTACAAAGTGCCCGCTCAGGTTGATTTCCCGGCCCTTCCCATCATCGCCATTCCCACCACGGCGGGAACCGGTAGCGAAACCACGCGTTTCACCGTGATTACCGATACCAAACATAACGAAAAAATGCTCATTGCGGGCCTCGCCGCTTTGCCGCTTGCCGCGCTCGTTGATCATGAACTCACCTTCACCGTCCCGCCCCGGACCACGGCCGATACGGGCATTGACGCGCTGACGCATGCGCTGGAAGCCTATGTCTCGCGCCGCGCCAATCCGTATTCCGATGCCCAAGCCCTTGCAGCGCTGCGCCTGATTGGGGCCAATCTCCGCACTGCTTATCGCGAGCCGCACAACGCGCATGCCCGCGAAGCCATGATGCTCGGAGCGACACTTGCCGGTCTTGCATTCGGCAACAGCTCGGTTGCTTTGGTGCATGGCATGTCGCGGCCGATCGGCGCGCACTTCCACGTGCCCCACGGGCTCTCCAACGCGATGCTGCTCCCCACCGTTACGCGTTATAGCCTCCCTGCGGCGGTTGTCCGCTATGCGGAGGCTGCGCGAGCAATCGGTTTCGCCGGCAGCGAAGACCCGGACGAGGTCGCCGCCGAAAAACTTGCTGAAGGGCTTGCCCAGCTCAACCGTGATCTTGCCGTACCGGGCCCCGCCGAATACGGCATTGATCCCCGCACTTGGGAGGAGCGCCTGCCGGTTATGGCCGAACAGGCGCTGGCTTCGGGCAGCCCTGCCAACAACCCGAGGGTGCCCGATGCGGCGGAAATCATCACGCTTTATCGCATGGTTTGGGCTTCGAGTCGGAATCAAGGTTAACGGGAGAAAACGTCATGCGCCTGGGTGTATTGGGTTTGGGCCGCATGGGAAGGGCGATCGCAGCGCGGCTTCTGGAGCGCGGGCATACGGTATGGGTGTGGAATCGCACTGCGGAAAAGGCCGCCCCATTGCAGGAAGCCGGCGCCAAGCGTGCAGAAACTCCCGCACAGCTTGCGATGGAAGTCGAAGCGATGCTTTCCATTCTTTTTGACGCGGCTGCGCTGGATAACGTCTATCGCGGCCCAAACGGCGTATTAAACGGTCCGCTCGTCGGTAAGCTTGTGATCGAGATGAGCACCGTGCGGCCAATGGTGAGCAAAGCGCTGGCCGCAGACGTGGCGAAAGCTGGGGGGAGTTTCGTCGAGTGCCCGGTTTCCGGCACGACCGGGCCCGCGCGGAACGGCACGCTGCTTGGGCTTGCCGGCGGGGAAGCCGCCGATGTGGCGCGCGCGCTGCCAATTCTTCAGGAGCTCTGCCGGCGGGTGGAGCACATGGGGCCGGTCGGCGCGGGGGCTGCCATGAAACTCGCCGTGAATTTGCCGCTTTTGGTCTTTTATCAGGCATTCAGCGAGGCGAACGCTCTCGTTCATCATCTCGGGGGAGATCCGGGGCGGCTGGTAGGGATTTTTGCCGATACTTCGGGTGGAGCAAACGTGCTGAGAGTGCGCGGGGAAAAAATCGCCTCAGCGCTGAAAGGCCATTCGGCGGGGCCGGTGAATTTCTCGGTCAGTGCCGCCTGCAAGGACCTGGAAATCATGCTTGAGGAAGCGGCCGCCCTTGGGTTTGGCTTGCCGCTCGTGCGAACAACGCTCGGCGTTTTCAACCGTGCCAAAACGCGAGGATGGGGGGAGCGCGATAGCTCTGAGCTCACCGGCTATTGGTTGCACCATGGCCAGGGTTAAATATCTTCAACAAATCTGCGTTGCCGCCTTGTGCGATGCAAAATATACGGCATGCAAAGCAAGTCTGTTCCTATGTCCTAGCTGAAAGAACGGAAGAATGGCATAACACGCCACGGATTTCGGTCATCTTTGAAATTCGCAATTTGTAAAAACCGAATGGGGAAACTTGCCGCCACAACCTGAAGCGCCGCATAACAAAAAGCCGCAAACAAGGAGCACGCACGCCGTGCAAGCCACCGATATTCGTAATCCCGACTATTTTCACAAGGTTGTCGACTGCCAATGGGCGTGCCCTGCTCATACGCCGGTCCCCGAATATATCCGCCTGATCGCCGCCCAACGGTACGCGGATGCCTACATGGTGAATTGGCACTCCAACGTTTTTCCGGGCATTTTGGGGCGTACCTGCGATCGTCCGTGTGAGCCCGCCTGCCGGCGCGGCCGCGTAGAGGAAGCGCCCGTGGCCATTTGCCGGCTGAAGCGCGTCGCTGCCGATTATAAGGGTGATATCCGGTCCCGGCTGCCGTCTCCGCCACGCGAAGAAAACGGAAAGCGCGTCGCTTTCGTCGGCGCAGGGCCCGCATCGTTGACGGCTGCGCGAGATTTGCGCCTGGCCGGGTACCGTTGCATTATTTTTGAAGCGGATACGCGCGCAGGCGGAATGATCCGGAGCCAAATTCCCCGCTTCCGTCTGCCAGAGACGGTGATTGACGAGGAAATCGGCTATATCCTGGATTTCGGGGTAGAGCTTCGGCTCGGCCGACGGATCGAAAGCATGCGTGCTCTGCTCGATGAGGGATACGATGCGGTTTTTGTCGGCTGCGGAGCCCCGCGCGGACGGAATCTCGATATTCCCGGGCGCAAGGAGGCTTCTTCGAATATCCATATCGGCATCGATTGGCTCGCCAGCGTCGCCTTTGGCCATGTGAACCGTATCGGCAAACGGGTGATTGTGCTCGGCGGCGGCAATACGGCGATGGATTGCTGCCGCTCCGCGCGCCGTCTGGGCGGCGAGGATGTGCGCGTAGTGGTGCGCAGCGGTTTTGAAGAAATGAAGGCCTCGCCATGGGAAAAAGAAGATGCCATGGCAGAGGGTGTGACGATCCTGAATTATTTAACGCCGAAAGCCTTTACCCATGCGGACGGGCAGCTGACCGGCGTTTGGTTTGAAAAGGTTGCGGCGCGCTATGATAGCAACGGCAATCGCGAGCTTGTCGCAACAGGCGAACCCCCGGTGCACATGCCGTGCGATGATGTTTTGATCGCGATCGGCCAAGAAAACGCTTTTCCCTGGATCGAGCGTGATATAGGGATTGCGTTCGACCGAAGAGGGCTTCCGGTCGTAAATCCGAAAACCATGCAATCAACCCATCCCCGCGTGTTTTTTGGAGGAGACGCGGCGTTCGGACCCAAGAACATCATTTGGGCCGTCGCGCATGGGCATGAAGCCGCAATTTCGATTGAGCTTCTCTGCCGTGGGCTCGAGCTCGATCAACGCCCTCCGCCAAAAGTTTCGCTGACAAGCCAGAAGATGGGCATCCACGAATGGAGCTACGACAACTTTATTTCTAACGACCGCCGTTATCATGTTCCTCATCGGGAGATAACCGAGGCATTAACGAACATCGGCGTGGAAGTGGAACTCGGCTACGATGAAAAGCTTGCTTTTGCCGAAGCCGAACGTTGCCTGAATTGCGATGTTCAGACGGTATTTACCGACCAGCTTTGCATTGAATGTGACGCTTGCGTAGACATCTGCCCAATGGATTGCATTACGTTTACGCAAAACGGTGAAGAGGCCGATCTGCGAAAGCGGTTGAATGCCCCTGCCCCCAATTGGTCGCAATCGCTCTATGTATCCGGGGCTCTGCGCACGGGCCGAATTATGGTGAAAGACGAGGATCTCTGTCTGCATTGCGGATTATGCGCCGAACGGTGCCCGACCGGCGCATGGGATATGCAGCGCTTTCTGCTCAATGTGGCACAAGTGGAGCACGCATGCCGAAGCCCCTCGTTCGCGTAAATGAATTTGTTGTAAAGTTCGCAAACATTAACGGATCCGGCTCCGCCAGTGCGAACCGACTGTTTGCACGGGCAATTCTGCGCATGGGGGTCGCCGCAACGCCGCGAAACATATTTCCTTCCAACATCCAAGGTCTGCCGACTTGGTATGAGGTGCGGGTTTCGGAGTCCGGCCATCTGGGTGCGCGCGGCGGGGTAGATCTGATGGTGGCGATGAACCCGCAAACCTGGGATAAGGATGTCGCCTCTATTGAGGCAGGTGGATATCTTTTCTACGATTCGACGCGGCTAATTCCGGCCCAAAAGTTTCGCGACGATATCACCGTGATCGGTATGCCGCTAACGGCAATCTGCAACCAGGAATACTCGGATACGCGCGAGCGGTTGTTGTTCAAGAATATCATGTATGTGGGCGCGCTTTCGGCTCTGCTCGATATTGACGTGGCAGAACTGGAAAAGCTCATCTCCGAACAGTTCAAGAGCAAGGAGCAGCTGATTGCGGCGAATATTCACGCCCTTCATCTTGGCCGGGAGTACGCGCTCAAGCATTGGTCCTGCCCTATCGGGCTGCGGGTGCGCCGGGCGAATACCGTCGGCAACCGGATTTTCATCGACGGCAATTCCGCGGCGGCATTGGGTGCGGTATACGCGGGGGCAACGGTAGCCGCATGGTATCCCATAACGCCTTCGACCTCGCTCGCCGAGGCGTTCGAGCGTTACTGCAAGCGATTTCGTGTCGATAAAGAAAGCGGCAAGAACCGGTTCGCCATCATTCAAGCAGAGGACGAGCTTGCCGCCATCGGTATGGTGATCGGGGCAGGCTGGAACGGCGCGCGCGCGTTCACCGCAACCTCCGGTCCGGGCATTTCGTTGATGCAAGAATTTCTCGGCCTTGCTTATTTCGCGGAAATTCCCGCCGTGATCTTCGATGTGCAAAGAGGCGGACCTTCCACCGGCATGCCCACGCGTACCCAGCAGGCGGATGTTTTGTCCTGCGCTTACGCCTCCCACGGCGATACCAAGCACGTGCTGTTGTTCCCTGAAGACCCGGCGGAATGTTTTGCGTTCGCCGCGGATGCGTTCGATCTCGCGGAAAGATTGCAAACCCCTGTCTTTGTCATGCTTGATCTGGATATCGGCATGAACGAGCGCCTCACCGAACCTTTCCGGTGGCCGGAGAACCGCCGTTACGATCGCGGCAAGGTGCTGCATTTTGAGGATTTGGACGCCGGCAAGGAATTCGCCCGCTATCTGGACGTTGACGGAGACGGCATCCCCTGGCGCACTTATCCCGGCACCCATCCGAAGTATGGTGCTTTCTTCACCCGCGGTACCACGAAGGATGCGTTTGCGCGCTACACGGAAGAGGGTGCGCCCTACGTCGAAAACATGGAACGGCTGCTGCGCAAGTTTGAAACGGCCAAAACGCTTGTGCCTAAGCCCGTGCTCCATCGTGCTTCCCAGGAGAGCCGATTCGGTGCGCTGTATTATGGCTCTACCAGCCCGGCGATGGAGGAAGCTGCAGAGTTGCTCGCGGCTCAGGGTATTACGCTTGATCGTATGCGCATTCGAGCGTTTCCGTTCGATGATTCCGTCAAAAGCTTTATTGATGAGCATGAATTCGTTTTTGTTATAGAACAGAATCGCGACGCACAAATGCGAAGTTTGCTTCTCATTGAATGCGAAGCCGATCCCCGCAAACTGATCCGTGTTCTGCATTATGACGGCACGCCGATCACGGCCCGCTATATTGCGGAGACAATCGCCGAGAAGATCACTTTTTCCCGCGTTGTTCCGCTTCGGAAAGCACTGCCATGACATTTCTGCCAAAACCGAAACTGCACCACCCCGAACTTCCTCGCAACGCTCTTGGCCTAACACGAAGAGATTACGAAGGCGCAGTCTCGACCTTGTGCGCCGGATGCGGGCATGATTCGATCAGCGCGGCAATTATTCGTGCATGTTACGAATTGGCGCTGCCTCCGCATCGCATTGCAAAACTTTCCGGTATCGGCTGTTCGTCCAAGACGCCGACTTACTTTCTTGGACAATCCCATGGATTCAACTCCGTTCACGGCAGAATGCCATCGGTGCTTACCGGTGCTTACCTGGCCAACAGAGACCTGATTTACATTGGAGTCTCCGGAGACGGTGACTCTGCATCCATCGGGCTCGGTCAGTTTGCGCATGCGATACGCCGCGGAGTGAATATGGTTTATATCGTTGAAAACAACGGAGTTTACGGCCTTACCAAGGGACAATTCTCCGCCACTTCGGATTTGGGTGCCAAAAGCAAAAAAGGCACAACGAACCGCGATCAGCCGATCGACTTGACAGGATTGGCGCTGGAACTTGGGGCAAGCTTCGTGGCACGCAGTTTTTCCGGTGATAAAAGCCAACTCGTGGCATTGCTGAAAGCAGCTTTATTACATCCGGGTGCTGCCTTTATCGATTGTATCTCCCCATGCGTTGCCTTTAACAATCATCCGGGTTCGACCAAAAGTTACGACTATGTTCGCGCCCACAATGAGGCAGTCAACCGGGTTGAGGTGATCTTGCCGAGAGAACCGATTGCGGTGGAATACGCTCCGGGGGAAACAGTGGCGGTGACGCAGCATGACGGGACGGTCTTGCAGCTCCGCAAGCTTGGCGCTGATTACGATATCCGGGATCGGGCTGCGGCGCTGGCATTTCTCGCTGCGCGGCGAAACGCCGGGGAAATCGTCACCGGCCTGCTTTATGTGGATCCGCAAGCCGAGGACCTTCACACGCATTTGCAGACCGTCGAAACCCCCTTGAACGAGCTTGAAGAAGATATGCTCTGCCCTGGGGCGACGGTATTGGAAGCGCTTAACCAGTCGTTGCGCTGAAGGCGAATTGCTCAACTTTTTCTTGCGGGAAGCTCCGGTTACGCGGTTGAGATAACAGCGAACGGTTGGCCAAGTTCGATTTTTCTTTTCTCACGCGAACCCTATGGCCGGGCGGGTTGAGCGTCGCAGCATCTTCTCGACACGCCGGTCCGGGATGGAACGGTCACATAACGTCTGCAGCCGCCCCTTTGGCAGCGGCGACCTTGCCCTCGCATCTCGGTATTTTGCAAATTCTCTCTCAAAGCGAAGACAGCGCTGTTTCCCTCAGCCTACGCTTCCGGCCGTTCGGATGAACCGGCCAACAGGCCAAACAAGCGCCGCCACATCTCACTGAGCGCAAGTTCTTGCCAAATCTGCCTCTTTAGTGCAGCTAGCTCTTGCTCGGCAGCGCGTGGCCGATTGCGGGAGGCGAACAAGAAAAGCAGTGCGGCAAGAGCAAGATCCGCTGCGAGCAGGATTGCCGCTGCGATTGCGGGGCTGAAGGGGGGTGCGAGAGCAAAGAATGCGGCAAGGTGTGCGAAAATCGCCGCGGCAAAAAGAAATATGGCCGCCGTTAAACTGTAGGCGAGACGCTGAAGGGCCCTCCGGCGGACACGCTGCAGACGCAGCCGTTCGATTCGCAGGAGCAAAAGCAGCAGCGCAAGCTCCCGCACCATCAGCGCCAAACACGCCCGACAAGAAAGCCGAGCCCGGCCGCAATGGCCAATGCGGCAACGGGGTGGGCACGGACCTGTTGCAGGATGGCTTCAACATCGCTCTTGACGACATTTCCCGCTGCCTGCGCGGCCGTTCGGGCGGTATCGGCCGCGTGCGCAAGCTGCGGCTCAACCCGCTCGCTCAGCAGCTTCTCCACATGGCGGCGAAGTTCGGCGATTTCATCGCGCACACTCGTGGTTTCCGGCTTTTCGGTATTGGGCATGGTGTTTGCTCCTCTGTGATAGGGTTTCCGTGCAGGCCGATACGTGCTGGACTGCAGGCTGATCTCTCTCCGACTCCAACGCGAAATCTTTTCCCGTGATACGCATGTTCCCGTCAATGACGCGCGTCTGCAATCTTTTTGCTCGGGTGAGATGGGCCGCCCGCTTCCGCCCACAAGGCGGGGGCGTCGCCAAGCTGGTCGCTTTGGCGTTGATGGCGGTCCTGTTGCCGGGGCCGGAAGCTGCTGGGCGTGATCTCTCGATTGTGGTCCGCTCCGGACCATTCCTTCCTGTTCTGGAAGATGTCTTTGTGGCTCCCTTCATGCGCGCAACCGGGATTGCGGTGGACACCCTGCTCTGGCGCGGCGGAGCGGAGCGTCTCGCAGCGGAAGCAGGCGGGGGAGGAAATTGGGACCTGGTGCTGGTGAGTCCTGAGGAGTTGACGGTCGCGTGTAGTCGGGGATGGCTGCAAAAAATGAACTTTGGAGCGATCGGAGGGCATGAGCATTACCTGCCGCAAGCCGTGAGCGAGTGCGGCGTGGGCGCGTATATGCAAAGCATCGTACTGAGTTGGGATCGCAGCAAACTGCAGGGAAGCCCCACCTGGGCAGATTTTTGGGATATTGCGAAGTACCCCGGCAAACGCGGGCTTCGGGCAGACGTGGTGGGCAACTTGGAAATAGCGTTGCTTGCCGATGGGGTGCCTATGAACGATGTGTATTCGGTCCTCCGCACCGAAGAGGGCGTTCGTCGTGCGTTTCGAAAGCTTGACCAGCTTCGGCCTTACATTGTGTGGTGGCACGAGGACCCGCAGGCCATCGAGATCCTTCGCTCCGGGGAAGTCTTGATGAGCAGCGCGCCGAATAATCAAGTGGCCCTTGCAGAGGGGGAGGGTGGAAAGCATTTTGGCCTGCAATGGGCAGGGAGCTTATTTTGGGTGCAAAGTTGGGCAATCGTCGCAGGGAGCCCGAATGTGGCTTTGGCGCTACGGTTCCTGCAATTTTTCGGCGACCCGGCGCTGCAAGCACAACTCCCGAAGCTTCTGGCCGTTGGCGGGCTCGTGAAAGGGGCAAATGACCGATTGCCCCCCGCAGAGCAGGCAATTTCGCCGAGCGCCGCCTCTAACCTGCGCGAGGCTTTGGGGATAGATCCGGCATTTTGGCGAGAGAATTTGCCGCGTCTTCGGCAGCGCTTTGAGGCTTGGCTCAAGCGGTAGGTGTAGGTAGCTCGGTAGGTAGGTAGGTAGGTAGGCAGACCGGCAGGCACGCGCACGGGAAGGTTCATGCGGGGCGAAGCAAAAACGAAACCTGCCAGAGCTCATGTGGAAGCCACCGAACCCGACCCCGGTACCGTTCGATTGATTTTTTCAGGACGGCTTGATGCGGTCGGGGTGGGAAAAATTTGGCTTCCCACGCTGGCCGCGGCAGAGCTCGCGCGTGAGCGAAAGCTGGAGCTCGACCTCAGCACCATTGAGGTCTGCGACACTGCCGGGGCCACTCTATTGGCTGCGGCTGAAGCGGCATATGGAAAAACTGCCGAGGTGTTGGGTGCTTCTCCGGAAACCTGGGAGTTTTTGGAGCGGGTCCGCGCGGTGTTGCACTCGCCCGGAGCACTGCCTTCTGCAAGAGGGAGAAAAAAGTCAGAGCCAAACGGGTTTGCCCGGATTGAAGCATCCGCCGTTTACGGAGTCGCCTTCCTTGGGCAGGTCGCGATCGCCTTGATCAACCTGCATCGGCGGCTGCGCATGCTCCGCCCCGGTGACCTTTTAAGAATTGCCGATACGGCAGGGGTCCAGGCTCTTCCGCTGTCAATTTTGGTCGGATTTCTGCTTGGCGTGATTCTCGCGTTCCAGGGCACCCTGCCCATGCGCCGCTTCGGAGCCGAACTCTACGTGGCCGACCTCGTCACGGTCGCTGTGCTGCGCGAACTCGGCGCTGTGCTCGCAGCTGTGATCCTTGCCGGGCGCACAGGCTCGGCGTTTGCAGCCGAAGTTGGCACGATGAAAATTAACCAAGAACTGGATGCTTTGGTTACCATGGGGCTTGATTCGGTTACGTTTCTGGTTTTGCCCCGGTTGATCGCCATTATTCTCGTTATGCCGGTCATCACTCTCGTGCTTGACGTTTCCGCCCTTTTTGGAATGCTTGTCGCAATGCGGAGCTTCGGTTTTCCGCTGATGGCGATCGTTAACGAAACCTTGCGCTTTGCCAGCGTGCCCGATCTGCTCGGGGGGTTGTTCAAAGGCAGCTGTTTTGGCCTTGCCATCGCAGCGATCGGTTGCCTGTCGGGCCTGACTGCGGGCACAGGACCGCGGGCGGTGGGAGAGGCAGCCACCCGCGCGGTGGTTGGCGGTATTGTTGCAATCCTCGTGCTGGATGGAATCTTTGCCCTCATTTTCTTCCGGCTGGGCCTATGACCGAATCGGTCGTGATCAGAGCAACGAACCTTGCTCAGAGCTTCGGCGAAACGGTCGTGTTCAAGGGCGTGAACTTGGAGGTTTATCGGGGCGAGATTTTTGTGATCTTGGGCGGCTCCGGCTCCGGCAAGTCGACCCTTATGCGACAACTGATCGGATTGCTGCCCCCGACGGAAGGGGAAATAGAGGTCTTGGGTTGGGCAATACCGCGTGAACGGGCCCGAGTGCTTTCCTCGATTGGCGTGTTATTTCAATCGGGTGCTCTGTTTGGATCGATGACCCTCCTGGAAAACGTTATGCTGCCGCTGGAAATGCACACCGACCTTCCCCCATCCGCGCGCGCCCAGTTGGCCCTGGTAAAACTGGGTTTGGTTGGGCTCGGGGACGCCGCGAGCTTGCTGCCTTCGGAGGTTTCCGGTGGAATGGCCAAACGCGCGGCGATCGCGCGGGCACTTGCGCTTGACCCGCCGCTGTTGTTTCTCGACGAACCATCCGCTGGGCTTGATCCGATTACCTCTGCAGGACTTGACCGGCTTATTTTGAACCTGCGGCGTGATCTCGGCCTTACTTTTGTGGTGGTCACGCATGAACTTGCCTCAATTCTCACAATCGGGGATCGTTGCCTCATGCTGGATGGCGCCTCACATCGGGTGATTGCAGAAGGAAACCCAAAAGAGCTGAAAGCCCATAGCGAAAATCCTGTTGTACGCGCTTTTTTCGATCGCGAGGTGAGATGACCGAGGAACAGCGGTACTTCCTCAGAGTGGGGCTGCTTTTGCTTGGCGGTGCTCTTGGCCTCATCGGTTTGATTCTGTTCTTCTCAGGCGCTCGATTTGGCCACCAGGTTCTGGCGGAGAGCTATTTCTCTGAATCGGTGGAAGGGCTCGACGTAGGAGCGCGTGTCAGCTATCGCGGAGTCGCCATCGGGCATGTGACTCAAATCGGCTTGGCGCGCGCCGAATATGGGCATGTGCGTCCTTTTGATATGCGCGAACCTTCCTCACGCCTGGTGGTAGTGCGGTATAACATCAATGCCGCCAGGGTTGGTGCGGAACCTGTTCCGGAAGATGCCGTGAAGCTCGGACTCAGAGCACGCCTTGCCTCGCAAGGATTGACCGGCTTGGCCTATATTGAGCTGGATTTTTATGATCCGCGCCAATATCCGCCGCTTTCGGTCCCGTGGAATCCGAAAAGTGCCTACATTCCCTCCGTCCCCAGTACGATTGTCCAAGTGCAGACCGCCGTGCAGACGTTTCTCGGACATCTCGCCGAAGTTGATATCATCGGGCTTGCAACGGAGCTACAAAAAGTGCTCGGAGATCTCCGCTTTACGCTCGAGAAAGGAGACTTGCATACAACGCTTCTCCAAGCTTCAGAAACGTTGAAAACAGTGCAGACTGAGCTGGTGCAGGCGGATTTGCCGACATTGAGTAGAGAGATCCAAGCGAGCGCGGCGTCAGTGAGGGGATTTGCGCAAGGGCCGCAGACGAAGACTATTCTCGCGAAAACAGCGGAAGCCACTTCTCGCCTTTCTGTGGCGGCGGAGCGCCTCCCCAGTCTGATTGCGGCGCTTTCCCGCGCTGCGCAACGTGCCGACGCCTCAGCCTCAGATATCCAGCAGGAATTGGCCCCGACCCTTCGGGATATTCGCGCAGCAGCCGAAAACTTGCGTGATACTTCGGAAATGCTGCGCCAAAGTCCGGCCCAAGTCTTATTCGGCGGCCCACCCCCTCGAAGGTCCGGCCAGCCCTAATGCTCCGTCGGTTCGTGCTCCTGGCGCCGCTTGCGCTTGCTTGCTGCGGAGGCCTAATCCCTGAAAGACCTTACCTCGCTCGGCGGCAATGGCCACTTCGCTTGGGCGGATCCGAACCGGATGCACCGGCACGTGCCGGTCCCGTTTTGCTGGTGCGAGCGGTAGACCCTGCTCCTGGCCTTTCCGGCCGCGGGTTGATCATCGTGCACAAGGACGGAAGCGTCGAGCAAAGTCTCTATGAACAATGGCTCGTGCCACCGGCGGAGGCGCTTGAGGACGGGTTGCGAAGAGAGCTTCAGGCAAGCGGGCTTTTTGGTGCGGTCGTCGCTCCCGGCAGCAGGCTTCAAGCAGATTTTGTCCTTGAAAGCGAACTCAACGCGTTTTGGATCGATAGCCGCGATGGCCGCGCTCATGTCAGCCTCGGCGTTGTGCTGTTTAAGGCCAACGTAGATCGCCCGATTGTATTGCAGCAGCAGTTTGCCCGGACCGAGCCGGTGCACGGAACAGACGCCCCGGCTATGGTGAAAGCTCTTCAAGATGCTGCCGCCGGGCTGATACAGGAGGTACGAAACGCCTTGGCTGCCGCCGGCGTGTAGAACGCGCGCGAGCCCTTACATCATCGCGAGCGCCGCCTCGACCCGGCGGACCGCCTGCAACGGCCAAGCTGCCCGCCCGACCACGCGGTTGCCGACATAAGCCAGCCACTCGGCCCCTTCGGGGGCCGGAGGCCTCAGCTCAATAATCCGCGCTTCCCGATCCAGTGCAACGGCGAGGTAACGACGCCAGCCCGCATAGAGCGGGCCCATGATGCGAACAACGCGGGCAACAGGCTTGCCCCCTTCATCACAGCCGACCCACTCTACAGTGCAAGGTCCTCCTGCCTGCTCAGCTGTTCGCCCGCGCTTCCAGTGCAAACGCGACGGCTGCATCGGCTCCGCGCCCTCCCTTCGCCATCGTTTAAGCGCTTTTCGCTAGAATTTCATCGGCGATATTTCGTGGCACCGGGTCATAGTGATGGAATTGCATGGTAAACGATGCGCGCCCCTTGGTCATGCTCCGCAGATCCGAAATATAGCCGAACATTTCTTTCAACGGAACGTGCGCGCGCACAATCACCGTCGAGCCTGCACTCTCCTGGCTTTGGATCATACCGCGCCTGCGGTTGAGGTCGCCAACGACATCTCCCACGTGATCCTGCGGCACAGTAATTTCCACATCCATGATCGGCTCGAGAATAATCGGGCCGGCTTTTTTCATCCCTTCCCGGAAGCATGCCTTGGCCGCGATTTCGAAGGCGAGGGCACTCGAGTCAACATCGTGGTATTTGCCATCGATCAGCGAAGCCTTGAAATCCACCGTCGGGAAACCTGCCAAAACGCCGGTTTCGGCTTGGCTGCGAATGCCTTTTTCAACAGCCGGGATATACTCCTTGGGAACTGCTCCACCGACGACAAGATTTTCAAATACCACGCCGCCGTTTCGTTCCAAAGGCTCGAAGGTAATTTTAACCTCCGCAAACTGGCCGGCACCGCCAGTTTGTTTCTTATGCGTATAGGTTTCCGTATGTGTCCGGGTAATGGTCTCCCGATAGGCAACCTGCGGAGCGCCGATATTCGCTTCGACGCCGTATTCCCGCTTGAGCCGATCGATAATTATTTCAAGATGCAGCTCGCCCATCCCGGAAAGAATGATTTGGCCTGTCTCCTGATCGGTGCGCAGGCGAAGCGAGGGATCCTCCGCAGCAAGCTTCTGCAGCCCGATAGACATTTTTTCGATTGATTCTTTTGTCTTCGGCTCAACCGAAATATCGATCACCGGCACCGGGAATGCCATGCGCTCGAGCACCACAGGATCCTCAGGCGAGGCCAAGGTATCGCCGGTTGCGGTATCTTTCAGGCCGACAAAAGCGGCAATGTCGCCTGCCGAGACCTCTTTGATCTCCGCCCGCTTATCGGCGTGCATCTGGAACATTCGCCCGATGCGCTCCTTGTGTCCCTTGGTCGTGTTGAGGACCGTATCGCCGGAGTGCAGCGTGCCGGCGTAAACGCGGACGAAGGTCAGGGTACCGTATTTGTCGTTGATGATCTTAAAGGCAAGGCCGACAAACGGCGCGTTGGGATCGGCTTTGATGCGGCGCCGTTCCGAGGCTTCATCCTCGCCTTCCGCCGCCGCAACTTTAATCCCCGGCACGTCAACCGGCGAAGGAAGGTAATCAATCACCGCATCCAAGAGCGGCTGCACGCCCTTATTCTTGAAGGCGCTCCCGCAAAGGACAGGGCGGAATGCCCCGCTTAAGGTTCCAGCCTTGATACAGCGTTTGAGCGTGGCAACCGACACGTCCCCGTGCTCGAAATACTCTTCCATCGCAGCGTCATCGACGGAAAGTGCCGTATCCAACAAATTCTGCCGGTATTCCTTGGCTTGCTCCCTGAGTTCCTCAGGAATTTCGATGTCGTGGTACTTAGCACCCAGTTCGCCGCCTTCCCAGACGATGCCCTTCATTTCCACCAAATCGACCACGCCCCTGAACGAATCCTCTATGCCGATCGGCAATTGCAGGGGCAAAGGTACGATATCGAGCTTTTCGCGAAGTGAGTTGCAGGCGCGGAAAAAATCGGCTCCAACGCGGTCGAGCTTATTGATAAAAATAATGCGCGGCACGTTATAGCGGTCGGCAAGCCGCCAATTGGTTTCCGACTGGGGCTGCACGCCGGCGACGCCCTCGATAATGAAGACCGCGCCGTCCAAGACCCGGAGGCTGCGGTTGACCTCGATATTGAAGTCGATATGCCCCGGGGTGTCGATAATATTGATACGATGATTCTTCCACTCACAGGTCACCGCGGCAGAGGTAATGGTGATGCCTCTCTCGCGCTCCTGCTCCATATAGTCGGTGGTGGTGGTGCCTTCATGCACCTCGCCGATTTTATACGAAACACCGGTATAATAAAGAATACGCTCGGTGGTGGTCGTTTTGCCGGCATCGATATGCGCGGTAATGCCGATGTTACGAATCCGTTCTAAAGGCGTACGAGACACGGAATAAACCTCCATCACACAAAAGGCGTAGGCGGCTTTCGCGCCTTACGGCGTTTCAGCGAATTTCCCGTCCAGCAAAGCAGCGGAAGAACCACGGCCAACCAGTTCCGCCGGCATATGCTTCGGTTTCCGCTCTATGACAAGTGTTGATATTATGATATCTTGCTGGATTATTTTCGCATAGCTTTTGATCGCTTCAGCATCGGTGCTGCGTCATGATATTGCTCTGGGACCGGGCAGACCAAAGTTCGCTTGCCGAGAGCAAGGTCTGCCGGCGCTAGCGAAGCCGCGAGATCAACCCCGCCCCTCAAAAAACTCTTTGACCTTGGCAAAAAAGCCTTCGCTTTCCGGGCTGCCCTTGGCATGGGCTTCTTCCTCCGCCTCGAATTCCTCCAAAAGTTCGCGCTGCTTTCGGGTGAGATGTCGCGGGGTTTCGACCGCAACCTGAATATACATATCACCTCGGGCGGGGCTGCGAAGCACTGAAAAGCCTTTGCCGCGAATACGGAATTGATCACCGCTTTGCGTTCCCGGCGGGATTTTGATAGTCGCACGGCTGCCATCGATCACCGGCACCTCAACCTCACCCCCAAGCGCCGCAAGCGTCATCCGCACCGGCAGACGAAGGAACAGATTCGCCCCCTCTCGCTGAAAAAGGGGATGCGGGCGGATATGGACATGCACGTAAAGGTCGCCGGGGGGTGCGCCGTTGCTGCCCGCCTCACCCTCCCCCGCCAAGCGGATGCGCGTGCCATCCTCAACCCCGGCGGGGATGGTGACTTGCAGCGTGCGTTCGCGCGGCACCGTGCCGGTGCCGTGGCAAATGCGGCAAGGGTTGCGGATCACCCGGCCTGAACCGCCGCAGTTCGGGCAGGTGCGCTCGATCAAAAAGAAGCCTTGCTGGGCGCGAATTTTGCCCATACCGCCGCACGTTGTGCAGGTATCAGCGCCGCGACTGGCATCCTCGGAGCCGGATCCGTGGCAGGCTTCACACACCACGCGAGTCGGCACACGTAATTGAACCTTTTTTCCGCTAAACGCTTCTTCTAAGTCGATCTCAACGCTTTGTCGTATATCGGCGCCGGGCCTTGGGCCGCGGCCACCACGGCGAGTCCCGCCCATAAACTCGCCAAACATCTGATCGAAAATATCGCCCAAGCCCCCGGCACCGAAGTCAAACCCGCCGGGCCCGGCGCCTGCGCCAGGCTCAAAGGCGGCATGGCCGTAACGGTCATAGGCCGCGCGCTTTTGCTCGTCTTTCAGGACGTCGTAAGCTTCGTTGATTTCTTTGAACTTGGCTTCGGCCGACTTGTCACCCGGATTGCGGTCCGGATGGTACTGCATCGCCAATTTGCGATAGGCGCGTTTGATCTCATCTACGCTGGCGTTGCGAGAAACACCAAGTGTTGCGTAATAATCGTTCTTCGCCATTTCAGTTCTCTTGGGCCGCCGGGCGGGAGGCAGCCAAAATCAGAAACCCTCCCTCCGCACCGCAGCGGAACGCGCCCAGCCTCTGCCGATTTTGGACGCGTTTCCGCATGCGTCAGCGTTCTCCTTGCGATTAGGCGGACTTCTTTTTCTTGTTTTCGTCCACTTCCTCGAATTCGGCGTCCACCACTTTATCGCCGGCCGCCTCGCCGCCTGCCGCAGAGCTCTGCGCGCCGGGTTCCGCCTGCTGCGCCCGATACATGGCTTCGCCGATCCGCATCGCAACTTGGCTCAGCCGATCGGTTGCCTGTTTGAGCGTGGCAAGGTCGTTGCCTTCCATCGCCGAGCGTACGGCACTCATGGCCGCTTCCGCTTCGCTTTTATCGGCCGCCGAGATCTTGGCTTCGTTCTCCTTCAGATTCTTCTCAACCTGATGGAGCAATGCATCGGCGTGGTTCTTTGCCTCCACGAATTCACGCCGCTTGCGATCGGCCTCCGCGTTGGCCTCCGCCTCCTTGATCATGCGCTGAATCTCGGCCTCCGTCAGTCCGCCCGAGGCCTGGATGCGGATCTGCTGTTCTTTGCCGGTGGCTTTGTCTTTCGCGGAGACCGAGACGATACCGTTCGCATCGATGTCGAACGTCACTTCAATCTGGGGCACCCCACGCGGTGCCGGCGGAATGCCGACGAGGTCGAACTGGCCAAGCAGTTTGTTGTCGGCCGCCATTTCGCGTTCGCCCTGATAAACCTTGATGGTGACCGCGGTCTGGCCATCCTCGGCGGTGGAAAAGATTTGGGATTTCCGCGTCGGGATGGTGGTATTGCGCTCAATAAGCCGCGTGAAGACGCCGCCCAACGTCTCGATGCCAAGCGAAAGCGGCGTAACGTCGAGCAGCAAAACATCCTTGACTTCGCCGGTGAGCACGGCGGCCTGAATGGCCGCACCAACCGCAACCACTTCGTCCGGATTCACGTTGCGGGCCGGCTCTCGGCCGAAGAACTGCTTCACCGTCTCGATCACCTTGGGCATGCGCGTCATCCCGCCCACCAGGATCACTTCCGAAATCTCGGCAGGGGTGACGCCGGCGTCCTTCAGTGCCGCGCGGCAAGGCTCCAAAGTCTTCTGGATCAGGTCGTCCACCAGGCTTTCCAGCTTGGCGCGGGTCAGCTTCATGACCAAATGCTTGGGCCCGGTGGCATCCGCAGTGATAAAGGGCAGGTTGATCTCCGTCTCTTTCGACGAAGAGAGCTCGATCTTGGCCTTTTCCGCCGCCTCTTTCAAGCGCTGCAGGGCGAGCTTGTCACGCCGAAGGTCGATCCCCTGCTCGCGTTGGAACTCGCTGGCGAGATAGTCGATGATGCGCTTGTCAAAATCCTCGCCCCCGAGGAAGGTATCGCCATTGGTGGATTTGACCTCGAACACCCCATCGCCGATCTCAAGAATGGAAATATCGAACGTGCCGCCGCCAAGGTCGTAAACGGCGATGGTACCGCTCTTTTTCTTATCAAGCCCGTAGGCAAGCGCAGCTGCGGTCGGCTCGTTGATAATCCGCAGCACTTCCAACCCGGCAATGCGGCCCGCATCCTTGGTGGCCTGGCGCTGCGCGTCGTTAAAGTAGGCGGGCACGGTAATCACCGCCTGGGTCACCGGCTGGCCGAGATACGCCTCCGCCGTTTCCTTCATCTTACCGAGGATGAAGGCGCTGATTTGGCTTGGCGAATAGCGCTGGCCGCGGATTTCCACCCAGGCATCGCCGTTATCGGCGCGAACGATATTATAGGGCACCAGGGCCTTTTCGCGTTGCACGATGGGGTCGTCGAACCGGCGGCCCATGAGGCGTTTGACCGCGTAAATCGTGTTGGTGGGGTTGGTCACCGCCTGCCGTTTCGCGGCTTGGCCCACCAGGCGCTCGCCGCTGTCGGTAAAGGCGACCATGCTTGGCGTGGTTCGCGATCCCTCGCTGTTTTCGATCACCCGAACTTCCTTGCCTTCCATAATGGCAACGCAGGAATTCGTGGTACCAAGATCAATGCCGACGACTTTGCTCATAAGACTTGCTCCTTAGCAGCGGGCGAAAGCGGCCCAAGGCACCGCCCGCGCCCCCAAATGGAATGAACTGCTACCGATGTATTGAGGGCGACCCATTTGGGCAAGGGTCTTCGACACGAATTCCAGCCCTTTCTTTCATGCGGTCGTGTTGAGGCGGGCAGCCTCATTCGGCTGAGGTAACTCAGGCGCCGGGGCTTTTGCCACCACCACCATGGCCGGGCGCAACAAGCGCCCATGCAACGTCCAGGCGCGAGTCCACGCCTGCAACACGGTGCCGGGAGGATGCTGGTCGGTCTCCTGCTCGCTCATCGCCTCATGCCGGTTGGGATCGAACAGAGCACCGGTTGGGTCTTCGGCGACGATACCGTTGCGTTCCAGGATAGAAAGGAAATTGCGCTCGATCCCGGCCAACCCTTCGCGCACCCGCGCAACGACGGGCGGTTCCCCTGGCTCGGGCGGCGGCAGGCTTGCGATGGCGCGACGGAGGTTTTCTGCGGCTTCGACCATGTCCGCCGCGAATTTCTGTATCGCAAAAAGGCGAACATCCTCCACTTCCCGCTTGGCGCGGGCGCGGACGTTGGCAAGCTCGGCCTCGGCCCGCATCCACCGGTCCCGGAATTCATCACGCTCACCTTCCAGCGAACGAATGCGCTCGGTGGCTGCCGCCATCAGCTCGTCGGGCGTTTGCGGCTCGGCCGCATCCGTTTCCGGCGCGGACTCGGGATTCGGCATCGGTTTGGGGTCGTTTTCGGGGGCTTTTTGCATTGGTCTCAACTATTCTTGTGCGTCTTGTGCGATCAATAATCTCGTCTTATTCCCAGTCTTCGCAGGAATTAGGTGGGGCAAGCGCCGGGAACAAGAAGCATCATCATTTCTCCCCCCTGGACAAGAATTGGGAAGATACCGCAAAACCTCCAAGCCGCCCGCCTGGCGGAACTGGTAGACGCAGCGGACTTAAAATCCGTGGGGCTTCGGCCTTTGGGGGTTCGACTCCCCCGGCGGGCACGCCACGCAAGCCGCCTAACTTTTCTGAACCTTTTCCAATCTATCATAAATTTGCAATGCAGCTATGCTATAATTCCGCATGCTGCGGCGCCCCCCAATACTGTCGCTGCACGGGAACGCCGCAGTGCGTTCTCTCGAGGCTATTTCGGTACAGGAATAGGCTTGACCAGATTGGGCTCCATCGCATCCGGCGGGGCAGTGCAGTTTTCGCAATTAATTCCGGGAAGGTTCTCCGCGTAGTGAATATCAGGCAGCTTTTGGATCCGCGCACCCGGAGTGGGTTTGCCTTCCTGAACCGCGGTAAGGCTTAGCTCCGGAAGCAAATCGCCGTTCAGCGAGGTATCGATAAAGAGCGGGGGAACTTTTCCTTCCGGGAAGGTGTTGCAACCGCCGACGAAACGGTCTCCCGTGCAGAGTTTCACGTCCGTATACGGAACCCACGGAAGGGGATATTCGATATTGTGCTGAGTTGGTTTCAACTGTCCGGTCAATACCTCCATCATCACCTTGAAGGCATACGGCCCGACCGCGGGCCCGGCACTGGAGGAAAGCCCCCTCAGCCCCCTCGCCTGGAGTTTCGGATCCGCAATCATCAGACGGTAGCCGTTGTTGGATTGGCCGGCGATGGTCACCAGCCGATCCGGCCGATTCTTCATAACCGCCTGAAGCGATCCGTAGGTGCCGTCAACCGTCCAGATTGCGTCGAGATTGGGATGCGCCGCAAGAATTTTTGAGACCCCCTCTTGTGAGGTTGCGTCATTCCAGTTGCCGTAAAACTCGCCGACTATTTTGATCCCAGGATAACGACTAAAGATATGTAGCGCTTGCGCATCGTAGGCCTTGGTGACAGCGGTTCCGGCAACTCCGTGATTGATGACAAGCTCGCCTTTACCGCCCAATTGGTTCACCATCCATTGCGCGGAGTTGGCGCCATAGCGTGCGGTAATATTGCTAACGTTATAGGCACATGGTTCGGTGACCGTGGCGTCATAGGTGAAGACCAAGACGTGCTGCGCACAGGCTTGGCGAATCACCCGGTTAAGCGCCGTCGGTGAGAGCGGATAGATCAGGATCGCATTCGCACCGGCCGCCACCATGCTTTGGATATCGGAAATCTGGCGCTGCACATCAGTGCCGGAAATAATGGTTTTGAATTCGACTTCCTTGTCATATGGGGGAGTTGCCGCAAGCGCCTTAATTCCGTTTGCCGCGGCAGCCTGCCAGATGTTGCCGCTATAGCTCATATCAAGGAACACCTTGTAATGCGGTTCCTCCGCCGCGCTTTGCTGAGCAGCGCCGGCAAAAAGCAACGCGGCTGCGCCTGCAAGCAGCACTTTTTGTCTTGTTGCGAATAACATATGCATCTCCTTTCCTCTGTTGTGTAGGTTAGAATCGTCTTTTTCCGGGTGCAGTCTGCAACAGCAGCGCCATAACAATGATCGTGCCTTCGATGATATCTCGCAGCCCCTGCGAAAGGCTGAGCACCGTGATAATCGTTTCCAATACGCTGAGAAACAGCGCTCCCGCAAACGTTCCTAGGTAAAGTCCCCGTCCGCCGGTCACTCGCGCGCCCCCGATCACCACCGCAGCAATGGTCGGCATTAGAAACGGATCACCCATATCGAGCGTCGCCGCAGAGGCATAGCCGGCCAGCAGCACCCCTGCGATTCCTGCGCAGAGACCGCTGACGCCATAGACTGCGACTGTAAGTGGGCGAATCGGCAGCCCAACGATCTTGGCTGCTTTCGGGTTAGACCCGATGGCATAAAGCCTCCGCCCTTCAACGCTGCCATTTTGAAACGCCATCGCAGCAACTGCGAAGACCGCCAAGAGCAAGACTGGTAAAGGCAAGCCGAAGACATGACCGCTCATCAGCTTTTGCAGCACAGGAGCCACAGGCCTTTGCGCGGCGCCGGCCGTGAAACCCAACCCAATTCCAAAGAAGATCGAACCGCTGGCAAGGGTCATAATGAACGGAGGGATCCCGGCCAAAGCAATACCAAGGCCGTTGAACACTCCAATCCCGGCGCAACTGGCAAGGGTCGCCGGAACCGCCCAGCCAAGCGCAGCATCCGCGCCGTTGGTGAGGCCCGAAATCATCATTCCCGCAAGCCCCATCACCACGCCAATGGAGAGATCGATGCCGCCGAGTAGAATGGCAAGCCCCTGCCCCATCGAGGCGATGACAAGAAAAATCGCGGTGACCAAAATGGCTTCGATTTGCTGGGCAAGCGCAGAGCCAGGGCTGATCAGTTTGATGACAACAACCAAGAACGCAGTGCACGCGAAGACAACGAGCGGAACGCCCCATCCCTCCGGCAAACGATGATGCAAAGATATTGCGGTCATTTCGCTACCTGACGCCTGACTGAACCGACAAGCAGAGAGGCAAGGTTGCCGAACAATAATGCGCAGATCATCACAATACCGTTGAAAATATTCGTGTAAAACTCGGCAACTCCGAGCGCAAACAACATCTTTTGCAATACCGTGAGGATCCCTGCCCCGGCAAGGCTACCGAATACACCACCCTTGCCGCCGCTCAACGAAGTGCCGCCAATTGCCACCGCCGCATACATAAAAAGTAGCAAGGCGCTGCTCACGCGCGGATCTCCCGTGCCCGTTTCCGCGCTTAACATATAGCCAGCGAAAGCATAACAAAGCCCGGCAAGCATGAAAGCAACCAGTCGGGTGCGCCGGAGATTGATCCCGGAAAGGCGTGCTGCCTGGGCGTCTGCCCCGGTTGCGTATATCGCTACGCCGAGCGATGTGCGTTTGAACAGGAACCAGGCTGCCGCGAAACCCCCGAGAATAAGCAAAGCAACCGGCATCACGCCTGCCACATCTCCCGTGAGGCCGGTTGCGATGTTATCCGCAACCTCCCCGCCCGGAGCAGGGAGAATCAACAATGCCACGCCTTCGCACGCAATCATGGTGCCAATGGTGGCCGCTAGGGACTGCAGATGAAACAGCGCAACAAGCACACCGTTGATCGTCCCCACAAGCAAACCGATTGCCAGCACCAAGGCTAAGCTGCCCACCGCTCCAAGCCCCGTCGCCCCGCTTGTGGTGGCAACGAGCACGTTGGCAATGGCAATGACGCCAACGCCGGAGAGGTCGAACTCGCCGGCAAGAACAACAACCGTTAGACCGACGGAACCGATCGCAAGCACAATAGCATCGTTGAGCACATTCGTGATTCCAAATATGCTAAGCGCGCTTGGGGCCCGAACCGCATAGATGGCATACATCAGAAGGCACACAACCGTGGCGAACGGGGCCCCGCCGCCAGCAAGCGCTCGTCTGATTTTCACTGTGATTTTCATCGTGCAACCACCGGCTTTTCTGCAAAATGCTCTTCCTCAGCACGTTGCGGCAAAGAGTGACCGGACGCGAGGGCAAGGATCCGCTCTTGGCTCAACGCGGCACGAGGCACTTCGCCGGCAATGCGATTGCGGTAGATCACCAAGCACCGGTCGCAAAGGTGCACAAGTTCATCGAGCTCGGTAGAATAGAACAATATCGCGCCGCCTTCCTCAGCGAAGCGTCGCATCAAGCGATAGATACTTTGCTTGGCGCCGACATCGACGCCGCGAGTAGGATCAAACAGCAAAAGGCAGCGTGCTCCTGCAATCAGTGCCTGCGCGAGCACAGCCTTCTGCTGGTTTCCGCCTGACAGAGCCTCGATATTTAGCGGCAAATAACGCTCGGCAAGTTCAACGATAGGGATGATTTGCTCCACGCGAGCACGCTCAACACGGCGGTCGATAAACCGCAACCGGTGACATTGCCCGATGACCGGAAGCGAAATGTTGGCGAGTGTGCTGAGGTCCTTGAAAATTCCCTCCTCTTTCCGATCCTCCGGCACCAGCACGACACCGGCGCGGCGGGCAGTACGCGGTGAGTGGAATATCTCGCGTCGGCCGGCCACCTCGATGCTGCCGTGTCGAAGTGGCAATAACCCTGCCAGTGCCTTGAAAAGGCTTGATTGCCCCTGCCCTTCCAGCCCCGCGACACCAAGAATTTCTCCTCTGGCGAGGGTCAAATGAACATCTTCGATGCCTTCCGCCGTGAGGTTCTTTACCGAAAGTGCCGGCGGCGCAGGTTGAACCGCAGAGGAAGCAACAGGAAAAGCCTCGACAAGGGAACGACCCGCCATACTGCTGAAGATCTCAGCATCGCTTAACGCTGCAACAGACGAGTCCAACACCTTGCGCCCATTGCGCAGCACCACGCAGCGATGGCAAATGCGGCGAATCTCATCCAGTTTGTGGCTGATATAAAGCACGGATGTGCCAGCATCGAGCGCGCGGGATATAAGCGCAAAGAGCCATTCGCGATCGGAAAGGGCGGAGGTAGGCTCATCCAGCAATAAAAGCCGTGGTGCGCGCATCATGGCGCGAACAATCTCGATCCGCTGGCGCACTCCAAGCGAAAGCTCGCCAACCAGCGCGCCGGGATGGATATCGGCAACGCCATATACTTGAAGGACACGTGCAGCTTCTTGTTCCAGACGACGCAATCGAACGAGTCCAAAGCCCCTTCCGGCAGGCCGCGGAAGGAACAAGTTCACCGCAACGGAAAGCGTAGGGACCAAACTTAATTCCTGGAACGCCGTCGCAACACCCATGCTGCGTGCATCGTTGATGTTACGGGGAGAATAGACTGCGCCGCCGATCCACATCTCGCCGGAATCAGGCGCGACGACACCGCTGAGTACTTTGACAAGCGTGGACTTACCGGCGCCGTTCTCGCCCAACAATCCGCAAACCTCACCGGCGTGAAGCGCAAAGGATACGTCTTCAAGCGCCACAGTTGCGCCGTAGCGTTTGCCGATTGCACGCACCTCAAGAGCAGGCACAGGGGGGCTCATGCTGGGATGCTCACTTCTCCCGTTTTCAAATCATGACATCGCCGCCGTTGGGATTAAGCGATGCGCCGAGATAATAAGACCCCTCATCGGAAGCGAGCAGTACAGCAGTTGGGGCAATCTCATCAACGGTCCCTGCTCGGCCGATCGGTAGTTCGGCAAGCTTGTTTTTCCTCCACGCTTCAGGGATATTGCGAAACAACTCGGTATCAATAGGTCCCGGACAAATAGCGTTTACGGTGATACCGCTACGTGCAACTTCATAAGCGAGTGAGCGCGTAAACCCCAGCACGCCTGCCTTTGCTGCAACGTAATGAGCCATTTCCGCCGCCCCCTTATGTGCAAGTTGGGAGCTGATGTTGATAATGCGGCCCCACTGCCTCTGCAGCATCCCTGGCAGTACCGCGCGCGTGCACAAGAAAACGCTCCGTAGATTTACGCGAATCATCTCATCCCACATCTCGGTTGGCATATCGACGAGGCGGGAAGTTGTATCGATGCCGGCATTGTTGACCAGAATATCGATCTGCCCGAGCGCCGATTCAGTCGCAGAGATGGCGGATTTTACCGCTGCTTCATCACTCACATCGGCAACAACGGAAAACGATTTGACGTCAAAATTCGCTATGTCCTTGGCGGTCTTCTCGGCCAACTCCGGCCGCAAATCCAAAACTGCAACATCTGCTCCCTCCCTTGCGAATGCGAGCGCGATCGCCCGTCCAATTCCGCGCCCGCCTCCCGTGACGAGCGCCTTCTTTCCGACAAGCCTACCCATCTGGCGTTCCTTCCAAGTTGCAAATTGAAGCGGTCGGCTTCTGTTCCGCAAGAATCCGTTCTGCTTCACGTTGGAACTCTGCAAACGTGTCAGAAGCACGGTCCATGCCGGCAACGTCGCGATGACGCCAACAGTGCACGATATGCCCACCACCCAAATTATCAGGCGGCGGCATTTCTTGGCGGCAATGTGCAATTGCCAGCGGGCAGCGCGACGCGAGAAAACACCCTTGCGGCAAATTGATCGGGCTGGGAATTTCTCCCTCCAGACGAATGTTGCTTTCCAGCGAAAAGTGTGGATGCGGAAGCAGTACCGCCGAAAGAAGGCCTGCGCTGTAGGGATGGCGTGGTCCGGCAAAAACTTTGTCGACACCGCCCTGTTCGACAATCATACCAAGATACATCACCGCAACCCGATGGCTGATAAAGCGAACAGTGCTGAGATCGTGCGAGATGAACAGGTACGATGTGCCGAGTTCCGCTTGTATCTTCATAAGAAGCGCAATGATTTCGGCGCGCGCAGTGGGATCCAGCGCAGAAGTGGGTTCATCGAGCACGACAAGCTCGGGAGATGTAATCATTGCCCGTGCAATAGCGACGCGTTGCTGCTGCCCCGCGCTTAACTCGGCCGGATACAGTTCAAGCATTTCACGGCCAAGCCCAACCCGTTCTATTGCGTCGGCTGCACGCGCGCGCCGTTCCGAAGGAGCGACTTTTAAGGCCAAAAGCGGTTCTTCGATTGAGCGCCCGATTTGCATGCGCGGATCGAGCGATTCCCCCGGCTCCTGAAAAACAAGCTGGATTTTGCTGAGCAAATGGCGCGGCCAGCGCGCACGCGGCCTAGAAATATCTTCGCCCTTAAACCGGATGCGACCTGCCGATAACTCGGTGAGCCCGACAATACAACGACCCACGGTTGTTTTTCCGGAGCCCGATTCTCCCACCAACCCTAAGGTTTCGCCAGCCGCCACCGAAAACGTGACCCCGTTAATGGCCTGCACGTAACGGCGCGATCCGCTGACCGGAAATCTCTTGTAGAGATCCTCTACTTCCAGAATCACGCTCATTCTCGTTCCAGCGGAAAATGGCACCGCACGAAATGGCCGGAAGTCCGTTCAGCCAGCGGCGGTCTGATGGTGTGACACATTTCACGTGCACGCGGGCAGCGATAGGTATAGGCACAACCGATCCCCGCATCGGGGTTGACACGCAGCGATGCATCCGGATGGGTCCAAGCCTGGCGGAGTTGCGGGTTATGCAAGAATGCTGCCAGTAGCAGCATCGTGTAAGGATGGCGAGGAGACAAAAAGAAACTTTCCCGCGGCGCGATTTCCATGATTTCGCCCCTGTAAATCACAGCCACACGATCGCAAAAATGCGCAGTTATACCGATATCGCGAGTGATAAACAACATCGCGCTGCCCTGCTTGCGCGCGAGATGGCTAAGAAGTTCCAGAATCTGCGCTTGAACGGTGACGTCAAGACCGCTCGTTGCATCGTCCGAAATGATAAAGCGCGGCGAACACATGAGCGCAATGGCAATCACCACGCGCTGAGCCATACCACCCGAAAGCTCATGAGGATAGGCCCGCATGCGCCGTTCCGGGTCTGGAATTTGTACAGCCCGCAACATTTCCAATGCCATAGCCCGCGCAGAAGACTTGTCTTTACCGAGATGCACTCGGGCAATGGAGGCAAGTTGTTCGCCAACGGGTACCAAAGGATTCAATTCGCCTCGCGGGTTCGGAACCACCATCGAGATATTCCGGACCCGAATGCTCTGGAGTTCACGCTCGGACAACCGCAGTAGATCCTTGCCATCAAATTGTATCACACCGGCGACGATGCGCCCGGGGGGTGGCGGCAGATTAAGGATAGCGCGGGCCAAGGTCGTTTTACCGGCCCCGGATTCTCCAACGAGCCCGAGAATTTCACCTGGGAGAATGGAAAGATCCAAATCTCGGACCGCCACTTTCGGTTTGCCGCCCAGTACCGGAAACTCCACCCGCAAACGCTCAACCATGAGGGCGGCGTCCACCGCGTTCATAGGTTTTTGCTCAGATGACTGGGTGAAAGCGTGCATCCTGCGTTTCAATGGCTGATGCGTGGATCGATGGCAAAGTAGATCAGATCAACCACGAGATAAACGAACAATGAAAAGATAGCCGAAAACAACACGAATCCGAGCACAGGATAAAGATCCGAGTTCAAGACGCCTTGCACGGCATATTGGCCGGCGCCGCCCCAACTAAATACAATTTCGACAAGCACGGCCCCGCCGATCAAAAATCCGTAAAGTACGCTGATAATCGTCACTATGGATGGCAAAGCATTACGCAGCGCATGCCGTACCACTAACCGGTGCGGCATGCCGCAGAGTACTTCGTAACGACTAAAGTCTGATTGCAGCATTTTTTCCATGGAAGATTGTGTCATTTTCAGAATTGGCCCCGCGTTTATGAGCCCCAAAGTAAGGGCGGGCAAAATGAGATGCCCGACGGCGGACCGAAACGCGGACCAGTCTCCCGCAAGGAGCGAATCTACGGTGAGCATCCCGGTAACCGGTGGCGGCGGCACGAGTGAAAGATCAATGCGTCCGAGCGGGGCCGGCACCCACTGTAGGGTCGTATAGAATATAAAAATAAGTACCAAAGCTAGCCAAAAATCCGGCAGCGATCCTGCACCTAGGCCATAGAAATTAGCAATTCGAGCAAGCCAACTGCTTTCGTTAAAAGCCGATGCCAGACCGAGCGGAACACCGATCAAAACGGCGAGCACGAGACCGAGTGAGACAAGTTCCAGAGTGGCCGGGAAACGCTGGACCAGATCTTCAAGCACAGGGCGCGTCGTTTGCCATGATGTGCCGAGATCTCCATGAGCCAGATTCCTTATATAAATCCAAAACTGCACGGGCAACGAACGATCCAGGCCAAGTTTAGTGTGCAAGGATGCAATAGCATCGGGTGTTGCCGTAGGCCCAAGCATCAGCACTGCTGGATCGCCTGGAATGGATTTCACCAAAAGGAAGCCTACCAAAACAATACCAAGAAGCTGCGGCACAATGAACAACAGCCGACGCCCGATATAGAGAATAAGCCTCATGGCGCATCACCGGCAGAAAGCGCCCCTTCGGCGCCGGAAAGTGCTGCCACTTCCCGGCTGCGCCTAGCGATTTCGAGATCACGCACGAGCGCGCGGCGTTTTATCGGATCAGCAAAAACCTCGATGCTGAGCCCAACCAAAGAGAAGCCAAATACCGTCCCCGCAAGTGCGAGGCCTGGGAATACCGACGGCCACCACTGCCCGGTCGCAACATTTTGGAAACCCATCGCGATCATGCTGCCCCACTCCGGGGTGGGCGCACGCACGCCGGCACCGATAAAACTCAAGCCCGCGGTGAGAAGGATTGCCCAGCCGACATTAATCGAAAGCTGTGCCAGGACCGGGGTCATGGCGTTCGGGATTATGTGGCGCAAGATGGTCTGAAAGTCCGAGAGGCCAGCGACCAGAGAGGCTTCGACATAACGCATCTCCCGGATCGCCATCACCTGCGCACGCATTAAGCGCAGATAGATCGGTGCATTGACGAAAGCGATGGCTAGCACAACAGTCTGAATGCTTTGGCCGAAGCTTGCGACCAAGGCGATCGCAAAAACGAATACCGGGAAGGCTTGCAGCACGTCAGCCGCGCGCATTACAGCGTAAGAAAGATGCACACGGATCCCACGCCCGGTACTGAAATAGCCTACAAGAGCACCGATGAATGAACCGACCAGTGCAGAAAGCAGCGTGCCGGTAATGGCGATCGTTAGGTCTATACGGGGGGCATAGATTGTGCGGGTAAAGATATCCATGCCCACGGCATCCGTGCCGAACCAATGGGTCTTGCTTGGTGCCTGCAGAAAGTGACTCGAATCAGCCGCAATCGGTGAATAGGGTGAGAGGAAAGGCGCCAAAAGCCCGGCCATGATTGCGACAAGGACAATAACGTACCCCAACAAAAAGCGCGGGCGAACTTGCGCGATCCGAACTGCGAGTTTCAGAAAGTTGAGGACTTTAGGCATTTGACGCCCCTCCTCCTTAGGAGCAGAAGCCTCAGTAGCGATGAGTACATCCCTATCAACCGAGCGGGTATCGGCAAAGGTACCCAAGCAAAATCATGCGCGCCTGAAATCCTGAAACCGAAGATTATTCGAGGTATAGTAGGTGAAGCCCTTCAAATTTTTTTTCGAGCAAGCGCGTATTTTGGATATGCAATAAATCCCCACGGCGCCTCCTACATGATAATCTTCTGAACCTCGTCATAAATTGTCTTCCGAAGATTATCGTCTAATGTTTCCAACCCTTGCTCAATCATCTGATTGACCTTTGGGTTATAATAGTTGCTGTAATCCACGTAGCTCTTGCTATGAAAATAAAGAAACATAGAATAACCTGGGTCTGGCGTCCACGGCGAATCCAGATAGAAAATGATCGGCTTCTGCCGCTTTGTAACGTTCTCGTAAAATACGCCAGCCGGCAGCTTTTCAAGTTCGATCTCGACGCCGATTTGCCGAAGCGCAGTCTGATAGAGAAGTGCTATGGGTTCTTGGGTCGGATCTCCCGCATTATAGCTCAAGGTCGTCTTAAAGCCGTTCGGATAGCCGGCCTGGGCTAACAGTTTCTTCGCCTGTTCAAGGTTATAGCCATAACGATAGTAACTCGAGTTTACCATTGGGTAGATGTACGGCATCGGCGCTTTTTCCGGATCAGCAAGGCCATAATAGATCGTCCGGATGATCTCTTCCTGCGGCAACGCGTAGTTCATCGCCTGGCGAACCAGAACATTATCGAAGGGCTTGATCTTTGCGTTCAGCTCGAGCCAGATAATATAAGACGCATTCACTGCATCAAACGTTACGTTCGGGTTGCCGCGAAGCGTCATGTATTCGCGCGGCTGTAGAAACTGCGCAATATCCACCGCTCCGCCCTGCAGCAACGAAAGCCGCGCCGCAGAGGTGGGCACCTCCCGCATGATTACCGTTTTCATATACGGTTTGGCATCCCAATAATCATCGCGCGCCTGAAATACCGCCATCTGCCCACGGATAATTTGCTGCAGCCGATACGGGCCAAAGCCTGCGCTCTCGTTTTGTAAGAACTTTACCCCCCAGGGGTCATCCGTGCCACCGACTTCTCTGATTTTTTTGCTGTCGTAGATCGGATTCGCAAGATTACACTGCTGTTTCAGTAGAATCGGATTCGGCTTCTCAAGATTAAACGAAATTACCATTGGCCCTTCGATCTTGACCTGATCAGGGTGCTTCAAACCAAGCACAGAGGTTTGGAAAATACCCTGGCCCTTGAGGTTAAATTTTCGATCCCAGGTCCACTTCACATCCTCTGCTGAAAACAGATTGCCCCAGTTGCTACGTACGCCTTCGCGAAGCTTAAATGTCGCCTTGCGACCATCGTTGGAAATTTCCCAATCGGTCGCAAGTCTTCCGCGTAACGCAAGGCCATATTTTTTATCAGGATGAACTGCAGTATCTTCGCGTAAAACTTCGGGATTTTGCGGATCGGGGATTTTTTCATACGCGAGCATATATTCATAGAGTGCACCCAAGGTATCGATAGAGCCAAGACTGACATCAAATTCAATATCCAGCCCCTGCGGCGTCGCGGGCACAGCGATGACCAACGTGTTCGACGGCGTTTGTGCAACAGCCTCTCGCGAGGCGATCGTGTCCGGCAGAATTGCTGCCGCTCCGGCCCCTGCCGCACCCTTTAAAAAACGGCGCCGGCTCGTCTGTCCAGGTCTACGCATATGCTCGCTCATCACACAACTCCCCCTCTTATAGTGGTCTGGCCGAGTACCCTATTGGCTATTGTGGTCTGACCATTGTTGGTGTAGCTATGGCGTGAGAACCCGCTCCGGTCAATAGGTAATGTTGACGCGCACCGAGATTTTAAGGCATATTTTGGGGAGACGTGCAATGGCCTTCGGTAACGGCTCGAGTCGGCTGCCGGCGGTATCAAGCGCCAGGAAAGAGAAAATGGTCAGGCCACACCAGGGGGAAGCGAACCAAAGCTTGCGAGCACCTATCTCACAATCTACGGTCAGCCGGATTCAGGCAATGATTCTCAACGGCGCCTTTCTGCGTGGCCAGCGCCTGCCTTCCGAACGACAACTCGCCCAGCAGCTATCGGTAAGCCGCGCATCGCTCAGGGAAGCGCTTTCTATTCTTGCCACCCTCGGTATCGTGCGGATTGAGCCGCACCGCGGCACGTTTGTGGTTGAAGATACGCCGGCCAACAACACGAGCTCGGAAAAGGCGGGGCAAACAGCAGCGCTAGTGCCGGCGCCGATCTGGCGCTTCGCCGGGCGCTACACTTTGCAAGAAGTCTATCAGTTCCGGCTTTTGAACGAAAGTTATGCTGCCCGTCTTGCAACCATGGCTGCCACCGACGATGAGATCGCGGAATTGCAAAGGATCGTTCAAGAGCACAAAGAGGCAACACGGCGGCTTGATTTTGTTGCTTCTTCGCAGGCTGATTTCGAGCTTCACCATCGCATCATGAAGCTTTCCAAGAACCGAATTTTTGCAGATCTTCATGAAACTTACCGGGCGATTTTCTTGGAAAGCCAGCGTGTGCCAGTCGCACGCCACGAGCGGGTATGGGAGACGGTCGACGAACACGAGAAACTGGTGCAAGCAATCACCCAGCATGATCCGGACGGAGCCGAGTACTATATGCGCCTACATATTACGCGCGCTGCGGGCCGTGTCGGTATTGCTCTGAGTGACACACCCCCGTCTGCCGAGGAAGCGCCCCACGAGGCAGTGCTCGGGCATGCTGTCCCGGCCGTTACGACAGCGGAAAAGCGAGTGTAGAGATGAAGCGCGTTGTTCTCATCACCACCGGCGGAACTATTGCTTCGCGCTTTGATCCCTCGCACGGCTGGGTCAGCGCCAGCGCAAGCGGAAGCGAACTTTTGCAAACCCTGCATGAGCGGCCATCGGAACTTGCCATTGAAGTAGACGAGTTCTGCAACCTCGGCAGTTTCAACTTCGATCTGGAAATTGCTTTCCGCCTTGCCCAGCGTATCGCTGAGCATCTGGAAAAGCCGGACGTAGCCGGGGCCGTGGTGACGCACGGCACCGACACTATGGAAGAAAGCGCATTTCTGGCTGATCTCGTCGTGGCTTCGGAAAAACCGGTGGTGTTCACGGGGGCGCAGCGTTATGCGGAAGAGCCGGACACCGACGGGCCGCGCAATCTCGGAGATGCCATTCGGCTTGCGGCGTCCGGGCTTGAGGGGCTTGGTGCCGTCATCCTCTTCGACCAAGAATTTCACGCCGCACGCGACGTCACCAAGATGCACGCCTACCGTGTGGGCGCCTTTAGTTCGATGGGTCATGGAATGCTCGGCGAGGTTGACGGCGAGCGCATTGTGCTCCACCGCCGCCCCGTGCGGCGCAGCACTATCCGAACCGAGCGCATCGAGCCTCAAGTGGATCTTATCAAATTGGTTGTGGGATCGGATGCCCGTTTCCTTCGTGCGGCAATACAAAGCGGAACCAAGGGCCTTGTGCTTGAGGCGTTTGGCCGCGGCAACGCAACGCTTTCGGTTCTTCAAGGCGTGCGGGAGGCGATTGCCGCGGGAGTGCCGGTGATCATTACCACGCGCTGCCCGCAAGGGCGGGTGGAGGCGATTTACGGCAATGGCGGAGGCAAGGATCTCGCAGCGGCCGGAGCGATCTTCGCCGGCGATCTGACCGGGGTGAAAGCGCGTGTGCTGCTCTCGGTGCTGCTCGGCGCCGGAGCCTCACATACAATGATTGCCGAGCAAATTGCCAAACTTGGCGGCTAAAAGAACAGGAGAAGCAAATGGCAAAGGAAATTCTCTGCGGGTTTGGGGTAGATGTGGATGCGGTGGCGGGCTGGCTCGGCTCGTATGGTGGAGAAGACAGCCCGGACGACATCTCGCGCGGCATGTTTGCCGGCGAGGTCGGTTCACTGCGGCTTTTGAAGCTATTTGAACGGTTCGGCATCAAGACGACCTGGTTTATCCCGGGACACTCTATCGAGACGTTTCCAGAACAAATGGCCGCCGTAGCCGCAGCGGGGCATGAAATCGGCATTCACGGTTACAGCCACGAGAACCCCATTGCCATGACCCCGGAACAAGAAGAGGAAGTTCTGGACAAGTGCATCGAGCTTGTCACCAAGCTTTCCGGTCGACGGCCGACCGGCTATGTTGCACCTTGGTGGGAATTTTCCCGTGTCACGAACGAATTGCTGCTGAAGAAAGGCATTAAATACGACCATTCACTGATGCATCATGACTTTCAGCCTTATTACGTACGCGTGGGCGATAGCTGGACCAAAATCGACTATTCCAAGAAGCCGAGCGAATGGATGGTTCCGCTGAAGCGCGGCACGGAAACCGATTTGATTGAAATTCCAGCAAGCTGGCATCTGGATGATTTGCCGCCAATGATGTTTATCAAGAAAGCGCCCAATAGCCACGGTTTTGTCAGTCCTTACGATATTGAGGCGATGTGGCGTGATCAATTTGATTGGGTCTATCGTGAGTATGACTATGCTGTCTTCCCGATGACCATTCACCCTGATGTTTCAGGTCGCCCGCACGTGCTGATGATGCTCGAGCGCCTTTATCACCACATGATCCGCCACCCTGGCGTAAAGTTTGTGACCATGAATGAAATGGCGGACGATTTTGCAAGGCGTTTCCCGCGTAAAAAGAGCTAAGCACGACGTTTTCTTATGTGCGCGTTGTGTGGCGTCTTGGGCGGATCGGAACATTGGACAGAGTCGGCCTCTGGTGCTGGTCTCGGTTCGCCCGCCACCAATGCCACGACACGACGCGGTGAGCGGATGCGGCGAGTCCAGGCGGCAAACCGCGTCCTCTCGTTTTATCGTCTGCAATTGGCGGACTGGCAGGGCAGCACCTACGTGCTTTCCACGGCAACGGGAAAAAGCGAACTTGTCGATAACCTCTCCCACCTCTGGTCGGTGGCGGAACAGCTGACCGGCCAGCCCTGTGACCCGCTCGATCCGGCGCTTTTAAACTGGCTTGAAAGCACCACATGAGCCCGGAAATTCCCGAATTCACGCCGGTAAATCTGATTACGGGTTTTCTGGGGTCTGGAAAGACCACCCTGCTCAATCGCCTGCTCGCCGACCCACATCTTGCCGATACTGCTGTTTTGATCAATGAATTCGGCGAAGTGGGCCTTGATCATCATCTGTTGGAACGAATCGATGAACGCACGGTGCTGCTGCAGTCGGGTTGCCTTTGCTGCACCATTCGCGGAGAACTTGCCGAAGCAATCAAGGATTTGCAATCGCGAAGGGCACGGGGCGTTGTGCCACCGTTCCGCCGACTCGCCATCGAAAGCACGGGGCTTGCAGATCCGTTCCCGGTGTTGACAACCATCCATGCGGAACCGGTGATCAAGCATCACTTCCGCATGGGCAACGTGATCACCACGATCGATGCCGTCAACGGTACCCGGCACCTTGAGCGCTACAGCGAAAGCGTGAAGCAATTGGCGGCAGCAGATCGGGTGGTGCTGACCAAAACCGATATCGCGGAGCCTGCCAAGGCGGCTCGTCTGGTCGAGCGCATTCGCGCCATCAACCCCACCGCCCTGCTGCTGCGTGCGGCCGAGGATACTTTTGATGCCGAAACACTGCTGGGCGGAGATGCTTTTGCCCTCGCAAACAAAAGCGAAGCCGCACAAACGTGGTTTGCTGCAGAGTTACGCGAAGCAGAGGAAGACCATCGCCATGGTGCTCATGATGCCTCGGATCCCAACCGGCACGGGAAGGATATCGAAGCCTTTGCTCTCATCTTCGATACGCAACTGGATTGGGTCTCTTTCGGCGTCTGGCTCACCATGCTGCTCAATCGGCACGGCGAGAAAATCCTGCGTGTGAAGGGCATTTTGCATATCGCAGGCTCGGAAACCCCGGTTGCGATCCATGGCGTGCAGCATCTGGTGCACCCGCCCGTGCATTTGCGATCTTGGCCCGATGAGGATCGGCGATCGCGCCTGGTCTTCATCGTGCAAGGGCTGAACCGTCGCGATATTGAGCGCTCGCTGGCAATCTTTCTCGGCGTTCGCGCCCGCTACGCGGAAGCGGTAGCCTAAGACGAAGCTTAGGCTACCGGAGATAAAGCTTAAAGCCGGCCGGAGCTCGGCCGGTGGAGAAATTCCCCCTGACCATCGCGGCCAAGCCACCGATCCCCATCCACGATCAACTCCCCGCGCAGAAACACCTTCTTCACGCGCCCGGTCACTTCACGCCCTTCGAACAGACTGTAATCCACGCGACTGTGATGCTCGGCCGCGCGGATCGTCCAACGCTCCTTGGGATCGAACACCACGAGATCTGCATCCGAGCCGACCGCAATGGTGCCTTTCCGCGGAAACAGGCCGAAGAGTTTGGCCGGCGTTGTGGCGGTGATGTCCACAAAACGGTTGAGCGAAAGGCGGCCCTTGGCAACGCCCCCGTCATAGACAAGCGGTAGGCGCGTCTCGATTCCCGGTGCCCCGTTTGGGATTTTGCTGAAATTCTCTCGCCCAAGCTGCTTGGAATATTTGAGTCCGTAAGGCTGTTCGTTGAAGCAGAACGGACAGTGATCCGTCGAGATCACCTGCAGATCGTTGGTTTTCAGCCCGCGCCACAGCGCCTGCTGGTGATGCGCATCCCGGAGCGGCGGGGTCATGACGAACTTCGCACCTTCAAATTCGGGGCGGTCGTATTCCTTGTCGGTCAGAAAGAGGTAATGCGGGCAGGTCTCGGCGTGCACGTGAATGCCCCGATCGCGCGCCTCGGTTACCGCCGCCAACGCCTCGGCTGCAGAGAGATGCACGATATAAAGCGGGGTATCGGCAAGCTCTGCAAGCCGAATCGCGCGATGCGTCGCCTCGCCCTCCATCAAGGACGGCCGGGTCAGCATATGGTATTTCGGCGAGGTATGGCCTGCCGCCACAGCTTCCTCCACCAGGACCTGGATCACCGCTCCGTTTTCGGCATGCACGCAGATCATGGCGCCGTTTGCCCCGGCGACGCGCATCGCTTGAAAGAGTGCCCCGTCATCGACCATCAAGACGCCCGGATAGGCCATGAACAGTTTGAAACTGCTCACGCCTTCCCGCTCGATGAGGATTTTCATATCGGCCAGGGATTGCGCATTGACGTCTAACAAAATCATGTGCGCGCCGACATCGATCGCAGCAGAAGCCCGGCGGCGATGCCAGTCCTCAAGGCCCTTAAGCGGGCTTTCGCCTCGGCTTTGGTTGCAGAAGTCTACGATGGTCGTGGTCCCGCCGAATGCTGCGGCCTTTGTGCCCGTGGCGAAGGTATCAACCGTTCTGGAAGGGCCAAATTCCCAATCGAGATGCGTATGAACATCCACCCCGCCGGGAAGCACCAAAAGCCCGGCGGCGTCATGAACGACCACATCCGGTCCGACGCTGAGATCATGCCCGATCGTATGGATGCGACCGTCTTTGATCAGAATGTCCGCTCGATAATCATCCACCGCCGTGACAATACGCCCGTTTTTGATGAGGGTTGTTGCCATGTCCGCCTGCCCTTTCCGTGTTCCGTGCACAAAAAGACATACGCAATTTTTGTCTACTCTGCGGCGTTCCGTCCATAGTTTTCGTTCGTTGCCACTGACTGGTTGAGCTCTTGAGGAACCATTTTGTACCCGCGGATTTGTGCTCGGTTTGTGTGCGCAATTTCTTGACTTGCCAAAAAATTGGCCGTACTAGTTTGCAAAGTACTTGACGCGTTTGCAAGGCACTTGGTTTGTTGCCGCCAAAGTTTTCTCTTGCTGTGCTGGGCGGAAACTATCAAGTTTGTGCCGACAGGCGCAAAAACAAGTTTAGGGGAACGGGATGACAATGAACGCAAAAAACGAAACAAAAACCAACGGTCCAACGCGGCGAAGTGTGATGAAGGCTGCGGCGGCAGGAAGCGGCCTAGCACTGGGCTCCGGTCTTGTGCAGGGGTTCCCGACGATCTGGGCACAGAACCTCAAGAATATCAAGCTCGTCCAGGTCGGAGGCTCGTATTCGGCAATTATCGATATCGCCAAGCAAGCCACCAAAGACCTTGGCTTTCAGGTAGAGATGCAAACGGCCGACGAGGTGTCATTGCTCAACCGCCTGATTAACGAGCCGCGAACCATCGATATCGCCGATATCGAGTATTATTTTCAAAACTACTTGGTTGGCCGTAACATTATTCAACCAATCCCGCTCAGCAAATACAAATGGTGGGACAAGACGGTTCCGATTTTCACCAAAGGAGAGTACCCGGACGGCCGCCCGGTCTCCCCTCAGGGCACCCTACCCTACAAGGTCCAGTATCTGGAATCGCGTGATGCCAAGACCTTCGCCAAGCACCCGACGGATCTTCTGAGCGGTGTGCCCACGGTGTTCAACGCCGATACGCTCGGCATCCGTCCTGATCTCATTCACCGCCCGATTGAACACTGGTATGAGCTGCTCAACCCCGAGTTCAAGGGACGGACGGCCATTGTGGATGTTCCCTCGATCGGCATTATGGATGCCGCCATGGCGATCGAATCGCGTGGTGACCTCAAATACGGTGATAAAGGCAACATGACCCGCGAGGAAATTGACAAAACCATCGCTATTCTCACTGCGGCGAAGAAGGCAGGACAGTTTCGCGCCTTTTGGAGCACATTTGATGAATCCGTGAACCTGATGGCCTCAGGCGAAGTGGTCATTCAGTCGATGTGGTCGCCCGCGGTGACGGCGGTGAAATCACGCGGGATCAGCTGCTACTACGTGCCTTTGAAGGAAGGCTATCGCGCCTGGGCCAGCTGCATCGCGCCGATGGCACATCTCAGCGGACTGAAGCTGGATGCCGCCTTTGAATATCTCAATTGGTACAACTCCGGCTGGCAGGGGGCCTTTATCGCGCGACAGGGTTATTACAGCTCGGTGCCCGAAAACGCGAAGAAATTCCTCACCGAGGATGAATGGGGTTATTGGTACGAAGGCAAGCCGGCGCACCACGATATCAAAGACCCTTATGGCAATCTCATGGAAAAGGCCGGCCGCGTGCGCGATGGCGGCAGTTTTTGGCAGCGCATGGGCAACGTGGCCTGCTGGAACACGCTGATGGACGAAGACCGCTATATGGTGCGGCGCTGGAACGAATTCGTATCTGCCTGAACGCAACGTGAGTCTGAGCGCAACGTGAGTCAAAGTCTCGACACGGTGGCACCCGATGCAGCATCTGGTTGGCATCGGGTGGCCAAGCTTCCGCCACAACTTGTATCATGGCTTGAGGTGGGACCGCTGGCGCTGATTCTGCTGCTATTCTTCGGCGTGCCGATGCTGATTGTGCTAGTAGTAAGCTTTTTCGATTATGGACGCGTGCAGATGATCCCCGCGTTCATTCTCGACAATTACATCGAACTTTTTACTTCAAGTCTTACGCTGCGATTGTACCTCACAACACTCAAATACGTGGTGATCGTCTGGGCCGTTACGCTCGTGATTGGCTTTACGGTAGCGTATTTTCTGGTCTTCCACGTCAGAAGTCTGCTTTGGCAGATCGGTTTGTTTTTGCTCTGCACGGTGCCGTTCTGGACCTCGAATATCATTCGGATGATCTCTTGGATTCCATTTCTCGGCCGGCATGGCGTGTTTAATCAGGCGCTGATGGCGTTTGGCCTCATTCACCAACCGCTCTCGTTTTTGCTGTTTTCGGATTTCGCCGTCATCGTCGCCTATGTGCATCTCAATACCTTGTTTATGATCGTGCCGATTTTCAACTCCATGGCGCGCATCGATCCGAGCCTCTTGGAAGCCGCTTCGGACGCCGGGGCCGGGCGGCTTCGCGTCGTGCGCGAAATCGTTCTCCCTCTCTCAAAGACCGGAATTGCACTCGGCTCCATTTTTGTCATCACCTTGGTGATGGGGGATTTCTTCGTTGTGAAGGTCATGAGCGGTGGACAGAGTTCCACCGTCGTCTCTGCCTTGTCTACTGAGATCGCGAGCTTGCAATATCCGCCGGCTGCCGCGAGTTCTGTTATCCTCGTGGTCATTGTGGCGCTTATCGTCTCAGCAATTCTTCGTCTTGTGGATGTGCGTAAAGAATTGACTGGTTAAAGAACACGAAACATGGCAAGTCTTCGACACGGTCCGCGCCCTTGGACGTTTTACGCGTTGGCGATATTTTTCGCATTGTTCGTGCTGTTCCTTTACGGCCCAATGATTGTGATCTATGTGCTTTCATTTCAGGGTCCAAACGGCGGCATGACATTCCCGATTAACGGCGTTTCCTTGCATTGGTTCAAAGCACTGATTGAGCAGGAGCGCACTGGGGATATCGCCGGCGCGTTCCGCCGCTCGCTCGTGCTGGCCTGTATCGTTGGTGCACTGACGGTTTTGTTTTCGGTCATGGCGGGCCTCGGTTTCCGGAGGCGTTTTCGCGGTTCGAATCTCGTGTTTTACATGGCAATCGCGAGCTTGATCATGCCCGGGCTCTTCGTGAGCCTCGGCATTGGCATCGGCTTTCAACTCCTCGGCATTCCGCTGGCTTGGTACACTTCGGCGCTTGGGGCGCAACTAACCTGGACGCTTCCCTATGGCCTGCTGATTATGTTTGCCGTACTCGGCCGGTTCAACCGCGCCTATGAGGAGGCGGCCACCGACCTCGGCGCGAGCAACTGGCAGCGTTTGACACAGGTCACGCTGCCGATCGTGCTGCCGGGAATTATCGGCGTAGCGCTCTTCGGGTTTACGCTCTCTTACGACGAATTTCCACGTACCCTGCTCGCTGCCGGCAGCACGAACACGTTGCCTCTCGAAATCTGGGCAATGACCACCAACGTAACTTCCCCTGCCCTATATGCTGTTGGAACTGTGACGACGGTCGTTTCCTTTATCGTCATCACTGCGGCGTTGACCGCGATTGCTCTGATCGAACGCCGCCGGTTGCGTCGAGTAAGCGCCGCCGAACCGACAATCGGAGAAGGCTAAATGAATACCGAGAGAAGGACAGGCGAAATTCAGCTTGTCAACCTCACGAAGCGGTTTGGCGAAACTGTTGCCGTCGATGGGATCAACTTGACCATTCCGCACGGGAGTTATTGCTGCCTGCTGGGACCCAGTGGTTGCGGCAAAACCACCATGCTGCGCATGATTGCGGGGCATGAGACGCCTACTTCCGGAGATATCCGGATCGGCGGTGCCTCCGTTGTGGGTCAGCTTCCGGTGCGCCGTGGCACCGCCATGATGTTTCAAAGCTATGCACTGTTTCCGCATTTGAGCGTCTTGGATAACGTCGCTTTCCCTTTGAAAATGCGCGGTTTTGATCGCGATAGGCGGCATGCGGCGGCACGCGAGATGCTCAGCAAAGTCGGGTTGGAGCGCTTTGCCGAACGCTTGCCGGTACAGCTTTCGGGAGGTCAGCAACAGCGTGTCGCGCTGGCACGCTCGCTGATTAACAATCCTCGTGTGCTTTTGCTGGATGAGCCGCTTTCTGCGCTGGACGAATATCTCCGTCTGCGCATGCGCGGGGAACTAAGGCGAATCCAGCGCGAGTTTGGTATCACTTTCATCCATGTGACGCATACGCAGCTGGAAGCGATTGCGGTCGCGGATGTGCTTGTGGTGATGGATCAGGGCCGAATTGCGCAGGCAAGCAGTCCACGTGTGATTTTCGACCAGCCGCGAAACCCCTATGTTGCGCGTTTTATCGGTGGCCAAAATGTCTTGGGGGGTATCGTGGAAAGCATTGCCGATGACATCACCATGCTTAAAGGCGACCAGGGTGCGCGCCTCGCCATCCGCACGGGCGGAAGTCGGCCTCAGCTCGGCTCCCAACTTTATTTCGCCATCCGTCGTGACCGCGTTATCCTCTCTCGCGCCTCCGAGAAGGAGACGATCAGCGGAAGACCAAACGTAGTCCGCGGTACCGTGCACGCCATCGAATATCAAGGATCCTACGTCAAAGTAACGATCGATGTGCCGGGGTTGGAAGAGTTTGTCGCCAACATCTCCGATAGCGCTTTTTTCGTTGATCCGCTGGAAATCGGCCATTCCGTCTTCGCTAGCTGGGAAACACGGGATGTGCATCTCCTTGAGAGTGAAAATCACGCGCAGACGACGGAACCTCACCTTGAGACAGCGCTGAGCTAACGCGCTGCGCACCTGCGGCGAATGTGCCGGGGCGTGTTGAGCGCGCGCAATCACGCAAGCTTTTTCCCAGGCGCCCTCTCGTTTTTGAAGTTTTTGCAGAGCGCCCAAGATCGAAGAGGAAGATTTAGAGATCAACTCTCGGCAGGAGTCCACCCTGCGACCGTAAGAAACGCTCCCTCGGCCGCAGGGTCTTTGCCTTTAATGAGGCAATGAGGCTCCCGCTGGTTCTGCCGTCGGCGCCGAAATCGGTTCGGGCGGCTCCTCCCATTCGATCGGCTCGGGCTTGCGTACCAAGGCTTGCGCAATCACCTCATCCACATGCGAAACGGGGACAAGCTTCAGGTGCTTCTTCACGTTGTCCGGGATCTCGGTCAGGTCTTTCTCGTTTTCTTTAGGGATAAAGACGGTGGTAATCCCGGCCCGGAGCGCGGCAAGCAGTTTTTCTTTAAGCCCCCCGATCGGCAAGACCCGCCCGCGTAAAGTTATCTCTCCGGTCATTGCGATATCGCGCCGTACCGGAATGCCGGTCAGCACGCTGACAATGCTGGTTGCCATGGCGATGCCCGCCGAAGGCCCATCCTTCGGGGTGGCGCCTTCCGGCACATGGACGTGGATATCACGCTTCTCAAACAGCGTCGGTTTGATGCCGAAGCTGATTGCCCGGCTCCGCACATAACTCAGCGCCGCCTGCACGCTTTCCTGCATGACATCGCCGAGCTTGCCGGTTTGCTTCACATTACCCTTGCCCGGAAGCAGCACGCTTTCAATGGTGAGGATCTCGCCGCCCACTTCCGTCCAGGCAAGGCCGCTGACCACGCCAACCATGTCTTCCGCCTCGGTTTCGCCAAAACGAAACCGGCGCACGCCGGCGTACTTCTCCAAATTCTTGCGGGTGAAGACGACTTTTTTCGCCTTTTTTGTGACAATCTCCTTCACCGCCTTGCGCGCAAGATTGGCAATCTCCCGCTCCAGATTGCGCACGCCGGCTTCGCGCGTGTAGTAACGAATGAGATCACGCAGCGCATCCTCGCTGATCGACCATTCATCGGGTTTCAGGTTATGCGCTTCCGTTTGCTTCGGAATCAGGTGACGTTTGGCAATTTCAACCTTCTCATCCTCCGTATAGCCAGGGATGCGAATAATCTCCATCCGGTCCATCAACGGCTGCGGCATACGCAATGTATTCGCCGTTGTCACGAACATGACTTCGGAAAGATCATAATCGACTTCCAGATAATGATCGTTGAAAGTAGAGTTTTGCTCCGGATCCAAGACTTCCAGAAGTGCCGACGAAGGATCTCCTCGCCAGTCCGCGCCAAGCTTATCGATTTCGTCCAACAAAAACAGCGGATTGGAGGTTTTTGCCTTCTTCATCCCCTGAATGATTTTGCCGGGCAACGAGCCGATATAAGTACGCCGATGCCCGCGAATTTCGGCCTCATCCCGCACGCCGCCGAGCGACATCCGAACGAAATTTCGACCCGTTGCACGCGCAATCGATTTTCCGAGCGAAGTCTTGCCCACTCCGGGTGCGCCGACCAAGCACAGAATAGGGCCGCGGATTTTCTCGCTGCGCGACTGCACCGCAAGATATTCCAAAATCCGCTCTTTTACCTTTTCCAAGCCATAATGATCGGCGTTCAAAACTTTTTCCGCTTCAGCAATATCGTTGCGGATCTTGCTGCGCTTTTTCCAGGGAATGCCGAGCAGCCAATCGAGATAGTTACGCACCACCGTGGCCTCGGCACTCATCGGGCTCATGGTACGAAGTTTCTTAAGCTCGGAAAGGGCTTTTTCACGAGCTTCCTTGGACAGGCGGGTCTTTTTGATGCGCTCTTCGAGCTCGGCAATCTCGTCCTTGCCATCCTCGCTTTCACCAAGCTCCTTCTGAATCGCCTTCAGTTGCTCATTCAGATAATATTCGCGCTGCGTCTTCTCCATTTGCCGCTTGACGCGGTTGCGAATACGCTTCTCCACCTGCAGCACGCCGATTTCGGCCTCCATATGGCCGAATACACGCTCCAGCCGCTCGGCGACGTTGGTCGTTTCCAGAAGTTCCTGTTTCTCGGCAATTTTTAAAGTGAGATGGCTGGAAACCGTATCCGCGAGCTTGCTCGGGTCTTCGATCTGGTTGATCGAAACCATCACTTCCGGCGCGATTTTCTTGTTGAGCTTGATATATTGCTCGAACTGCGAGATCACCGTACGGCTGAGCGCTTCAACCTCGCGCGGCTCGCCGAACTGTTCGGCCATGAGCTCGACAAACGCCTCGAAAAACGCCTCGGTTTCCTTGAAACCCACAATTCGGGCTCGCTGGCTGCCCTCCACCAAAACCTTCACCGTGCCATCGGGAAGCTTCAGAAGCTGGAGGATTTTGGAAATCGTCCCGACGCGGTAAATATCATCCTTTGAAGGGTCGTCTTGCGCTGCGTCCTTCTGCGCCACCAGCAGGATCTGCTTTTCTTCTTTCATGACCGCTTCCAGTGCGCGCACCGATTTCTCGCGCCCTACAAAAAGCGGCACAATCATGTGCGGGAACACAACAATATCCCGCAACGGCAAAACCGGAAGAACCTCGGCCCGGACAGGGCCGGACCCTGGCTGCTCCAGGCGATCCTTTTCAGGCCGATCAGGTTCAGACATGAAACCCTCCTATTCGCTCAATCTCAGCGCTCCTCGCGCCGAGAACACACCGTGGCGGGCACAGCGATAGCCCTCATACAGTCTCTGCCTCGTGACGAGCCTCTCGGCTTTCCCTTTGGCGTTGCGCTTGCGCTGGGACCCTACGCCGCATATCGGAAGCGATCTTCCGTTCCACAAGACCCGCTTGCTGACTGCTACCTAACTGGCAGAAGATCCCAGCTTTCTCTGAGTCGGCCAGGGACTCTAGGCCGTACCCTCCGCGCGTTCTTTGCCATAGAGCAAAAGCGGGGGAGACCGGCCCTCGGCAACCTCGCGGTTGATCACCACCTCTTCTACCCCATCGAGGCTTGGCAATTCGAACATCGTGTCAAGCAAGATGGATTCGAGAATCGAGCGCAATCCGCGTGCGCCGGTTTTGCGTGCAATTGCCCGATGCGCTATCGCCCTTAACGCATCATCGGTGAAAGAGATTTTCACCCCCTCCATCTCGAACAACCGTGCAAATTGCTTCACCAAAGCGTTTTTGGGTTTGGTCAGGATCTCTACCAAGGCAGGTTCGTCCAAGTCATCGAGCGTTGCCACCACCGGCAGGCGGCCAACGAATTCCGGGATCAAGCCGAAGCGGAGCAAATCTTCGGGCTCTACTTCGCGCAAAATTTCCCCGGTACGCCGCTCGTCCGGACCACGCACTTCAGCGCCGAAACCGATGCTGGAGCCCTTGCTGCGGGCGGAGATGATTTTTTCCAGCCCGGAAAAGGCGCCACCACAGATAAAGAGGATATTCGTCGTATCGACTTGGAGAAATTCCTGCTGCGGATGCTTGCGCCCGCCTTGCGGAGGCACAGAGGCGATTGTGCCTTCCATAATCTTCAGCAAGGCCTGTTGTACCCCTTCTCCGGAAACATCGCGCGTAATGGAAGGGTTGTCGGACTTGCGGCTGATCTTGTCCACTTCATCGATATAGACGATGCCCCGCTGCGCCCGCTCGACATTGTAGTCGGCCGCCTGCAGAAGCTTCAGGATGATATTTTCCACATCCTCCCCGACATAGCCAGCTTCCGTCAGCGTCGTCGCATCTGCCATGGTAAATGGCACATCGAGAATGCGCGCAAGCGTCTGGGCTAGCAACGTTTTGCCTGATCCCGTAGGACCAATGAGCAGAATGTTCGATTTCGCGATTTCTACGTCGTTGTTTTTCTGGCCGTGGGCAAGCCGTTTGTAATGGTTGTGGACGGCTACCGAAAGCACCCGTTTTGCGTGATCTTGGCCGATCACATAATCTTCCAATACCTTACAGATTTCCCGCGGCGTGGGTACGCCGTCGCGGGATTTCACGAGGTGTGTTTTATGCTCCTCGCGAATGATATCCATGCACAGCTCAACGCATTCATCACAGATGAATACCGTTGGGCCGGCAATCAGCTTTCGCACCTCATGCTGAGACTTGCCGCAAAACGAGCAGTAAAGGGTATTTTTGGTGTCGCCGGTTTTGGTCATGGTCATCCCTGCCTCCCTGAAGGGGGGGCGTATGCAAAAAATCTATCCACCCTTACTGTCTGGAACAAGGACTTCCACTCCTCCTTTATCTCGTGACCCAGCATCATGGGCGAATCCGGAAGCCTTTCCAAGCCTTGGCAGTGCAGCGCCGGGACAGCGACGTGCAAGGTTGGTCCTACCGTTTCAGCTTCGCGTCGCCTCGGGGGTAACCGGGCGGCTCTCCACCACCTGATCCACCAGTCCGAAGTCGCGCGCTTCCTCTGCCGACATATATGTGTCACGTTCCAGCTTGCGCTCAATCGCCTCGAAGGGCTGCCCCGTATGGCGCACATAGATCTCATTTAAACGCCGGCGCAGCGTGAGAATCTCGCGGGCCTGGATTTCGATGTCGGTCGCCTGCCCCTGCGCCCCGCCGGATGGCTGATGCACCATAATCCGCGCATTCGGCAGCGCAAACCGCTTACCCTTGGTGCCGGCGCACAACAGCAGGCTTCCCATGGAGGCCGCCTGGCCGATGCAGACAGTGCTCACCGGGCTGCGGATATATTGCATCGTGTCGTAGACAGCGAGGCCTGAGGAGACCACCCCGCCAGGACTGTTGATATAGAAAGCAATGTCCTTTGTGGGATTTTCGCTTTCCAGGAAGAGAAGCTGGGCGCAGAGAAGCGCGCTCACCTGGTCGAAAATAGGCCCCGTGAGGAAAATAATCCGCTCCTTGAGCAGACGGGAGTAGATATCAAATGCACGTTCCCCACGCGCGGTTTGCTCAACCACCATCGGCACCAGCGTATTGCTGTAGACTTCAACCGGATCACGCTCCCTGAACATATGTCGTTCCCTAATTTGGACGCCCAAGCGCGGCTTCCCCGCGTTTCGGCTGCCATCATGCCACAAATCCGTCTTTTTAGATAGGAGCTTGCGGGCGCGGTTCAAACGGTCTCGCGCTCGAGTAATGCCTTGAGCTCTTCGGCAGTGACTTCCTGCTCGGCGGGCTTGACCAACTCCAGGATAAAGTCGATCACCTTGTCCTCATAAAGCGGGCCCCGCACGGCTTCAAGCATGTCCGGGTTTTTCCGGAACAACTCCAGCACCTTGCCTTCCTGACCGGGAAACCGGCTTGCCTCAGCCCAGGCGAGGCGGCCCATTTCCTCTTTACTCACGGTGATATTGTTAGCGCGGCCGACCTCCGCCAGCAACAAACCCAGCCGAACCCGGCGCTCGGCAATCGCACGGTAGGATTCTCGCAGCGCCGCCTCGTCTTTGTTGCGGTCCTCTTCATCCAGCCGCCCGGCGGCACGATCCGCTTCCACGCGGGCCCAAATCTGGGCAAATTCCGCCTCCACCAGCGTTTCCGGAACCGGATAATCCGCCCGGGCCGCCAAGGCGTCCAGCAGGGCGCGTTTCAGGCGGAGCCGCGACATTTGGTCGTATTCCCGTTGAATCTGCCGGCGAATCGCCTCCCGGAGCTCGGCCAAATTCTCAAAGCCGAATTCTTGTGCAAACGCGTCATCCAATGCCGGCAACAGCGGCTCGCGCAGAGCCTTGACCGTTACCTCAAACAGCACGGTTTTGCCGGCCGCCTCTTTCAGCGGGTAATTCTCCGGCAGCGTCACCGTGACGGTTCGGGTCTCTCCCTCGCCGAGCCCTTCCAGCTGCTCGGCAAAGCCCGGAATCGGGAAATCTTCGGACTGCCCCACCTCCACATTGATATCGCTTCCCTTGAGCGCCTCCACGGGCACGCCGTCCACGGACCCGCTAAAGTCGATCGTCAGCACATCTCCCGCCCGGGACGGCCGAGGTTCGGCAGGGCGCTCCAGTTTGAGCTGGCGGCGCGCGAACGTCGCCAAGGCTTTTTCCACGGCTTCCTCGGTAGGGGTGGCTTTGAGCCGAGTGAGGGAAATCGTGGAGAAATCAGGGAGCGGGATCTCCGGAAGCACCTCGAGGGCAAGCGAAAAGGTCACGTCCTCATCAGACTCGGCGCCCTGGAGCTCTATCTTAGGCTGCACGGCAGGGCGTAAACCGTGGCTGGAAATCACTTCGCGCGTGGCTTCGTCCACACTCTCCTGCAACACCTCGGCAGCAACAGCACTGCCGAAGCGCTGCCGGATCAGCGAAAGCGGCACCTTACCCGGGCGAAAACCCGGGAGTTGCAAAGTCTTGCCAAGTTCGGCGATGCGCGCGGCACGTTTGCTTTCAAGTTCCGCCGCGGGAAGAACGACGGTAAAAGCGCGCTTAAGCCCCTCCGAGAGCGTCTCGATCACCTGCATCGGGATAGGAAGTCCTCATTTTTCTGTCCAGATTCGCGGCTAGTGCGGGCGGAGGGATTTGAACCCCCACGGCTTGCGCCACCAGAACCTAAATCTGGCGTGTCTGCCAATTCCACCACGCCCGCTTGCGGGCGGCTAGAATTGGTGGGCTTTAGCGCATGCCAACGCGGGCAGCAAGCCGTTTCGCTCTCACATGGGGCGCCGGCGGAATTGACGCAACCGATGCAAAACGCTATCTCGCTCGCGTGAGGTGGGGCGGCGTAGCTCAGCGGTAGAGCAGGGGAATCATAATCCCTTGGTCGGTGGTTCAAATCCGCCCGCCGCTACCACTTTTTCATCGGTCATCCGGAATATCTCGGCTTAGCGCTCCGGCTGTGATGCCGCTGCATCCAGCATCAGCGCCGAGTGCGCATAGGCGCCGCCAGCACGCATTTCGGCTGCGACCCAGATCGCTTCCATCAACTCCTGCTGGGTGGCGCCGCTCCGCAATGCAGCCTTGGTGTGGCCCCGGATGCAGTAGGGGCATTGCGTGACATGGGCAACCGCCACGGCAATGATCTGCTTCATTTTCGCAGAGAGCGCGCCGTCGGCAAAGGCTGCCTTGCTGAAGGCTTCAAACGCCGCCAATTGGGAAGGTGCAAGCGCTTGACGTTGTTCTCGCATCTCGCGTGTTGCTTGTGGATAGAGGGTTTCCGTCATCTCGCTCTCCTTTCACTCTCACCTAAAGGCTGCGATACAGACCTAAAAATAACACATGGGTCCTGCGCGCCGGGTGGGTTCCCAAAGATATAATTCATATATACCATTAAGGCCAGGGTATCCGAATGAGAAGGCCAGGGTGTGCCTATAAGGATGGCGGGCCACCAAGGCATGACGAATGGAGCATTGCAATGACCTATGTGGTAACCGAGGCGTGCATCAAGTGCAAATATATGGACTGCGTCGAAGTTTGCCCAGTGGATTGCTTTTACGCGGGCGACAATATGCTGGTGATCCACCCCGACGAATGTATCGACTGTGGGGTCTGCGAGCCGGAATGCCCGGCTGAGGCGATTGTGCCCGATAGCGCCCCTGCTGCTGCGTCTTGGCTTGAGCTAAATCGTACTTACGCCAATCAATGGCCGAATCTCACCCGCAAAGGAACTCCTCCGGCAGATGCCGATGAATGGAAGGATGTTCCCGACAAGTTCGCGCGATTCTTTTCGCCGGAACCCCATCGCGAGGAAGCAGCCTCCCTCGCAGAAGGCAAAGCAGACCCAAATCGGTAGCGAAAGGAAATCCATGCCAAGCCGTTCGATGCAACGTTATGTGGAGATTGCACGAGAACCCCCGGCGGAAAGGGAAGTCCATGAACGTCTTAAAGATTTTCAAGAAATTGCTGCTCGCTTCACGGAAGCAGAAGCACAGCGACAGGCCTCGCGCTGCGAACAGTGCGGGGTGCCGTATTGTCATCACTTCTGTCCGTTGCATAACAACATCCCCGACTGGTTGAAGCTGACTGCAGAAGGACGGTTTGAAGAGGCTTATGAGCTTGCCCAAAGCACCAACAATCTCCCGGAAATTTGTGGCAAAATCTGCCCCCAAGATCGCCTTTGTGAAGCGAAATGGGCGTGTACGCTCGAGCAAGCCGGCCACGGCACGGTAACCATTGGTGCTGTGGAACAATTTCTCGGCGATATCGCTTGGGAGAAAGGGTGGGTGAAACCGCGCCGACCCAGGCAAGAGCGAAGCGAGCACGTTGCCATTGTCGGCGCCGGTCCTGCCGGGATGGCTGCTGCGGAAGAGCTACGCGCCAAAGGATATCAGGTGAGCGTGTTCGATCGCCAGCGCGAACCCGGCGGGTTGCTGCGCTACGGCATTCCCGGCTTCAAGCTTGAAAAAAGCGCAATCAAGCGCCGTACCGATCTGATTTTGCAAGCCGGCGTCCGTTTTATCGGCGGGTTTGAACTCGGGCGCACAGCCGCGCTCGCCGATCTCCAAAAGGAATATGCCGCCGTTCTCTTGGCGCTGGGAGCCTATCGCCCGAAACGGCTTCAGCTTGTCGGTGCAGAAAAGACTGCGATGATCGATGGACTTTCGTATTTGTTGGCCAGCATGGATGAGCCGGAAGTGGTGCTGCCCTCCGGGATAGCGGCAGAAAACGGGAAAGCGCTCGCACGCGGGCGCCATGTCGCGGTCATTGGCGGCGGTGATACGGCAATGGATTGTCTGCGTACGGCGCTACGACAAGGAGCCGCAAGCGTGACATGCATTTATCGGCGCGGAGAATGGGATCGGCCCGGATCTCGGCGCGAGCTGGAAAAAGCGGAAAAAGAAGGCGTAGAATTTCTTTGGAACGCGGAAACGCGCTCTATTCAGAGCCAAAGTGTCTCGATGATCGAGGGGAATGTGCACAGCTGCGTGGGCGGATCGAAGGCAACGCTTTTCATTGACCAACACGCTCACATCGGCCGAGAGGCATACAGATTATGCATTGAGGCAGATTTTCTCATTGCGGCGATCGGCAGCGAGCCGGCTTTGCCGAAGGAATACGGTGCCCCAGGGCTCGCAACCAATCACAAAGGCGCATTGGTTGTTGAATCTCAAACGGGAGCGACCAATATTCCTGGGGTGTTCGCAGCCGGAGACCTCGCCCGTGGGCCATCGCTTGCGGTATGGGCAATCCGTGATGGCCGCACTGCGGCAAATGGCATCCACCGATTTCTTACGATGCAGGCGACCCACGAACGTTCCTTGGCCAAGGCATGAAATTGCTTTCGCGTAGGGGAGGATGCGATGACCACCCAATCCATCCCAGCCAGTCACGTTAAGCTCAAGCGTGTTTATGATCCCGTTTCGCCGGAAGATGGTGTGCGCGTGCTGGTGGATCGGCTCTGGCCGCGTGGCCTCAAGAAAGCACATGCCGCAATAGATCGATGGGCGAAAGACATTGCTCCGAGCACAGAACTTCGCCAGTGGTTCGGCCATGATCCACAGCGCTGGCCGGAGTTTCGTCGGCGTTATATCGAAGAGCTGCGCCAGCATGCGGAGCTTTTGGAAGAGTTACGTAGCCTGGCACGCGAGCGTCCGCTGACCCTGCTCTTCAGCGCCCATGACGAAGCACACAACAACGCAGTGGTGATCAAGGAAGTACTGCTGCACCGATAGAAAGATCGGAAGCCCGATTAAAGGCCTTGACTTCGATAGCGGCGCAGTATAAGATATACCTTAAATAACTCTTTAAATCATGCCGCCAAGCAATAAAGGGAGGTGGGCCATGCCGATAACACGAGTTCGGATGCTCGTCATCGTCGGAATCGCCGGGATGGGAGAATTTGCCCTCGGAGCGGTACCGGGGCAAGCTGCTAGCCCATCTGCGACAACCTATGTGGCGGAGCTTCAGCCCCTCAATAGCAACGTCACAGGGCTCGAAACGAAGGGCCAGGCACGATTTGTCATTGAGGGCGATACGCTTACGATCACCATCGATGCAGAAGGTCTCCCTCCTAACATGATGCATTTGCAACATTTCCACGGCTTTAAAGATGGTCGGGATGCAGTTTGCCCGATCAAGGCCGCCGATGTGGATCATGACGGAATCATCGACCTTATCGAAACCAAACCGTTTTCCGGAACCACCATGGTTCCGTTTCACGATGACCCGACGAATATGCAAATTCCAAGCGAAACCTACCCAAAAGCTTCCGCAACAGGGGCCTATCATTATCAGAAAACCGTCTCGCTCAGTGTTTTGCAAGCGTCGTTCTCCAAAGCATTCGCCGGCCAAAAAATTGATTTAGAGCGAAGGGTCGTTTATATCCACGGCGTGCCTCCGACCACCAAGCTGCCCGCATCGGTTGCGTCGCTTGGAACCATCCCGGCACAAATCACGTTGCCGATCGCCTGCGGCAAGATCAAACGGATATCTCAATAACCCCAAGCTGCGCGTAAACTGTAGTCAAAAATCGCCGGCGATGTTTTACAGAGTTCGCTCGGCAAACGCCTGTTTGATAAGCGCGATCGCTTTTCCAGGATTCAGTCCTGTCGGACGTGTCTCTGTGCAATTCAAAATGCTATGGCACTGGTAGAGACGAAACGGGTCCAGCAACGCATCAAGGCGCTTTCCCGTCGCCTCGTCGCGGCTTTCGGCGATCCATCGATAGGCATTGAGCAAGACAGCAGGCCCAAGGAAGCGATCGCCACACCACCACCAACTCGAACACGCTCCCGTGCAACAGAAGCATAAAATACACTCCCAATAACCATCGGCCCTGGCACGCTCTTCCGGAGATTGCAGCCGTTATCGATCGGGCGGAGGAGGCGTTTCCGCTTGGAGCCATGGCTCGATTAACCGGCACTGGGCAATGACCGGCGCAAGATCCACAACGAGATCTTTGATCATAGGCATATGATTCAAGGGATAGATGCGCGCCTCATCTTTCATCTCCGCGATCGCTGTGGTACAGGCGAGATGGTTAGCACCGTTGATATTCATGCCGCGGGATCCGCACACGTCTTCGCGACAAGAACGACGAAATTTCAGGGTAGAATCTATTTCATTTTTGTATAGATCAGCGCATCCCAAACCATCGGCCCGCAGCGGTCGAAATCCACGGGAAAAACACCGATTCGGGGATTGCTGCCCTTATCGGGATCCCAGCGATAGACGTGAAAACGCTTCGCGCGCGATGCGCCCGAGAGCAAAGGGCAGATTTTCCCGGTCTGGATCTTTGGGTCTCCCCGCAATGCGAACTGCACCATTACGTGGCGCCTTGGCTTATCAAATTCCGTGTGCCCGCCAGATCCACGCGGGCGGGTCACTAGCGGGGAAAGAGTGCTCGGATGCGATCTCGACCATGTCTTGAGCAGCCGTCACCGAAGGTTGGCTCTGCTGAGTAATCTTTGCAAAAACCTTTTGGCCGGTTGCATCAAACGCAACCCCGGTATCCGCCGCGGGTTTCCGGTGGCTTCGGGCAAGAGTTGACGATGAGGTGGGAGAAGTTGGGATAGGCATTAAGGCCTCCTTTGCCACGCAGGATAGCAGATCTCTGCAAACGTCTCGGCAGGCGCATTGCAAAACGAGACACTCAGTTCCACTTTAGGATATAATATTGGGTACGCATGATAGAGATCGCAACGGTTCTCGTTGCAAAAGTCATTGGAGGTACGATGAACCAAAGGCTTGACTACCGGAAGATCGCACCGCAGGGAGTTTCTGCGTTTCGCTACTTGCAGGCCTATGTCGACCAATGCGGCCTGGAGCATTCGCTTTTGGAGTTGGTCAAGATACGCGCCTCCCAAATCAACGGATGTGCTTTCTGTCTTGACATGCACACCAAGAATGCGCGCGCCATTGGCGAGAGTGAGCAACGGCTTTATCTTCTCTCCGCGTGGCGGGAGACTCCGCTCTTCAGTGCACGTGAGCGGGCAGCGCTAGCTTGGACGGAGGCCGTTACCACCATCGCAAATGGCCCGATCGACGATGCGCTTTATGAAGATGTGCGACAGCATTTCACCGAAAAGGAGATCGTCGATCTCACCTTTGCCGTGATTGCTATTAACGGCTGGAACAGGCTAGCGATCTCCTGCCGCATTCCGCCCGGCAGCTATCAGCCCGTACAAGCGAGCGAACTGCACGGAAAAGCGACACCCTCCTTGTCGTGAAACATATGAAACTATACGGTACTACGCGGTCGACTCCTCTGCACCGCCTTCGGGATGATAAAGGGCTGCCCAGAGAGCCAAGCTTGCAACAGTAAGACCAATCCAAAGAATCAACCAGAACAATACCAACGTCGGAACAGCAATCACGTATTCAGCGAGCATCAGAAGAGCAAGAACGAGACCAAGGATAATGTTCGTAGTACTTTGCCAACGGGAATAATCGCTGCGACGCGCGAGAACCGCCAATGCGATTATCACCAGTGCGGCAACGATAAATCGCCACGGGGCGGTTACCGCTGAGGAAAGCGCAAAAATCGATACATAGGCAAGCCAAAGGCCAAGGAGAGTGTTGAGTGTGTTCGCGATCATGATCGTCTCCGATGTGGATGCGTACGTTCCAGAAAGCGCCATGTGACTGGTGGTATTCCGAGGAAACCGAGAGCGAAAACCACGACTATGGCTTTCCACGGGCCGGCAAGCGGTGTTGTGGACACAATGACCGCAACAAGCATGCATAGAAATGCATAACACGCAAAGCCGGCAAGCATGATGGATTGTCGCTGTGCTAGCCGCCCCACCCCGTAAAGCAGGCCATAGCAACCGGCTAGGAATGCAATTCCGCCCAGCAACAGTGCCGTTTCAAGAAGGTTCAACTTCATCATTCAGCAACCGCCGCCGCATGCACAGGCACACGTCGCCCTATTGTCAGCAGATCGTAAGCCAATACGGCATAGCCTGCTGCAAACACAAGACCAAACGCGAAACGGGCGTACATGCCGTCCAGAAACCAAAAATTTTCCTGACCGGCGATAAACGCTTCGAGGGTGGAGCCGCCTTGCGCGCGTTCGATAAACGCTTGCGCAAAGCCGGAAATCAGCAGCGCACCCACCATTCCCACGAGCCCCACGTTGAGGCCAGCGAAGGCCCAGCGCCAGGTGATTCCGTCCAAGAACGCGCTGCCACGCACTTTCTGGAGAACAAGATAGCAAACGGAAATCACGCCGCAAGCATAGGCCCCCCAGAATGCGAAATGGCCATGTGAAACGGTCCATTGCGTGCCGTGCGAGTAGAGGTTGACTTGGGGAAGCGTCATCATGAAACCCCAGACGCCGGCGCCAATGAAATTCCCGAACGCTTCCGCGAGCATCCAGTAGAAGGCCGGACGATTGGTGGTTTTCATATGATGGGTTCCGGCGTCGTAGATGGCATGGATCACCATGCCGAGCAGCGGTAGCGGTTCGAGCGCCGAGAAGAATCCGCCAATAGCCAGCCAGTACTGGGGCGTCCCGATCCAAAAATAATGATGGCCAAGGCCCAGAATCCCGGTGCCGAGCACCAGCGCGACCTCGATATAAAGCCACGCTTCAACGATCCGCCTTGACGTGCCGAGCAAGTCCATCAATGCCCAGGCCATGATGCAACCGATCAGCACCTCCCAGGTCGCCTCAACCCACATATGAACGAGCCACCACCACCAGAAAAGATCAACCGACATGTTCTTTGCTGCTGGAAAAGCATCAAGATAAAGCAAAATGAGCGGAACCAAGTCGACGATGAGTACACCAGTAATGCCGGTGATTTTGCGGGCACGAATCGCGGTTCCAATAATGTTGTAGGCAAAAACCAACATCACAACGACGATGCCTATTGCTGCCCAGCGTGGAGCCTCCACATATTTTCGTCCTTGATTGACCAGCCACATGCCCACCCCGTCACTTGGACCGTACTGGATGAAGACGAAAACGAGTGTCACCACCGCAATTGCAGCGCAGAGCACATAAAAAAGCACTTCGGCTGCTTTAATGCCGACCAGCTCGATACCGAACTCTTCCGGAAAATACCAATAAACGGCCCCGATGAAGCCGAGGAGCAGCCAAATCACGAGCGTATCAATATGGAGGATCTTGGATATATTAAAGTGAAGAAGACCGAACAAAAAATCTGGATTTATATAATAATAAGCGGACATAAGGCCGGCAACAACCATTGCGCCGAAAATGACGATGGCGGCGGCCAGGTACTTGAGAGCAAGTTGTTGCGACCGATACATCGTTCTCTCCTATTGATTTACGGAAATTTGGCCAAAATTCTGTGGAAATCCATTGGTATCAACGGCCGCAATCCATTTTAGATAGGCAACAATAGCCATGGCCTCCTCGCGTGAAAGGTGAAGATTCGGCATGGCTCTTCCCCATGTGCGATACTTCACGGGGTCCATCAGAAAGCGCGTCATCGCCTCGGCGCGTGTTTCCGCCCCGGTGATGCCTTTCCAACCTTCCCAAGCCGGATCAAGCCATGCCTTGGTGAGATCCGGCCCGTAATATGCCCCGTTGCCGAAGAAAGTGTGGCAGTCCATACATGCGCGGCTTTGAATAACGAGTTTGCCTTTATCGATCAGCGCTTCCGCTTCCACAGGCGTATATTCGTGCTGATACAAAAGTTCCTTCTCGCCTATGGTCGGAATATCGATGCCGCGAGAGCTATCGAATTTGTAGCCGATCTTTTGGTTAATCACGCTAAAGGGAGGCACATGCGAACCACCAACTGTAATCGCGGCAAGGCTGTCCACCGTAAGCATAACGAGGACAACCATCATCACGAGAACAATGCTGATGGCGCCGGCACGCCAGAATTGCGGATCTTCAATTTGCGACACTTTTGCCATGTATCCTCCGCAGCAAAGCGAGCAGGCCGTCATACACGTTCGATCTCGCGTGGGCGCGAATCGCGCATAATTGGCTTCTCACGCTTAAGACATACGGCTATTCTATATGTTATATCGGTGGCCCGAGTTGATCTAGATCAAGATCCTGTCACTCAGCGGGGGTGAAGTAGCGAAGGCTCAGGCAGTTCTTTTGCGCTGGGCAACTTTGAGCGCAAATGTGGTTGAAATCGCGAGCAAAAGCGATGTTGCCGCGAGCACAAACATGGCAAACGGGGCGTTGCGGTCCAAAAGCGCCCCCAGCAGAAAGGGCGCAAGGGCGGAGCCGAGGTCAAGCCCCGAGTAAACGAAGCCGAAGACCTTGCCGGTTGCGCCCGGGGGCGAGGCACTCCGCGCCAGCATATCCCGCGAGGGGATGGTCACCCCCACCGCCAACCCCGCAACGACCATCATCAGCCCCAGCCCGAAGCGAGGCAACGGCAGGGCGCCGACCGCCAAAAGAAGTGCCGCTGCCAAGGCAAGCCCCGTCGCTGCCACACGCTCGTGATGCACGGTCGCATCCGCAATGAAGCCGCCGATCAGAATGCCCGCCGCAGAGCCTGCCAAATAGCCGGTCAAGACCGCGTCCGCAGCGGCAATGTCCATGCCCAAAAGGGCATGCAGCGTTGCGGGAAGGAAGGTCTGCACGCCCACCAACGCAATGGAAAGAAGGGCGAAATAGACGAAGCACAGTATGACCGTCGGCGCGAACAAGATGGAAAATGCCTGCTGGAGGTCTGTTTTCGCCTCCGCAGGGCGGATGAAACTTGGATGATTGTGCAGCAACACGCGCCCGGCAGCGAAGACAAACACCGCCATCAGGAGTCCGCCAACCCCCACGATCAGAAGCGCCGCACGCCAGCCGAGCCATGCTGCCAAGGCAACGCAGGTCATCGGCGCAAGCGCCCAGCCCACATTTCCACCAAAAGTGTGCACACCGTAAGCGCGCGCAAGATAGCGCTTGCTCACAGTGCCAGAGAGCAAGGCGTAGTCTGCCGGGTGGAACACGCTGTTGCCGGCCCCGGCAAGGATGGCCAAGGGGAACAGAAGAACGAAGTGTGGCGCGATGCCGCTAAGTCCGATGTCAACCGATATCAAGCCGAGCCCGCCGGCCAGAACCGGGAGTGCGCCCACGCGATCCACGAGAAACCCCGCCGCCGTCTGGCTGAGCCCGGAGGTTGCGTAAAACACCGTCATCAAGAGGCCGAGTTCGGCGTAACTCACCCCGAACGCGTTCTTTAAAAGCGGAAAGAGCGAAGGAAGCACGAGCTGCAGGAAATGATCGGCGGTATGGGCGATGGAAACCAGTGCCGTAATGGCAACATCACGCCGCGCCCCTTGGCCTGCTCTGCTTGGCAGAGAAGACAGTGCCTTTTCGTGTTCCATGATTTTCGCCATACGCCGATGCCTCCAGGTTCCTGGGAACGAATTTTTCTCTGCGTATTCGCGGACGTCAAACAGTGGTATAAAGAGCGATATACGGTACAGCTTAGGCGGCCACCACGTGAGTGCGAAAAAGGACCCGCACGTGTTTTCCACCCTTGTTCTTCGCCATGTGGCGTTTGAAGACCTTGGCGCATTTGCCCCGATTCTGGAACAGCGCGGGCTGGTGCGCGTTTTGGATGTCGGGGTTGATGATCTGGACGCGGAAGACGCAGGGGCGCCTGAGCTTGTTATTGTGCTCGGCGGGCCGATCGGCGTCTATGAGGAAGCGCGCTATCCGTTTCTGGCGCAAGAGACCGAATGGATCGCGCGGCGGATTGCGGCCAAACGCCCGCTTCTCGGCATTTGCCTGGGCGCGCAACTGATCGCCAAGGCCGCCGGGACGCGCGTTTACCCAAGCGGGGTTAAGGAAATCGGGTTTGCGCCGATTACACTGACCGAAGCGGGGCGCGATTCTTGCCTCGCCCCCTATGCCGAAGATCCTATTGCCCTGCATTGGCATGGGGACACGTTTGATCTGCCGCAGGGCGCCGTCTTGCTTGCTTCGACAGAATCTTGCCGAAACCAAGGCTTCATGCTCGGCCCCAACGTAATCGGCTTGCAGTTCCACCCGGAAGCAGGCGGCAGAGGGTTCGAGCGGTGGCTCATTGGCCATACGGTGGAACTTTCTCTGGCGGGGGTTGATGTTGTGCAATTGCGAAGCGCGGCCGCGCGTCTTTGGCCGGCCCTGGCCCGCAAGGCGGAGGCGGTTCTCCGGCTTTGGCTGGAGGGGCTGAGTTGGTGAAACAGCCTCACGCTATGCACGCTATGAAAGAAAGAGACAGGAAACCTCGGGAGATCCGGTCATGAATGAAGCTTTTGCTGAAGCTCCAATTTTGCGTGAAACAATTGCCCAAATCGGCGCCATTCTCGGGTCGGAGGCCGAGCGTCTGCTCATCGAACGCGCAGTCATCGGGCTGTTCTTTACGGGGGTAAAGCTCGACAGCGGGGTTGGAGGAATGTGCGCCACGCCGCTCCGTATGATTCCGGAAGCGGTTTGTTGCCCGAGCTCCGCAGCGACGATGCCGTTTCCCGGAAAGCTCCGCGAGCGGCGCGCCGTTGATGTGTTGAAAGAGACCGAGGCCCCGAGCCCGATCCGCCGCGCGGTCGGGATTGCAACGATGAACGCACTCGCCGAGATGTGTTGGAGCCGACGGCCCTCTCCGGAGGTGGAGCTCAAGGTCGGCGTTGATGCCTTCGATACCGCCGCGATCGCGCCTGGAGAGCATGTCGTTGTTGTCGGTGCGTTTGTTCCGTTTCTGCGTGCTTTGAAGCGCATGGGCCAGCCCTACACCGTTCTGGAAATCGACCCTCGTACGTTGAAGCCTGACGAGCTTGATCATTTCCGACCGGCAGAGCAAGCGCCTGCTGTGGTGCCATCGGCCGATGTGGTCTTCATCACCGGCACCACCATGCTGAACAACACCCTCGAGGGGCTGCTCAGCCTTTGCAAACCCGAGGCGCGCGTGGTGGTTGTGGGCCCCACGGTCAGCCTGTTGCCCGATGCCTATCTGCGGCGCGGCGTGAACATTCTGGGCGGCGTGCGCGTGACCGAGCCCGATGCGTTGCTCGATGTGTTGGCGGAAGGCGGCTCCGGGTATCACTTTTTCGGCCGCTCGGCTGAAAAGACTGTGTTGATCGCCAAGAGCGCAAAATTTGCCCGCTTGGCCGCCTAAGGGCCTCCCGCCTCGAGCCGGCGCGTAACGCCCTCGGCCCGAACCCAGCATGGTGTCAATCGTTTTGGCGCCTGCTTAGCCTGCTTGGCAGGACGTGCGCCAGCGCATAAATTTGCGCCGGCGTCGAAGATTCAGGAGTTCCCTCGCTATGTCCGCACCGATTGCCGCTTCCCAGATCGAGCCGCGCACGCGCCCGCCGTTTCGGGCCGACCATGTCGGCAGCCTGCTTCGCCCAAAGCGGCTGGCCGAAGCCCGCGCGCGCTGGAAGCGAGGCGAAATCACGCGGGACGCGTTGCGTGCGGTAGAAGACGCCTGCATTCTTGAAGCGATTCGAAAGCAAGAGGAAATTGGGCTGCGCGCCGTCACCGATGGGGAATATCGTCGTGCATATTGGCATTACGACTTTGTTTCAGGCCTTGATGGCGTAGAACTTTATGAGCCTGCGCAGAAAGTGCAGTTCAAGGGTGCCACTTTACCCCATGCGCTCCGCGTGACGGGGCGGATTGCTTGGAACAAACCCGTGATGATCGAGGATTTTCGCTTCGTTGCGAGACACGCGAAACACGCGATCGCCAAGCAGACCATTCCTTCCCCATCCGTAGTACATTTCCGCGGCGGCAGGCAGGCGATTGACAAAGAAATCTATCCGCATCTCGACCTCTTCTTTGCCGATCTCGGGCGCGCCTACCACGACGCGGTGGTAGCTTTTGCTGAGGCCGGATGCCGTTATTTGCAGCTCGATGAAGTGAACATCGCCTATCTTTGTGATCCGGAACAAACCGCGGCCCTCAAGGCTCGTGGCGAGCATGTAGAAGGGTTGCTCGGCATATACGCGGATATGATCAACCAAGCCATAACCGGGCGGAGCGAGGACATGGTGATCTCGATCCATCTCTGCCGCGGGAATTTCCGCTCCAGCTGGATTGCCTCCGGCGGGTACGAGCCGGTTGCTGAAGTGTTGTTCAATCAGATCAACGCGGATGCGTATTTTCTCGAGTATGACACCGAGCGCGCCGGCACGTTCGAGCCCTTACGTTTCGTCCCGCGCGGAAAGAAAATCGTTGTGTTAGGGTTAGTAACAACCAAAACCGGCGCACTCGAAAGTAAAGACACGCTCAAACGCCGGATCGAGCAGGCCACGAAATATCTGCCGTTGGAGCAGCTTGCGCTGAGCCCTCAGTGTGGGTTTGCCTCAACCGAGGAAGGCAATCTCCTCACCGAGGATGAGCAGTGGCGTAAGCTTGCGCTTTGCATGGACGTCGCCCGCGAGGTCTGGGGAGGGGTGTAAAGGCGTCAATGCCGCACTGGCCCTGGGAGAGACAGGTCGCCGCAGAGGGGCGGCCATCAGCCAAAAGATTGACGGGCCAGAGCGCGCCGCATAACGTCCGGCCAGCATAAGCATCCAGCATAAGCATTTGGCAGGGAGGCTCGGAATGATTCGGTGGACATGGTTGATTTTGCTCTTGGCGACACTTGGCCTGATAGATAGCCGAGGATGGGCAGCCGACGTCGCCCCAAGCGAGATCCGAATCGGACATCTGCACGCTAGTACCGGGCCCTATGCCAGTATTTCTATGCCGGTTTATCTTGGGCTGAAACTTTGGATTGACCAGGTCAACGCCCAAGGGGGGGCTATGGTAAAGCCGTTCGGCAAAAGAATCCCGCTGCGGCTTATTTCCTACGATGATCAAAGCAACCCGGGGACCGAGGCTACCCTCGTCAACCAACTGATTACCCAGGATAAGGTTGATATTTTAATTTGCGACTCGGGTTCGGTGCTTACCGCGGTTTGCGTGCCGATCGCGCGCGAGCACAAGATGTTTCTCTTCGATCCCACCGGCACCGGGGCAGCATTTTTCAGCAAGGATAATCCCTATATCGCGTTGCTTGCGGATCCCGTTTCCACTGTCTGGCCGCGCTACCTCTGGGAATTTCTAAAAACCGACGTGGCGGCGGCCGGACTGAAACGCGTTGCGATTCTTTACGCAACCAACGATTTTACCGGCACGCAAGCCAGTGCCATTCGCAGCGCGTTGAAGGAAAAAGGATCGCCGGTACAGATTGTGTTCGATCAAGGCGTGCCGACAAGCACATCGAATTATACTGTGTTGATCAATAACATCGCCGCAACGAACCCCGATGTCGTTTTGGAACTCGGATATGTCGGGAATGATATCGCATTTCTTCGCAACCTGCAGGATTCCGGCGTAAAATTTCCCATGGTTTTTACGCTTTATCCCGGGATTGAAACCCCAACATTGCTCAAAAATGTCGGGGCCACGGCTTTGGATGGTGTTTTTTCCTACGTTACGGCGCTGGCGATGTCTTACAAGCCGGAAGTGGGCATGACCGAGCAGCAGTTTCGTGCCGCTTGGGAAAAGGCTTATGCCAATTCCGGTGTGGAATACGGCTGGAACGCTTTGGCCGGTTATCTCACGGGTTTGGTTGTCGGGGAAGCGCTTGCCCGCACCGAGAGCATGGCCCAGCTTGATTTGCGCAAAGCTGTATTTTCTCTTTCCGGCAAGTTGAAGACGCTGATCGGCACGTTTCAACTTAACGAAGAAGGCGCGCAAATCGGGGAGTTGACGCCGATCGGCCAGCTCACCGCCGACTCGAAAGGCGCGCTCCATTTTGTGGTGGTTTACCCCCACGATGTCGCAACTGGTAAACCGCACTTTAATGCTCGATAGCTTGTCGTATCCATACGCCCGTTAGCGGAAGACAGATCTCATGATGATCCACGCAATGCTGGCGGGTTTGGTGTTCGGCTGTTATTTCACGCTTGTGGGCATAGGGCTTAATCTCATCTTCGGCGTTATGCGGATTGTGAATCTTGCCCATGGCGATTTCCTGATGCTCGGAGCCTTCGCCACGTTCTGGCTTTATATGTCGCTTCATTGGCATCCGCTATTTTCCGCGCTAGCGATTATCGTTGGCTTTGGCCTCTTGGGCCTTGCGCTTTATTATCTTTTCGTTCCAAGATTGCAAGCCGCCCGTGATGCGGAGATGCTCTCTATTATTCTTTTCTTTGGGGTGCAGCAGTTTATCGAAGCATTGGCAAGTATTGCCTTCGGCAGCTCGGAGCGCTCTCTGCCCGGCGCCATTCTCGGGCACGGACCTGTACGATTGTTCGGGCAGGCCATGCCTGCGGCGTGGATTTATTCCGGGGCGATTAGTCTGCTTACTGTGGCGCTGGTTTACGTATATCTCTACCGAATGCGCATTGGCATCCTCACACGAGCCGTAATGGTCAATCGGGAGGAGGCATTGGCTGCGGGCATCAACGTCGATCGCATTTCCGCGATTGCCTTCGGCATCGGCCTCGGACTTGCGGGTCTTTCCGGGGTATTCGCTCCGTTCATGTTGGGCAGCGTCACACCTGCTATCGGTGGTGATATCAATCTTTCCGCTTTCGCAGTTACGGTTCTTGGCACGCTCGGTAACCCGTTGGGCACTGCCGTAGGTGGCGTTATTTTCGGAATTTCCTTGATGTTGATGCAAACATACTTGAGTTCCTGGGCAAATTTGCTCCCTAACCTGTTGTTGATTGCTGTGCTGCTCATCCGCCCTACCGGGCTTTTCGGGCGAGAAATGCGCCGTGCCTAATCAGATCCGGGATTTTGTTTTCGTGCTTTTGCCTGTTATGGTGCTGCTCGGCACGCTTCCGTTCTTCTACAAAAATGAACTGCTGCTGTTTAATTTCATAATTTATTTCGCTTTGGCACAAGGACTGAATGTGATTTACGGGTTCACCGGATATCTCCCTTTTGGATATGTCGGCTTTTTCGGAGTTGGTGCCTACGGATTTGCTTTGACGATTATTCATCTGAGCGCATCTCCCGCCCTTGCTATGGCTATCGCCGGATTTTCTGCTTTAGTCCTTGGGGTTATTCTTATTCCCTTGCTTCGGTTATCGGGGGCGTATTTTGCGATCGCCAACCTCGCCGCTGCACAAGCGGTTTATCACATCGTATCCAACCCGGATTTGCAAGACATCACCAAAGGGCCGTACGGCGTATCCTTGGCAAATGTGTTTGCACCGAAGCTGAGCTATTATAGCGCATTGGCGATTGCAGCGCTGGCTTCCTTGGTGGTGATCTGGTTTCGCAACTCCCGATTTGGCCTTGCGTTACAGGCCATCCGCGACGACCCGCTAAGCGCCGCCATGGCCGGTATTCCCATGGTGCGGGAGCGGACAATCGCATGGCTTATTTCTGCGCTGATTGCGGGGCTGACGGGCGGGGTTTTTGCTTGGCATATCTCCGTGTTTTATCCCGAGACCGCCTTTGACATTTCCATCAGTATCTTCGCTTTGGTGTTTGCTCTCTTCGGCGGCGCAACGACGTTACTTGGTCCCATGATTGGTGTCCTGCTTCTTTACGGACTCTACAATATTATCGGGATTACTATCCCGCAATATTTTCAGCTGATCTACGGCGTTCTCATCGTGGTTTTGGTATTGTTTTTACCACAAGGCATCGTCTCTCTCGTTTCCCGGCGAGGCATTCGTGTCCCATAAGGATGCACTGTTGCGCGTTGAACAAGTGGTAATGCGTTTTGGAGGCTTTCGCGCATTAGATGGCGTAGGCTTCGGCGTCGCTGCCGGAGAGGCCCTTGGTCTTCTTGGACCGAATGGATCCGGCAAGACGACTTGCATCAATGTTATTTCGGGCGTCTATCCGCCGAGTGCGGGAAGAGTGCTCTTTGAGGGCCGGGATATTACCGGAAAGGCGCCGCATCTTTTGGCACGAATGGGGATCAACCGTACATTTCAGTCCCCTCGCCCGTTTTTATCCTTAACCGTGCAAGAAAATGTGGAGCTGGCCGCAGCTTATGGCGGACGTAACCTTTTGCCATCGAAAATTGTGGAAATTCTGAACTTCCTCGAGCTTGGGGAGTTTGTGCATAAGCCGGCCGAAAGCCTCAATAGTGGGCAACAAAAACGGCTGGATCTTGCCCGCGCATTGGCGACCAATCCTCGCTTATTGTTGGTTGATGAAATTGCTGCCGGGCTTAATCCCCTCGAGCTTCGGAAAATGGCTCAATGCCTGCGCGCGCTTGCGGCAAGGGGCATTGCTCTTGTGGTTGTGGAGCATCTTTTGAGTTTTCTTGAAGAGGTGACCGATCGTGTTATTGTCTTGAATGCCGGCAGGGAGATTTTTGAAGGCTCGCTGCGTGCGGCACGACACGACCAGGAAGTCATTCGCGTTTTTCTGGGAACCGCTTCGCATGCTCGCTGAAGTTTTGGCCGCTCAGGAAATTGAGGCTGGCTACGGCAACGTTCAGGTGCTGTGGGGGATTTCTGCCATCGTTCGAAGCGGCGAATCGGTGGTGCTCTTGGGTGCGAACGGCGCCGGCAAAACGACATTCCTGAAAGTATTGATCGGTCTTTTGCCCGCCCGGCAGGGGCGCGTGTGGCTGAACGGGGAAGAGATAACCCATGCCCGCCCCGACCGACGCGTGCGCAATGGGCTCGCCTATATGTCGGAACTCGGCGTCTTCGGGGGCTTGACCATTGAGGAAAATCTGCTGATCGGGGGGCAGTTCTTGCCCTCCGCAAGGCTCCGCCGAAGCATGGCCAAACTTTACGAGATTTTCCCAGTGCTTGCGGAAAGACGGCGTGCACTCGCTAGCACTCTCTCGGGCGGTGAGCGTAAGATGCTTGGAATTGCGAAAGCTCTTGCCGCGGAGCCAAGGGTTTTGATGATGGACGAGCCTTCGGCCGGGCTTTCGCCTTTGTTTGTGAGCGAAGTGATCCACACCCTGAAACAGTTGCGAGAAAGCCAACTTGCGCTGCTGATCGCCGAACAGAACATCGCATTTCTTGACCTCGCCGATCGTGTTTATACGCTTGAAGGCGGGCGCGTACGGTTTGAAGGAACCGTCGCTGCTCTGCACGCCGATAATGCACTGCATCGTTCTTACTTTGGGTTGAGCTGAATTGGGAGAAACCAACGCATGGTCCCCAAAGAAACCCGCAATCGAGGGAAAAGAGATGAATATCGCTTCTTCCACACGATTACGACGCGCTGGAAGGATAATGACGTTTACGGGCACGTGAACAACGTGGTTTATTACTCCTATTTCGATACAGCAGTGAACTACTACCTTGTGTCCCGTAAGGTCTTGGATATTGTACGTACCGAAGTTGTTGGTATTGTTGCGGAAACGGGGTGCCGATTTTATGCCTCGATCTCATTTCCAGCCCGGGTGGATGTCGGGATTCGCGTTGCACGGATCGGACGGAGTTCCGTCCGCTACGAGATTGGTGTATTTCAAGATGACGAGGATATTGCTTCTGCCGAAGGTTACTTCGTGCACGTGTACGTTGACCGTGCCGGAATGCGGCCGGCGCCGATTCCGGAGCCTGTGCGTCGGGTACTGCAGGATATCGCTATAGAAAATTAGAGGGAGAAACGCCATGGATTTGGGTCTGCAAGGCAAGAAAGCCATTGTGTGCGCGGCAAGCAAGGGGCTGGGCCGCGGGTGTGCGATGGCGTTGGCGCGCGAAGGTGTGGATGTGGTGATCACTGCGCGGAACGCGGATTTGCTCCAGCGCACAGCACAAGAAATAAGGGTGGCAACAGGCGCGACCGTCATCCCCGTAGTTGGTGACATCACCACGGAAGAAGGTCGTGCTGCCGCTTTGGCCGCGTGCCCCAACCCGGATATTCTGGTAAACAATGCTGGTGGGCCGCCGCCGGGAAATTTTCGCGATTGGAGCCAGGATGACTGGATCCGTGCGTTAAATGCCAATATGCTGACAGCAATCTTTATGATTCGCGCCGTGATCGATGGCATGTGTGAGCGACGCTTTGGAAGAATTGTGAACATCACGTCGGCAGCGGTAAAATCTCCGATTGCCATACTTGGCCTTAGCAACGGAGCGCGCACGGGTCTTACCGGATTTGTCGCCGGCCTTGCTCGGGAAGTTGCGCAGTACAACGTGACGATCAACAACCTTCTTCCGGGACCGTTTATGACCGATCGGCTACGGGCAACCGCCGTTGCCGAGGCCGCCAAACATGGCCGGAGCGTGGAGGAAGAGCTGAATCTGCGCGCGCAATCCAACCCTACGAGAAGGGTGGGAGATCCTGCCGAGTTTGGCGCGGCATGCGCCTTCCTCTGCGCCGCATCCTCGGGGTTTATTGTCGGACAAAATCTTCTCCTGGATGGCGGAGCATTTAATTCCACGTTTTAGGGGACTGCTGAAGAGTGCGCCTTAATCGTTTCTGGCCGACCGAGTTGGCCAGGTTGGCTCAATAGGCAACGGTGGAAACTTTACGATAGCGAGTACGCCGCGTTTCTCTGCTATAAGGAAAGTGCTGTGAAGTCGATTTTCCGAGCAAGGGAAATCACTCGCCGGGCTTCACTCCAGAGACCGATCGCAGCAAATTCGGAATCGTTAATCCAGGCAAGTGCCGTAATGTCCGAAGCCGGCACCGGCTCTCCGCCTTGCCATAGCGCCGCAAAATCAAGAATGGTGTAGTGGTATTCGACGGCTCCGGAAGCATCACGATGGATACTATCGACGTAACTCGTAAAAACGAGTTTTCCGACTTTCAGCCCGGTTTCTTCAAAAAGCTCTCGGCGGGCAGCTTCCTCCGCGGTTTCGCCAAGCTTCTGGGCACCACCGGGAAGGCTCCACGCTCCTTGGGAAGGCGGGTGGCCGCGTCGAACAAGTAACACGGAATCGGGTTTCAGCACCACGACGCCGATACCGACGAGCGGGTGCTTCGGATAACGCCGGCAATCTCCGGTTTCGTTCATTTGCCAGGGGACTGCCCGTTGCTCGCCGGTTCCGCTGCAGGTTTACGCGCGGGCGCCGCTTCGCTTGTCGCAGGCGGCGCCGATGAAGCTGTGGGCGCACTCACCGACTTCAAATCACTCAGCGTTGGGGCCAATGCTCGCTCTTTCCAAGAGCCGATCTGATACGCCCACCCCTCAAGCACATGTTTCAGTTTGTCTGCCTCTTCCTTTGCCTTGCCGCTTCCGCTCACACTGAAGGTTACCCAGAGCGCGTCCTTCTCGGCTTTATTGGTCTTTACGGTGACGACAAGGCCGTCATCGGTTGTAAAAACCGCGCTCGCAAGCGGCACCCCCGGTTCCTCCTTCACGGGTTTGACGTCGGTAAACGAGACAAATTCGAGCGCGCGCGCAACCTGATCAAGCGCGTTCGAATCGAGGGACGGATGATCCGCCGGCACCTTCAGCTCAAATCGATCGCCGTTGCGTACCAATTCAAGCTTCTCGTTTCCGCGCTCGACATCGATTTTCGCAATCTTGGCGTGGTCGATGCTGATGATGTCATGATTCATCCAGTTTGATGAATCCGTGTCTGCATCCAGTTTTCCCTCCGCCAACCAGGATTGTTGATCATCAGGTTTGCGAACGTAAATCTCATCCGGCAAGTTCGGTTGAGGAGAAGCATGCTTGTTGCCAACAATCAGCTCCGCCAACACCTTGCCCCCGCCATCATATACCTTCAGCAGGGTTGATCCACTTGCTGGTTTGTTCGGGTCGTCAACACCAAGACGATCGTAAAATGCTGAATCTGTCGTCCGCGGCTCTACCAAGCGAAGAGCAGCAAGACCCGCAAGCAAGGCGTGCGTTTTCCCCGATAGTGCCGGATAATCGCTGCGTTCGACAATCAGCCACTGGTTACCTTTTCGCAACAACGTCACCTTGCCCCCCTGCCGGGTGATTTCGATCCGCTCCGCTCCGTCGAGTTTGGCAGCGAGATCGGGAAAGGCAAGCCTGCCGGCTCTCAAGCTTGTGCTTTCCTTGCTGGCATTGTGATTTTGGACAATCCAACCCAATGCAAACACCACAACAGCAAGTACCAGCAGGATAAGGGTTGTACGGGGCTTCATCGGGTTTCGCTCTTATGAAGTTTTTCCACCGGGGCCCGCATGTGCATAAGCACGCCTACGCGAGCGCAGCACACCGAGGATGATAGCTAACACCGTAAGCGCAGCGGGAACGGCAACGATATCAAGCAGACGCAATTTGAAATCTAGAGCGTCAATGTCATGTTTCAGTTGGGATTCCACATCGCGAAGCTGGCGCCGTGTTTGCAAAATGTCTTTTTCCGCGGCATCGATAGCAGCTTGTTGCTCCGGGGTCAGCACCGCCGTCCCTGCCCCGCTTCCGCTGCTGCCCTGCCGGAGTTGCGAGAGCTTCTTTTCGATCTCTTCGAGATGCGTTTGCAGAGCCTGCTCCGTCTGACGGAACCTGAGCTCGGCCTTGCGCTGCATTTCGTCGACCAACGTAAATGGGTGCGACGTCACGCCCCTTCCGCGCAGCCCTAAGAGAAGATCTCCCCCGGCGAGAGAACCGATGAGGTTCGCCACGAATGCGCCGTTCCCACTGAACGGCGTTGCCTGCTCCTGACCGAAGAAATTGTCCACATGAACCCAAAACCGATCGGCCAGAATATCAGCATCGGCAATTACGACGAGATTGGCCGCCCCTTCAGTATGTGAACGATAAGAAGGCAGATTGGCCGGAGGTTTGGACGCGGGATCCTCTTTTCCGTTTGCCGTTGCTACTTGCGGCGGGCCCGAGAACGCCGATTTTAACGCACCATGAATGCGCGCCGCGATCACGCGGGAATGGCCGTCAATTTTAAATCCCGCCAGAATCTGCGCAGGGTCCGGCGAGATACGCAGTTTTTCAGCAGAGATAAGCCCCGACTGCGGGCTGCTTTGCAAAAGCGGCGTGAACACGATGTCGGATTTCGGGTTTTTTTCGATAAACCCCGGATCGGCCACGGTGACCTGCGCCAAATCTCCGGTGGCCGGGTCCGATCGGTTAATTCCCCCGCGGATATTGAACCAGGGCACGTATTCCACAACGGAAACCCGATCGGTGGGATTGCTCCGCACCTCCCATGCGCCGTTCAGATCGCCGACAACCTGATTGGGGTCATAAATAATGCCCCAAGCGTCAAACAATTTGTGCAGATCGGAACTGACATCGAGCTGGGGCATACCATTCGGGCCAGGCAGCGAGGCTTGGGTCGTGTTGTACGGATCCACCAAGACCATGAGCCTTCCCCCGCGCATCACAAATTGATCGATTGCATACAATGTATGATCGGGCAGATGTTGCGGTTGCGCGACAAGAAGCACCTGAATATCGGGATCGATCACCCAGGTATCCAGCGGCACATTGTGCACCGTAAAGCTTTGCCGAAGCAAAATGGCGGAGATCCAAGGCCGGCCGCCCTCTCCGCGCATCATCATCATGCGCGGATCCCCCTCCAGAGGCAAAGATGTCATCAAGCCGACAACGGGACGCTTTGGATTCGAAAGCTCATAAACAACCCGGCTGAGGTCGTACTCGAGAAACGGCTCCCGCTCGGCCTGAAAGAAAGGGATAATCCGCGTGTCATCCAGCAAGTTGGTGCCGACGAGACCAAAGTAAACCTGCTCGCCGGCCTGATCGATCGGCACGCCCTGCAAGCCTGCCGCAAGAGCACGATCTTCCACATCGCTGAAGGGCTCCGGGTTATAGAACTCCAGCCGTATCTTACCGTGCGAAAGCCGCGCATATTCTTGCAGCATCTGTCGCACGCGATCCGCATAGGCACCGTAGCTTGGAATCCTTGCACCGATATCGCGAGAATAAAACAGGCGAAGCGTAATCGGGTCTTTCAATTGAGCAAGCAGCTGCTTCGTGCCGGGGGAAAGGGTGTAAATATGGCCTTCCGTCAAATCGAGCCGGGCATTCGCCAGAAACGGTGCAGCGATCATATTGATGCCAAAAAGAATAACGGCAACCGCAATAACGCCAAGCAGGGAAAAGCTGAAACGTCGCATATTCTAGGCCGCCTTCCGATGCTCAAGAATAACCGTATTGACGAACAGCCAAAAGCCTATGAATGAAACAAGAAATAGGAGATCCCGCGCTTCGATCAGCCCGCGCGTAAAGTTTTCAAAATGCGCAACCAAGCTGAGCTCTCGCGCAAGCCCCACCAAAGTAGGTGCGTTCCGCCCGAGGAAATCCGTTACCAACGGATAAGAACTTGCGGCAAAGACAAAACAGACCGCAACCCCTAAGACAAAGGCAATGACTTGGTTCTTGGTCAGCGCCGAAAAAGCTGCGCCAACCGAGAGGAAGGCGCCCGCAATCAACACAGACCCGATGTATCCGGCCAAAATCATGCCATTATCGGGGCTGCCCAAAACATTTACTGTGACCACGAACGGAAAGGTAAGGGCCAGAGCAAGAGTGCAAAAAGCCCACGCAGCAAGAAATTTCCCAACCACCGCCTGCGTTTGGCTGATCGGCAATGTCAACAGTAGCTCAATTGTGCCGAGCCTTCGTTCCTCTGCCCAAAGCCGCATCGTGATTGCCGGTACAAGCAACACGAAAACCCACGGCAAAAACTGAAAAAAGGGAAGCAAATCGGCCTGATTGCGATCAAAAAAATCACCAAGGCTAAAAGTCAGTGTGCCCTGCAAAAGCAGAAAAATGACAATGAAAACCCATGCCACCGGTGTGGCAAAATAGGCATTGAGTTCGCGCTTTGCGATAATCAGCGTGTTTCGCATCTCACGCCGCCTTTGCTTGAGGAGCCGTCATCGCCCGGAATACCTCTTCCAGTTTGCCGGAAGGGTGCTGTCGTGCAAGCTCTTGCGGAGTGGCATCCGCCACGATTCGCCCGCTGGCGATGATAATGGCGCGGGTGCAAACGGCATCGACTTCTTCCAAAATATGAGTACTGATAATAATTGCTTTGCTCGGCGCCATGCGTTCGATCAACGTGCGAACTTCATGCTTTTGGTTTGGATCAAGCCCGTCGGTCGGCTCGTCGAGAACCAAAACTTGCGGATCGTGGAGAAGCGCCTGTGCAAGGCCGACTCGGCGCCGGAACCCTTTGGACAGAATCTCCACTGGTTGATATGCAACCTCATCAAGCGCGGTCAAATGGATCGCGTTATCCACGCGGGCTGAGGCCTCTGCACCGGAGTAGCCGCGAATCGCAGCGATGAACCGCAGAAAGCCAATCACCGTCATTTCCGGATAAAGCGGCGCGCCTTCTGGCAAAAAACCGAGCATGCGGCGCGCCGCAATCGCATCCTGCTGCACATCGTGGCCGCAAATGCGTGCCGTCCCCGCCGTAGGCGTGACAAAGCCCGCAATCATGCGCATGGTAGTGGTCTTGCCGGCCCCGTTCGGCCCAAGGAAACCCAGCACCTCGCCTTGCCCCACACGGAAACTCACATGATCAACGGCAACGCGTGTGCCAAACTGCTTGGTCAGCCCCTCTATTTCGATCAGCGCGGCCAAGTTCGTTCCTCCTGAATTTGTCGGCGGGAATAGCCGATTTTGCGAGCAAGGCAAGAGGGGACGGAAAAACGCCAAGGCATGCCGCGCATTGACATGAGGGCAAACCTGTGCCGAGCAATGCGCTCTATCTCAGTCCGTCAGAGAAAGGGAGGAGCTTCATGCACCCGAGCTTGCCACATCAGGCCGCCGCATCCTACCAAACCTTGCCCCTTGGCCCGCTGCCGGATACGCGCTACCCGGATCCGCGCATCGAGGTTTTGGACAAGCGGTTCCGCTACAAGCAAGGGAATGCGGCCATCGAGCGCATCGCCACCGGCTTCCGCTGGGCAGAGGGTCCTGTATACGTGCGCGCCGGCCGATACTTCCTCTGGAGTGACATTCCCAACAATCGCATGATGAGGTGGCTGGAAGAAGACGGCCATGTCAGCGTTTTCCGCGCGCCAAGCAACCACAGCAACGGCAATACGCTTGACCGCCAAGGACGCCTGATCACCTGCGAGCATAGCGGCCGGCGCGTCACTCGGACCGAACATGACGGCACGATCACCGTGCTGATGAGCAGCTATGCCGGCAAACCCCTGAACGGGCCGAACGATGTCGTGGTGGCCTCGGACGGCGCCATCTGGTTTACGGACCCGGGCTATGGGATCGACGGGTTCTACGAGGGCTATAAGGCTGAAGCGGAGCTTCCGCGTCATGTCTACCGGCTCGACCCCGCGACCGGGCAATCCAGCGTCGTAGCCGATGATTTCGTGCGCCCGAACGGAATTGCCTTCTCCCCAGACGAGAAGCTGCTTTATATCGTTGATAGCGGCATCACCCACGGCGGGCCGGCCCATATTCGCGTTTTCGATGTGGACGGAACGCGGCTGCGCAATGGCCGCGTGTTTGCGGAGGATTTCGCCCCCGGCCTCACCGACGGGCTTCGCTGCGATATCGAAGGCAATGTTTGGTGCAGCATGGGCTCGGGCGACCCGAGAGAGGACGGGGTACGCTGCTACGCGCCCGACGGCACCCTGATTGGCAAGATCCATCTGCCGGAAACTTGTTCAAATCTCTGCTTCGGCGGGGTGCACCGTAATCGGCTGTTCATGACGGCAAGCACATCGGTGTATGCGCTTTATCTTGACGTGCAGGGAGCCCAGGTACCTTAAAGCGCAGTTCCACTGAGACCGGCCTGCGCTCCGCACCAATTCTGGAAGCGCCCAAGACCTGCTGGGCTTCCCCCGCCTTCAGCCGCCATTGAGCCGGCTCGCCAGCCGCCGCGCAAGCAGCCAGCCAATGGCGGCAGCCGCAGGAATCCCAAGTGCGAGCAGGAGAAGGCCAACCCAGACGCCCGCTAACGCGAGGCTGATGCCAACCCCGAGCAGGACTCCGCCAACCAGGCTGCCCGAGAGGCCGGCGACGATGCCTAGCCAAATAATCTCTTCGCGTGTGATCATGATTTCTCATTTTTTGAACGGTTGCGTTTGGCTTATCTGACCAGCCATTTGACAAGCCTGAGCGCAGCCTTTATAGGCGCCGCACAGGAAATTCCGCAATGTCGTCCGGCATTTGCGGGTTCCGGAACAGCCGGGAACGTGGACGGCGCCCAGCGCCGCGCCCGCTGCGCTTTGATGTTTCAGGTGCGGCCTACCGGTCCAACAATCCAAAGCTGCGGCATTTCAACGAAAGGACAGCGGCAGATGACCAAGCGCCTCGCGAGCAAATACAAAATCAATCGCCGGCTTGGGGTGAATCTCTGGGGACGGGCGAAGTCTCCGATTGCCAAGCGTGATTACGGGCCTGGCCAACACGGCCAGCGCCGCAGAAAGCCGAGCGATTATGGCGTGCAGCTGATGGCCAAGCAGAAATTGAAGGGATATTACGGCAATATCGGCGAAAAGCAGTTTCGAAAATATTACCAAGAAGCAGTGCGCCGTAAAGGCGATACGAGCGAGACGCTAATTGAACTCCTGGAGCGTCGGCTCGATTCGGTTGTTTACCGGATGAAATTCGCCATTACACCTTTTGCGGCGCGCCAGTTTGTCTCGCACGGCCATGTGCTGGTTAATGGTAGGCGTGTCACCATTCCGTCCTATCTCGTTCGCGATAACGATGTGATCGAGGTCCGCGAAAAATCCAAACAGCTCGCCGTTTTGTTGGATGCAGTACAAAACCCTGAACGCGATGTGCCGGAATATCTGGAAGTTGACCATCGTGCTATGCGGGGGCGCTTTGTGCGGGCACCGAAGCTTTCCGACGTCCCATACCCGGTTCAGATGGAACCCCATCTGGTGGTGGAATATTATTCGCGCTGATTTTGTCGCTATTTTGTAACGTTACGCCCCAATCCTCAGCGCGCTTGGGGCAATCAGAATGATGTCATGGAAATGGCGATAGTCAATTCGCGGCGTGCCGTCTTCCGCGCGCGAAAGTACATCCACAAAAACATGATGGAAGCGGATGTCTGTCGCCATATAAACATGGCGTGCGTACACATTCGCCCCCGTCGTGCCATCGATTCCCGTCAACACCACCATGATCATTGCGCCTTCCGCTGCAAGCTCCGCACTCTGCATGCCGGCCAACGGGCTTTGCGGATCAATCGGATGCATCAAAGTCCAACCCAGCGCGAAGGCTGGGTTGCTCTCGCGCAGAAGAGGTAAGTCAATAAGCCGGCGCAGCTCAATTCCCTCGGGCGAGCGCTGCGTGCGTAGCAAGGTCATGCGGGCTCGAGTTTCGATAATTTGATTCTCGCGCAGATTGGCCGCGCGGATCATTAAGGTGGGCGTGCCTTCAAAGGGAGCGATCACGGCGTTGCGGCTGAAGAGAATGCTCGCTCGGGGTAATGAAAATTTGGCAATCACGAGACCGGTTACCAATGGCATTACCATTACCCCGAACACGATTTCCGCTGTGGTAACGATATGGCCGTAAAGCGTCCCCGGATGCTGCACACCGTATCCGACGGTTGCCATGGTCTCTACGCTGAAGAAAAAAGCCTCCAGCCAGGTATGGGTCTCCGCTCCCGCTATGGCGGCTTTGTCAAAAAGATAGAGCGACGCGAAAACGGCGTTGGCAAACACATAAAACCCGATCAGGACCGCGAAAAAGCCGCTCCACGGCAGCGTCAATAGGAAATGGTAGAGATCTCGCCATGGTTTCGTAGGCTGACCGATGCGGATAGCGAAAACAACGCCTCGGGCCCGACGCTTCACACGTCGGCGCCGTTTTTGAATTGTACGGGATTTTGAAGAGGTTCGATCCATTTTAACCCCCGCAGGTTCTTTAACCCTCGCATGTTCGGCTTTTGGTATTGCAATGCAACAAACGCAATAAAATTACAAAAAAACTGCCCTCCTCAGGCCATTTTGATACTGCCTACCTCCTCAACCAAGACGCAAAAATGCAATTTTGCGGGGGACCGGCAAGCCCCATGGCGGGCGCCGCAAATTGGCACTATCTTGCTTATAAGAGGAACGCCCTATACGGAGCGGACTATGAAACACGCCCTTATCTCGCTTGAAGACAAATACGCCACGGCTATTGACCGTGTCTATTTAACAGGCACCCAGGCTTTGGTGCGCTTGCCCTTGCTGCAGCGGGAGCTCGACAAAAGAGCTGGTTTGAACACCGCCTGTTTCATCAGCGGCTATCGTGGCTCGCCGCTCGGCCAGCTTGATATTCAACTCTGGCAAGCGCGCAAGCATTTGATGGAGCAGCATATTCATTTTCAGCCTGGGCTAAACGAAGAACTTGCTGCAACAGCGATGGGCGGCTCCCAGCAGGTTCCTCTGTATCCGGGTGCGAAATACGACGGCGTGTTTGCCCTTTGGTACGGCAAGGGGCCCGGAGTGGACCGTTCTTGCGACGCGATCAAACACGCCAACTTTGCCGGAACATCCGCTTACGGAGGTGTGTTGATTGTGGCAGGCGATGACCATGGCTGCAAGTCTTCCACCCTTCCCCATCAAAGCGAGCCGGCGCTGATCGGCTGCCTGTTACCCGTGCTGGTTCCGGCAAATGTGCATGATTTGTTGGAGCTTGGTCTGCACGGTTGGGCGGTTTCACGTTACAGCGGGCTGTTCGTCGGATTCAAAACAGTCGCCGACGTGGTGGATAGCTCTTCCTCCGTGACTTTCTCCTTAGACGAGTTCTCCATTCGGTATCCTAACGGCGAGCGCCGTGCACCGGGCAACCTCGGTATCCAGCCGAATGCATGGGCGCCGATGGAGCAGGAACATCGCATACACGCCTATGCCTTGCCTGCAGTGCAAGCTTATGTGCGCGAAAACGGTCTTGATCGCATTGTCCGCAACGACCCAGCCGCTCGTTTCGGCATCATCACGGCAGGAAAATCATGGCTCGATGTACGCCAGGCTTTGGCGGATCTGGAATTGGAAGATCCGGTTTACGGCATACGGCTTTTAAAGCTTGCGCTGACTTGGCCTTTGGAACCTGCCACTATCCGTCAATTTGCGAGCGGACTTGAAGAAATCCTGGTGGTCGAAGAAAAGGCCCCGATTATCGAAAACCAGGTAAAAGCGATCCTTTATAGCAGCAACATCAAGCCTCGTGTTGTCGGTAAGCAGGATGAGAAAGGCGCCCTCTTGCTCAGCCCGGCCGGTGAATACTCGGCGGCCGATATCGCGATTGCCATAGCAAAGCGGCTTGCCCCGATTTACGATACCGAGCCCATGCGCCGGCGCCTGGCGTTCTTGCAGGCGCAAATGCAGAAAGTGCAGAGCATTTCTCCGAACGTTGTACGCCGTCCTTATTTTTGCTCCGGTTGCCCGCACAATACCTCGACAAAAGTCATTGAAGGCAGCCGTGCAATGGCGGGGATCGGTTGTCATTTCATGGCCCGGTGGATGGATCGACAAACCGACTCTTTTGCCCAAATGGGCGGAGAGGGTGCAGCATGGATCGGACAGGCGCCGTTTACCGAGGAAAAGCATGTTTTCGTAAATCTCGGTGACGGCACCTATGTCCATTCCGGTATTCTTGCCATTCGTGCAGCCGTGGCGGCCGGCGTCAACGTCACTTACAAGATATTGTTCAACGATGCGGTTGCGATGACCGGGGGCCAGCCGGCCGAGGGCAAAATCACGGTTCCGCAAATTACCCGCCAGCTTGCTGCCGAAGGTGTGCGAAAAATCTATGTGGTGACCGACGAGCCGGAGAAATACAAGACGGTCACGGATCTCGCGCCGGGCGTGCCGGTGCGCCATCGCAGGGATCTGCTTTTGATCGAGCAGGAGCTGCGCGAGATCGAAGGGGTTACTGCGATTGTATATGATCAGACCTGCGCCACGGAAAAGCGTCGCCGCCGCAAGCGCGGATTGATGGAGGATCCGCCAAGGCGCGCGTTTATCAATGCACGGGTCTGCGAAGGATGCGGTGACTGCTCGACCACGTCCAATTGCCTTTCGGTGGTCCCCTTGCCCACGCCTTTTGGCCTCAAGCGCGCGATAGACCAATCGTCTTGCAATAAGGATTTTTCCTGCATCGAAGGATTTTGCCCAAGCTTCGTCACCGTCCACGGCGGCAAACTTCGTCGCGGCGTCGGCATCGATCTGCCCAATGAGAATTTGCCAGAGCCAGAGTTACCCTCGTTGGCCAAGCCTTACGGCGTGTTGGTGGCCGGCGTCGGCGGGACCGGCGTCATCACCATTGGCGCGTTGCTTGGCGTTGCCGCGCATGCAGAGGGCAAACACGTCACGGTATTGGATCAATTAGGGCTTGCACAGAAAGGCGGCAGCGTCTGGAGCCACATCAAAATCGCCGCAACAGAAGAAGATCTACGAAGCTTGCGTGTCGGTGCCGGTGGTGCGGACCTGCTGCTTGCCTGCGATCTTATCGTCGGCGCCGGCGCCGAATCGTTGATTGCGTTAGAGCAGGGCCATTCCCGAGCGGTGGTGAATACGCACGATACCATCACCGCGGATTTCATCCAGCATCCCGGTACACGAGTTCCTACAGAGCAACTCAAGCAAACCTTGTTTGCCGCTGTGGGGGAAGAAAATTCCTACATGCTCGATGCCACGGCATTGGCGACGGCGTTGGTAGGTGATGCCATCGGCAGTAATGTTTTCCTCCTCGGGTTTGCCTATCAACGCGGGCTCATTCCAGTAGGACGGGATGCACTGTTGCAGGCAATCGAGCTGAATGGCACCGCTGTGGAGATGAACAAGGCAGCCTTCGAATGGGGACGCCTTGCAGCGGTCGACCTTGCGCGGGTCACGGCCATTGCAAGCAAGGGACATAAATCAGAGAAAAGTCCGCAAAACCTTGACGAATGGATCGCATATTTTGCAAAGGATTTGGTTGCGTATCAGAACCGCGCCTATGAGCGGCGTTACCGCAAGCTTGTGGATGAAATACGTGCTGCCGAAGAGCGGGTCGCGAAGCATTCCACGGCTTTGACCATGGCGGTCGCTCGTAACTTTTACAAGCTTATGGCCTACAAGGATGAATACGAGGTCGCACGGCTTTATACGGACGGAAGCTTTCGCGAAAGCCTGCAAGAGCAATTTGAGGGGGATTTCCGTCTTGAATTTCATCTCGCCCCGCCGCTTCTGGCCAAACGAGATCCTCGCACCGGTCATTTGCTCAAGCGCGGATATGGCCCATGGATGATGCCGCTTTTCCGCTTGCTTCGCTATGGAAAGTTCCTACGCGGAACACGGTTTGATATCTTTGGCCGAACCGAGGAGCGCCAGACCGAGCGTCGCCTGATTTCGGAATACGAGGAAATGATGCGGGAAATTGCCCGCACGCTCCGGGCAGAGAAGCTTGAGGTCGCGATTGCTCTCGCTTCGTTGCCGGCCCGCATTTCCGGCTTCGGCCACATCAAGGAGCGGCGCTTGCGGGAAGTTGAATCGGAACGCAAGCGGCTGCTGGAGCGCTACCGAGCGGAGCCAGTGCTGATGGCGGCGGAATGAATATCGCGATCGCGCGGAGGCAGGCTTAGCGGGAGGCGGGCTTAGTCGTCGAATAAAATCCGGTTCGCGGCGCCGTCCAGGTCGTCATATTGGCCGGAGCGCAGCGACCATAAAAACAAAGCCAGCCCACCCGCTCCGAGAGCAAGGCTGATCCCGATAAGATAAATCAATACCGTCATCTGCCGATCCCTCTTTGCAGGCGAAGGCTGTTCAGCATAACGGCAAGCGAGGAGGCCGACATCGCTGCAGCTGCAAGCCAAGGTGTCACATAGCCCGCCATCGCCAGCGGCACCATCGCGGCATTGTAGAATAGCGCAATCCCCAAATTTTGTCGCATTACCGCGCGCGCGCGTCGCGCAAGGTCGACCACTTCGGCAATCGGACGCAGCGAGCGTCCTTGAAAGACAAGATCGGCCACGTTCTGTGCAATTTCCGTGGCGCTGGCGGGCGAGGCAGAAATATCCGCGGCGGCCAGCGATGGTCCGTCATTCAGCCCGTCACCCACCATCAGAACCCGGTGGCCCGCTTGCTGAAGGGTTTTCACCAACGCAATCTTTTCCACCGGCGTAATGCCAGCGTGCGCAGAACCGATCCCCAAAGCGGCAGCAACGGCGCGGACGGATTCAGCGCGGTCTCCCGACGCCAACTCCACCGCTAACCCTTTCGCGGCGAGATTGTGTACCGTCTCAGCCGCTTCGGGCCGGAGCTGTTCCACGAAAGCAAAGCGTACCGGCTTATGGTTGGGACAGCAGAGCCAAAGTTCCGGCGTATCCGAGCTTTCCTCGCCCCCGACCAAGTCCGAGCCGGTGAGGCCGCAGAAAGATCGGCTGCCGAGCCGCACCTCGCCTTCCGGCCCAGCCCATGCGATTCCCGAACCGGGATGTTCAATGGCCCCCAAAGCCGGCGGCACGGGCCCGGAAGCAGCCAGCAGAGCGCGCGCGAGCGGATGGCGGCTTATGCCGGCAAGTGAACAAGCCAAGCGAAATGCCTCCGGGTCCGGTACACTGGCGAGCATAAAGTTCGGCTCCGTCAGTGTGCCGGTTTTGTCGAAGACGACCGTATCCACTTCGGCAAGGCGTTCCAAGGCGGTCGGCGATTTCAACAGGATTCCTTGCCGGAACAGCCGGCCTGTCGCGATCACCTGCACGGCTGGGACAGCCAGTGCCAGCGCACAAGGACAGGTAATGATCAAGACGGAGGCGGCAATCAACAAGCTTTGTCCGAATGGCGCTTGTAGCCCAAGCCACCACACCCCCAGAGTGATCAAGGCCAAGCCGTGGACCGCCGGCGCATAGTGGCGCGCCACACGATCGGCCAGAATCACAAAGCGCCCGCGTGCATTTTCGGCGGCTTCGATCAGGCGCACGCATTCCGCAAGCAATGTGGACGAACCGGCCGCCTTCACCCGCACGCGAAGCGGCGCCTCCAGATTTACGGTGCCGGCGAAAACATTGCTTCCGACCCCGACGCTTTGGGGGAGGGCTTCACCGGTGACAAGGCTTGCATCTACGCTGGAAGCGCCCTGCTCCACCACGCCGTCGGCGCCGATGCGTTCTCCCGGCGCAACGAAAATGAGGCTGCCCGGCGGCAGGCTCTCTTGCGGCACGCGTCGCATGGTGCCATCGGGTTGCAGCAGCGTCACCTCACTGGTGCGAAGCGCGAGAAGATGCTCCGCTGTCGCCCGGGCCTCCTGTCGTACACGCTGGTCCAACACACGGCCGAGCAATAGGAAGAACAGCAGCATCACCGCGCTTTCAAAGTAGGTGTGTGCCCCCCCGTGCAAGGTTTCGACAAAGCTCTGGCCAACAACGACAAGAACGCCAAGGCTGATCGGCACGTCCATGTTCGTCCGCCCGGCCCTGAGTGCGCTTGCGGCGGAGCGGAAAAAGGGCATACCGGCATAAGCCACTGCAGGCAGCGCAATCAGGGCGGAAAGCCAATCCATCAGCACACGTGTGGCCGGGCCCATGTGCTGCGCGAAGCCGACCCAGACGCCGAATGCCAAAAGCATCACATTGCCAGCGGCAAAGCCCGCGACAGCCAGCGCACGAAGCAATGTCCGGCTCGCATTTTCGCTCGCAGCAGCAAGACATGCCTGGTTGAAGGGCACCAGCCGATAACCAAGATGCTCGATGCGGCCAACGAGCCGTTCGGCCGTTTCTGCCTCTCCGCGCCAGACCAAACGCAGACGTCGCGTGGTCATATTGACCCGGCCGGAAACCAGCTCCGGCTCTCGTGCTAAGACGCTTTCAATCAGCCAGACGCAGGCGCCGCATTGCAACCCATCCACCGCCAATTCTAACGTTTGAACACCATTCGCCCCGGGCCGGATGTAACGCGCAAGATCAAACCGCTCCGTAGGTTCCGGGCGCAGCGGGCGACGGGTCGCATCAAGCACGCGCTGCGTATAGTAACGGCCAAGCCCCAAACTTTGGATCGTGGCATAGGCAGCAGCGCATCCCGGGCAGCAAAAACGACGCCCTTGAGCGGTGGCCAAATCCGCATCCGCCGCGCTGGCCAAGGGCTCGCCGCAATGCGCGCAGACCGCACCACCAGGAGCGGAAGAAGACGCTTTCGCAGGCACTCCCCTTGCAGCGTCAAGAGAAATGCCGGTTAGGCTGGTTGCGTTCACTGAAACAAAACGCGACGTGTCACTCGGTATTCCTGCCCCGCACGCACCGCGTAGAGCATCAGATCCCACTGCCCGCGAAGAGGCAGCGCCGCATCCGCGAGATAGCTACCGTCTTTGGATGGCAAAAACTGCAACCGAGTTGCATAGGCCGGCCCAAGCGGGCGGATGGCATTTGCCTCGACTTTCGCGCCTAACAGCGGCTGGCCGTGACGGTCCTTCAGATGCAACACGGCTCGGCCATTGCTAAGGATCTCCGCCGAGACGTGCCAGCCAAGTGCGTTCTGCCGTTCAACCGCATCAAGGATCTGATTGTAAGCATTGCTCTCGTCAAACCCGTCATTTTGCGCTGCCCCCGGAAATGTGCGAAGCGCGCTCCAGACCATCCCAGCATTGACGACCATTACCAACAGCAATGCGCCGGCTGTCGCCACAGGAAAGAACCGCCAAGGCGATTTCGCCGTTTCTTGTTCGATGATACGACGCATAGGATTGCCTCCGTTAATGTTCGTGAGGACCCATGAACACCGAGTGGTAAACGGCCTGCTCGCCGGTGGCCACATTGCGCAGCACGAAATCAAGCGGCTCACGTCCGTCTTCCAGATGATCCGGCCGCCCCTGGACCAGTACCCGCACGCTCTGCACGGTATCCGGTGGCATTGTTAGGGACAGAAATTTTTGCGCGGTAGAGCTCGTTTCGGGAAGAACCAAACGCGCAGAGGGGAAACTTGCCACGCTGAGTTGAAATTCCGCCGGTTTGCGGTCTTTGTTGATCAGCAACACCGTATAGCCGTTGCGTAAATCGCCGCTTGCAAGCCGGACATAAAGGGGTGCGCGATCGTGCGCGACGGAGAGACCGATATGGGAGCGCATCATGAGCCCGGCCACAAGCACACCGGCGCCGATCAGCAACACGGCAAGATAGATTAACACCCGCGGCCGGATCAAACGAACGGAAGGGGAGCGACCCTCACTCCGATCTTTTTGGCGTGCGAGTGAGTCCCACGTAATAAGCCATGGCTTGCTGCCGGTTTTGGCCATGACATGGTTGCATGCATCGATGCAAAGACCGCAGCCGATGCACTCAAGCTGCACCCCGTCTCGAATGTCAATCCCGGTGGGGCAGACATGGACGCACGCCTTGCAGTCGACGCAATCGCCAAGCAGGCTCGTGCCGGAGCCTTGGCGCTTGCCATGCCCGCGCGGCTCGCCGCGCCAGGCCTCATAAGTGACAATGAACGTATTCTCGTCCAGCATGGCCGACTGAAAGCGCGGCCAGGGGCACATATAGGTGCAGACTTGCTCGCGTGCCCAGCCGGCGAGCATGTAGGTCGTCGCCGTAAACAGGAACGTGAATACATAAACGGGCGCAGAAGCGGTTCCGGTCCAGAATTCGCGCACCGCTGTCGGCGCATCAACGTAATACATGATCCATGCGCCGCCCGTCCAAAACGCGACGAACAGCCAGACCGCGTGCTTGGCAACCTTTCGCCAGATTTTATCAAAGGTCAGCGGGCCGCGATCTCGCTTAATCCGCTCATTCCGGTCGCCTTCGATTTGGCGTTCCACCAGCAGATACAAATCCGTCCAAACCGTTTGCGGGCAGGCAAAACCACACCAGACACGGCCAAACAGGCTCGTGACCAGGAACAGGCCGACCGCGCCAAGCGCAAGAAGTCCGGCAAGAAACCAAATGTCTTGCGGCCAAAGCTCAAGGCCGAAAAAGTAGAACCGCTCGTTCCAGAGATCCAGCAACACCGCTTGATTCGGCGCGCCGGGCCCGCGGTCCCAGCGGATCCAGGGCAGGAGGTAATAGATGCCAAGGCAAACGATTAAAACCGCCCATTTGATTCGGCGTAGCAAGCCTGAGACGGCTTTCGGATACACCCGTACACGGTTCGCATAGAGCTTGGGCGGCGGCGCCAACTCCGTCTCGGCAAGCCGAGAAGTGCCTTCCATGGCGATATACCCCTCGCCTGTTCCGTTATTCGCCGCCGCCAAGCGAGTGGACATAAAGTGTGACTGCCTTGATAGTAGCTGGTGAAAGCCGTTTGTTCCAATTCGGCATCACGCCGTGGCGTGGGCGAGTGATTTGCGCCACAACGGTTGCCCGGGAATCGCCATAAAGATGGACGCGCGAGGCAAGCGGCGGCGCGCCGACATCACGATTGCCCTGCCCCTTGTCGCCATGGCACATCGCGCAATTGTCGGCAAAGATTTTGGCACCAGCGGAAACATCCGCCCCCGGTTTCGCCTTGCCATAAAGCGTCATCACATAATCCGCGACCTGTTGGATCTGCTCAGGCTTTAAGATGCCGTCCGCCCCGAAGCTTGGCATCTGGCTGTTACGCGTTTCGGGGTCGTTGGCACGAATGCCGTGCGTAATGGTCTGTTGAATCGCCTCCAACGTTCCCCCCCAGCGCCAGACATCTGTATCAAGCGCCGGAAAGCCGATCCTGCCCTCGCCGTTGGGCCCATGACACGGCTGGCAATTGTCGGCAAACGTAATTCGGCCCGCGGTAAGCGCAACTTCCATGAGATCATGGTTCTTTTGAATCTCAGCAAAGCTCAGCTTGCCGATCTGTTCCATTTGCTTGGCATGCAGCGCGTTCATTTCGTTGACCCCGGCCATAGCATCCGCTCGCGATGAGTAGCCAAGCAATCCGTGAAAATAGGTGTGCACAAACGGAATGGAGGGATAAAGCAAAAACATCCCTATCGACCAGATAATCGTCGCATAAAAAACATATACCCACCACTTCGGCAGAGGGGTGTTCAGCTCTCGAATACCATCCCACTCATGGCCAGTTGTTTCACGCCCGGAAATGATATCCTTTTCAATTTTGGTCGGCATCGGGTTTTTCCTTAGCGCTCCTCATCGAGCGGAATCATGGCATTCTGTTCGATACGCGCCTTGCGGCCGGGCCAGTAAAGACTCAGCAATAGCACCAGAAACAAGCCAATTCCTGGAAAAAGCAATTTGCCATGCAGCCAATTGCTGATATCGAGAAATATTTGCATCCGGCAAACCTCAACGATGTAGCTGCTCTTCGCTAGTGTCCGCAAAATTTACCATTGTGCCGAGCACTTGGAGATACGCGATCAATGCATCCATTTCGGTAATCGTGCGGCCGATAGCCGGCACGATTACCGCTTTGGGATAGCGTTTCCGCAGCGCATCATGATTGGCATTGGCATCGGCTTGTGCTTCAAGATCGGCCCGTGCATTTGCGATGTCTTCGTCCGTATAAGGCACCCCCACTGCTCGGTTGGTACGCAAATCATCCGCTATATGGTCATAAGAAAGCGGCGTTTCTTCAAGAAACGCATACCGCGGCATCAAACTTTCCGGCACAACAGATTGCGGGTTGCGCAAATGCGCGTAATGCCAATCATTAGAATATTTCCCGCCTACCCGCGCCAAATCCGGCCCGATCCGTTTCGAACCCCATTGAAATGGATGGTCGTACATACTCTCGGCGGCCAGGCTGTAATGGCCGTATCGTTCCACCTCGTCACGGAGCGCGCGAATTTGCTGGCTGTGGCAAAGATAGCAACCTTCGCGGATATAAATATTGCGTCCGGCAAGCTCGAGCGGGGAATAGGGACGTACGCCTTTCACGTTTTCAATGGTGTTTTCAATGAAGAACTGCGGCACGATTTCAACCAGCCCGCCGATGGCAACGGTAACAAGCGCGGCTACCAGCAAATAGAACGCATTCTTCTCCAGGGTTTCGTGGCGGATGAACATAGCCCTATTCTCCCGCTATCCCCAAGGCTGCTGGAAGCTCTATTGCCTCCACCGGACGCGTGGCAGTGCTTGGGCTACGCACCGTCATGAACAGGTTATAGACCATGATCAGCATCCCGGTGAGGAAGAACACCCCGCCAAGCCAGCGCACGACATAAAGCGGATGCACGGCATTGATGCTGTCGATGAACGAATACTGCAGGAAACCCTGTGCGTCATAAGCGCGCCACATCAAACCTTCCATAATGCCCGCAACCCACATCGACGTAATGTAAAGCACGATCCCTAACGTTGCGATCCAGTAATGCCAAGCGGCAAGGCGTGTTGAATATAAACCTTTCCGCTGCCAGAGATTAGGAACAAGGTAGTAAATCGCGCCAAACGTTATGAAAGCGACCCACCCGAGAGAGCCCGAATGGACATGCCCGATGCCCCAGTCGGTATAATGGCTGAGCGCATTGACCGTGCGCACCGACATCACCGGCCCTTCAAAAGTGGCCATACCGTAAAACCCAACAGCAGTGACGGAAAAGCGCAAGCCGGGATCTGTGCGAAGCTTATCCCATGCCCCGGAAAGGGTCATCAACCCGTTAATCATTCCGCCCCAGGATGGCATCCACAGCATCACGGAAAACGCCATCCCTAAAGTTTGAGTCCAATCCGGCAAAGCCGTCCAATGCAGATGATGCGGACCTGCCCAAATGTATATGAAAATCAACGACCAAAAATGCACGATGGAAAGCCGATAGGAATAGATCGGCCGATTTGCCGCTTTCGGAATGAAATAGTACATCATCCCGAGGAAGCCAGCAGTGAGGAAAAACCCAACCGCGTTGTGACCGTACCACCATTGCACCAAAGCATCCTGCGCACCGGAAAAGAGCGAATAGCTTTTTGCACCAAAAACGGAGACGGGGACGGCAAGATTGTTGACGATCACCAACATGGCAATGGTGAGAATGAATGAGAGATAAAACCAGTTGGCGACGTAAATATGCGGCTCTTCGCGTTTTACCAATGTCCCGACAAAAATCGTAAGGTAAGCAACCCAAACGATCACAAGCCATAGAATAAGGTGCCATTCCGGCTCGGAATATTCGCGGCTTTTGGAAAAGCCGAGCACGTAGCTCAACGCCGCCATGACGATAAACAGCTGATAGCCCCAGAAAACGAAATCCGCCAATGCCTCACCGCCGAATAGGCGCGCTCGGCAGGTGCGTTGCACCACATGGAACGACGTTCCGAGCAAGGCAGAGCCACCAAACGCAAAAATCGCTGCCGAGGTATGAACCGGGCGGATCCGGCCGAAATTCAGATAGGGCGGCCAGAAGTTCAGCTGCGGCCAGGCCAATTCCGCCGCAATGAAAACCCCAACCAAGAATGCCACCACAGCCCAAAAGATTGAAGCAACAACGAATTTTTTTACCACTGCATCGTTGTAAACGACGGCAGTACGCGCGGCCGGAACAGCCGTAATTTCTGCAGCGCTCACGTTTGCCTCCTTCAGAGCTGTTTGTTTTCGGTAGAAGAAACCGTTGTAGGCGATACTTCCGCGGTTACGCGAAGGCTTTCGATGCGATCATAATGGCGGCGGATCAATCCAAAAATGAAAAAGCATGCCAGAGCAACCAGAGAAAAACCGAAGATCGACATTTCGAGATCGCGCGCGTTTGCTGCCAAAAACAGCCCAGCCAAACCGAAAACCGCCATCAGCACGCCGACGATAACAGCGCTGGTGTCTTCTTCCATAACCCACCTCAAAGAAACGCTAGCCGCCGCCCGGCTCAGCGAACAGACAATCAAACTGGCAGACGCTTCTTCGCCGAGCGGGGCGCCTCTGGCATTGATCTAAATCAAATCCTCGCCCCGAAACCGAAATTAGTGTTTGTGGAATGTTCACGGTTGATGGCCCACTCGCGGCATGGTGCGGTCCGCAAGGACTTCATGACATCTTACAGTACGGCTCGCTTATCGGGCTTCTTGCCGGCGGAGCGGCAGGAAGCCCGATCCACTGCACCCCGATGTGCGGACCGTTTGTGTTGGGGCAAGTCGCCGACCAGATCGCGCGCATCCCCGCGGCACAGCTCTGCGAGGCGCGGCGGATTGCAAACGGCGCATTGCCCGGCTACCACACCGGGCGGCTCATCACCTATGCGCTGCTCGGGGCTGGCGCCGGTGCGGCCGGCCAGGCGTTACGCGGTTACCCTTGGCTTGATGCTCTGGCCGGTACGTTGCTGTTGTTTGCGGCTTTGCTGTTCGCAGCGCAAGCATCCCGCCGGTTTCTGCCGTGGAAAGGAAGAGGTGTCGGATCGACGCACCCTTGGTTTGTCCTGCTTGCCCGCTTTATAAGCAGGTTCGGCCAACTCGCGCGAGGCAAAAGCTTACTTGTCGGGCTAGCGCTTGGCCTGCTTCCCTGTGGGTTTCTTTACGCCGCATTGGCCGTTGCGGCCGCCAGCCTTTCGCCATGGCGCGGCGCGGTGGACATGGTCGCATTCGGTCTCGGCACCATGCCGGCACTCATCGCTGTCGGTATCGCTGGCCAAGCCGGAGGGCGTGCCTGGCATCGCGCGATAACGCAGTTTGCGCCTCTTGTACTGGGATTAAACGCGATCGTACTTGCTGGCCTCGGACTCGGAAAACTGGGGTTATAACCTGATCGGGCGGGTGTGCCTGGTTTCATCGCCGGCGATGCCGGTGCCGTTTGCGTCTGTTTTGGCAAGGCTCGGGCGAGAGCCAACGGCGAGGTGCGTAGCAAGCTCGGGCGCGCTGCGAAGTTCGGACGCCGTTCCTTCGTGTAAAATGCGGCCTTTTTCCATCACATAGCCACGATCGGCCAATGCGAGCGCGAAGCGCGCATTCTGCTCGGCCATAAGGATGGATAGCCCCTCCGCGCGCATCCCTCGGAGCCAACCCCCGAGTTCACGCACCACCACGGGTGCGAGTCCTTCGGTGGGCTCATCCAGAAGGAGGAGACGAGGCTGGGAGAGAAGCGCGCGCGCGATTTTCAACATCTGCTGCTCACCCCCGGAGAGGAATGCAGCACGGCGAGAGGCAAGCTCGGCGAGCTTCGGGAACAAGGCGAACACCCGCTCCCGCGTCCAGGGGCCACCCGGTTGCTCGGCAAGGGCAAGGTTCTCCGCCACAGTGAGAGCACCAAAAAGCCGCCGCCCGCTCGGCGCGAGGCCAAGGCCAGCACGCACGATCGCATGTGGGGGAAGGTGAGTGATGGATTTCTGTTCAAAGCTTACAGTCCCGCGGCGCGGCGGGGTAAGGCCCATAATAGCACGGAACGTGGTCGTCTTGCCGGCCCCGTTGCGGCCGAGCAGCACAACCACCTCGCCCGCCCGCACCATAAGTGAAATTCCCTGCAAAACATGGCTTCGTCCGTAATAGACGTCAATTGCCGCAACCTCCAGCATCAAGCCGCACTCCCGAGATAGACCTCGGCCACCTCCGGGTCAGCCTGCACAGAGGCGGCATTGCCCTCGGCAATCACGCGCCCACGATGGATGACAGTGATGCGTTCGGAAATGCCGAACACCACGTCCATGTCGTGCTCGGAAAAAAGAACGGTGAGACGACGAGCGCTCGCAAGGCGCTGAATCATCGCCACCGTCCGCTCGGTCTCGTAGGGCGACATGCCCGCGGTCGGCTCATCAAGAAGCAGCAGCCGCGGCCTCGTGGCAAGCGCGAGCGCCACATCAAGCGCCCGCTGGTCGCCGTGCGAGATGGTCTCCGCCCGTCGCTCCGCAACTTCCGTAAGCCCCACCTCCGCAAGAAGCGAATCTGCCTCGGCCAGCACGTGCTGGCCTCCGCGGAGTCGGGGAAACCCGCTCAACATGCGCCACGACGCGGGGCTTTGTGCGATGAGCGCAAAGACGACTTGCTCACGCACCGAAAGCTTCGGAAAGACCGTGGTGATCTGGAAGGACTGCGCAAGACCGAGGCGGGCAATGCGGTGCGGGGCAAGCCCGGCGATGTCACGACTGGCGAAGCGAATGGTGCCCGCGGTGGGCGTGTGAAACCCCGTAAGCAGCCGAAACAGGGTGCTTTTGCCCGCCCCATTGGGGCCGATGACCGCATGGATGCTGCCCTCTGTCACGGCAAAGCTCACCCCATCCACGGCAGCCAAGCCGCCGAAACGCTTCACGAGGCCCGTAACTTCAAGCAGCGCCGCCATTTTCACCTTTCCTCCCGGCCGCCAAAGAAGCTCACAATTCCACCCGGGCGGAAAAGAACGACAAGCAACAAAAGGGCACCGAGCGCCATCTGCCAATCGCGGGTAAGGGCGACAAGGGCATCATGCGCGATTTGATAGAAAAGGGCGCCCCAAAGAGGGCCAGCATACGAGGAAATGCCGCCGATGACAGCGACGATGACGGGCTCGCCCGATTTTACCCAATTCAGAAGTTCCGGATAAGCAGTCTGGTCATGCACAACGTAAAGCGCACCGGCAAGTCCGCAGAAGGCGCCGGAGAGCGTAAAAGCGGCCAGTTCGTGATGGGACACCGCAAGGCCCAATGCTTCGGCGCGCACCCGCCGCTCACGGATTGCCCGAAGCGTCAGCCCGAACGGCGAATGACCGATGCGGTAGAGGAGAGCCAGGGCAACGATCACCACCGCAAGGGTGAAATAGAAGCCAATAAGGGGCGAAACGAGCAGAGCAGGTACCATCGCCCCGAAAATTCCATTCGCGCCGTTGGTGATGTCATAGAGCTGCTCGGCGAGCACGTAGAACAGCTCGGAGAAAGCGAGGGTGAGAAGAGCAAAATAAAGCTTTCGGGCGCGGAGGGCGATGGCACCGGTGAAGAGGGCAATAAGACCCGCGATGAGAGGCGCAGCAATGAAGGCAAGCCAGAATGAAGCAATGCCGTGCAGCCAAGCAAGCGCCACCGTATAGGCGCCGATCCCGTAAAACGCTGCTTGTCCGAAGGAAACAAGCCCCGTCCAACCGACCAGGAGATTGGTCGCGGTCGCGAAGAGAGCCAGAACGAGGACATTCTCAAGAACAAGAAGCCAAGACGTCGGCAGCACCCAAGGCGACACCATGAGAAGGAGAATGGCAAACCCCACCCCCGCCTTGTATCCTCCGCTGGGAAATGCCCGTGCCGCCATATGCGTCACTCCTCCTCGGCCCAGGCTCGTTGCGGGGCGCCCAATAGCCCGGACGGGCGAATGACGAGCACCAAGATCATCGCCAAGAAAATGAAGGCGGGCGCCCAGGTTGGCAGCCACAGCGTCCCCACCGCCTGAAAGAACCCAATGATCGCCGCTCCGAGTGCCGCCCCGGCGATCGAGCCCAGGCCGCCGATGACGGCGACAATGAAAGCGGAGACCAGGATAGCGCTGTCCATACCGGGGCCAATCGCTTGCAGTGGGGCAACCGCTGCGCCGCCAAGAGCGGCGAGAAAGGCGCCCAGTGCAAAAACGGCCGTGAACAAGGCCGGTACGTTTCGCCCGCACAGCGAGAGACCTTCCGCATCCTCGACCGCGGCCCTGATCTCCCAGCCGAAACGGGTGTGGCGGAGAAGCACCCAGAGGCCGAGCCCAACGATCAGAGAAAGCGCGATGACAAAGAGATCATAGAGCGGAAAACTCGCCCCGCTCACCGAGAGCACTCCCGCCAATACCGCAGGGGGCGGCACCGTGCGCGTATCCGCGCCCCAAATCCGTAATGCGAGATCGGCAAGCATGAGCGAGAGCGCATAGGAAAGAAGAAGCTGCACAAGATGCTCGGCATGATAAATGCGCCGGAAGAGAAGACGTTCCAGGACGGCACCGAAGCCTGCCATGAGGAGAGGAGCGAAAAGCAGGGCGGGCCAGAAGAGGACTTCCGGCGGGCCCAGCGCAAAAAGGCTTGCCATCAGGAGCGCACCGATCATGTAGAAGCTGCCGTGGGCAAGGTTGATGATGCGGAGCGCACCGAAAACGAGAGAAAGACCGGCGGCAATGATGAAGAGGTTAGCCGCGGCAGTGAGCGCACTGAGGATCTCAATCGCCACAGACGCGAAATTCATGGAGATGCGCTCTCGCGACGTCAGTGCCGAGGCTGAAGTTTCTGTGCCTCTTCGCAGGTGAGCATGGTTTCCTCACCCGGGATCGCCTTGACGTCGGTATAGATCTGTTGGCCGTAACGCGGGTCGACCTCGCGGGAAACGCGGCCCACGTATTCGGCAACATTGCCCTGATGGTCGCAAGCACGCAGCGTGATCGGCCCGCGAATGGTCTGGACGGTTGCTCCCGAAAGGGCGGTGACAAGCTTGTCGCCATCGAAATCGCCTGCCTTTTTCACGCCCGCCGCCCAGGTCTCGACCGCGGTGTAGCCAAGGATCGCCCAGGCCGAGGGCCATTCATGAAAACGCGTGTGATACGCTTCGGTGAAGCGCTTCACCCCCTCACCCTCCATCGCCCAGTATGGGGCGCGATCGAACGCAATGGTGCCGGCCGGCACTTGACCGGCGAGCGCGGTCAGCACCTGTCGTCCGTATTGGCCAACCACGGTACTCACTTTAAACAAACCAAAGCCGAGCGCCTGCTTGGTAAAGGTAATGAGATCTCCGCCATATTGGCCGACGAAGACGTAATCGGCGTGCGCGGCGACAAGCGGCGGAATATAGGGCGTGTAATCGGTCTCGCCGAGTTTTGGAAATTGCTGGGTGAGAACCTTCACATCAACACCGTAAGCCTTCAGTGCGGCGATGAAGGAGTCCGCCGAATCGCGGCCAAAGCTGTAATTGGGGGTGATGACCGCGACGGTGATCGGCTTCTTGCCGACAAGCTCGGCGAGGTAACGCGCCACCGCCCTGGGTTCCATCACCGTGTTCGGCACCACCTGGAACACATAGGGCGTGAAAACTTGGGTGGTCATCCGCACGTCATTCGAGGTGAAGAGGAAATAGGGGATACGGTATTGCGCAGCGAGCGTCTCCTCGGCCGCCCCCACCGCACTCGAGACCGGCCCAAACAAAGCCTTGATATGATCAGAGAGGATCATCTGGCGGGCATTGGTGGTGCCGTTGGCCGGTGTCATCCCATCATCAGCCACGACAAGACGCACCTTCTGACCAAGCAGCCCGCCTTCGGCGTTGATCTTATCAAGCGCCATGGTGATGCCGCGCTGACCGGTGATGCCGAGCTGGGCAATGGAACCTGAAAGAGAAGTGGACTGCCCAACCGTTACTTCGCCTGCTCTGGCGGTAAGGCTCCCTGCCAGCACCAGAGCGGCCGCAAGTCCTGTTGCGCCGAACAGGGCCCGAATCTGCCCACTCCCGCATTCCCGGCGTTCCGTTTTGATATGTCTTGCCATGGTTCTCTTTCCACTCCCCTTGCCGTCCCGCCGCGTTATCATGGGTGAAAGCGCTCTCCGAACAGGGCTACCGAGGTTTTTCGTCTGTAGCATACGCTTCCCCTCCTTCTTCACGGCTCTTTTTCCTACGACCGACGGCGTTCCAACATGGTTTCCTAAATCGTTTGCGCTTGGCGGTCCATACATTAGCCATACACCGGAACGGTACGAGCTCTCAATCCACAACGCTTGGGATGAGCGTAGGGCACATTTCGGCGGTTGTTAGGTCGCTCGATTGCAGTACCTCGATTGCAGTACGAAGGATAGGGATGCGAAAATGTATACCCTGGCGGTCCGCGAACCTTCTTTGCATTGCCGCTATGATGATAGCCTGGTTCTAACGCCTTGCATTAATTGGTGGGCGCAGAAGGATTCGAACCCTCGACCCGCTGATTAAGAGTCAGCTGCTCTACCAACTGAGCTATGCGCCCTCGCCAAACCGGCGCGATGGTCCCCCGCCGCCCGGAACTGCCACATGCTCCGTTACCAAACCCGTCTTCATCTGTGAAGAGCCCTTCCACCCGGTCTGGCCAAGCCCCTCGGCACCTGCTTGCCGGAATATGTGTTTCTGCCGGCCTCCGTAACCTCCGCTACCTTGCCTCGCTTCCTCCGGCCCGCTAGGCTTGCCACCAACGCAAAACCAACACTGCCGGAGGATATCCAAGCCATGGCCATAGCCTATGCAAGCCGCGTCATCGCAGCACCCGTAGAACAGGTCTGGGCCACCATACGCGACTTCAACGGCTTGCCGACCTGGCATCCGGCCCTGAAAAGCAGTGAAATCGAGGAGGGCCGCCCGGTAGACGCCGTCGGCTGCATCCGCCACCTTGTGCTTCAGAACGGCGCTTCTACCCGCGAGCGCCTCCTGGAACTCGATGACGCACGTTATCGGCTGACCTATGCTTTCGAAACCCCGCTCTTTCCGGTCAAGAATTACCTGGCGACCATTACGCTCATTCCCCTTACCGAGGCCGATCATACCTTTGTGCAATGGCAGGGCAGCTTCGAGGAAGCGCCCGAAGATGCCGGCAAATATACGGCGATCATATCCAAGGACGTCTATGCCGAAGGGCTTTCCGCACTCGCGCGCTTTTTGTCGACACAGGCAAGACAAGCGGCGCTGCCCGAGCGCTGGGCCGGAGCCCGCCCTGCGAAAGCCTATGCCGCGGCAGTGATCCGCAAGCCGCTTGCAGAAGTCTGGGCAAAGCTGAGAGATTTCGCCGCGCTTGACCGCCTGCACCCCGACATCAAGAATAGCCGGATGGAAGGCGGGGCACCAAGCGAACAAGTCGGCGGTATTCGGCGTTTTCGCCTCGGGTCAGCGGAGGCCACCGAGCAACTTACCGCGCTTTCCGATGTCGAGCATCGGGTGAGCTATCGCATGCTGCAAGGCCCACAGCCTTGGCTCGCTTACCGAGCAAGCGTGCAGCTTTACCCCGTTTCGGCCACCAACGAAACCGTCGCCGTCTGGCAAGGTGACTGGACCGCCGCTCCGCACGATGACCTCACCCTCATCCCAGGTATCGCGCAAGGGGTGTATCAACGAATTTTTGATACGCTCAATGCCGGCTGAAACGCTGCAACACGCGCGCCCTGCACGCCTGTAAGGAGTATGGTTGCCGTCTCGCCCGGTTGCTCGTAAACTCGGCCCAAATACATTGGCCCCGGACGATGGGCCGAAACGGGGGGAAACGGCATGAGCATATCGCGGAAAATGTCGCGAAGGCGGGCATTGGGACTGGTAGCAGCGGGGAGCACGTTGCCCTTGGTGCATATGCGCACAGCCGGGGCTGCCGGAAAGCTATCGCTCGGCTTTTGGGACCATTGGGTTCCGCAAGGCAACGATGTGATGCGCAAGCAAGTGCAGGCTTGGGCCGCACAAAACAAAGTGGATGTCTCGCTCGATTTCATCACCTCGTCCGGCAATAAAATCCTGGTAACGATTGCGGCCGAAGATCAAGCGCAGGCCGGGCATGACATGATGACGTTTCCCAATTGGGAAGTGCACAACCACGCCCGCAACCTGGAGCTATTGGATGAGGTGGTCGCTCACTTGGAAAGCCAGTATGGCCGGCTGGATGAATTCTATCAGTATCTTGCGAAAACAGGAGAACATTGGCGTGCGGTTCCTGCCGCCTGGGGGAACCAAGATAAAGGCCCGTGCGGACGGCTGGATCTTTTCAAGCAATATTGCGGCATTGATTTGCAGGCCATGTATCCGACAAAGCCGGTGCACACGGCGCTCTCCGATGCCTGGACTTATGAGGGCCTATTCCTGAAAGCCGCCGAGGCCAGCAAGAAAATCGGCAAACCCTTTGGCATCGGCCTGGGCACCACTGCCGATTCCGTGGATACCGCAGGCTCGATCTTTGCCTCGTTCGGTGCGCAGTTTGTGGATGCCAAGGGCAATATCACGCTGAAATCCGACAATACCCGCAGGGCTTTGGAATTCTTCAAGAAATTCGTGCCCCTTCTGCCTCCCGACGTGTACAGTTTTGATGATGCCACCGACAATCGGATGCTGATTGCCGATCAGACCACAATGATCTACAACCCGCCTTCGGCTTGGGCGGTCGCGCTGCGGGATGCACCTAAAGTTGCCGAGCAATGCTGGACGTTCCCCACCCCGGCAGGCCCCGCCGGGCGCTTTATGCCGATGAACATTTACCAGTTCGCGATCTGGTCGTTCAGTCGGAACAAATCCGCGGCGAAAGATTTAATCGTCTATCTCATGCAGCGCGAGCAGGTGCAGCAGCGGAGCAATGTCACCCTTGGGTATGACATTCCTCCCTTCGACAGCATGTTGGATTTCGACATTTGGGAAAAGGCCGGTCCACCTCCGGGCACGATTTACAACTACCCGGTACGGCCGATTCACCACATGAAGCGCTGGATTACCGGGATGCCGGCGCCGCCGGCCATTGCGGTGCAGATTTACAACCAGGCGCTGCCCTGCAATTTGGTGGCCAAAGTGACCCAGGCCGGGCAATCCATCGAGCAGGCCATCGCTTGGGCAGAGAACGAACTTCAAGGTTACATCGGTTAGGCTGAAACAGATATCAAGTATACTACGAAGAAGACGGAGGAGAACGAACTTCAAGGTTACATCGGTTAGGCTGAAACCGCGCCGGTTTGGAGTGGGTGAGGAATCAAACGGTTAAGGTAAAGAGTTGCGATTTGGAGGAGTTGCTCGTAGCCTTAACACAGCATTTCAATGTATGGCGTCTAAAGCCGGCAGGGGGAAACGAAATGAGCACATCGCGGAAAATGTCGCGGCGGCGGGCATTGGGGTTGGCGGCGGCGGCGAGCACGTTGCCCTTGGTGCATATGCGCACAGCCGGGGCTGCCGGAAAACTCTCAGTAGGTTTTTGGGACCATTGGGTTCCGCAAGGCAACGATGTGATGCGCAAGCAAGTGCAGGCTTGGGCCGCACAAAACAAAGTGGATGTCTCGCTCGATTTCATCACCTCGTCCGGCAATAAACTGCTGGTGACAATTGCGGCAGAAGCCCAGGCGCGAGCCGGGCACGATCTTCTCACCTTCTTTCCAACCTGGGAAGTCCAAAACCATAGCCGCGAACTCGAATCGCTCGACGATGTCATCGCCAGTTTAGAGTCAAAATATGGCAAGCTGGACGATTTCTTCCGCGCGCTTGCCATTGCAGACGGACATTGGCGCGCGGTGCCCGCTGCTTGGGGCAGCCAATATAAAGGCCCATGCGGGCGGTTGGATCTTTTCAAGCAACATTGCGGCATTGATTTGCAGGCCATGTATCCGGCAAAGCCGGTGCACACGGCGCTCTCCGATGCCTGGACCTATGAGGGCCTATTCCTGAAAGCGGCCGAGGCCAGCAAGAAAATCGGCAAACCCTTTGGCATCGGCCTGGGCACCACTGCCGATTCCGTGGATACCGCAGGCTCGATCTTTGCCTCGTTCGGTGCGCAGTTTGTGGACGCCAAGGGCAATATCACGCTGAAATCCGACAATACCCGCAGGGCTTTGGAATTCTTCAAGAAATTTGTACCCCTTCTGCCTCCCGACGTGTACAGTTTTGATGATGCCACCGACAATCGGATGCTGATCGCCGATCAGACCACAATGATCTACAACCCGCCTTCGGCTTGGGCGGTCGCGCTGCGGGATGCACCTAAAGTTGCCGAACAGTGCTGGACGTTCCCCACCCCGGCAGGCCCCGCCGGGCGCTTTATGCCAATGAATGTCTTCCAGTTTGGCGTTTGGTCGTTTAGTCGGAACAAGTCGGCGGCGAAAGATTTGATCGTCTATCTCATGCAGCGCGAGCAGGTGCAGCAGCGGCTGAATGTTACGCTCGGCTTTGATATCCCGCCCTTCGACAGCATGTTGGATTTTGACGTTTGGGAGAAGGCCGGCCCGCCTCCGGGCACGCTTTACAACTACCCGGTACGGCCGATCCATCAGATGAAGCGTTGGATTACCGGCATGCCGGCACCGCCGGCCATTGCGGTGCAGATTTACAACCAGGCGCTGCCCTGCAATTTGGTGGCCAAAGTGACCCAGGCTGGGCAATCCATCGAGCAGGCCATCGCTTGGGCAGAGAGTGAGCTCGAAAGTTACAGTGGCTAGGGTCAAGTCCTGGGCCGCCCCGCGAATGGCGTAGGGTGGCCGGCAGCGGAGCAATGCAAAATGGCCGACAGCACAAGTCTTTCTCTTCCGGCAACGCAAGCAATCCCGGCAAGGCGTAGCGGCGGCGGACTGAAAGGCGTGCTACGCCGACGCGCCATTGTCGGCGCCCTGATGACAGCACCGCTGATTGCGCTGCTTGGAGGGCTGGTGGCCTACCCCGCAGTTTACGCGATTTATTTAAGCCTTCTCAGCCGCAACATGACCCATTTCGTGGGTTTCCATAATTTTATTTTGCTTCTCCGCCGCGATACGTTTCACATGGTGGTTTTCCAAAGCGCATTGTTTGCCGTCACTGCCGTGATCTTCAAAGCCGTCATCGGCTTTACGCTGGCGCACCTTATGCACAACGTGCCTTCGCGTCGCCAACGCGTCTTCCGCGGGCTTTTGCTGCTGCCCTGGGTTATTCCGCTTGCACTTTCCACGCTGGGCTGGTGGTGGTTGTTTGAGCCGACATCATCCGCACTGAACTGGCTATTGGTACGCATCGGATTGCCTCCCCAAGACTGGCTTGGTGACCCTTGGACAGCGCGGTTCTGCATGATCCTGGTAAATACGTGGTGGGGCGAGCCGTTCTTCATGATTATGTATCTCGCCGCACTCAAATCCGTGCCGGAACAACTTTTTGAAGCAGCCGCCATTGACGGCGCAAGCGCCTGGCAGAAGCTCCGTTACGTAACATTGCCGATGATGCGCAACATCATCAGCCTTACCATGCTCTTTAGCCTGATCGTCACGTTCGCGAATTTCGACATCGTACGCATTCTGACCAATGGCGGGCCGGTGAATACCACACACATCTTCGCAACCTATGCGTTTCAGGTTGGCATCCAATCCGGAGACATCCCCCTCGGCGCCGCAGTCAGTCTGTTCATGCTGCCGGTTCTTGCCATTTCCTCTTTCTTTGTCTTGCGCGGGATTAGCCGCCGCTCGCAGGAGGCAATGTAATGCAGAAGGTTCTTGCCGCCGCGGAAGCTATTGAGGCCAAACCCCGCCGGCGTTATCGCAGTCTTTCGCGGCAACGGCGTTGGGCGCTTTACGGAAGCTACGCCGCACTTGCCGTTTTTGTGGTGATGTTCTTGGTGCCCCCGTTCTACATGCTGATAACCAGCCTGAAATCCTCCGCCGAAATTTCCGGGCAAGTCGGCAATCCGTGGATCGTCCATCATCCTACTCTGGAGAATTTCGTTTATCTGATCAATTACGCGCCGTTTCGCCGCTACTTCTTGAACACCGTATGGGTTACCGCCTGCGTTGTTGTTATTTCTATGGTTATTTCCATTCTTGCCGCGTTTGGTCTCTCCCGCATCCGTTTCTGGGGAAGCGAGCTTCTGGCAACCGGCGTCTTTTTTACCTACTTGGTTCCGGAATCGTTGCTGTTCATTCCTTTATTTCAGATTTTAAGCAAACTCGGGTTGATCAATAACACGTGGGCTTTGGTACTTGTGTTTCCAACGCTCGCCGTGCCTTTCTGCACCTGGATTATGATCGGCTATTTTTCCTCAATCCCCAAGGAATTGGACGAGGCCGCATTGATCGACGGAGCCGGGTGGTTTCAGATTTTGCTTAGAATTTTTATCCCCGTTGCAATGCCGGGCATTATTGCCGCTACAATCTTTGCGTTTACCATTAGTTGGGGGGACTTTCTCTACCCGCTTGCTTACCTCTATACCAGCGACCAGATGGTCCTCAATGTTGGGATTATCGGGGATCTGGTCCGCGGTGACGTCTATATGTGGGGCAAAATTATGGCTGCAGCGCTGATGGCAGCTGCCCCTCCCGTAATCGTTTATGTGTTTCTGATGGATTACTATGTGGCTGGCCTAACCGCCGGTGCTACCAAAGGATAAGAAACGTATGGCGCAAGTCTCGCTTCGCAATATTGTCAAGGCATTTGACGGCGGCGAACCCGTAGTAAAAGGTATTAATCTTGAAATTTCCGATGAAGAGTTCGTGGTTCTGGTTGGGCCATCCGGCTGCGGCAAAACCACCACACTGCGCATGGTCGCCGGCCTTGAGGAACTCACTTCCGGAGAGATCTGGATCGGCGGCGATCTGGTGAATGATGTGCCGCCGAGGGATCGTGACATTGCAATGGTGTTTCAAAATTACGCGCTTTATCCGCATATGACTGTCTTTGAAAATATGGCTTTTGGCCTGAAATTGCGGCGCTTTCCGCGCGAGGAAATTAAAAGACGCGTGACCGAAGCGGCTCGCATTTTGGATCTTGGTGGACTCCTGGATCGCAAACCGCGAGCACTTTCCGGCGGCCAACGCCAACGCGTGGCAATGGGCCGTGCGATCGTCCGCAACCCCAAAGTGTTTCTTTTCGACGAACCGCTTTCTAATCTCGATGCCAAATTGCGCGTGCAAATGCGCACCGAAATCAAGCGTGTACATCAAACCGTGCGCACCACCACCATTTACGTCACGCACGATCAGGTTGAAGCGATGACGCTCGCAGACCGCGTGGTGGTGATGAACCGCGGAAAAATCGAGCAGGTCGGCACACCGCATGAACTCTATCATCATCCGCGCACGCGATTTGTTGCGGAATTTATCGGCAGCCCTGCCATGAATTTCATTCCTTGCCGCGTGATCAAGGAAGCAGAGTCATGGGCGCTACGTCTTTCTGACGGCGTTACCCTTCCTATTCCCCGGGAGCGGGTTGAACGCTATGCCACATTTAAGGAGCGCAATGTGCTTCTTGGCATTCGCCCGGAGCACGTCAGCAACCACAAGCCCGACGGTCGAACAGGGATTGCTCAGCTGAATGTGAAATTGGAGGTTACGGAGCCGCTCGGCATGGAAACATTGGTTTATTTCCAGCTTGGCGGTGTTGAGGTGTGCGGTCGCGTTGAACCTCATGCGGCGGCCTCAGCCGGACAAGTGATGCCGATTGCCATCGATCTTAATCATATGCACCTGATCGATCCGGAGACGGAACTGGTGATGTAACCTCAAGCGCAGGAAACCGCGTTATGGGTCTTGCCTAACTCCGTCGAATCATGACGTGAGGATGCAATACGGCGATCGATCATCGCCTCAACGGCACGAAAAATTCGGCTAACCGCAGGCCCTTTATAGGGGTAGATTTCGGCCGGGTCGCGATTGTGCACGATCATGCCGGTTTCCACCTCAAACATTAAAACCCGCCCATCCGGCAGCAGCGCACAATCCAGCCCAAAATAGGAAAGTCCGACACGGGAGGCAATCATTGCCAGGGCGCGTTGCGCCCGCGGCGGAAAAACGGTGGAAAAATCCGACAAAAACCGTGCCTCTTCCGCCAATTTGGCGGGATCGTCCTGCATTCGCGCATTGTAGTACCAAATGGCCCAATCGGAATGAATGGCCAGATGGTACGGAAACGGAACCCCTTCGACAAAAATGAATCTGTATTTACGCCAAAGCCCATCGGGGCTCTGGTAATTCACAAAAGGAGCAACGTAAAACCGCTCCGCCTCGTTTCCGGCAAGATAAGCTTGAAGCTCGGCCGGCACCGTAATCCGTGCCAAACCGCATCCGGCATGCGCGCCTTCGGGGCGGATCACCAGCGGAAATGGAAGCTCCTTCGTCTCCTCTAACGCTTTGCGCACATAAATCCGCTGCTCCGGGACCATGGCATCCGGAATATCGGCGAGAAGCCGCGCCGCTCCCTCGCGGGAGAGCGCAGCAATGCGCGCACCGTTGTTGATCACGGGAGCACCAAGCGCGGCTGCCCAGGCATCCGCCGCAGCAAGCGCCGTTTTGTGCCGCAAGTCCTCCGCAATGGCGATAAAAGTGCAGTCGAATGGTGGAATCTCGCGCGGCAAGGTCCCGTAAGGATCCGCCAATACCTCTTCGGGCTCTGCCATCCACAAAGTATACAGCGCGGTCCGCGCGGGATCTAACAGGCACGTCAGCGGCAAATTGGCCTGGAAATCGCCGACGACGGCGATCGCCAAAACCCGCCGCTGCGGGTTGGCGCTCGGCCGGACGATCAAGGGCGTTTCGCGCACAGCCGCTCGCAAATAGCCGATACCAGCGGCGGGATCGCCCTGCGCCTGGCAAATTTCCCACAGCAAAAGACGCGCCTGCTGGCGCAATGCTTTCACCACCAAGGCTTGCTCTGCAAGCCGCCGTGCGGCCGCCCAGTCTCCCCGATCAACTCTTGTCAGGATTTCCTGAAAAAAAGCGCTCTCCGCCGACGCGGCGTTTTGCTGCTCCACCCCCTTCTCTCCCTGGGCCAAGGTCGGCGTTTTCAACCCGGAGCATAAGCCGCACGAGTGAACAAATCATAAAGCGCGGATGGGATTTACGGGAGCAGGGCGGCCGCGCAGGCGTCCAAAATGGCTTCGGTATCAAGACCGTAAGCCCGGTAGAGGTCCGGAATATCGCCGCTCTGGCCAAACCGATCGACGCCCAAAGGAAAGACGCGCTGCCCGCGAACCGCACCAAGCCAGGCATGCGCGGCGGGATGGCCGTCCAGAACAGTGACCAGCGCGGCATTCGGGGCAAGCGGGGCAAGCAAGCGTTCGATGTGGGCGGGCCCGGCTCGTTCGCCAGCACGGCGCCTGCGGCCGACATCCAGCCACTCTGCATAGAGTCGGTCAGGGCTGGTAATGGCGAGCAAGCCGGCTCCGTCTTCTTCGGCGGAGAGCTCGGCGAAGGCTGCCTCGGCCTCGGGTGCAACAGGGCCCTGATACGCAATCGCAATGCGCGCTCCGTCTCGCGGCGGGACAATCCAATGGGCGCCCGCAATCACCGCCGCCGGATCAATTTCGCGTTTGGGTTGCGGCAGGGCGCGCGTCGAGAGCCTCAACCAAACCGCGCTACCCTCCGGCTCTTGCATGTGCACAAAAGCGTGCCGCATGAGCACGGCAAGCTCGTCCACATAGGCAGGCTCGTAGGCGACCAAGCGATCCAGGCTCATGCCGATCAGCGGAGTATTGACGGATTGGTGTTGGCCCCCTTCCGGCGCAAGCGTAATTCCCGAAGGAGTGGAAACCAGCAGAAACCGCGCCCCTTGGTAGCAAGCATAAATCAGCGCATCCAGGCCACGGTTGACAAAGGGGTCATAGACCGTCCCGATCGGCAGCAGGCGCACCCCGTTGAGCGAATCCTGCAACCCGGCGGCTGCCAACAGCAGAAACAGGTTTTGTTCCGCGATGCCAAGCTCGATGTGCTGGCCTTGCGGCATCATGCCCCACCGCTGGGGGCTGGCCAGTTTTGCATCGCGGAACACGTCGTTGCGGGAGTGGCGATTGAACACGCCGCGGCGGTTCACCCAAGGCCCGAGACTGGTGGAAACGGTCACATCCGGGCTCATGGTGACAATACGCGCCGCAACCTCTTGGAACGGACCTTGCCCGCGGCCGATTTCCGCAAGAATGTCGCCAAAGCCCGCTTGGGTTGAAACGCGCCTTCCCTCCGTCTTCGAAGCCGGCAAGCTCATGGGGATGGCAATCGGTGGCGCTGAGAGGCGTCGTCCCTGCGGCGTCAAAGGCCGCGCAAACGGCACCGATTGGATAAAAGCCCGAAGTTCCTCGGCCGGCACGTCCAGCCCCTCAAACGGATCAAGCTCATGCCCCGCCCTGATCCGCATCCGGGCCCGGAATTCCTCCATTTGCTCCTTGGTCATCAAACCGGCATGGTTGTCTTTATGGCCGGCAAACGGAAGCCCCATTCCTTTGATCGTGTAGGCGATAAAGCAAGTCGGCTTATCTCCCTCGGTTTCGGCACCGCGTAGCGTTTCGATAATGCTGGCAATGTCGTGGCCGCCGAGGTTGGTCATCAACGCGCTGAGCTCTTCGTCATTGAAGCTGTCAATCAGCGCACGGATGCCGCGCGAGCGCCCGAGATCTGCAAGGACCGCCTGGCGCCAAGCCGCTCCTCCTTGGAACGTGAGAGCGGAATAGAGGCTGTTTGGGCAGTCGTCGATCCAATGCCGAAGCGCCTCCCCGCCCTCCTGCGCAAAGGCAGCTTGCAGCTTCTTTCCGTATTTCAGGGTAATGACGTTCCAACCCATATCGCGGAAAAGGCCTTCGATCCGGCCGAAAAGCCGGTCCGGAACCACGGAATCGAGGCTCTGGCGGTTGTAATCGACAATCCACCAGACGTTCCGCACATCGTGCTTCCACCCCTCCAGCAGGGCCTCGTAAATATTGCCCTCATCGAGCTCGGCATCACCGGTGATTGCGATCTGGCGACCCAGCGGAATGTCGGGCCTGGCCAGTCCGTGCAACTGGATGTACTGCTGCATCAAACTGGCAAAACTGGTCATCGCCACGCCAAGGCCTACGGAGCCGGTGGAGTAATCCACCTCCGGCCCGTCTTTCACCCGTGAGGGGTAGGATTGCAGGCCGCCGAATTGGCGAAGCATGGTCAGCCGCTCCCGCGGCAACCGACCGAAAAGATAATTGACGGCATGGAAAACAGGCCCGGCGTGGGGCTTGATTGCGACCCGGTCCTCAGGGCGGAGGACATCAAAGTAAAGTGCGGTCATGATCGAAACGACCGAGGCGCACGAAGCCTGATGCCCCCCCACCTTTAATCCATCACGATTGGGGCGAATATGGTTGGCCTCGTGGATCATCCAAGCCGAAAGCCACAGAAGTTTCCGCTCGATTTCGTGCAGATACCGCAAATGCCGTGCCAAGCCGGCATCGGTGGGCGTCAGGGACTCAAATAGCGCGCTCATTGCGGGGGACGTCCTTTAGAACTTCCTTTTAAATTATAACTCTTTTTATAAAACCTATGGTTGGGTGGAGCTCTGCCCCGTATTCGCACTCTGCCCGCCTACATAAGGCAATCGGGGCGATTTTTCTAGCGAAGAAAACACCTCCGATGAGCGCTCCGGCTACAGAGCTCACCACGGTCGAAGCGCTGCAGGGGGCTCCGAGCGCTGTTGGCGATGCCGGGATTCTCATGACCTGCCCTCGCCCCGCCCTCTTGGCGCGCTGCCTTCCGGCCTCGCCGCCTGCCATAAGCTGCCGCCGGCTCATGGGCCGCGTCCAACGGCCCGGCCACGAAGGCAGCAAAGGAGACCCGATCATCGCCTCGACACGGACAGAAGCTATGACGGCAAAGGTTTGGTGCCGACCCTAGCCAATGCCTATTGGCAAGATACGCCGGTTGGGGTGATTATTATTTTTGCCGTGCCCCTGAATCGCTTGCGCAGCTTTTGGCTTGGGCGATAATCAGGGTCAATGCAGAAGAAATCAAACTGGGGGCTCCCATGAAAAAGCTGTCGCTGGCAGCTTTTGCATTCATGCTTTTGGCAACCCATTCTCCCGCGGCAAACACGTGCCGTTTTGGCATCGTTCTGGAATCGCTGAACAATCCGCTCTTTGTTCTCGCTGAAGACGGGCGCGCGGCCAAAGCAAAGGGCCTTGGTTTTGTGGAATGTATCGATTTCAATCTTGAACAGGTCATAACGCCATCAACGACCGGAGCAGGCGGGTAAGGTCATGCGACAGTTCAATGAGCACACGATTACCGAGGCCGTGATCGAACGGTTTACAGAGTCGGGCAACGCGAGGCTGCGCACCGTCATGTCGGCTCTTGTCCGGCATCTTCACGATTTTGTGCGAGAGGTTGAGCTCACTGAGGCAGAGTGGCGCACCGCGATCGATTTTCTGACGCGCGTCGGCCAAAAAAGTGATGACAAGCGGCAGGAATTCATCCTGCTCTCCGATACGCTTGGCGTTTCCATCCTGGTGGATGCGATCAATCACCGCCAACCGAAAGGCGCGACAGAAACGACGGTTCTTGGTCCTTTTTATGTAGAAAATGCTCCTGAGCAACCTTTGGGCGCCAACATCTCGCCGGGGCTCGGCGGAGAAAAACTGTTTGTTGAAGGCGATGTTCATACGCTTTCCGGCGCACCGGTTGCAGGTGCCGTTGTCGATGTCTGGCACTCGGATAGCGAAGGCTATTACGATGTGCAGCGCAACGACCTTTCTGAGCCTGCACTGCGGGCTCGCTTCCGCACCAACCCAAAAGGGCGCTTTTGGTTTTGGACAATTATGCCTCGATCCTATCCGGTCCCGCATGACGGGCCGGTCGGAGAAATGCTGCAAGCATCGGGACGCCACCCGTTTCGGCCTGCGCACGTGCATTTTCGCATCGAAGCTCCGGGATTTGAACCGCTGGTCACGCACGTTTTCGTCGACGGAGATCCTTATCTGGAAAGCGATGCCGTGTTTGCGGTCAAAGAATCGCTCATTGCAAAATTTCCGCACATGCCTCCAGGCACAGCTCCCGATGGAACGGAAATGAAAGAACCGTGGCGTTACCTTAATTATCAATTTGGATTGAAGCCTCTCGCGAGCGGTTAAAATGTGCATATCATCGGAAAAATGTTGTTTTTGGCTCCGCTCATCGTATCCTCATCAATGTCGATGAAATGTTGGAGACCTTTTTGGGCCGAAATAACGTATAAAAGTTTGTCATAAGGAGAGGATAATGTCTGCTTCTCTATCGCACCCTCGCTCTGTAGCCCCGCGCTCTGTTGCGTTGGTGGGCCCTTATGGAGTAGGCAAGTCCACGCTGCTCGATGCTTTGCTTGCCAGTGCCGATACGCCGCCCAAACGTGCTCCGGGCACGCGCACACACAACATGACCACGACATTGCGCGTTGTGCATTGCAGTTTCTTGGGTGATCCATGGTCGATCATCGATTGCCCTGGCTCGGTAGAATTTGTCTATGAAGCCACCTGTGCCATTGCATCTGTGGATGCGGCGGTCGTGGTGTGTGAACCGGATCCCAATCGTGCGTTAACGCTTGCTCCGTTGCTGAAGATGCTGGATGAGCTTGCAGTACCGCACATCATCTTTATCAATAAAATTGATACGCTGGCTGGCTCCGTGCGCGATACGCTTGCCGCATTGCAGGGATACTCAAAACGCCCCCTCGTTTTGCGGGAAATTCCCATTCGCTCTGGTGAAACCATTACGGGCTACGTCGATGTCGTCAGCGAGCGTGCCTACCGCTACCGGCCGGGGCAGGCTTCCGAATTGATGCAAATGCCTATCGAGATGGCAGAGAGCGAAAAAGAAGCGCTTTCCGGGCTTTTGGAAATCCTTGCCGATCACGACGATGCGCTTCTCGAGAAAATTTTAGAAGATATCAAGCCGACGCCCAATGAAATTTTCCATCAACTGCAAAAGGATCAGACCGAGGGCCGCTTGGTGGAAGTGTTGTTCGGTGCGGCTGACCGGCAGCAGGGGGTGCGTCGGCTTTGGAAGGCGCTGCGCCACGATACGCCGGGCCCCGAGCAAACGGCCAAGCGCAGGGGCATCAACAGCGAAGGAGGTGTCGTCTTCCAAATCTTCAAAACGCTGTATGCGAGCCAGGGCGGTAAACTCTCCTATGCTCGGATCTGGCGAGGCAGCATCCGTGACGGGGTCAACGTTGATGGCGTACGGATCAGCGGCATCTTTCGCTTTCCGGCAGGAGAAAGCGTCAAAGTTCCGGAAGCCGCAGCCGGGGATATCGTGGCATTGGCGCGCCTTGAATCGGTTCCTACCGGAACCGTGCTGGGCGACCCCGAAGCTGCCGAGTTGTTAAAATTCCCGGAACCGCCGCCGCCTGTGCGCAGCTTAGCAATCCGGGCCGATGACCGCAAAGACGAGGTCAAACTGGCCGGCGCTTTGCAGAAGCTTGTCGAAGAAGATCCCTCTTTGTTTGTCGTACACCAACAGGATACCGGCGAGACTTTGCTCAAGGGACAGGGCGAAATGCATCTGAACGCCGCGCTTGAGCGGCTGGCCAACGTGTTCAATCTGAAACTTTCCGGCAGGCCTCCGCGCGTGCCGTTTAAAGAGACCATTCGCCGCGCCGTGCATCAGCACTCGCGTCTGAAGAAACAAACCGGCGGGCACGGCCAGTTTGCCGATGTAAAGCTGGATATCGAACCGCTGCCGCGCGGCGAGGGCTTCCGCTTCTCCGAACGGATTGTGGGGGGCGCGGTCCCGAAACAATATATTCCGGCCGTGGCGGAAGCCGCTGAAGCCGCAACGCAAGCCGGCCCGTTCGGACACCCGGTCGTCGACATCGCCGTCACCTTGGTGGATGGCGGGTTTCACTCCGTCGATAGCTCGGATATGGCGTTCAAAAGCGCAACACGCATGGCCATGACCGAAGGCCTAGCCAAAGCCGATCCGGTTTTGTTAGAGCCGATCGATCATGTCATCGTAAGCGTGCCCAACGATTACACAGCGGCAGCGCAGCGGCTGATTACCGGCCGGCGTGGCCGTATCTTGGGCTACGGAGAAAAACCCGGCTGGCCCGGCTGGGACGATGTGGAAGCGCTGATGCCGGAGGCTGAGCTGCAGGATTTCATTATCGAGCTGCGCTCACAAACGATGGGGCTTGGCACATATCGCCATGAATTCGATCATCTGGAGGAAGCCTATCCGCCGTTGGCAGAGCGCGTCATTCAGGAGGCAATGGCAAACCGCCAATCAGGCTAGTGCCTCTTTCGCAGTTATCTTTTTCGCAGCCTCGTCATAGGAACCTCGCACGACCCGCGGCTTCCGGTTGGGTCTGGCTGGTCCTGTCAAGGCGAGGAGATTTCACCTCAAGCCCTTAAATCTCCCATTCATCGGCAACGCGGAGCCTCCTCCCCGTTATCTGGGAGCTCCAAGAGCAAACCCTCCCTAAGCAGGAGCCGGCGGCACGAGAGCAACGCTCCAGAGCCGCTTCGGCACCCGCGTCAACCTACTCTCCTTTAGGACTTGGCTCCCTTCGCTCCCTGCTTCGCGAGGCAGTCCTTCATCGCCTGGGATTGCCAAGCGTAATCATAGCAAGTCCAGCCCCCCTTCGGCACACTGCCTCTGGAGCTGACTTTCTTGGCGCCCTTCGCACGATGATGCTTAACGGCTTTCTTCGGAGCGGGCTGCTCCTGCTGCACCTGCTGCTGCGCGTGTGCTTGCCCCGCGACCATGATCGGACTGGCCAAAAACGCAGCAGTGGCCGCAAATAAAGCAAGACGAGATAACTTCCTCAACATCGATATTGTCCCTCCTGGGTTTGTAAGAGCATAGCAAAGCGGGCGACACGATTACTCGTAACGTTCAAACATGACAAACCTTCCCGACCGGCTTGGGATACGCGCGTATCCAGCCGTGCCACAGATGCCGAACACTCTCGCCTCCGCACAACCAGGCCTGGCAAAAGCGCCGATGAGTCGAGGAGCAGCGACATCTGCAGCACTCCGAATCTTAGCCGGAGTTTCTTTCGGTGTCGAGTTCATTGCGGAAAAAGCACAGGCACCGAGGGTTTTGTACCACGCTTCACGGGCTTTTCTCACCCGGGGAAACACCACCCTTTGTTCGCGCACGGGTTGTCTTCTCGACTCCGGTAAAAACCTGCTCAAGCCAGGCAAGCAACGGCTGCCACAGCGCATGCTTTGCCGTGCTCCCCGCGACCATTCCGATGTGACCCGCCTCCGCAAGCAGCAAACGCGCTTGCGGCAGCGCTTCGGCCAGGGGCCGCGCGCTCTCCGGCGGAACGATCCGGTCGCGTACGGGCGTAACCACAAGGGCGGGCATCGCCAGCTGCTGCGGCCTCACGGCAAGTCCAGCCACGCGCCATTCGCCACGAACGGGTGTGTTTTGACCATACCAGCCCCAGAGCGTTTCGCGCGCCACGGGCGCGGCAAGGGGCACGCCGTCGTTCAGCCAATCCTCCAACGCGACAAACAGCTGCGCCCGGAAAGAATGTTGCGGCAGCCGCGCAAAGGCACGGTATTTACCGGCAACGCCGAAAGGATCCAGCAGAGCAAAGAGGCTTTGGAGGAAATCCACCGGCAAAGCGTGCCAAAATTGCAACGCTGGCTCGAAAATCGGCAACAGCGAAGCGACGGCATGCGCTTGCGCGGCATTGCCGGCATGGAAATCCCACGGCGTTGCCAGCAGCGCGAGCGCACGCACCCGATCCGGCCGGCGGAGAGCAGCGGCCAAGGCAAGCAGCCCCCCCATACAATAACCGATGAGTACGACCGGGGTTTGAATGGCCATCAGAGCACGCTCCAACCGACCAGCGATGTAGTCGGTTAAAGTGAATTCCCGTTCCAAGGCTTCGGGCCAGCCCCAATCCAAGAGATAAGTGCGCACCCCGCTGGCGGCGAGAAAACGCAGCATCGAGTGCCCTTTCAACAAATCGAGCACATACGCCCGATTGACCAAGCTCGGAACCACCAGAACCGAGCGATCCGCACCCTGTTGCTCCGGGCCGTAATCCAATAGCCGACTGCCGCCTTCCTGCCAGCGCGCGGGCACCTCGGGAACATCGCGAACAAAGGGGTGGCGTCGATAGGCGGCAATGCCGGCCAGCAGTTCCCGGTCTTGCGCCAGCGCCTCCTGCAGCACGGCAGCGGGAAAATCTTCAGCCAGCCGGGCCGGTCCTGCGCGAAGCGCGGCGACGATGCGCCGCGCGCTCGCCTTCGCGCTCTCGCTCCATTGCGGCGAGACGCTGCTCCAATTCCGCGATGCGGCGATGGAGATGCTCGATCTCAGCATCGCGAGCGCCAGATGCAGAGCCAGCGGCCGCGGGCCGCGGCGAAGAAGCGGAGCTGGCGCTTGGCGCTCCGGCATCGGCGTTGCATTCAGATCGAGGCGGGGGCGTCCGGCCGGCGGAATAGCCCGCCCTCGCCGCAAAGGCTTGATCGAGCCCACGCGGAATCGCGGCAAGCAGTGTTCCTGCTGTCCCTGCCCAAATTCCAAGCAAGCGTTGCCACGTCTCCTGCACTTCTCGGTCGAGCGCCAACGCGGAAAGCTCGCTTTGCCAGAGGGTGATCCAATCTCGCGCCAGCGTGTGCAAATCCGAATCGGACGGCGCACTCTCGGGAGCGTCCGCGGTGTTCATGGTGCATCGTGCCTCTTCGGCCAAAATAAAGCCGCATTGCGCGCCTCAGGAATTTGTCGCAAGTGGACCATAACGTGCTAAGGAAACGCTGATTTAATCGACCCATCTCCCGAGACTTGGCACAATCACGCCAACGCGTCCAGCCCGCAGACAACCGCCCATGCAGACCCAGACGAGCTTTGCCGAACTCGAGTACGC
>Ga0080006_1123050_pt1 | contig 173863 bp, 137 predicted proteins | sample RS3BMetagenome_FD_69209 | JGI IMG/M metagenome (GOLD analysis project Ga0080006, IMG submission 69209) | Ferric oxide microbial mat and aquatic microbial communities from Rainbow Spring, Yellowstone National Park, USA - RS3B (SPADES... ...
TGCTTCCCACCCATCGAGTCGCTGAAGACGGCGTCGCCGAAGGCGAAGACCCCGCCGTCGGACGCCACCAGCCAGTAGCCGTGTCCGTCCGGCGTGGCCGTCATGCCCACGATCGGCGCGTTGAGGTGCTTCCCACCCATCGAGTCGCTGAAGACGGCGTCGCCGAAGGCGAAGACCCCGCCGTCGGACGCCACCAGCCAGTAGCCGTGTCCGTCCGGCGTGGCCGTCATGCCCACGATCGGCGCGTCGAGGTGCGTCCCGCCCATCGAGCCGTGGAAGACGGCGTCGCCGAAGGCGAAGACCCCGCCGTCGGACGCCACCATCCAGTAGCCCTTGCCGGCCGGGTCGGGCTGATCCGGCGGCACGACCGACTGGTAGGGGGTGGCGGCCATGCCGACCACCGGGGCGTCCAGGTGCTTGCCGCCCATCGAGCCGAGGTAGGCGGCGTCCCCGAAGTTGAAGATGCCGCCGTCGGCGCCGACCTCCCAGTAGCCACCCTGGTCGGACGTGTGGGCGAGGCCCACGACGGGGGAGTTGAGGCGGGTCCCCCCAATCGAGCCGTAGAACCCGGCGCTGCCGAAGTTGAACACCCCGCCGTCCGCGGCGGCCATCCAGTAGCCGGTCCCGGCCACGGGCACGTGGAACACCGCCTGACCCCCGGCGATCGTCGAGATCGTGTTGCCGGTCAGCGTGGTCCCCTCGTCACCGGCCAGCCAGACGCCGTAGAACTCCTGGCTGATTGTGTTGTTGGTGATGGTCGTACCCGTCAGGACCGGGGCGATCGGGCCCGGGATGGTGGTGGCGGCCACGAGGATCCCCGCCGGCTGCGGCGGCCCGTCGACCGAGCCCCAGTCGTCCGCGGCGAGGGTGTTGGTGTCCAGGGTGACGCCGCTGACGTGGTCGTTCGGCGCGTTGGAGTGCACCACGATCCCGGGGATGAACGCCTGGGTCACCGTGTTGCCGTGCACGGTCACCGAGGAGACCGAGGTCCCCGGGGTGTCGGCGGCCACGACGATCCCGCCGATCACCGGGCCGTGGGGTCCGAACTGCCCGATGCTGCCGGTCACCGTGTTGCCGGTCACCGTGGCCGAGGTCACGCCGGCGCCCGGGTCGTAGGCGGCGACGACGATCCCGCAGCCGCCGTAGTTGCCGACGCTGTGGTTGCCGGAGACGGTCACGTTGTCGGTGGCGGTGAGCGTCCCCGGGTTCGGGGCGCCGGGGTCGACGGGGCCGTCGTCGGCGATCCCGATCCCGCCGTCGGCCAGGTTGCCGGTCACGGTGTTGCCGGTGACCGTCGAGTTCGTCACGCCGACCAATTCGATGCCCTTGTTCTCGGCGATGCCCGGGGTCGGTGCGACCCCGTTGCCCGACACCGTCGAGTTGCTGATGGTCAGCCCCGAGGTGTCCTGGGCGAAGATCCCGTGGTCGTTGGCGCCGGTGACCGTGTCGCCGTCGAGGGTGATGTTGCTGGCCCCCGGACCGACGTAGATCCCGAGGTCGCAGCCGGTGGCGTCGACGGTCTGGCCGCTGTAGGGCGCGGAGCCCGAGTCGATGACGACCTTCGCCGTCAGTCCGGTGGTTCCGGCGGCCGTGCAGGCCGGGGGGGCGCCGGCGATGCCGTCCCCACCGAGTGCCGGGATCACCATCCCCGCACCGCCGAGTCCGGTCACTCCCAGTGCGACGACGCCGACGAGGCGCGCAACGCGTCGGATGGTCATGGTCTTCCCCCTATGGTCCGCCGGGCCGACCCGTCCACGGCCGGTTGTCCGCCTCGAGTCTGGCCGAGGTCCGACCGACAGGCAATCGGTCCGGCGCCGCACCGTCCCGCAACCGCAACCGCCGCCACCGCCGGCGGGTCCGGGCCCGGCCGTGGCCACGGGCGGGGGATGCCCACGCCGTGGCCGTCCGCCGTAGGCTGGGGTGATGGACGCCTCGATCCTCGAGACCCTCGCCCTCGGCGTCGTGGTGGCGGTCGGACTGGTCACCCTCGCCGTCGTGGTCGGCGGATACCTCCTGTGGCGGTACGCGCGTCGCCGGGTCCGGGCCCTGCGGTCGCACGGCGCCGTCCTCGGTGCCACCGCGGTCTGGGAGGCCGCCGCGTCGAACCGGTGGAACCGCACCGGCGTGCCCGCCGGCGCCGCCGACATGTCGGGCTGGTCGTCGACGCGGGTCCGCAAGGAGATGTGGCGGGCGGTCGACCGGGCGGCCTCCGCCGTGCGGGCCGCCGACGTCGTGGGCGCCCCGACGGCCGAACTCCCGTCGTTGTGCCGGCGGCTCCAGGACGCCGCCACCGACCTCGACCGGGTGCTGCGGGTGGATCCGGCGGCCCGGCCGCCCGCCGCCCTGTGCGACCAGGTGGTCGAGGTCCTGCGGGCCGCCGACGACGTCCAGCGGGCGGCGGTGGCGTCGGCCGGGGAGGCGAGCGGCCAGCGGGTGCGCGAGCTGACCGAGGACGCCCGCAACGAGTGCGGGTACCTGGACGCCGGCCTGGCGTCGTTCCGGTCGGCCGGAGCGGCCTCCCCGCGGGCGACCGGCCTTCCCCCGCTGCCCGGATAGGCCCGGCCCCCGCCGACGCCGGGGCACCGGGGTGGACCCCCGGGGGGCCTAGAGCTCGGCGGTGACGGCGTCGGCCAGGACGCCGAGCCCGTCGTCGAGCAGTCCGGGCTCGATCACGAGCGGGGGAAGCAGGCGCAGCACGTTGCCGTAGCTCCCGCACGAGAGCGTGATCACGCCGGCCCGGTGGCAGGCGGCGACGATCCGTCGGGCGGCGTCGGCATCCGGTTCGGTGGTGCCCGGGCGTACCAGCTCCATCGCCATCATGGCCCCCCGGCCGCGGACGTCGCCGATCCCGGGGTGGTCGGCCTGCATCGCCCCGAAGCGAGCCGCGATCCGGTCGCCGATCCGGGTGGCCGCGCCGGGCAGGTCGAGCTCCTCCATCATCCGGATCGAGGCGAGGGCGGCCACGCAGGACACCGGGTTGCCCCCGTAGGTCCCGCCGAGCCCGCCGACGTGCACGTCGTCCACGAGCTCGGCCCGGCCGGTCACCGCGGCCAGCGGCATGCCGCCGGCCAGGGCCTTCGCCGTGGTGATCAGGTCCGGCACGACGCCCTCGTGGTCGCAGGCGAACCAGTCGCCGGTGCGGCAGAAGCCGGTCTGGATCTCGTCGGCGACGAACAGCACGCCGTTGGCCCGGCACCACCCGGCGATCGCCGGCAGGAACCCCGGCGCCGGGACGATGAACCCGCCCTCGCCCTGGATGGGCTCGACCAGCACGCACGCCGTGTTGTCCACACCGACCTGCCGCTCGATCTGCTCGATGGCGCGGGCCGCCGCCTCGGCCCCGGTCATGCCCTCCGGGTCGCGGTACGGGTAGGACATGGGGACCCGGTAGACCTCGGGCGCGAAGGGCCCGAACCGGTTGCGGTACGGCATGTTCTTGGCCGTCAGGGCCATCGTCAGGTTGGTCCGTCCGTGGTACGCGTGGTCGAACACCACGACCCCCTGCCGTCCGGTGACGTGGCGGGCGATCTTGACGGCGTTCTCGACGGCCTCGGCGCCGGAGTTGAACAGCGCGCTCCGCTTGTCGTGGTCGCCGGGGGTCCGGGCGGCGAGCGCCTCGCACACCTCCACGTACTGCTCGTAGGGACTGACCATGAAGCAGGTGTGGGCGAACCGGGCGACCTGGTCGGCGACGGCCTCGACGACCGCCGGGGCGGCATGGCCCACGCCGACCACGGCGATGCCCGAGCCGAGGTCGATCAGCGAGTTGCCGTCGACGTCGACGAGGATCGCCCCCTCGCCGCGCTCGATGTAGAGGGGGTAGACGGAGCTGACCCCCTGCGCCACGGCGGCCCGCCGGCGGGCGTCGATGGCCGTCGAGCGCGGTCCGGGCAGTGCGGTGACGATTCGACGTGATTGGTCGATCCGGGGCGCATCCACGACGGTAAGCGTACTGGACGACCCCCGATCCTGCGCAGCCGATCCTGCGCGGCCCGAGGTGTCGACCGCTCCCCGGTGGGGATCAGTTGCCGAAGTTCCAGCCCTCGCCCTGCTCGTAGTGGTGGAGGATGTTCTTGGCGATCAGGATCTTGTGGACCTCGTCGGGGCCGTCCGCCAGGCGGAGCACCCGGGCGGTGAGGTACATGCCGGCCAGCGGCAGGTCGTTGCTGACCCCGGCGCCGCCCCAGACCTGGATGGCACGGTCGACGACCCGGTGGTAGGCGGCCGGCACGAAGACCTTGATGGCCGAGATGGCGGTGCGCACGTCCGGGTCGCCGTTGGCCACCTTTTCGGCGGCGTTGATCGTCATGAGGCGGGCCGACTGCACGTCCATGTACGACTCGGCGATGAACCCCTGGATGAACTGCTTGTCCTTCAGCAGCCCGCCGTGGACCTCGCGGGTGAGGCTGCGGTCGACCATCAGGTCGAACGCCCGCCACATCTGCCCGACCGAGTTCATGCAGTGGTAGACGCGTCCGGCGCCCAGGCGGTCCTGGGCGGCCTGGTGCCCCTGGCCGACCAGGCCGAGGGTGTTCTCGACGGGGACCCGGACGTCCTCGTAGCGGATCTCGCAGTGGTCGGAGGTCGGATGTCCGAAGATGCCGATGCCGCGGACGATGTTCACACCCCGGGTGGCCGTGGGCACGATGATCTGGGTCATCTTGCCGGGCGCGCCGAGCTCGCCCGACGGGTCGTTGGCCCGGCACATGACGATGAAGAAGTCGGCGTCGATCCCGTTCGACGTGAACCACTTGTGGCCGTTGATGACCCATTCGTCGCCGTCGCGGACCGCCTCGGTGGTGATGGACCGGGGATCGGATCCGGCATGGTCCGGCTCGGTCATGGAGAACCCCGACTCCATCTCCCCCTCGATGAGGGGCAGCAGCCACTTCTTCTTCTGCTCCTCGGTGCCGTACTTGACCAGCACGCTGGCGTTGCCCGAGTTCGGTGCGGCGATCCCGAACAGGCTGGCGGCGCCGACCGCGTAGGAGAGGATCTCGTACATGTAGGCGAGCTCGAGGAAGTCGAGACCCATCCCCCCGTACTCCTTGGGGAGGTGGGGCGCCCACAGGCCGGCCTCGTTGACCTTGGCCTTGATCTCCTCACGCAGCTCGATGCTCTGGTGGCGGGCCCGCTCCCGCTCCTCCTCGTCGAGCTCGCCGGCCCGCCGGGAGCGCCAGAGGATCTCCTCGTTGGGGAGGATCTCGGCGTTGATGAAGTCCGCCGTGCGGCGGCGGACGTCGTTGACGGCGGGGTCGAGGCCGGGGATCGGCGTCACGTTGATCGCCATGCGGGTCTCCTTGGTCGGACGGCGGTGGGTGCTCCCGCCATCATGGCCCAGGTCGGCGGAGCCGGCGTCCGGTCGGCGTGCGTCGCGGCCGGCTCGCCGCGGACCGGGCGTCCGGACCGGGGGGTGGCACGGCGCTACTGTGCGCGCCATGACTCCGGCACCGTTCACGTACTCGCCGCTCACCCTGGACCGGCGCACCCTCGACGAGGTGGCCGCACTGGGTGCCCGGGCCTTCTTCGACGACCCGTTCTTCGTGCACCTGTCGGGGGAGCCCCGGCTGCGGGCCCGCGGACTGGCGATCTTCATGCGCAGCCACCTGGTCGCCCTGGGCGACACGGCGGTGGCCACCGGCGCCCGGAACGCCGCCGGCCTGCTCGTGGGGGTCTGCGTGTGGCAGAAGCCGGGGACCTATCCGCTGCCCCTCGGGCGCCAGGTGCGCGAGATGGGTGGCTCGGTGCGGGCGATGATCCCGCGGCCGGCATCGCTGCTCACGGGCCTGCGCTACACGCTGGCCATGGAGAAGGCCCGGACGAAGGACGAGCACTGGTACCTCTGCCTGCTGGCCACCGACCCCATCGCCTGGCGGCGCGGTGTGGGGACCGGGCTGCTCGAACCCTCCCTCGAGCGCAACGACGGGGACGGCCTGCCCTGCTACCTCGAGACCCAGAAGGAGGACAACCTGGCCTTCTACCGCCGGTTCGGGTTCGAGGAGACGGACCGGCTCACACCGGCCCCGGGCGGGCCCCCGCTGTTCACCATGACCCGGCCGGCCCGCTGAGCGACGCGCCGTACGACGTGGTCACCGCCCGTCCGGCGGGACCGCAGCGGACCCGGCACCCGCTTCGTCCGGCGGGTCCGCTGCGTCCGGCGGGTCCGCCGTTTCGGGGCCCGTGGGCACGTCCCCGACGGTCGGACCTACCGGTGCGGGCGCCAGCGGCAGGCGCAGGGTGAACGTGGTGCCCTCCCCCTCGACGCTGCGGGCCGACACCGTGCCGCCGTGGGCGGCGACGATGGCCGCCACGATGGACAGGCCCAGGCCGGCGCCGCCGTGGAGGCGGGAGCGGCTCGGGTCGGAGCGGTAGAAGCGCTCGAACACGTGGGCGACCTGGTCCGGGGGCATGCCCGGCCCGGTGTCGGCCACCTCGATCACCGCGGCGGTGTCGTCGGCGGCTACGGTGACCTCGGCGGCCGTGCCCTCCGGGGTGTGGGCGCGGACGTTGCCCAGCAGGTTGTCGATGACCTGGCGCAGGCCGGTGGCGTCCCCGGCGACCTCGATCGGGCGTGCGGCGGTGAAGCGCACCGGCCAGGCGGGTCCGACCGTCCGGGCGGTCTGGACCGCCTCCGCGCACAGGGCGACGATGTCGACCGGCTGCGCCTCCATGGGGCGTCCCTCGTCGAGCCGGGCCAGCAGGAGGAGGTCGGCGACGAGGTGCTCCATCCGGCCGGTCTCGGAGACGATCCCGCGCATCAGGCGCTCGAGGTCCTCCTTCTGCTCGGAGGCCCCCCGGCCGAACAGCTCGGCGTAGGCGGACACGGCGGCGATCGGCGTGCGCAGCTCGTGGGAGGCGTCGGCGACGAACTGCCGGAGTCGGGCCTCCGACTCGCGCAGCCGGTGCTCGGTGGCCACCCGGGCGCTGAACGCCGACTCGATGCGGGCCAGCATGACGTTGAGGGTCCGGGCCAGCCGGCCGACCTCGGTCCGGTCGTTCTCGCCCGGGACCCGTTCGGTCAGGTTGCCCGCGGCGATGGACTCCGCGGTGGTCTCCATGTCGCGCAGTGGCTTGAGCCCGATCCGGACCAGCCAGTAGCCGGCGGCCAGGGCGACAAGCACGGCGCCGGCCGTCACCAGCAGCTCGACCACGAGGAGCTGGTGGAGCGTGCTCTCGGTGTCGCCCAGGGGTTCGGCCACGATCAGGAGGTCCCCGCTCGCCAGCGTCGAGGCCAGGACCCGGAAGGTGGGCCCGTCCGCCTGGGCGGACGGGGCGTCGAAGAGGGCCGTCCGGGTGCCGTCGGGGGCGGTCGAGAACCCGGTGACGGGCGAGGTGATCGCCGGCGTGTACGCGTGGCCGTCGATGTAGGTGGGACAGCCCGTGCCGCCCACCAGGGACCCCGAGACGGTGCGGATCTGCACGGCCTGTCGCTGGACGGCGTTGGAGGGCTCGTCGGGGCCGCCTCCCGATCCGGCGTTCGGACCCTGGCCGGGACCCGCGAAGCACGGGATGCTCCCGCCGCGGTCGAGCTGACGCTGGAAGATGCCCTGGGAGGCGGTCAGCTGCTGGTCGACCCGCTGGTAGAGGAACGACTGCAGTGCCGAGTACGTGACGAGGTCGGCGATCACCAGGGCGACCACGGCGATGACCCCGATGGTGACCAGGAGCCGGGCGCGCAGCGACACGGTCAGTCGGCCGCCGGCTCGCGCAGCGCGTAGCCGACGAGGCGCACCGTGTGGATGACGGGCGGTCCCGCCACCTCGAGCTTCTTGCGCAGGTAGCTGACGTAGGTCTCGACGACGTTGCCGTCGCCCCCGAAGTCGTAGTGCCACACGTGGTCGAGGATCTGGGACTTGGACAGGACGTGGCGCGGATTGAGCAGGAAGAAGCGGAGGAGGTTGAACTCGGTGGCGGTGAGGGGGATGACCTGCCCGGCCCGGGTCACCTCGTGGGCGTTCTCGTCCATCTCGATGTCGGCGAACCGCAGGGTGCCGCTCTCCTCGGGTTCGGCGCCCATCCGCCGCAGGATGGCGTGCACGCGGGCGACGACCTCGGCGAGCGCGAACGGCTTGGTCACGTAGTCGTCGCCGCCGACGGTGAGGCCCGCCACCTTGTCGTCCACCGCGTCGCGGGCGGTCAGGAACAGGACGGGGACCCGGATGCCGTCGGCCCGCAGCCGGCGGGTCACCTCCAGTCCGTCGAGGTCGGGCAGCATCACGTCGAGCACGATGAGGTCCGGTGGGTCGTCCTGGGCGGCGGCCAGGGCCAGGCGCCCGTTGGCCGCCTCCGCCACGTCGAAGCCCTCGTAGCGGAGGGAGGTGGCGACGGCGTCGACGATCGACGGCTCGTCGTCGACGACCAGGATGCGTTGGCTTCGGGTGGGCTCCACGGGTGCTCCTCGGGCCGGGCCGGGGCCCGCTGCGGTCGGTGTCGTACCCGAAGCTTCGCGCCCCCGGCTGACGGGCGGGTGTGATCCGGCTGTGGGCCCGCTGTGAGCGATCGCGGCCCGCTGGGCACGGGCACGGTCCGGTCGACCGCCGGGATCCGCACATTCACAGGAGCCGCTCAGGTGGGGCGAAGGTGGCACCGCGGCCGGTCGGGTGCAGTGGCTGCATCCGAGCGCACCGGTCGACGTGGACCGGTGCCCGACCACGAGAGGTGAAGCCATGGCTCCCCCGCCCCGACCGCGACCGCCCCACGCCCGAGGTGTCCGCACCCGAGACGAGGCACTCGTGCGCATCCGTCGGGCCACGGTCGCCATGGGCGTGACCGCCACCGTCGCCGCGGTGGGCCTCGGCGTGGCCGTCGCCGCACCGGCACGCCCGTCCGTCGGGACCACCGGGACGACGGGGACGACGACCACGGCCGGCTCGGCGGCCACGACGCCGACCACGACGTCGGGCGCCTCGTCGCCGGCGACGTCGGGCTCGGCCACCTCGACGGCCCCGACGACCACGCCCGCCACCACGCCGGCCACCGCACCGGTGGCGACGACCACGTCGGGCCAGTCGTGAGCGCCCCCGGCGCACTCCTTGCGACCCCGACCGTGCGCTCGGTGCACGCCATCGGGACCACCGCGTCGGTGGTGGTCGACGACGACCGGCTCGCCGATGCCGCGCTCGGCCTGCTGGTCGCCGACCTGGACGACCTCGACGTGGCGTGCAGCCGGTTCCGGCCCGACTCGGAGCTGCGCCGCGTCGAGCGCCTCGGCCGGGGCCGGCCGGTGCCGGTGAGCCCACTCCTGTTCGCCGCCCTCGACGCCGCCGCCGCCGTGGCGGCCCGCACCGCGGGCATCGTGGACCCGACCGTCGGGTCGGCACTCGTGGAGCTCGGCTACGACCGGGACTTCGCCGACGTCACCGACCACGACGGTGCGCCTCCCGCCGCCGCCCCCGCCCCGGGCTGGTGGCGTGTGGTGCTCGACCCCGCCGCCCGCACCGTCACCGTCCCGGTCGGGGTCCACGTCGACCTCGGCTCCACGGGCAAGGCGTTCGCCGCCGACCGCTCGGCCCGGCGCATCGCCGAGGCGCTCGGCTGCGGTGTCCTCGTCAACCTCGGGGGAGACGTGTCCGTCGCCGGCCCACCCCCGCCCGGCGGTTGGGGGGTGGGCATCGCCCTCCACTCGGCGACGGACCCCGCCGACACCGACGAGGTCGTCGCCCTCCACTCGGGCGGGCTCGCCTCGTCGGGCACCACGGCCCGGGCCTGGAGCCGGGCGGGACGTCGGGTCCACCACATCGTCGACCCGTGGACCGGGGAGGTGGCCCCGTCGACCTGGGCCCTGGTGTCCGTGCTGGCGCCCACCTGCCTCGAGGCGAACGGCTGGTCGACCGCGGCGATCGTCTGGGGCGGGGACGCCCCGGGGAACCTCGCGGCCCACGGCATCGCCGCCCGACTCGTCACTGCCGACGGTGCCGTCCGCCACGTCGGATCGTGGCCCGACGCCGGTGCCCCGGTGGCGGGAGGCGAGGACGCCTGATGCTCGCCGCCACGTCCACCTCCCTGTCGACGACCGTCTGGTACACGATCCGCGCCACCGGTGTCGTCGCCCTCGTGCTCCTGACGGTGACGACGGTGCTCGGGATGCTGTCGGCCTCCCGGGCCCGCACCCGTCGTTGGCCGGCCTTCGCCCAGGTCGAACTCCACAAGCGGGCCACCCTGCTGGCGCTGGTCTTCCTCGGCCTCCACGTCCTGACCGCGGTGGTCGACACCTACGTCCGCGTGGGTCCGGCGTCCGTGGTCGTGCCGTTCGCGTCGCCGTACAAACCGTTCTGGACGGGGCTCGGGACGGTCGCCGTCGACCTCCTCGCGGCCGTGGCGGTGTCGAGCGCGCTGCGCCGGCGCATCGCCCCCCGCACCTGGCGCGGACTGCACTGGCTGGCCTACGGCGCCTGGCCGTTCGCACTGGCCCACGCACTGGGCGCCGGGACCGACGCCGCCCAGCTGTGGATGGACGCCGTCGCCGGCGCCTGCACGGTCGCCGTGCTGTCCGCCCTGGCGTGGAGGATCGGCGACCACCGGACGACGCGCGAGCACGAGGTGCGCCTGGGGGCCACCACCCGCGCCGTTCCGCTCCGCCACCGCCCGCCGGCGCCGGACCCGGTCGTCCCGCGCCGGTCGGCGGGTGCGACCGCGCCGTCACCGACCGCCACCCGACTCCTCGAGAGGAACCCCCGATGACCACCGCCACGCTGCGGCGCGCCGAGCGCCTGCTCCGCTCCGGCCCCGACGGGCCGGCCGATCCCGGGCTCGCCACGCACCTCGCCCTCCACGGCCCCCTGGCCGTCCCGCCCCGGGACGACCGTGCCTGGAGTCACGCCGTCTGGCGCGAGGTGGCGGCCTCCGGCCTCACCGGCCGGGGCGGCGGAGGGTTCCCGGCCGCAGCCAAGTGGGACGCCGTGACCCGGTCGGGCCGGCGGCCCCTGGTGGTGGTCAACGCCATGGAGGGGGAGCCGGCCAGCGCCAAGGACCGGGTCCTGCTGGCGAGCGCGCCCCACCTGGTGCTCGACGGGGCCGAGGTGGCGGCCGCGCTCTCGGGCGCCCGCCAGGTCGTGGTCTGCGTGGCCGACGACCGCGACCCGACGGCCCGTGCCGTCGAGCGGGCCCTGGCCGAGCGCGCCCGGGCCGGACGCGGCCGCCCGGTCACCGTGGTGCGCCCACCGGCCCGCTACGTGTCCGGCGAGGAGTCGGCGCTGGTGTCGTGGCTGGAACGCCGCGACGCCCGGCCCGCCCTGCGGGTCGACAAGTCGGTGCCCCTGCAGGTGGGCCGCCGCCCGGTCCTGGTCCACAACGCCGAGACGCTGGCCCAGGTGGCACTCGTCGCCCGCCACGGCGCGGCGTGGTTCCGGGAGCTCGGGACCGACGAGGCACCCGGATCCACCCTGGTCACGGTGTCGGGCGCCGTGCGGTGGCCCGGGGTGCTCGAGGTCGAGCTCGGGACCCCGGTGGACGGGCTGGTCGCCCGGGCCGATCCGACCGGCCCGGTGTCCGGGATCCTGCTGGGCGGCTACGGGGGGGCCTGGCTCCACCCGGCCCGGGCGTCGCTGCCCTACGCCCCCGGGCCGCTGGCCGAGGCCGGCGCCACCCTCGGGGTGGGCATCGTCGCGGTGCTGCCCGCCGTCTCGTGCGGCATCGCCGAGACGGCCCGGATCGCCCGCTACATGGCCGGGGAGAGTGCGGGACAGTGCGGGCCGTGCGTCTTCGGCCTGCCGGCCGTCGCCGACGACCTCGAGCTGCTGGCCGCCGGGCGGGGCGACCCCGCCGTGCTCGCCCGGCTCGAGCAGCGCTGCGGCGCCGTCACCGGACGGGGCGCCTGCCGGCACCCCGACGGCGTCGTGCGGCTGGTGCGCTCGGCCCTCACCGTGTTCGCCGACGACGTCTCGGACCATGCGGCCGGGCGTCCGTGCCCCGGGCACGCCGCTCCGACGGTCCTCCGGTTCCCGTCGCCCGACCACCTCCGGGCGGGCGCGGCGTGAGCCGGTCCACGGCCGTGCGGGTCCGGCTGCGGGTCGACCCGGTGGCCTGTGACGCGTTCGGGTACTGCGCCGAGCTCCTGCCCGAGCGGATCACCCTCGACGAGTGGGGTTACCCGGTCGTCGACGGGCGTCCGGTCGAGCCCCACTTGGTCGAGCTGGCCACCCGGGCGGCGGCCGAGTGCCCCCGGCGGGCACTCCATCTGGAGCGGGCGGCCGGACCGGCCTGAGGGGTGCCCGGTGACGGGGTCAGCGGCAGACGGTGCCCGGCGCCGGCAGGACCCCACCGGTCAGGTAGCGGGACACGTGGGCCTGCATACAGGCGTCGGTCGGGCCGCTCAGCAGCCAGGTGTGCCCCCATCCGTCCCAGGTCAGCCGGCGGGCGTGCGGGAAGGCCGCCGCCAGGTGCGTCGCCCCCACGAGCGGCGTGTTGGGGTCGCCGGTGTTGCCGACCACCAGCACCGGCGGGGCGTCCACGGGGTGCTCGTCGGCGACGGGCCGCCGGCCGTCGGGCCAGGCGATGCAGCCGCCGACGTTGTAGTTGACGGCGTAGCCGCCGAGCAGCGGGTACCGGGCGGCGAGCGCCCGGGCCAGGGCACCCGCCGCCGTCGGCCCCGGATGGCCCGTGGTGTCGTTGCAGGTGATCGCCCACTGGGCGTCGACCAGCGGCGCCCCGTCGACGTCGACCACGAACTCGAGGGCCAGGGCCCGCAGCCCGCTGCCGTCCCCGTGGGCGGCGGACACCAGCGCGGACTCGTAGAGCGGGGTGAACCCGGGGACGCTGACGGCGAACAGCGACGCCGTGTCGAGGTCCCCGACGGTCACCGGGGTGGTGTCGCCGCCCCCCGGTGCCGGCAGGGGCCGCGCCGTCATCGACGCCTGCAACCGGGTGAAGAATGCGGTGGGGTCGGGCCCCAGCGGGCACGAGGGCGCCGCCCGGCAGCCCGCCAGCAGGTGGACGAGCGACCGCTCGGCGGCCGGCGCCTGCTCGGCGGCCTGGCGGTCCAGCGGGGCGTAGAGGTCGACGGCGCCGTCGAGCACCATGGCGCGCACCCGGTGGGGGAAGAGGGAGGCGTAGACGGTGCCGAGGACGGTGCCGTAGGACAGCCCGTAGAAGCTGATCGTCCCGAGGCCCAGTGCCTGGCGGATCCGGTCCAGGTCCCGCGCCGTGTCGACGGTGTCCACCTGGCCGGTGAGGGCCGGGGCGGCGGCCGTGCACGCCGGTCGGATGCCCGCGAACACCGGGGTGCCCGGCAGCGGCTGCCCGGCGCGGGCCGGCGCCGGAAGTGCGCTCGTGACGCCGGCCAGGCTGGTTCCGCACTGCAGGGCACCGCTGGCGCCGGTGCCCCGGGGGTCGAAGCTCACCACGTCCATCGAGGCCCGTACCGCCGTGGGGAACAGGGGGTACTCGATCGGGAGGATCTGGTTGCCGCTCTCGCCGGGGCCGCCGGGGTTCACCACCAGGGTCCCGTCGGGGGCCGATCCGCCGGGCGCCGGGATCCGGCTGACGGCGATCTCCAGGTCGCCGGCCGCCGGATGGGCGTAGTCGAGCGGGACCGGGACGGTGCCGCACTCGACGCCGGCGTGGGCCGGGCAGGCGGACCAGGTGACCGGAGGGGGCGGGGCGAGGGCGGGGAGCGTGGCGGCCGTGGCCGGCGCGTGTGCGGTCGACGGGACCGGGGCGCCGGTGGGACCGGACGACCCGCAGGCGGCCGCCGCCAGGCCGAGGAGGGCCAGTGCCGTCCGCACGGACGCCCGGCCCGTGCCGGAGCGGCGGGTGGAGGCCATGGCCGGAGACGGTAGCAGCGGCGCCCCGACCGGGAGGGGTGCGCGGCGCGCCCGTCCGGCGCCCCGGTCGTGCGGGAATCGGGGGTCGCGGACGGCCCTCGGAGGCGGAGGCGAGCGCGGGGGCCGACGCGCGCCTAGGCTGGTGGGGACATAGGCCCTATCACGCGGGTCCATGTAGGTAGGGCTTCGAAGTGGATCCCCGCGTTTTCGTGCGTGAATTTCAAGGAGACTCAGTTATGGGTGTAGGTGCAGTCAAGTGGTTCAACGCCGAAAAGGGCTTCGGGTTCATCACCCCCGACGGCGGTGGGGATGACCTCTTCGTCCACCAGTCGGAGATCCAGATGGAGGGCTTCCGCGATCTCGCGGAGGGCCAGCGTGTGGAGTTCGAGACCAAGCAGGGCCAGAAGGGTCTGCAGGCAAGCCAGGTCCGCAAGATCTGAATCCACGTCGACCGGTCCCGGTCCGACAGGCGCCCGCGGCAAGCCGTGGACCCCGTCGGGTCGGGACCGTCGCACGTGGTGAGCACCGGAGGCCCCGTGGCCTCCGGTGCGGCAATTCAGGGGGCAATTCAGGGGGCGGATCCGGGGGCGGAGGGCGGCTCGTAGAGCTCGACGGTGTTGCCCGCCGGATCGGACAGGAAGGTCTGGCGGCCGGACCCGACCGGTGACGGATCGCCGACGGCGATCCCGCGCCCCCGCAGCTCGGCCACGGCGGCGTCGAGGTCGGCCACCGCCAGGGCGAAGTGCTGCCCGAGCACGGGCGGGGCGGCCGCCTCGAGCAGGTGGACCTGGCTCGCCCCGAGGTCGATCCACGCTCCGCCGAAGCCGAACTCCGGCCGGTCGTCGCGCAGGGTCCCGCCCAGCACCCCGGTGTAGAAGGCGACGGCCGACGGGACGTCGGGGACGTTGACGGACACGTGGTGGACGGCGAGTGGCTGCACGTCGCGAGTCTGCCCCGTGCGCACGGTCCGTGCCCGGCCCGCCGGGCGGCACCCGTGGCACGACGAGGCGCCCGCCGGTGGCGCTACCAGCCCCGGCAGCCGTACTGGTCGGGGACGGTCCCCTGGATCCGCTGGGCGACCATGATCTGCTGGTCCGGCGTGGCCTCGGCCCCCGAGGGCGCGTACTGCAGGCCCCCGTAGGCGGCCCAGTTGGCCCGGGTGATCCCGAGACCGCCGCTGAAGCGGGGCCCGTCGGCGTGCCAGTTGCCGCCCTCCTCGCACATGGCGACCCGCTCCCAGGCGGCGCGCTGGGCGGGGGTGACGGTGTCGACCGGTGCCGGTGGCGGGGGCGGAGCCGGTGCCGGTGCCGGTGCCGGTGCCGGTGCCTCGGCCGTCCGGCCGGCGACCAGGACGGTCACCAGATCCAGCGTCGGCACGATGCTGAGTGTCGCAGCCGGGTGCGGCGCATCCGGGGTGATGAGGGACGTGAGCCGGTCGTGGCGGGCGCCGGGGACCGGCGCCACCGGACGGTGGGACGACGTGACTGCCGCCCGGGCCGGCTGCACGGAGACGAGCTGGCTCAGGAGTGAAACGGTGATGACGGCGATCGAGACGATCGCCACGAGTGCAATGCGGGTCCGCATGGCACCTCCCTTCGTAGGGCGCACGGGGCGCCTTCCTCTGATTGGTGTTGGCGGGCAACGGCCTCTGCATGCGGTCCCCGGACGACGAGCGGGCAGGCTCCGTTCGTCCTGGCGTGATGCCTCAGGGTGTGCGGCCGGTGTTGTTATGCCCAGGATTGCGTCGTGGGGACATCACTCATTTCTCGAAGGTTCGCCCGGGCATTTTGCGCCGTGCCGTATCCTGCACCTCCGGTGTGACAGGAGGGGCCTGATCGCACTGTCGGCCCGTCCCACACTACCGAAGGAAGCCGAGTGGTCGGCCATCCGATGTGGCTTCCTGGTGACAGGAAACAGTGGTAGCAGGAGTACGTTCGACGAACTATAGCGTTCGGAACGAGCGAGTGGGGCCGGTCGTCAATTATGGCTGCTGACCAGCATCGATATCAACGGGATCCTCCGGTGTCCGCCGGATCACCCGCGCGAAACCGGGTAGACGGCCCCGATTCCATTTATCCACATTGTTTCCACCGGCATCGAGTGCCATTCTCCTCGCCGGATACTCGGAGTTGCACTTCATCCCACCAATGGAATCCAGGTGCCTCCGCGGGGCGATGACTGGTATCAGGATGACCGATAACCGCTGGTCCCAAGGGACGAATTCGACCGGCGGAGAGCCCGCAGGATTCTCGGTGCCGCACCCTCAGGATCCGTCGTTGCGACTCCCGGTCGCGGGCAGGAGGGGGCCGAACGAGCGCGCCCGCACGCATCCCGTCCACACCCCGGCGCCGTAGGCCAGGTCGTCGGCCGGACCCGGGTCCGCTTCGCGACGGTCACATTCCGCCGAAACGCGAAGGGCCGGTCTGCCGACCTGCTGTCAAACGGGGTCCTCACGGCATCTGATGGCAGCGGTCACCTCGGCCGTGCACCGGCATCTTCGATCGCAGCCACGGTCATGGATTCGTCTTGGGCGTCAGCCGTCCGACGATTCTCCGGGCCAATCGAGTGATCCGATGATCGTTCGGCATCAAGAGGGCCTGGCGGAGCGTGTGATCTCCGTAGGAACCCGTCAAGTCAAGGAAACCAAAACCTGTCTCCGTCTTCTCGATCAGGAACTGGTTGTGCGGCAAGGCCACGATCGGGACATCCATCGCCTCCGCGAAGTAGATCGCGAAGGGGAAGACGAGCGTGGGCTCGTACTCCTGAGCGTGCTGCCAAATGGACGGACAGAAGTCGTCACCGCCAATGAATCCACCCGTCCGCACTTTGGACCACACCCGAAGGAGATCGATCGTGATTCCCCGAAGCGTGTGGTCCGCATCGACATAGGCAAGGTCCAACGATTCGTCAGGTATCGAATGGATCACTTCCGCCGTCCTGCCTCGCAGAACAACTCGTGCCGCCTTCCAGGGCTCCGTGCGGGCCAAGGTCTCGTTGTAGAACGCTTCGAACGTGTCGTTGCCCTGGTTGGCTGGCTTGTTCCAATCCGAGAGGTGCTTCCATGGATCGATGAGGTAGTAACGCGCGATGTCCGGGCAGTTCGTGAGCAGTTGTTCAGCGAACGCTCCCTGGGCAACGCCGAGTTCGGCAATTGCGCGTAGGTCATGTCGTCGAATGAAGTTGGCCCACATGTCGGAACGACTGGGCGAACCGATCATGGCGATCTGCTCTTCGTCGTCAATCATGGTGATCGCTGGTCCGATCCTTCGCTATCGCTGTCCCTTGCATCCACGATGATCGTCCCTCGGTAGTCTGCGTGGATGGCGACTCGCCGGCGGCTGCGGCGCAGAACGGCCAATGTACTCCGCCACCGGATGGAATCCGCGGTGAAGCCGGTCGGGTCATGCAGGGCGCGACCAGATCGCCTGCGGTTTGCGTCGGCGGTGAGGTGGCTTTCCCACGCTGATCGCCCCGGCTCCTCGGTGGGCACTCCCCGAGGACGACGACGTCTCGGTAGTCGCGCACCGCACATGTCCACCGGCAAGCCCCCGGCATTCGTGGGGACGTATCGGCGGCGGCTCACCGGTCCGACACCGTCGAGCTGCGGGGTTCACCGTTGCGACGGCCGGGTGTACCAGTCCTGGAGGAGGTCGTAGTCGTCGGCGGTGTGATCCAGTACCGCCTGTCGGGCGTCCCTCGGAAGCATGTCCATCGTGAGCTTCTGGTCGCCGGTCTGCACACGCGGGAGCACGATGGACCTACGGGTTCGCTCGGAGAGTTCGTGTTCGAGTCGGCCGAGGTCTTCGACCGGGAAGATCGCGTCGAATCGTGACAAGTCCGAGCCGATGAATCTGGTGATCGGTGCGGTGTGGTGGAGGATCGAATAGGAGATTGTCTGATATGCGTTCAGGTGACGGTAGAACTCAGCGGGTGTCGGGTAGTGAGAGAGCTTGCGAGTATGACGTAGTTCGAATCTGCGCACCCAGCCCAGTGCCGCCACATCCCGGTGAATGTCCTGGTGGTGATGCACTCGATTGCCATAGGCAGACAGAAGGCGTTCAATGGGATCGCGGATGATGGTGTATCGCCACAGGCCGTCCACCGCCCGAAAGTCTTCGTCGGTGATCGGGTGTGTGGGGAACACCGGGTGCACGGCGTCCGGGTCGGCGGTCCATGGACGACCCTGATCCAATTCGTAGAGAACCATCTTCATCGAGGTACTCGCTGCCTTCGGTACGCTGAAGAATGCGAGCCCGAACTCTTCGCAAACGGCCGCGGGCACGTCACGGAGTCCCTGCGTCGAGCAAGTCTGCCAAGCGGGTGTCCGTGACGAGTTCGCCACTCGAGAGCCTCGCGCGAAGGACGTCCGCGGAGAGCATGTTCTCCTCGATGAAGGCGAGGCTCCCGGTATCGCAGAGTTCCGCGTACTGTTGGCGCCAGGTGATGCCGACGGACGGATCGAGCTCGCGATTGTTGGAGTAGGCCCGCCCCCCCTGACGGATCTTGCGCACGTACTGATCGCGTGAGCGCAGCGGGTAATGGAGGATCTCCAGACCCGTTGACTTCTGTCGGGTCCAGCCCAGTCCCTTCACCCCGTGGTTCCCCTGAAGCACCAGGACCTTACCGGAGGCGCGGTGGGCCACCTTTGGAGGCAGTGCCCGGCCCTGCGGATTCGTCGAAGTGGTCTTGCGGTAGATCATGTGCCTCCAGAACGGCTCGTCCTCGCCGCCTTCGACGCAGACGAAGTCGTGGCGAGGTGCAACCACCACGTTGGGCCACCATTGGCGTGAGAACCAGCCGGCGAGGCTGACTCCTCGAGGCGGCATCCAGAACTCATCAGCATCCGAGTGCACCACCCAGCCGGCCCCTGCCTGGTGGGCCATCCTCGCCATTCGCGTCACCCAGTGCGATTGTGCGTACGTATCCTCCGGCTCGTAGAGGTACGTGGCTACTCCCTGGTCGACGTAGGAGCGCACGATGTCAGCCGAGCTGTCGACGCTCAGGTTGTCGGTGACGATCACGTGATCGACGCCCTGCTCCAGATGATGCCGGAGGTTGGCGTCCAGGATGTCCTCCTCGTCACGTACGAGCAGGGTCATGAACAGGCTCATGGCTTCATCATCGCGATCGTGTGAGGGACCACCGGGTTCCGGGGGTTCTTCGGGTGCGGGCTCGATCCGGTCATCTCTGTCTGCCCACCGTCGGACGACGGTCCACGATCGCATGTCGTGATCGTCGCCGAGATCCGTGCGGCCGTTGCCCGACCCAATTCGCGGTGGCGTCCGACCACAGCAAGTCTCGCGAGCACCTCCTCCCCCGGGCCAGATTCTAGACATGGAGCCTGCGAATGCGGGCGCTGCCGGGCCGGCGTTCGTGGCCGCCGGAGCTGCGGCGTTCGTCCCGTCGGTCCTCGCTGAAGCTGCGGATCGTCCTGGCCACCACGGTGCTCCCAGCCGCTCTGGGGCTCGCACCCTCAGGATCCGTCGTGGCGACCCCGGGTCGCGGGCAGGAGGGGGCCGAACGAGCGTGCCCGCACGCATCCCGTCCACACCCCGGCGCCGTAGGCCAGGTCGTCGGCCACCGAGGCCGCCACCCAACGCGGCAGGTCCAGGTCGGGCCGGCGCCGTACCCACTCCACGACCGGGGGGACGGCGACCAGCACCAGGGCGGCCCGGGCCCCGCGCCGGCCCCGCGTGGCCAGGACGGCCAGCGCGGGGGCCGCCAGCATGGTGGCCGCCCGACCGATCCCGACCACCGTCCAGCCCGCGCCCTGGACGCTCCACGTCCAGGCCTGCCGGGCCGGGATCCCGTGGGGCCGGACGGCACGGGTGAACACGAGCGCGGACACGGCCAACGCGGCGGCCGCCGTCCGGGGCCGACCGGCGAGCGCGGCCACCGCGGCGGCGGTCGGCCACGGGCGCAGCTCCACCGGTGCCAGCCGTCCGCGGTGCCGTGCCGCCAGGGGACCGGCCGAGGTCCCGTAGCGGAAGCGCCGGGCGAGGAGACCGCGCCACCGCTCGGGCTCGGTGTGGCACACGGTGACCGACGGCTCGTAGCGGACGCGCCACCCGGCATCGGCGAGCCGCCACACCAGGTCGACGTCCTCGCCGACCCGGAGCCCGGGGGCGAAGCCGCCCACCGCGTCGAGCGCCTCCCGGCGGACGACGAGCGCCGCCGTGGGCACGTAACGGACGGCCCGGTCGGGGCCCACCTCGCCGCCGTCGGGCCCGAGGTCGAGCGGCGAGTGCGCGGCGTCGAAGCGGTCGATCGCCCGCCGCGACGGGCCGCCGGCCCGGGGGGCGGCGACCACCCGCGGGGCCACCGCCCCGATCCCGGGATCCTCGAACACCCAGGTCAGTCCCTCGAGCCACCCGTCGCCGGTGGTGCAGTCGCTGTCGACGAAGGCGACCAGGTCGGTGTCGATGGCGCCGAGCGCGTCGTTGCGGGCCGCGCCCGGGCCGCCGTTGCGGTCCCGTCGCACGAGCCGCGCCCCCCGGGCGGCGCACACCGTGGCCACCGGGGCCGGGTCGCGGGAGGCGTCGTCGACCACGACGACGGGGTGGCGGTCCCCGAGGGAGGCCAGGCAGCGGTCGAGGGCGCACGCACGGTCGAGGACCGGCACCACCACGGTCACGGAGGGGGCCGGTCGCGCGCCGCCCGGCTCCCCGCCGGCACCGTCCGGGGTCGCCGGCCGGGGGTGGGCCATGCCCGCCCGGACCAGCCGTCCCGCCAGCTCGGCGGTCGCCGCGTCGCGCCGCCCGGTGGACAGGAGTTCGTCGAGCGCCGCCGCCCCCGCCGGCGTGAGGGTGAGCACCCGACCGGGGTGGCCGCCGGCCAGGACCGTGCCGTTCCGGAACCGCCGCAGCGACCGGTCGAGGACGAGCCCGAACCCGTGCGGCAACGCGTCCATCAGCCGGTCACAGGCCGAAGCCGCCGTCCACCGGGATCACGGCCCCGGTCACCCCGCTGCTGGCCTCCCCGGCCAGCCAGACGAGCGCGGCGGCCACCTCCTCGGGCTCGAGCAGCCGGCGGACCGCCTGCTGGTCGGCGAACGGCGCCGTCCCGTCCAGGTGGTAGATGCGGGCGCTCTCCGCCAGCATGGCCGTGTCGGTCGATCCGGGGCAGACGGCGTTGGCGGTCACGCCGGTGCCGGCCAGGTCGGCCGCCAGGCCCCGCACGAGTCCGGCCACGCCGGCCTTGGCCGCACCGTAGGCTGCCAGCATCGGCAGGCCGCGGGTGGCGGCGGCCGAGGCCACGGCCAGGAACCGGCCCTGGCGGGGCGCGGGGCGCCGGAGGAGCGCGGGCACGCCCACCCGGGCGGCGGTGATCGGCCCCCTCAGGTCGACGTCCAGGACGGCGTCGAGCTCCGGCTCGGGCATCTCCCACAGGGGGGTGCCGCCGGCGATGACGCCGGCCACGGCGATCACGGCGTCGAGACCACCGAAGCGCTCCTCGGCGAGTGCCACGGCCGTGCCGAGCGCCCCGGCGTCGGTCGCGTCGGCCACGTGGGCCAGGACGGAACTGGGCCCGGTACCCAGCGCGCCGGCACGGGCCACGACGCCGTCGAGCTCGTCGCGGGTGCCGAGCGGGTAGGGGACCCGGGGGTCGTCCCCGGCCCGGTCGACGGCGACCACCGACCATCCGGACGCGGCCAGCGCACAGGCGGTGGCGGCTCCGATGCCCCGGGCCGCCCCGGTGACCACGGCTACTCGGCTCATGTCCGCACCTCACTCTCCTCGTCCGACCCGGCACCCTCCGACCCGGCGCGGAGCGCGGCGACGGTGCGGGCCAGGTCGGCCGCCGCCTCGCGCAGCAGCGCCCGGCCCTCGTCGGCGCTGGCACCGGCCGGGTCGCCGAGGACGCCGGACGGGCTCACCGCCCGGACCCCACCCGCCTCCAGCAGGGGGAGGAGCTGCCGGAGCGGCCGGGTGTCGCCGGGCGTGGCCTCCGCCAGCCGGACCCGGTCCGGGGCGATCGCCAGCATCAGCGACGTCTCGGTCCGGCCGGCGTGCAGGTCGCCGTCCCACCGGGGCCACCAGCCGGTCACCGGGCGTCCCTCGTCGCGCAGGCGGGCCAGGGCGCCACCGAGCGGCGCGGCGTTGCCCCCGTGGGTGCAGGCGAGGACGACGTGGGCGAACGTGTCCGCGGCGGAGCGGCCGAGCTCCACGAGCAGGTCCTCGGTGGCGTCCCGTCCGATCGAGACCGTGCCGGCGAACCCGTCGTGCTCGCCCGAGGACCCGTAGGCGACCACGGGGGCGACCAGGAGCAGGGGGTCGTCGCCGGCCGCGGCCTCGGCCACGGCCACGGCCAGGTCGGCGTCGGTGGTGACCGGGAGGTGCGGCCCGTGCTGCTCGCAGGCACCGACCGGGACCACCAGGACGGCGCCCTGGGCCGCGAGTCGGGCCACCTCGGGCCACGCGGTGTCGGACAGTCGGGTCACCGGCCGGCATCCTGCGGGACGTCCGCCCCGGGGTCGTCGAGGTAGCCGTGCCGGGCCAGGAACGTCAGCAGCGCGTCGGCCGCCTCGGCGGCGTCCGCCGGGTGGACCACCGTCGGCGGATCGTGGGCGACGAGCGCCCCCGTGAGCGCCAGCAGCCGCAGGCGCGGGTCGGCGTCGTGGGGGGCGGGGACCTCCCGGGTCCGCGGCCGGAACGGACGGGCGGCACCGATGTGGCACACGGCGGGCCCGGACGCGGCGGCCACGGCCGGCGACCGGTCGACGGGCACGGGCCGGCCCGCGGCGGCCAGCGCCCCGGCCAGCGTGGCCCGGCGCAGGCGCACGCCGGCGCCCTCCACCGAGCAGACGGCGGGGAGCGCCACCCGCAGCCGCTCGCGCCACCCGCCGTCGAGGCGCCGTTCGACCAGCAGCGCCCGGCCGGGGTCGTCGGACCCGCCCGCACCCGGGGGGTCGAGCGGCGCCAGGCGCACGAGGCCGAGCGCCTGGGCGACGCCGAGCTCGTGGGCCAGGTAGGCGGGGAGCGCGCCGGTGCCGCGGTCGACGGACCGGTCGCCGCACAGCACCAGGTCGGGGCGGCCGAAGGGGACGAGGGCGGCGACCAGGGTCCGGGCCAGGCCGCGCTCGTCCTCGCCCAGCTCGCCCAGGTAGTGGTGCCCTTCGCCCTCGTCGCCCAGGGGCACGCGCACGACGTCCACGCCGAGGGCGGCGACGTCGCGCAGGACGGGCTCGACCGACTCGGGTCCGGCGCAGACGGCTACCACCCGGCCGGACCAGGCCTCCGCCAGCCGCAGGGCGTGCTCGAGTGCCGCGCCGTCGGCCGGCGACAGCCCGACGCCGAGCCGGTCGCGGGCGACGGTGCCCTCCAGGGGGTCGACGTCCGGTCGCAGGTCGCCGATGCGCAGGCAGGCCACGACGAGGGGTCCGCCGGGGGTCGGGACCGGGGACGGCGCCGGGGTCGTCGTCATCCGTGGTGGAAGACGACGCCGTGGCCGCCGTCGGGGTAGGTCCAGGTGATCGCCCCCTCCGAGTTGCAGACCATGTAGCAGGTCCCGCACTCGAAGCACTCCTCGTAGTTGAACAGGATGCCGCCGTCGGCGGTCGGGGCGAAGAGGTCGGCGGGACAGGCGCTGACGCACGCCCTGGTGGTGCACGAACGGCAGACGTCGGCGTCGACGGTGATGTGGGCCCGGGCCCCGACCCGGAAGTCGACGGTGGCCATCCGCTCCTCGAACGAGATCCCGTCCCACCGGCGGGGGCCGGGCGCCGTCGGGCTCATCCGAAGATCCTCAGGCCGCGGAGAGTGTCGCCGGCCAGCTGGCGGAGCTTCACGCCGTGCCGGGCGGCCACGGACCGGGTGAGGGCGAGGCCACCGGGCTTGGGGGTCGGGTTGGTCACGGTGAACATCCCCTCGGCCAGGTCGCACAGCAGACCCGGGTACCGCCGCTGGACGCGGTCGGACAGGACGAGCGCCGGTGCCCGGCGCAGGCGCTTGTGGTCGGCGAGCACGAACTGGCCCTCGAGGTCCGCCCGGTAGGAGGCGAGTCCCGCCGCCGAGCAGTCGCCGCGTGCGAGCGCCCGGTCGGCGGCCTGGCCGGCGGCGTAGCCCGACCCGATGGCGAAGTTGACGCCCTCGAGCCAGAGCCCGGCGGCCAGCGTCATCGCCCCGGCGTCGCCGGCGATGAGCAGCCCGTCGGCGGCCAGGGACGGCATGGTGTCGTACCCGCCCTCGGGGATCAGGTGGGCCGCGTACTCGCGCAGGGACGAACCGCGCACGAGGGGCGCGATCGTCGGGTGGGCCTTGAGGTCGGCGATCAGCGCCTCGGGTCGAACGCCGGACGAGGCCAGCTCCGGAAGCGACAGCACGACCCCGATGCTGACCGAGTCCGCATTCGTGTAGATGAAGCCCCCGCCGGGGATCTCCCGGGTGCAGCCGAGGATCTCCATGTCGACCCCCTCGTGGTCCTGCACGCCGAAGCGCTCGTTGATGGTGGCGGGCGGGAGGTCGAGCACCTCCTTGACCCCGAGCGTGTGGTGCGACGCCTCGGCCCGCGGGAGCAGCCCGGCCTCCTTGGCCAGGAACGAGTTCACCCCGTCGCAGGCGATCACCACCGGGGCGCGCAGCTCGGCCCCGGCGCGGTCGGTGACGACGCCCACGACGCGGCCGGCGCCGTCGCGCACCAGGCCGGTGGCCACCGTCGAGGTGAGGAGGTGGGCACCGGCGTCGGTCGCCTTGGACGCCAGCCACGTGTCGAAGTGGCAGCGGAGGGTGGTCATCCCGTTGTAGGGCGCACCGCCCCATGCGTCGCTCCGGAAGTCCACCGACAGCGACTGCGTGCCGGTCATCATCATCGTGGACCGCCGGACGATCCACCGCTCGACCGGGACGTCCTCCCACCACCCGGGGACGATGTCATCGAGCACGCGGCCGTACACGACACCCCCGTAGACGTTCTTGGCGCCGGGGAACGGGCCGCGCTCGACCAGGACGACCCGGCGTCCGGCCCGGGCCAGGGCCAGCGCGGCCGAGGCGCCGGCGGGCCCCGCTCCGACGACGACGGCGTCGAACTCGGCGTGCTCCGGCACGGTCGCCTCCGTCATCCTCCACCCCCGGCGGCCCGGCCCGGCGCACCGGCGGGCACGGTGTCGGCACCGTCGCCGACGCCGAGGCGGTCGGCGAGCTCGGCGAGCAGCGCCCCGGCGTCGACCACCAGGCCGAGGTCGGCCATGGCCGTCATCGGGCACGAGGGATCGGTGTTGACGCTGACCACGTGGCGGGGAGCGCCGATGCCGCCCGTGTGCTGCGCCGCGCCGGACACGCCCAGGGCGATGTAGAGGTCGGGGTCGACCGTCACCCCCGTGGTCCCGATCTGGCGCTCGTAGCCGGTCCAGCCGGCGTCGGTGGCCACCCGGGTGGCGCCGGCCGAGCCGCCCAGCGCGGCGGCCACCCGGGTGAGCAGCCCGAAGGCCGCCGTCGCCCGGGTGTCGTCCAGGCCCGCCACCAGGCCGGCTCCGCCGGCCACCACCCGGGTGGCGTCGGACAGGTCCATGGTGTGGAGGTCCGGGGCCAGCAGCTCGACCAGCTCCGGGTCGGGACCGCCGGGCCCGCCGCCGGCGGGCAGGTCCAGCTCCAGCTCCTCCACCGGGGTTCCGGTCGCGTCGGGCGGCACGTGCGTGCCGGCCCGGCCGCCCACCGCCAGGGTCACGACGGCCGGTCCGTGCACCTCGACGGGCAGCAGCAACCGGTCGTCGACCCGGCCCACCCGGGTCCGGACGAGCGGCGACCCGTCGTCGGCCACGTCGGTGGTCGCCTCGAGCACCCGGGCCACGAGCGGCCGCCCGGTGGCGGCCGCCAGCCGGGGTGCCAGGTCGCGGCCGTCGGGCGACGCCGGCAGGACCACCAGGGCCGCACCGGCCACGACCGGCGCCAACGCCTCGGCCAGGGCGGCCGGCCGGAGGCCCGGACCCGTCTCGGCCCACCGGACACCGACGGCCCCGGGCAGGGACCGGGCGGCGGCCTCGGCGCCGGATCCGACCACGACGGCCCGCCCGCCCGCCTCGGCCACCGTCTCGACGGCGCCGACGGGGAGCCGACCGTCGCGTGCCACCACCACGGCCAGCGCGCCGGCCGGACGTGCCGGGGTCACAGCGCCACCGCCACGCGGTTGCCCTCGAGGACGGCGGCGTGGGCCCGGCGGGGGGCGAGGCAGTCGCCGATGCGGTGGACCTCGAACGGCGCGCCGTCGAGGGCGTGCCACAGGTCGTCGTCGGGTCGCTGGTGCACGGAGCACACCACCCAGTCGCAGGCGCGGACCTGGTCGGTGCCGGTGGGGTGGTGCTGGAGCCGGAGCTCGAGGGACCCGGAGCCGCCGCCCGCCGCCGACACGCCCATCGGCACGAGGTCGACGCTCTGGACGATGCCCGCGGCGTGCGCCTTCACGTTCCACGTCTCCATGTCGAGCGTGATGCCCAGGTCCTGGGCCACGACCATGCCGTTGGTGACGATCTCGACCGCGCACCCCCGGTCGGCCAGGAGCTCGGCGGTCGAGGTGGCCTGGTGGAAGCCGAGCTCGTCGACGACCACGACCCGCCCCTCGGGGCGGACCCGGTCCTCGAGCACGTCGCGGACGTCGACCACCCGGGGCTCGTCGCCGGCCCACCACGGCCGGGCCGGCCGGGCGCCGGTGGCGACGACGACCGCGTCGGGCGACTCGGCGCGGACCGTCTCGGCCGTCGCCTCCACCCCCGTGCGCAGGTCCACGCCCTCGCGCCGGGCGGCCACGATCAGGTTGCGGGCGATGTCGAAGAACTCGGCGCGGCTGGGCACGGCCGCGGCCACGTGGGCCTGCCCGCCCAGGCGGTCGTGGCGTTCGAAGAGGACCACCTCGTGGCCGCGCTCGGCGGCCGTCACCGCCGCCTGGAGCCCGCCCGGGCCGCCGCCGACCACGACGACCCTGCGACGCCGCCGCGGCGCGGGGACCGGGAGCGCCTCGCGGCCGGTCGCCGGGTTCTCGATGCAGCCGAGCCACCGGTTGAGCCCCATGCGCCCCACGCACTCCTGGTTGCACGACAGGCAGGTGCGGATGTCGGTGGCGTGACCCGAGCGGGCCTTGGCCGCGAAGTCGGCGTCGGCGATCTGGCCCCGGACCACCCCGACCAGGTCGCACACCCCGTCGGCCAGGGCCCGGTCGGCCTGGAGCGGATCCTTGAACCGGCCCACACCGACGACCGGAAGGTCGACCGCGGCCCGGATGGCGCTCGGGACGAAGAGCGCGTAGCCCGGCGGGATCTGCATGCTCGCCTCGATCATGTAGAGGGTGGCGGTGGCCACGCCGATCGAGGTGTTGACGTAGTCGACCTGGCCCGTGGCCTCGACCATCCGGGCCACCTCGACGGCGTCGTCGATGCCGGTGCCGCCCTCGATGAGCTCGTCGCCGCAGATGCGCACGCCCAGCGCCCGGTCGGACCCGATGGTGGACCGCACGGCGTCGACGATCTCGAGCAGCAGGCGGGCCCGGCCGGCCAGCTCGCCGCCGTACTCGTCCGTCCGCCGGTTGGTGGCGGGGGAGAGGAAGCCGCGGACGATGGAGGAGTGGGAGCACTGGAGCTCGACGCCGTCGAACCCCCCGGCCACGCAGTGGCCGGCGACGGTGGCGTACCCGTCGACGATCTCGGCGATCTCGTGGTGCTCGACGGCCTTCGGGACCTCGCGGAAGAGCGGGTCGGGGACCGGGCTCGGCGCCCACACCGGAAGCCGCGAGTACATCGAGGAGGCCTGCCCGCCGTTGTGGTTGAGCTGGGCGAAGATCGGCACACCGTGGGCGTGCACGGCGTCGGTGATCCGCCGGTACCCGTCGACCACCCGGGGGTGGAAGCCGTGGATGAGCTTCTCGTAGGGCCAGTCCGTCGGATGGGTCGAGTGCTCCTCGGTGATGATCAGCCCGGCGCCGCCGGCGGCCCGGGCCGCGTAGTAGGCGGCGTGCTGCTCGGTGGGCATCCCGTCGGTGGCGTAGTTGGTCAGGTGGGCGGAGAACACGATCCGGTTGGCCACGGTGACCGGACCGAGGCGCAGCGGGGTGAAGAGGTGCCGGTAGCGGCCCGACGAGCTCACCGGGCCGCCCCGGCGCGCCGCGCCCTCACCGTGCCGACGCCCCGGCGTCGACGGTCATGGTGAGACCGGTCACGTAGCGCGCCTCGTCCGAGGCCAGGAAGAGGACGGCGTTGGAGATGTCCTCGGCCCGCACGAGGTCGACGGGGAGCGAGTTGAGGAAGAGCGAGCCGACGTCGGGGCTGGCCTCGATGCGCTCGGTCAGCCCGGTCATGCCCATCAGCATCGGGGTGTCCACCCCGGTCGGGTGCAGCGAGTTGACCCGGATGTGCTTCGAGGCCAGCTCGTTGGCCAGGCTCCGCATGATCCCCACCATGCCGTGCTTCGAGGCCACGTACGGGGTGAGGAAGGGCTGCCCCTTCAGGCCGGCGGTCGAGCTGATCAGGACCATCGAGCCCCCGCCGCGCTCGAGCAGGTGGGGGATGGCGGCGGTGCAGGTGTTCCACACGCCGGTGAGGTTGATGCCGATCACCGTGTCCCACAGCTCGGGGGTCACCTCGTCCCACCGCTGGATCGAGCACACGCCGGCGTTGGCCACGGCGATGTCGAGCCCGCCGAGTGCGGCGGCGCACTCGGCGACCGCCCCCGCCAGCGCGGACGCGTCGCGCACGTCGACAGCGGCGGTGACCACCCGTGCCCCGGCCTCCTCGACGAGGCGGGCCGTGGTGGCGAGGTCCTCGGCCGTGGCCACGGCGTAGTCCAGGTGGTCGATCGGGGCGCAGACGTCGACGGCGACGATGTCGGCGCCCTCGGCGGCGAGCCGGAGGGCGTGGCTGCGGCCCTGGCCCCGGGCCGCGCCGGTCACGAGGGCCACCTTGCCCGCCACCCGGCCCCGGGCCCGTTCGGTGTCGGTGCGGGTGTCGGTGTCGGTCACGGTGCGGCTCCTGTCGTGGTGGGGACGCGGGCGGCGGGTACCGCTCCGCTGATCTCGAGGGCCCGGCGGCGACCCTCCAGCACGGCCTCGAGCACCGTGCGGGGGGCGACGCAGTCCCCGGCCCGCAGGGTCCCGGGGCGCTCGTCGTAGAGGGCCTCGTCGGGCAGGCGGTGACCGCAGTCGACCACGACGGCGGCGGGCAGGTCGCGGCCCTCCCCGGTCCAGACGTCCTCGACGTGGACGCGGCCCCGCGCGATGCGCCGGACCACGGCGCGCAGCTCGCGCCGCACGCCGGCCCGCTGCAGCCGGGTGTTGGCGTCGGCCAGGTCGCCGGTGAGCGACAGCAGGGTCCCGGCGATCTGGTCGGGGGTGACGAGGGCGACGTCGCGGCCGGCCTCCGCCAGCCACTCGGCCACGCCGATGCCGACCGGTCCGCCGACGGGGTCGTGGACCACGACGGTCCCCTCGGGCAGCGACGCGGCGTCGCCCGCCAGGGCGGCGGCGGCGTCCACCACGGCGACCGAGCCGTCGGTCGGATGGGCCCACGGTGCCGGGCGGCCGCCCGTCGCCAGCACCACCGTGGTCCCGTCCGCCCGGGCGGCGTCGAGATCGACGGCCGTCACCTCGCGGCCGAGCTCCACCGTGACCCCCAGCCGGGCGCACTCGGCGGCCAGCCACCCCACCAGGTCGGCCAGGCGCCCGCGCCCGGGCCCCACCGCGGCGGCGCGCAGCGCGCCCCCGGTCACCGGGGCGCGGTCGACGACCGTCACCTCGTGGCCCCGCAGGCGCAGCACGCGCCCGCACTCGAGCCCGGCGGGCCCCGCGCCCACGACCAGCACCGGGGCCGGTCCGGCGCCGCGGGTGTCGCCCGGTGCGGTGGCGGGGTCGACGTCCACCGTCTCGTGACCCGAGCGCGGCTCGCCGACGCAGCTGACGATCGGGTTGCGGTTGTCGCGGACCCGGCAGGCCTGGTTGCACAGGATGCAGGGCCGGATCCGGTCGGTCCGGCCCGACCGGGCGAGGGCCACCAGACCGGGCGCCGCGATCTGGGCCCGGGTCATCTCCACGAGGTCGGCGGCCCCGTCGGCCAGGGCGGCGGCGGCCCGCCCGAGGTCGACCACGCTGCCCTGCAGCACCACCGGGCACCGACCGGACGCGGCCCGGCGCATGGCGGTGCACAGCTCGAGGTTGAACCCGGCGGGCGTGTGGGCGTCGGGGCGGTAGGCGGTCGAGGAGTAGGGCCCGCCGCGGACCACGGTCAGGAGGTCGACCCGGTCGGCCAGCGCGTCGACCTGGGCGGCCGCATGTTCGGGGGTCACCCCCGCCCACGGGGCCAGCTCGTCGCACGACAGCCGCAGGGCCACCAGGAGGTCCGGTCCGACGGCGGCCCGCACCGCGTCCAGGACCTGGCGGGTCAGGAGGAGCCGGTCGTCACCGTGGGCGTCGCCGCGCTGGTTGGTCAGCCCCGAGTGGAACTGGCGGAGCAGCGACAGGGCTCCGGCGTCCACCTCGACCCCGTCCAGCCCGGCCTCGGCCGCCGTGCGGCCGGCGGCGGCGAACCCGTCGACGAGCGCGGCCAGCTCGACCCGGCCCATCTCCATCGGCATCTCGCGGCTGGCCGCGTCGGCCACCGGCGACGGCGCCCACAGGGCCGACTGGGAGTAGGCGCTCGAGCCCTGGCCGCCGGCGTGGCCCAGACCGGCGAGCACCACGGTGCCGTGCGGGCGGCACGCGTCGGCCACGGCCCGCCAGCCCGGCCCGCACCCGGCGGCGAGCGGCGCCCGCTCGTAGGGCCAGTCCGACGGGTGCACCGAGGCCGTCTCGGTGATCACGACGCCGGCGCCGCCGGCGGCCCGCTCGGCGTAGTAGGCGACGTGGCGCGCACCGATCGACCGACCGGAGCCGAGGTTCGTCTCGTGGGGCCCGAAGACCACGCGGGACGGGGCCTCCCGGGTGCGGAGCACGACCGGGTCGGTCGGTGCCGGCGCCGTCATCGGGGACGCAGGTCGGCGGGCCCGGCCAGCGGGCTCTCGTCGCACCGCCGGTCGGGTGGCCGCGCCGGGCCCAGCGCCACCGGCACCCGCCGCGGCCGCGCCGAGTGGTCCGGCGACGGGCGGGGCGCCTCGCGGTCGGCGGCGTCGCCGAGGGCGTCGAGGGCGTGCACGCCGTGTCCGAGGACGCACTCGGGATCGGGACCGTCGAGGGGAAGCCCGGTGAAGAACTTGGCCGCCATGCACCCGCCCCGGCAGGCGTCGTAGTGGCCGCACGACGAGCAGGCACCCGCGCTCTGCGGGGCACGGAGCTCGGCGAACAGCTCCGACTCCCGCCACACGGAGGTGAAGCCCCCGGCCGACCGGACGTTGCCGGCCAGGAACTCCTCGTGGATGGCGAAGGGGCAGGCGTAGACGTCGCCCACCGGGTCGACCAGGCAGACGACACGGCCGGCCCCGCACAGGTTGAGGCCCGGCAGGGCGTCCCCGTAGGCGGCCAGGTGGAAGAAGGAGTCACCGGTCAGGACGTCCTCGCCCCGGTCGACCAGCCAGTCGTAGAGCTGGCGCTGCTGGAGCGCCGTCGGGTGCAGGTCGTCCCACACGTCGGCACCGCGGCCCGCCGGCCGGAGCCGGGTCAGGCGCAGCTGCGCCCCGTACCGGTCGGCCAGCGCCCGGAACCCGTCGAGCTGGCCGACGTTGTGCCGGGTGACCACCACCGACAGCTTGAAGCCGGCGAACCCGGCGGCGGCCAGGCGCTCCATGGCCGCCACGGCGGTGGCGAAGGAGCCCTCGCCCCGGACGGCGTCGTTGACCTCGGCCGTGGCGCCGTCGAGCGACAGCTGCACGTCGACGTAGTCGCTCGCCGCCAACCGGGCGGCGACCCCGTCGGTGATCCGGGACCCGTTGGTGGAGAACTTCACGCCGACGTGGTGGGCGGTGGCGTAGTCGACCAGCTCCCAGAAGTCGCCGCGGATGGTCGGCTCGCCCCCGCCGATGTTCACGTAGAAGATCTGCATGCGCTCGAACTCGTCGATCAGCGCCTTGCACTCGTCGGTCGAGAGCTCGTGCGGGTCGCGCCGTCCCGAGCTCGACAGGCAGTGCACGCAGGCCAGGTTGCAGGCGTAGGTGAGCTCCCAGGTGAGGCAGATGGGCGCGTCGAGTCCCTGCTCGAACCGGTCGACCAGGCGGATCCCGGTGTCGGGCCCGGCGGTCGTCACGCCGCCCGCTCGCAGATCATGCCGGTCTGGGCCAGGGTGGCCAGCGCCTGCTCGTAGGCGGCCAGCTCATGGGCCGGGACGCCGGCCGCCCGGCACGCGTCGAGGCCGGAGGGCTGGCCGGCCAGTGCCTCGACCACGGCCAGCAGCGTGCGGCTCTTCAGGAAGGAGAGCCGGCGCGTGCCGAAGTGGTACGCCAACGCCCCGAACGACTCGGGCCGGAGCGACACCTGGGGATGGAGCGTCCAGGGGCGCGCCGGGTCGTAGGCGGCGGCCGTCGTGGTCGTCGTCGTGGTCGTGGGCATGGCGCGGGGCGTGGGGCGTCGGAGGGGAGCGGCGGCCTAGTAGACGCCGCACATCCCGTCGATGGAGACGTCCTCCACCAGCAGGTCGGCGGTGACCAGCGGGGTCGCCGGGGCGGCGTCCGACGCGGGCGGGGCCTGCTCGGCGGCGGTGGCCGGGGTGGTCTCCTCGGTCGTGGTGACGGTCATGGGGTCCTCCCCTGGTCGGCCGGCCGGGGCCGGGACTCGCTCGATGGGTGCAATTTAGTGCACTCGATGCCAAAATGGAAACGTGACGACCGGGGAGCGGTGACGGCGGTGGCCGACGACGGCGGTGGCGGGTCCCCGGAGCCGGCCCGCGGCCGGCCGGCCAGCACCTCGCGCCAGGACGTGGCCCGTGCCGCCCTGGACCTCTTCGCCCGCCAGGGCTACGACGAGACGACGGTCGACGAGATCGCCGCGGCCGTCGGGATCTCGAGGCGGACCTTCTTCCGGTACTTCGAGTCGAAGCCCGACGTCGTGTGGGGCGAGTTCGACGTCGAGCTCGGCCGCCTGCGCGACCGCCTGGCCGAGGCCCCGGCCGACGAGCCCCTCCTGGACGTCCTGCGCCGTTCGGTGATGGCCACCAACCGGTTCGGGGCCGGGGAGCTCGACGAGCTCCGGATCCGGATGGTCCTGATCGGGACCGTCCCGACGCTGGTGGCCCACTCGGCGGTGCGCTACGAGGAGTGGTGCGACGTGGTGGCCGGGTTCGCCGCGTCGCGGCTCGGCGGGTCGCCCGACGACCTGGCCGCCCAAACCGTGGCCCGGGCCGCACTGGGCGCCGCCATGGCCGCCTTCGCGTGCTGGGCGCGGGACGACGATGGCGACCTGGTGGACCAGGTGGACCGGGCCTTCCGGCTCCTGGCGACCGGGTTCGACGGCAGCGCGGGGGCGCCCTGAGCGGACGTCCCGGTCAGCTGGGGGTGGGCCCGCTGCCGGTCACCCCGAGGGCGGCGGCCACCGCCGCCCCGGTCGCGTCGGCGTTCAGGTAGGGCTCGGGGGCGTGGGCCCGGTGTCCGTTGTCCACGAGCACGTCCTCCACCCCGGGGCCGAACCGGTCGGCCAGGGGGATGGCCGCCGCCCGGTCGCCGACGGCACGGACGTTGACCCACCGCCGGACCGACCCGGGCCACGGTGCGTGCCCGTCGGCGTCGGCCGCGGGCAGCAGTCCGGACAGCATGTCGGTGCCCAGCGGTGACCCGAGGGTGACGAAGGTGTCGATCGACCAGTCCGGGTGGTTGCACATGGCGACGTAGGTGAGGACGCTGCCCAGCGAGTGGGCCACGACCACCCGGGTGTCGGCGTCGATGACCGCCTCGAGGCGGCCACGGAGCCGGTCGCGCAGGTCGGGCTCGGTGGCCATGACCGTCACCATGTCGACGGTGCGTTCGAAGGCGGCGTCACTGGCGGCCTGTCCCAGCGCGGCGATGGCGCCGCCGCCGTTCAGGTCATCCAGTGCCTCGGCGATCCCGGCCCGGGACTGCTCGAGCCGGGCCGCCTCCTCGGTGCCCGGGCGCCGGCGGAACATGTCCCCGTAGAAGCAGATCCGGACCTCGTCGTCGTCCACCTCGCAGCCGTGGTGCCACAGGCCGTCGCGCAGTGCGGGCAACCAGCGGGACTTGATCTCGTGCGGTCCCCACAGCTCGTTGAAGGCTCCGTGGACCATGACGACGTTCGACATCGCACCCCTCCTCGGGTCCTGCGCCACCGGGCGCGGCGGGCTCCCAGTGTGTCAGCGCCCAGGGCCGGGTCCCGTACGGTCGACGTCGGGGACCTCGTCCGGCAGCATCGAGTGCATCACCACGTCGAGGCGGCGCCCGTCGTGCGCCCAGTAGCCGCGCAGCACGCCCTCGCGCCGGAAGCCGACCCGGCGGGCCAGCTCGAGGCCGGCCGGGTTGTCGACGGCGACCAGCGCCTGCAGCCGGTGCACCCCGGCGGTGTCGACGCACCAGCGGTCGAGCGCCCCCAGGGCGGCGGCGGCGATCCCGGCACCCCGCCGGGGTGGGACGACCCCGCAGCCGACCTCCGCGACGCCGTGCTCTCCGAGGACCGCCATCACCTCCCCGAGGTAGGAGTCGTCGACGCTGTCGGCGATCACGAGGTGGAGGAGGTCGCCGTCGGCGCGGTAGCGCTCGAACAGGGCGACGACGAGGTCGGGGTCGTCGGCCGGGAGGGGCGGCACCCACGGGGCCGTCGTCGGGTCCCGGGAGAAGGCGGCGGCGGCGGCGAAGTCCCCGGGCCGGAACGGGCGGAGCACGAAGCCGGTGCCGCGCAGGGGCGGGTCGTGGTACTCGAGCGGTGGGGCGATCCGGTCACGCTATCCCCGGCGGCCGCGCCGCTGCCCGGGGTGCGGAGGTCGGCTACCGTGAGGGCAAGGCCGGTCCACGCCGGCGGTGGAGAGGACGGAGGTCCCCGAGATGATGAGACGACGGCCGTTGAGGCGTGCAGCAGTGGTCGGCGGTGTGGCCGCGGTGGCCCACCACGCCGGCAAGAACGCCGGGGAGGCCCAGGCCGCCCAGGCCAACCAGCAGGCCGCACCCGCACCCGCACCGGAGCCGGCGATGTCCAGCGACGACATGGTCACCCAGCTCCAGAACCTCAAGAAGCTGCTCGACGAGGGCGTCCTGACCCAGGCGGAATTCGACGCCCAGAAGCAGAAGATCCTCGCCAGTTCCTGAGGAGGGACAACGACCACATGACCATCGGACCAGTCCAGATGTTGGTGCTCGGCTTCGCCGAGCCGGAGTTCACCGGGAAGATCGCCGGGGAGCTCGACCGGCTGCGCCAGCACGAGTTCGTGCGCATCGTCGACGCGCTCGTGGTGCAGAAGGATGACGACGGTGACGTCACGGCGCTGCAGGTCAGCGACCTGTCCACCGACGAGGCCATGGAGTTCGGCGCCGTCGCCGGCGCGCTCATCGGCCTGGGCGCGGGCGACGCCGAGGCGGGCGCCGAGGCCGGCGCGCTCGAAGGGGCGGACGGCCACCTCCTCCCCGACGAGGAGCTGTGGTTCGCGGCCGACGCCATCCCTCCCGGTTCGGCCGCCGCGATCCTGCTGATCGAGCACCTGTGGGCCATCCCCCTGCGCGACGCCATCGTCGACGCCGGCGGCACCGCCCTCGTCGACGAGTGGATCCACCCGGCCGACCTGGTCGCCGTGGGGCTCGAGGGCGCGGCCGGCTGAACCACGGCGCACGGCGGATCCGGTTCGACGCCGGGTCCGGCGCCGGCGGGCCCCGCCGGGCCGGTGGCCGGTTGGTACGGTCTGCTCCATGCGACGGGGGACCGCGGCACTGACGGGCGTGGTGGCGGCACTCGTGCTGTCCGCCTGCGGGTCGTCGGCCGCCACCACCTCGACGACGGCGACCACCGCGGTCGTCCCGTCCCCGTCCGCCGCCGTGGTCGGCGGTGATCCCCTCACGCTCCGCACCCCCCAGGGCGTGGTGCACGGGACCGCCACCGCCGGCACCCGGGCGTTCCTCGGCGTGCCCTTTGCCGCGCCCCCGGTCGGCCCGCTGCGCTGGAGGCCGCCGCAGCCGGCCGCCCCGTGGACGTCGACGCTGCAGGCCACCCGCACCTCCGCCCCGTGCCCGCAGATCGTGCCCATCGTCGGCACCTTCGAGGGCAGCGAGGACTGCCTGTACGCCAACGTCTACACCCCCGCGGCGGTCCCGGCCCGGCCCCGGCCCGTCATGGTGTGGATCTACGGCGGCGGGTTCCAGGTCGGCAGCTCGACGGACGACACGGTGGCCAACTACGCGGCGTCGCACGGCATGGTGTCGGTCAGCTTCAACTACCGCCTGGGGTCCCTCGGGTTCCTGGCCCTCCCGGCGCTCGCCGCCGAGGACCCGGGGCGTGGGACGGGGAACCTGGGCCTGCTCGACCAGCAGGCCGCACTCCGGTGGGTCCGGGCGAACATCGCGGCCTACGGGGGCGACCCGGGCCGGGTGACGATCTACGGCGAGTCCGCCGGAGGGATGAGCGTCTGCGTCCAGCTGGTGTCGCCCGCGTCCGCGGGCCTCTTCGAGCGGGCCGTCACCGAGAGCGGCCCCTGCACGCTGCCCGCCCAGCCGCTGGCCGCCGCCGAGACCCAGGGGGCGGCGCTCGGGACCGCGCTCGGCTGCCCGCCCCCGCCCGCGCAGCTCGCCTGCATGCGGTCCCGGCCCGCCCGGCAGGTCATCGAGGCGCTGCCGCCCGACCCGACGTTCCTCTTCGGCCAGGGCGCCCAGTGGGGCCCGGTGGCCGACGGGGTGACCGTCCCCACCGACGCCGCCGCCCGGCTGGCCTCGGGGAGGTTCCACCGGGTGCCGGTCATCGTCGGGGTCAACCGCGACGAGGGACGCCTGTTCGTGGCCCTGCACCAGCTGGAGCTGGGCAGTCCGCTCACCGCGGCCCAGTGGGCGCCGGCGGTGGACGCCTACTTCGGCCCGACGGTCGGGCCGAAGGTGCGGGCGCACTATCCGCTGGCGGACTACCCGGACGCCGGCGCCGCCCTGGGCCAGGCGATCGGGGACGCCGTGCTGGCCTGCCCCGCCGTCCGGTCGGCCCAGGTGCTGGCCCGCACGGTCCCCGTCTACGAGTACGAGTTCACCCACGTGCCCAACCCGTTCATCCTGCCCACCACCGGCATCGACCTCGGCGCCTTCCACTCGGCCGAACTGCCCTACGTGTTCCAGGGTCCGACGCAGTCGAGCGGCAACTTCGCGTTCACGCCGGCCGAGGAGCACCTGGCGGCCACGGTGAGTTCCGCCTGGGCCCGGTTCGCCGCCACCGGCAGCCCGTCGGGCGGCGGGCTGGTCTGGCCGAGGCTGACCACGCCCACCGGCCCCTACCTCGTCCTCGACACCCCGACGTCGGTGGCCACCGGCCTGAAGGCGTCGCAGTGCGCCTTCTGGGCCTCCACCGGGTGGAACGTGGCCGACAAGCTCGGCCCGGGGCCGGCCGCCACCCACCCCGGCTGAGTCGGCGTCGGCCGCCCGGCGTGCCCGGACCGGCGTGTCCCCGGTACGGTGAGGCAGCGGCAGCCGGCGATCGGCCCGGCGGCCGGGGATCCGACCCGACCCGACCGGAGCGTGACCGTGTCCTTCGACCTCGACGCACTGCTGGCCGCCCACCGGGGCGAGGCGTACGAACTGCACGGCCGGTACCTGAACCCCCAGCTGGCCAGGGTGCTCACGACCCTCGGATTCGACCGCACCTACGTCCGCGGGGAGGGGTCCTATCTGATCGACGACCGGGGCGACCGGACGCTCGACTTCCTGTCCGGGTTCGGGGTGTTCGCACTCGGCCGCAGCCACCCCGTGGTCAAGGACGCGCTCCGCCAGGCCCTGGACGCCGATCTCCCGAACCTGGCGCAGCTCGACTGCGCCCTGCTGCCCGGACTGCTCGGCCGGGCACTGGTGGAGCGGGCCCACCCCGGCATCGAACGGGCGGTGTTCACCAACTCCGGGGCCGAGACGGTGGAGGCGGCGGTCAAGTTCGCCCGCTGCGCCACCGGGCGCACCCGCGTCCTCTACTGCGACCACGCGTTCCACGGGCTCACCAACGGCGCGCTGTCGCTGAACGGCGGCAAGGAGTTCCGTGAGGGGTTCGGGCCGCTCCTGCCCGGCTGCGACCCGGTTCCCTTCGGCGACGCCGACGCGCTCGAGCGCCAGCTGTCCCGGGGCGACGTGGCCGCGCTGGTGGTCGAGCCCATCCAGGGCAAGGGCGTCCACCTGGCGCCCGAGTCCTACTGGCGCAAGGCCCAGGCCCTGTGCCGGCGTTTCGGGACGCTGCTCGTCCTCGACGAGGTCCAGACCGGCATGGGCCGCACCGGCCGGTTCTTCTGCCACCAGCACTGGGGCCTCGAGCCCGACATGATCGCGCTGTCCAAGGCGCTGTCCGGCGGGTACGTGCCCGTCGGGGCCCTGCTCACCACCTCCGCCGTGTTCGACGCCGTCTACAGCTCGATGGACCGGGCCGTGGTCCACTCGTCGACCTTCTCGCGGAACCAGCTGGCCATGGTGGCCGGCCTCGCCACCCTCCAGGTCATGGACGACGAGGACGTCGTGGCCCGGGCCGGTGCCCGCGGCGACCAGCTGATGGCCGCACTCGCCCCCCTGGTCGACCGCTACGAACTCCTCCACGAGGTCCGCGGTATGGGGCTGATGATCGGTCTGGTGTTCGGGCCGCCCCGGTCGCGTCGCGGACGGGCCCGGTTCGCCATGATGGAACTGGCCCGCAAGGGCCTCTTCTCCCAGCTCATCGTGGTGCCGCTCTTCCACCGCCACCGCATCCTGACCCAGGTGGCCGCCGACAACGTCAACATCGTCAAGCTGCTGCCGCCGCTGATCATCGGGGACGAGGAGATCGACGCCTTCGTGGCCGCCCTCGACGACGTGCTGGCCGACGCCACGAGGAGCACGGCCCTGCTGTTCGAGGTGGGCTCCACCGTGGCCCGCAACTCGTGGCGACGGGACCGGCACCGGGCGGCGGCCGGCGGCGACGGGGCGTGAGCGTGGCTCCCGCCGCACCGGACCACGGGGCCGCCGTCGGACCGGGACCCCGCCCCGGGGAGCGCGTGCTCGTCACCGGCGCCGCCGGGTTCGTCGGCTCCTCGGTGGTGCGCGCCCTCCTCGACCGGGGCTCCCGGGTCCGGGCCCTGGTCGAGCCCGGGGGGGACACCGCCAACCTGGACGGGCTGGACGTGGAGGTGGTCGAGGGCGACCTCCGCGACCCGGACCCCGTCGCCGCCGCGGTGGCCGGCTGTGCCGTGGTGTTCCACGCCGCGGCCCTCTACCGGTTCTGGGCACCCGACCCGGCCGCCTTCTACGACGTCAACGTGGGCGGCACCCGCAACGTGCTCGACGCGGCGCGGGCGCACGGCTGCCGCCGGGTCGTCTACACCTCGACGGTCGGCACCCTGGGGCTCGACGGGGCGACGGCGGATGCGGCGGTCGACGAGCGGTCGTTCGCCCGTGTCGACCACCTCTTCGGCCGCTACAAGCAGTCCAAGTACGTGGCCGAGCACGAGGTCCTGCGGGCGGCGGCGGAGGGCCTGCCCGTGGTCCTCGTCCAACCGACCACCCCGGTGGGACCGCGCGACCGGGGGCCCACCCCGACCGGCCGGACGGTGCTCGACTTCCTCAACGGGCGGATCCCCGGCTACGTCGACACCACGCTCAACATCGTCGACGTGGAGGACGTGGCGGTCGGTCACCTGCTCGCCGCCGACCACGGCGCACAGGGGCGCAGCTACATCCTCGGGGGGCGCAACCTCGCGCTGCGCGACGTGCTCGGCACCCTGGCGGAGGTCACCGGGCTGCCGGCGCCCACCCGACGCTTCCCGAACGCCCTGGCCCTGGCCGCCGCGCACGTGTCGGACGCGGTGGAGGGCCGGATCCTGCGTCGGGAGCCGACCGTCCCGCTCGAGGGGGCGCGCATGTCGACGACGCACATGTCGTTCGACGACGCCCGCGCCCGCACCGAGCTGGGCTACACGTCGCGGCCCCCGGCCGAGGCGCTCGAGCGGGCGGCGCGCTGGTTCGTCGGGTCCGGAGCGGTGCGCCCCGACCGCGCCGCACGGTGCACCTGGCCGTCCGCCGTAGTGTGACCACGTGCCGAGCGCCACGCCAGACACACCCGGTGCGACGGCCGTGCGCTACGTGGCCGATGCCGTGGTGGCCTGCACCGGCGACGCGGCGGTGCTCCGGCCCGGGGCCGTGGAGGTGTCCGGGGACCGCGTGACCCGGGTCGGCACCCCGGCGGAGCTGCGCGCGACCGGCGCCGCCGGCACCCGCGAGGTCGCCGTGGACGGGGCCCTCCTGCCCGGGTTCGTCAACACGCACTGCCACTCGCCGATGACGCTGTTCCGGGGGACGGGCGAGAACCTGCCGCTCCGGCGCTGGCTGCACGAGGTGCTGTGGCCGCGTGAGGCCCACCTCGAGCCGGCCGACGTGTACTGGGGGATGACGCTGGCGGCGGCGGAGCTGCTCGCCTTCGGCGTCACGACCACGTGTGAGATGTACTTCCACGAGGACGCCCATGCCGACGCCGTCGTCGACGCCGGGTCCCGGGCCGTGCTCACCCCGGGCGTGCTGCAGCTGCCGGGCTCCGAGGCGGGGGGCGAGTGGTGGACGGCGAGCCTCGACCGCTTCGCCGACTTCCACGCACGCCGCCACGGCGAGGCCGGTCGCATCGAGGTCGGGTTCGCCGCCCACGCCGCCTACACGGTGCCGCTGCCCGGGCTGGTCGACATCGCCTCGGTCGCCCGCGGGCGCGACGCCCTGTTCCACCTCCACCTGGCCGAGACCGCCGGCGAGGGGGACGCCTTCACCGCCGAGCACGGCGGGTCGGTCCCCGGGGTGCTGGCCGAGGCCGGCGTGTTCGACGGGCGGGTCCTCGCCGCCCACAGCATCTGGCTGTCGCCGGAGGACGTCGCCGTCTACGCCGCCCACGACGTCGCCGTGGCCCACTGCCCCCAGTCGAACGCCAAGCTGGCATCGGGTATCGCCCCGGTGGTCGACCTGCTGGCCGCCGGGGTCCGTGTCGGTCTCGGCACCGACGGACCTGCGTCGAACAACGACCTCGACCTGTGGGAGGAGCTGCGCCTCGCCGCCCTGCTGGCCCGGCTGCGCCAGGGCGACGCCGGCGCGCTGCCGGCGGCACGGGCCCTGGACCTCGCCACCCGCGGTGCCGGCCTCGCCCTCGGGCGCCCGGACCTCGGGGTCCTGGCCCCGGGGGCCCGGGCCGACATGATGGCGGTCTCCCTCGACGACCCGGCCTTCGTTCCGCTGCTCGACGACGGCATGCTCGTGGAGCACCTGGTCTGGTCGGCGTCGAGCCGCCTGGTCACCGACGTGTGGGTCGGGGGCGAGCTCGTGGTGGCAGACGGGACCGTCACCACGGTGGACGTCGAACGGGCCCGGCACGAGGTGGGCCGGCGGGCCGCCCGCCTGGCCTCGGTCGGGGGCTGACCCGCCGGTCCGCCCGGCACCGGTGTCAGCCGGCCCCGCCCTCGGCGTGGCGGGCCAGGTCGTCGGCGAACCGCTGCATCATCCTCGGGAGCACCGCCTGCAGCAGCCGCCCCGTTCCCGGCCACTTCGGGTCGTAGGCGCCGGCCCACTCGATCCGGGTGCCGGAGCCGTCGGGCTCCAGGGTGACGTCGGCCCGGTAGTGGCGGACCGGGAACCCGCTCCGGATCCGGTAGGCGAGGTGGAACGGCGGGTCCCAGGCCACGACCTCCTCGCGGGAGCCGACGCCGTACCGGGTGAACCTGCGGACGGCGCCGACCCCGTCCGGTTCGGGCGACCCCTCGCGCTCGAGGCCGGACGCGGTCAGGAACGACCACTCGCGCCAGCGCCGTGCCTCGCCCAGCAGCGGCCACACGGCCTCGGGCGGCGCGCCGGTCCGGGCCTCGACCCGGTAGACGTAGGCGCCCCGGCCGTCCGGGCCACCCGACCCGCCCGGGGCGCCGGGACCGCCCTGGCCCGCGTCGGTCATCCCTCGACGTGGGCCTTGAGCGCCTCGAGCGACTGCTGGTAGACGGACTGCATCAGGTCGGCCATCTCGTCGGGGGCGGCGTCGACCACCCAGGTCACGTGGCTGCCGGCACCCGAGGCGCGGACGGTGATGGTGGCCTCGTGCGACTCGACGGGCACCCCGTCCACGATGGCGTAGGTGATGGCCCGGGCGGCGTCGTCCTTGGCGATGAGCGCCTCGGTGATGGTCATGCCCATCGTGTCGAGGATGCGGTTGTCCCCCTCGACCCGGCACGACTCCATGCCGGGCATCCATCCGGCGATCCCGCCGAAGTCGCCGGCGAGTGCCCACACCGCCTCGGGCGAGCCGTCGATGTCGATCTCTGCCGTGCGCTGTCCCATGATGCTCCTTCGGTTGTCTCGGTCGGTCGTCTCGGTCGGCGTTGCCGGTCGTCGTCACCGCCGGCCACGGGCCGGAGGCGAACCGATGGTAGGCGCGACCGCGGTCCCCGACCACCGATAGCGTCTCGGGCGTGACCGACCGCCGACCGACGACCGCCGAGCCCGACGGGACCGACGGGACCGCCCTGTTCGTGCCCGACGGTGACCTCCTGGTCCCGACCGACCTGGCCCGGGGGCCGTGGTCCCCGGACTCGCTCCACGGCGGGCCGGTCGCCGCCGCCGTGGGCCGTTCGGTCGAGCAGCGGACCGGCGACGACGGCCGGGGGATCTCCCGGCTGACCCTCGAGCTGCTGCGGCCGGTCGCCGCCGCCCCGTTGGCGGTCACCAGCCGGGTGGTGCGTCCCGGACGCAGGGTCCAGCTCGTCGACACCGTCGTGACCCAGGAGGGCTCGGAGGTGGCATGGGGCCGGACGCTGCGGATCCGGGTCGACCCGACACTGCCCGGGGTGACGACGACCGTGCCCGAGGCGCCGGCACCGGCCGGCCCGGCGTCGGGCGACGAGGTGCCGTCGGACCTGCCGGACTACACCGCCTTCCACAACCGGGCCATGGAGATCCGGTTCGTCGCCGGCCGCTTCGACCGGCGGGGACCGGCCACGGCCTGGTTCCGCCTGCGGTGCCCGGTCGTGGCGGGCGAGGAGCCGACCCCGGTGCAGCGCGTCCTGGCGGCGGCCGACTTCGGCAACGGCATCAGCGCCGAGCTCGACTTCCGGACCCACCTGTTCATCAATCCGGACCTGACCGTGGCCCTAACCCGGCCGCCGGAGGGGGAGTGGGTCGGCCTGGAGGCCCGCACCCGGTTCGGCTCGCCCGGGATCGGGAGCGCGGAGTCGGTCCTGTGGGACGAGCGGGGCCGCATCGGACGGTCGGTGCAGAACCTGGTGGTGGAGCCGTCCCGGTGACTCCCGACGGATCGCCCGGCGGGTCCCCGGACGGGACGCACGAGGAGTTCCCCGACGGGTTCCCGGACGGCACGCCCAGCGTCGCCGACCTGCTCCTCGCCCGGGCCGACGACCCGGGCGGGGCCGTGGTGGCGGGGGACGACCGCTGGACCTGGGCGGAGACGGTGGCGGCCGGCGCCGCCCGGGCCGGGCTGCTCGCCTCGCTCGGCGGGTTCCGGCCGCCGCACATCGGTGTGCTCCTCGGAAACGAGCCCGAGTACCTGTTCTGGCTGGCCGCCGCCGCCCTGTCCGGCTCCGTGGTCGTCGGGATCAACCCGACGCGCCGGGGCGAGGCGCTGGCCGGCGACGTCCGTCGCACCGACTGCCGGGTCCTCGTGACCGACGCCGAGGGCGCGGCACTGCTCGAGGGGCGCGACACCGGTGTCCCCGGCGACCGGGTGCTGCGGGTGGACGACCCGGACTACGCCGCCCGGGTGGCGGCCCACGGGGCGACGTCGGCCGCCGACGTCGTGGCCGCGGCGGGTCCCGTGCCCGGCGACCTCTTCCTGCTGCTGTTCACCTCGGGCACGACCGGTGCCCCGAAGGCCGTGCGCTGCACGCAGGGTCGGCTCGCCTCGATCGCGCTGCGTTCGGCCGAGGCGTACGGGTTCGGCCGGGACGACGTCGCCTACTGCACCATGCCCCTCTTCCACGGCAACGCGCTGATGGTGCTGTGGGGCCCGAGCGTGGTGGTGGGGGCGACGGTGGCGCTCGCCCGCCGCTTCAGCGCGTCCGGGTTCCTGCCCGACGTCCGGCGGTACGGGGCGACGACGTTCACCTACGTGGGCAAGGCGCTCGCCTACGTGCTCGACACCCCGGAGCGGCCCGACGACGCCGGGTGCACCCTGCGCCGCGGCTTCGGAACGGAGGCGTCGGTGGCGGACCTCGCCGCCTTCCAGCGCCGGTTCGGGTGCGTGCTCACCGAGGGCTACGGCTCGAGCGAGGGCGGGGTGGCCATCAGCCGTACCCTCGACACCCCGGTCGGGTCGCTCGGCCGTCCGGTCGAGGACGTCGTCGTGGTGGACCCGGACACGGGCGTCGAGTGTCCGCCGGCCCGGTTCGACGCCGGCGGTGCACTGGCCAACGGCGGCGTGGCCATCGGCGAGATCGTGAACCGGTCGGGCGGCGGACGCTTCGAGGGCTACTACCGCGACCCCGACGCCACGGCCCAGCGGCTCCGCAACGGCTGGTACTGGACCGGCGACCTGGCCTACCGGGACGGGGACGGCTTCTTCTACTTCGCCGGTCGGGGCGGCGACTGGCTGCGGGTCGACTCGGAGAACCTGTCCGCCGGCCCCGTCGAGCAGGTGCTCGTGCGTCACCCGGACGCGGCGACCGTCGTCGTCTACCCGGTGCCGGACCCCCGCTCGGGCGACCAGGTGATGGCCGCCGTCGAGTTGCTGCCCGGGCGCACCTTCGACGCCGACGGGTTCGCCCGGTTCCTCGACGAGCAGGACGATCTGGGGACGAAGTGGGCGCCCGCCTTCGTCCGCCTGTCGGCGACGCTGCCCCAGACGGCCAGCGGCAAGGTGATGAAGGGTCCGCTGCGGGCCGAGGGCTGGTGGGACTGCGGGGACCCGGTCTACCGGCGGCTGGCGACCGACGACGGGCACGTCGCCTACGCCCTCCTGACCCCGTCCGACGCCGAGGCCCTGCGGGAGGCGTTCCGGCGCCACGCCCGGATCGGCCTGGTCGGCGGATGACGGGGGGCGGACCCGCCGCGGATGGGCCCGGGGTGGTCGAGCGCCTCGACGAGTTCCAGCAGCGCCACCGGATCACCGCCGTGCTGGGTGCCACGGTGGCCAAGTACCGAGACGACCGCGCCGGGCTCCTCGCCAACCTCCTCGCCTACGCCGCGTTCCTGTCCGTCTTCCCGCTGGTGCTGGTGCTCCTGACCCTGACCGAGGTGGTCCTTGCCGGCCACAAGGCGGCCCAGAAGCAGGTGATCGACGCCGCGCTCCGTCAGTTCCCGACCGTCGGCGCGGAGCTGAACTCCCGGGTCTCCGGCCTCACCGGCCGGAACGTCGTGATCCTGGTGGTCCTCGTCGTCTGGCTGGTCTACGGCACGCTCCGGCTCAGCCGCAGTGCCCAGGTGCTCATGGCGACGGTCTGGGGCGTCCCCCGCGATCAGCTGCCCCGGTTCGGCCGCTGGCTGCCCCGCGCCCTCGGGTTCATCGTGGTGCTCGGGATCGGCTTCGTGGCCGGCGGGGTACTGGCCGGCATCGGGAGCTTCGGGGGGTTCGGACCGGCGTCCTCCCTCCTCGGATTCCTCGGCTCGCTCGGGGTCAATGTGGCCATGTTCTGGGCCGGGTTCGCCCTGATCGTGTCGGTCCCCGGCGAGCGACGCACGCTGTGGCTCGGCGCGGTGGTGGCCGGGGTGGGCTGGACCGCACTGCAGTTCGGCGGCGCCCAGCTGGTCGCCCACGAACTGCGTCACTACCAGACGCTGTACGGGACGTTCGCCACGTTCGTGGTGCTGCTGTGGTGGATCGGGCTCGGCACGGTGCTCACGGTGTTCGCCGCCGAGCTCGACGCCGTGGCCGAGCGCCGGCTCTGGCCGAGGTCCTTCCGCGACCCGGCCGGGCCGCCGCCGGCCTCCGTCCCGCCGGAGGTCGCTCAGTCGACGGCCACGGGAACCTGATCGACGGTGGATCCGGCCCGTCCGGCGCCCTGCGTGCGGGGCGCCGGGATGACGAATCCGAGCAGGCCGCCGGCCAGGACGACGATCGAGGCGATCAGGAAGCCGCGGGCGTAGCCGGCGGTCATGGCCACGTCGAGGACCCCGGCCGGGACCGCGGCGTGGCCCGCGTGCGGGCCGTGGAGGAGGACCGACGCCGTGCGCGAGGCGGCCACCGTGGTGAGGGCGGCCAGCCCGACCGAGGCGCCGATCTGCCGACTGCAGTTGACCAGGCCCGACGCCAGTCCCGCGTCCTCGTGGGGCACGCCGCCGGTGGCCAGCAGGGCGATGGGGGTGAAGGCCAGGCCCATCCCGAAGGTGGCCAGGATGCCCCCGCCGCACGCACCCGACCAGTAGCTGTCGCCCGCCTGGATGAACGAGAGCCAGAAGAGGCCGGCCGACCCGAGGACGGCGCCGATCATCAGCACGTTGCGCGGGCCCAGCCGGGGGGCCAGCCGGCCCGACAGGGTGGCCCCCACGGCGATGGCCAGCGTCTGGGGCAGGAAGGTGAACCCGGTGACGACGGGGCTGTAGCCCAGCACCTGCTGGAGGTAGAGGGACAGGAAGAACCACATGGCGAACATGCCCACGCCGAAGCAGAACATCACCAGGTTGGCACCGGTGACGGAGCGGACCCGGAAGATGCGGAGCGGCACCAGGGGATGGGACGCGGCACGGGCCTCGACGGCGACGAAGGCGACCAGGAGCAGGGCGGCCGCGGCCAGGACGACCAGCGTGGAGGTGGACGTCCACGACACCACGTCGGTGTGGGAGATGGCGTAGACGAGCAGGAACAGCGCGCCGGTGATGGTGGCGGCGCCGGCCACGTCGAGGCGGCGGCGCGGGCCGTCGGCCCGCGACTCGTGGAGGCGCAGGCGGGCCACGGCGAACAGGGCGATGCCGATCGGGACGTTGACGAACAGGATCCACCGCCACGACAGGTACTGGGTGAGGATCCCGCCGAACAGTGCGCCCGCCGCCCCACCGCCGGCGGCGACGGCGCTCCACACGCCGAACGCCCTGGCCCGGGCCCGCTGGTCGGTGAAGGTCACGGTCAGGATGGTCAGGGTGGCCGGCGACAGGATGGCGGCCCCGACGCCCTGCAGCGAGCGGGCGGCGATCAGCGTCGCCTGGTCGGTGGCGAACCCGCCGAGCAGGCTCGCCGAGGTGAACAGTCCGAGGCCCACGAGGAAGATCCGGCGCCGTCCGAACAGGTCGGCCAGGCGGCCGCCCAGCAGCAGCAGCCCGCCGAAGGTCAGGGCGTAGGCCGTCACGACCCACTGGAGGTCGACGGCCCGGAAGTGGAGGCTCCGCTGGATGGCGGGCAGGGCCACGTTGACGATCGAGACGTCGAGCACCACCATGAACTGGGCCAGGCAGACGGTGATCAGGATCACGGTGTCGGACGAGCGTCCCCGGCCGCCCGGGGCGACAGGGGACGCGTCGGTGGAGGAGGGGGAAGGCTCGGGCACGGCCCCAGCGTAGGCGGCGCCCGGTCCCGTCCGGACACCCGACCGCCGGGCGCGGCACCCGTCCGCCCTGCCGCGGCATCGCGGCACTTCGGCCCGGCCCGCCGCCGGACGGCCCGTCAGCGGGCGAGGCGCCCGACCAGGCGGGCCCGGGCCGCGGGCCACTCGTCGGCCAGCATGGAGAACACGGCCGAGTCCCGGACCGATCCGTCGGCCGCCGGCCGGTCGGTCCGGAGCACCCCGTCGAGCGTGCACCCGAGCCGCTCGATGGCCGTCCGCGACCGGGTGTTCCGGGCGTCGGTCTGCAGGCGGACGGCACGGGCGCCCCACGCGTCGAACGCGTGGTCCAGCATCAGTAGCTTCGCCTCGCTGTTGACCGGCGTCCGCTGGGCGGCCGGGTCCAGCCAGGTGTGGCCGACGGACGCCCGGTCGACCGTGCCCGGGCGGGGCACGGCCACCGCCCCCGGTGAGATGGCCGCCCAGTCCCAGGGTTCGAGCTCGTAGAACCGGGTCGACCCCACGACCCGGCCGAGTGCGAGCGACACGGTGGCGAACGGGACCTGGTCGCCGTCGTCGGCGTGCCGGAGGGCTCGGTCCACGTACTCGGCCATGGTGGCCCGGTCATCGGGCACGACCGTGTACCCGAACGACGAGCGGTCGGCGGTCGCCGCCACGACCAGGGCGTCGACGTGGGCGGGGGAGAGGGGCTCCAGGCGGACGTGCGCCCCCTCCAGGATGAACGGCTGGCGCATCCACCCAGTCTCGCCGATGGACCCGGGGGTGCGCCGGGTGCGATCGGCCGCGCCGTGCGCCCGTAGTATCTGGTCCGCACGCCGCCCGAGCCGGGCGTCCCCGTCCCGTCCCCGCCGCCCGACACCAAAGGAAGCGCCCCGTGTTCCGCCCGGTCCCCGCCGAAGCCGACTTCACCGCCCTCGAGGACGAGGAGCTGGCGCGGTGGGGCGCGCACCGCGTCTTCGAGCGGTCGGTGGAGCTGCGGGCGGGAGCCGAACCCTGGGTCTTCTACGAGGGCCCGCCGACGGCCAACGGCCGACCCGGCCTCCACCACGTGTGGGCCCGCGTCTTCAAGGACCTGTTCTGCCGGTACCGGACCATGCGGGGCTACGCCGTGCCGCGCAAGGCGGGCTGGGACACCCACGGGCTGCCGGTCGAGGTCGAGGTGGAGAAGCAGCTGGGGATCACCGCCAAGCGCCAGATCGAGGAGGAGGTGGGGATCGCCGAGTTCACCCGCCTCTGCAAGGAGTCCGTCCGGAACTACGTGGGGGAGTGGAAGACCCTCACCGAGCGGATCGGCTACTGGATCGACATCGACGACGCCTACTGGACCTTCGACCCCGACTACGTGGAGTCGGTGTGGGCCAACCTGAAGGACCTGTGGGACCAGTCCCTGCTCTACGAGGACATCAAGGTCGTCCCCTACTGCCCGCGGTGCGGCACGGCACTGAGCAGCCACGAGCTCGGCCAGCCCGACGTCTACCGCGAGGTCGAGGACGAGTCGGCCTACGTGCGGCTCCCCCTGACCGACGAAGGGGATGCCGCCGCCAGACTCCGGTCGTCGCTCGGACGGGAGTCGTTCGACGGCCTGTCCCTCGTCGCCTGGACCACCACCCCCTGGACGCTGCTGTCCAACACCGGGGCGGCCGTGGGCCCGGACCTGGACTACGCCGTCGTGGGCGGGGACGTGGTGGCCGCCGACCTCGTCGGGCAGGTCTTCGGCGAGGGCACGCCCGTCGACGCCGTGGTCCCGGGCACGTCGCTCGTCGGCCTCCGCTACCGCCGGCCGTTCGACGACCTGGCCCCCGGACCGGCGGACGCCGGGCGGGACGGCTGGCGGGTGGTCGGGGGCGCGTTCGTCGAGGCAGACGAGGGGACCGGCATCGTCCACCTGGCCCCGGCGTTCGGCGAGGTCGACCGCCAGGTGGGCCGGGCCGAGGAGCTGCCCACCCTCAACCCGGTGGGGCCGGACGGCCGGTTCACCGACGCCGTGCCGTGGCTCGCGGACCGTCCGGTGCGCGACACCAACGCGGACGTCAACGACCGGCTGGACGCGGCCGGCCTCCTCGTGCGCCGCCAGCCCTACGTGCACCCCTACCCGCACTGCTGGCGCTGCGGCACGCCCCTCCTCTACTGGGGCAAGCCCAGTTGGTACATCCGCACCTCGGACCGCAAGGACGAGCTCGTCGGTCAGAACCGGACCATCGGCTGGCACCCCGAGCACATCCGCGACGGCCGGATGGGCGAGTGGCTGGCCAACAACGTCGACTGGGCGCTGTCGCGCGACCGGTTCTGGGGGACGCCCCTGCCCGTCTGGCGGTGCGACGAGGGCCACACCCGGTGCGTCGGCTCGCGGGCCGAGCTGTCCGAGCTGACGGGGACCGACGTCTCCGGTGTCGACCCGCACCGGCCGGCGATCGACGAGGTGACCTTCCCGTGCCCGGACTGCGATGCGGCCGACGCCGGGCCGATGCGCCGGGTGGCGCCAGTGATCGACGCCTGGTTCGACTCGGGGTCGATGCCGACGGCGCAGTGGGGGTATCCGGGGAGCCCCGGTTCGGACCGGTCGTTCGTGTACCCCGCCGACTTCATCTGCGAGGCGATCGACCAGACCCGCGGCTGGTTCTACTCGCTGCTGGCCGTGAACACGCTGGTGCGGGGGACGTCCCCCTACCGCAACGTCCTCTGCCTCGGCCACATCGTCGACGCCGACGGCCGCAAGATGTCGAAGAGCGTGGGCAACGTGATCGATCCGTGGGAGATCCTCACCACCCGGGGCGCGGACCCGCTGCGGTGGTGGATGGTCTCGCAGGGATCCCCGTGGACGCCGACCCGGGTCAGCTTCGAGGCCATCGACGCCTCGATGCGCGACGCCCTGCTGACCCTGTGGAACACCTGGTCGTTCTTCACCACGTACGCCACCCTCAACGGGTTCGACCCGGCCGACCCGGCGGTCCCCGCTCCGGCGCACCGCCCGGAACTGGACCGCTGGATGCTGTCGCGCCTCCACGACACCGTCGCCCGGGCCACGGACTCGCTCGACGGGTACGAGCCCTTCCCGGCGGCGACCGCACTGGCCGAGCTGATCGACGACACCTCGAACTGGTACGTCCGGCGCAGCCGGCGCCGGTTCTGGCGCACCGATCCCGGGGCCGACCCGTCCGACTCCCTCGGCGCCCAGGCCACCCTGCACGAGGTGCTCGTCACCCTGGCCCGCCTCCTCGCACCGATGACGCCGTTCCTGGCCGACCGGATGTGGCGCGACCTGACCGGGGCGGACGAGTCGGACTCCGTGCACCTCGCCGACTGGCCGGCGGTGGACGCGACGCTGGTCGACCCGGACCTCGAGGCCGGCATGGCCCTCGCCCGGCGCCTGTCGTCCCTGGGCCGGGCGGCCCGGGCCGAGGCCGGGGTCAAGGTCCGCCAGCCGCTGGCCCGGGCACTCGTCTACCTGCCGCCGGGCAGCCCGACCCCGCCCCCCGGTGTGGTCGAGGACGAACTGAACGTCGACGGGGTGGAGGTGACCGACGAGCTGGGCGACGTCCTCGCCTACGAGCTCGTGCCCAACTTCAAGCTGCTCGGCCCCCGGATCGGCCGGCGGGTCCAGGACCTGCGGGCCGCCATGACCACCGTGGACGGTGCCGCCGCGGCCGCCGATCTGGCCGCGGGCCGGCCGGTGGTGGTGGAGCTGGCCGACGGGCCGCTCGAGCTGGGCGCCGAGGAGGTCGAGCTGCGGGTGCGGGCCCAGCCCGGGTTCGCCGTGTCGCGTGACGGGGCGGAGGTGCTGGCCCTCGACCTCGCCCTCGACGACGACCTGAGGCGGCGCGGGCTCGCACGCGAGCTGGTCCGCAACGTGCAGGACCTGCGCAAGGAGACCGGGCTCGAGGTGTCCGACACCATCGTGCTCCACGTCGTGGGACTGGACGACCTGGCGCCCCTGTTCGACGGGATCGCCCGCGAGGTCCTGGCCGTCGCCGTCGTCACCGGGCCCCCGGCCGACGGGGGCGACGGGACGGTCGTCGAGCTCGACGCCGGCGGCACGGTGCGCACGGCCACGATCTGGGTGCGCAAGGCGTGATCGGGTGCGGGAGGTGTCGGTGAGCCGGTGCCCGAGACGCACGTGAGCCGGGGCGGGGCCTGCGTCCTGGCCGTCGACCTCGGCACCGGCGGACCCAAGGTCGCCGTCGTGGCCGAGTCGGGCCGGATCGTGGCACATGCCGCCGAGGCGGTCCCGCTCCACCTCCTCGACGGCGGCGGCGCCGAGCAGGACCCGGACGACTGGTGGTCGGCCATCCGATCGGCCACCCACCGGGCGCTGGCCGAGGCCGGCCCGGTCGAGCTGGTGGGCGTCGGCTGCACGGCGCAGTGGTCGGGAACGGTGGCCGTCGACGCGTCGGGGGCGGCCCTGATGCGGGCCGTCCTGTGGATGGACTCCCGGGGCAACACGGCCATCCGCGAGGTCGCCGGCGGGTCGGTGAACGTGCTCGGCTACGACCCCCGCAAGCTGCTGCGCTGGGTCCAGGTCACGGGCGGCGCCCCGGGGCTGTCGGGCAAGGACCCGGTCGCCCACATCCTCTTCATCCGCACCGCCTTCCCCGACGTCTACGCCCGCACGGCGGCCTTCCTCGAGCCGGTGGACTACCTCAACCTGCGCCTGACGGGCCGGGTCTCGGCCTCCTTCGACTCGATCGCCGCCCACTGGGTCACCGACAACCGGGACATCGACGCCGTCGCCTACGACCCCCGGCTGCTCGAGTGGACCGGCCTGGACCGCGGCCGCCTGCCCGACCTGGTCCCTCCCGGGACGCTGATCGGCGAGGTGACCGACGACGCCGCCGCCGACCTCGGCATCCCGGCCGGCCTGCCCGTGGTCACCGGGTCGGGGGACGTGCACTCGGCCGTGTTCGGATCCGGCGCGGTGGCCGACTTCGAGGCACACCTCTACATCGGGACCTCCTCGTGGATCTCGGGTCACGTGCCGTTCAAAAAGACGGCCCCGACCTCCAACGTGGCCTCGATCCCGGCCGCGCTGGCCGGCCGCTACCTCATCGCCGACGAGCACGAGACGGCCGGGGCCTGCCTGACGTTCGTGCGGGACAACCTGGGGCTGGCCCCGGACCTCGCGGCCATGAACGCCATGGTCGAACGGGTCCCCGCCGGCAGCGGCCGGGTGCTCTTCACCCCCTGGCTCAACGGCGAGCGGTCCCCCGTCGACGACCACACGGTCCGCGGCGGGTTCCACAACCTGTCGCTCACGACCACCCGCGACCAGATGGTCCGGTCCGTGTTCGAGGGCGTGGCCCTCAACTCGCGGTGGCTGCTCGAGGCGGTGGAGAAGTTCGCCGGACGGCGGCTCGGCTCGCTGGCCTTCGTCGGCGGGGGCGCCAACTCGGACGCGTGGTCCCAGATCCACGCCGACGTGCTGGGTCGAGAGATCCGCCAGGTCGCCGACCCGGTGCTGGCCAACGCCCGCGGGGCGGGCCTGCTGACGCTCCTCGCCCTCGGGCGCATCACCCCGGGCGACGTCCCCGGCATGGTCGAGGTGCGGCGCACCTACGAGCCGGACCCGGCCCATGCGGACGAGTACGAGCTGCTCTTCGGCGAGTTCGTGACGCTGTACCGGCAGACGAAGGGCATCTTCAAGCGCCTCAACCGGTTCTGACCCCCGGCGCCCCCGGCGAGGCGCACGGCCGGCCGGTTCGGCTAGGGTGCGATCGAAAGTTGCGAGTTGGGGGGCAGAGATGCGTGGTCGTCGCCGTAGGTCGGGGCTCCGGGCCGCCGTGGTCGTGGTGCTCGCCGGAGCCGTGCTGTCGTCGGTCGTCGGAGTCCAGGTGGCGACCGCCGGACCGGCCGGCGCCGTGAGCTCGACCGGGTTCAGCTTCCCGTTCTCGGGGACGCCCCGCTACGAGTATCTCGGACCGACGGAGCTGACCGACCCGGCCCAGCTCCACCAGGCCATCGGCCAGCCGGCGGCCGACCGGATCGCCTGGGCGCTCGGCCTGAGCCCGCTCGACGCCTTCTCGCCCCAGCAGTACCAGGAGTTCACCAGCGGCGGGGGCAAGGGTGGTGACCCGGCGCAGGCCCAGCTCGTCGACGACAGCGTCGCCATCCTGACGAACACGACGGGCCGGCCGCTCTACTCCGACGTCGACGGCGTCCAGACGCCGACGGTGCTCGCCAGCTACGGGCTCTTCGTCAATCCGAACGGCCTGCTGGAGAGCGTCGCCAACCAGGATGCGGCGACGAGGCAGGTCAACACCGTCATCGCCCCGGGTGGCTACATGGGGACCTGGATGCGGCACAACGGCGCACGGCGCACCCTCGCCGCGCTGTACCGGTCGCCGTACACCCTCGAGGTGCTCTACGGCTTCCTCTCCCAGCAGATCTCCGGCGCCGCCCAGCTCGTGCCGAACGACCTCGACGGCGTGCGTTCGATGGTCGGGATGTCAATGGTGCCCTCGATCTGGATCGTCAATTTCATCCTGATCTATCTGCTCAATCCGACGCTGGCGGCCTTCATGCCGGCCCACTGGGCACCGATCCCGGCCCCGGTGGCCTCGGCCATCCTGCACACCCCCGACAACAGCGGCCAGGTGCCCTACGCCCCGTACGCCAGCGCACTGCCCTGACCGGACGGCCGCCCCGGCCGTCAGCGCCCCCGGGCCCGGTTGGCGGCGCTGACCACGGCGGCCAGTGAGGCGTCGAGGATGCTCGAGTCCATGCCGACGCCCCACCAGGTGGCGCCGTCGGACCCTTCCGCCTCGACGTAGGCCACGGCCGACGCGCCGCTGCCCGACGTGAGTGCGTGCTCGATGTAGTCCTTGACCTCGAACTCGACGCCCAGGTCGGCCCGGAGGGCGCCGACGAGTGCGTCGATCGGCCCGTTCCCCTCACCCATGACGGTGCGGGGCTCGCCGTCCACCAGGAGCTGGGCGGTCACAGTGGTGCGTCCGCCGCCCGTCGTCATCTCGCTGCCGACGATGCGGACCCCGGCGTCGTCGGGCAGGTACGTCTGCGAGAACACGTCCCACATCTCCCCGGGCCGGATGACCGTGCCGGAGTCCTCGGTGATGGCCTGCACCTGCTTGGAGAACTCCACCTGGAGCCGTCGGGGGAGGTCGAGTCCGTGCTCCGTGTCCATGACGTAGGCGACGCCGCCCTTGCCGGACTGGCTGTTGACCTGGATGATCGCCTCGTAGGTGCGCCCGGTGTGGCTCGGGTCGATGGGCAGGTAGGGGACCTCCCAGTGGTCGTAGTCCTCGCCGATGGCCTCGAAGCCCTTCTTGATGGCGTCCTGGTGGGAGCCGGAGAAGGCCGTGTACACGAGGTCGCCGGCGTAGGGATGACGCGGGTGGACGGGCATCCGGGTGGCGAACTCGGCCACCCGGCGGACCCTGTCGATGTCGCCGAAGTCGAGTGCGGGGTCGACGCCCTGCGAGAACAGGTTCATGGCCAGGGTCACGATGTCCACGTTGCCGGTGCGCTCGCCGTTGCCGAACAGGGTCCCCTCCACCCGGTCGGCGCCGGCCAGCACGGCCAGCTCCGCCGCGGCCACCGCCGTGCCCCGGTCGTTGTGGGGGTGCAGGCTGAGGACGATCGAGTCCCGGTCCCGGATGTTCCGGCCGAACCACTCGATGACGTCGGCGTAGACGTGGGGCCCGTACATCTCCACCGTGTTGGGCAGGTTGATGATGATCGGGCGCTCGGGCGTGGGCTCGAGCACGCCCATGACCGCCTCGCAGATCTCGACGGCGAACTCGGGCTCGGTCCCCGTGAAGCTCTCCGGCGAGTACTCGTAGCGGATGTCGGTGCCGGGCAGCGTGGACTCGAACTTCCTGCACAGCTGCGCGGCGTTGACGGCGATGTCGACGATGCCCTGTCGGTCGAGCCCGAACACCACCCGGCGCTGCAGCGTCGAGGTCGAGTTGTAGAAGTGGACGATGGCCCGCTTCGCACCCTGCAGGGACTCGAAGGTCCGCTCGATCAGCTCCTCGCGGCACTGCACCAGCACCTGGATGGTCACGTCGTCGGGGATCAGGCCGCCCTCGATGATCTCGCGCTGGAAGTCGTAGTCGGTCTGGGACGCCGAGGGGAACCCGACCTCGATCTCCTTGAACCCGATGTCGATCAGGGTCCGGAACAGCCGCAGCTTGCGCTCGGAGTCCATGGGGTCGACCAGCGCCTGGTTGCCGTCGCGCAGGTCGACGCTGGCCCACTGGGGCGCCACCGTGGTCTGCCGGTCGGGCCACGTGCGGTCGGCGAGCACCAGGGGCACGTAGGGCCGGTAGAGGTGGAAGGGCATCGGGGACACGTCGCACGGCATGGCCAGGCGGGCCGCCCGGGTGCCGTCGGTGGAGGTGTGCTCGTGCTCGCTCATCGGGTGCTCCCTTGTCGCTGCGGGTCTACGGGTGCTGGTGGGTGGTGCTGGTGGTCCGACCCGGTCTCGTCCGGGACGGTGACGCCGGTCCTGCGCACGGCCAACAAAAAACCCCCCGGCCGGAGGCACAGGAGGTTGCGGGCGAACGCGATGTGGCGTTCGCCGTCAGGTAAGGAGGAGGTCCGTGGTCGTGAACGTCATACGCCATCCATGGTGCCAGCGCCCGGCCGGTGCGTCAAGGAGCGGGCGCGGCGCACGCCCCCGCGCCGGTCGGCCGGCGACCCGGCTCACCGGGCGATCCCGGCGGTCCCGGCGACCCGGCGGCGCCTAGATGCGCTCGAAGTTGCGGGCCAGCTCCCAGTCGGTGACCACCGAGTTCGCCTTGGCCCACTCCTGTCGGGCGGTGTTGACCAGGTGCCGGTGCACCTCGGGCCCGAAGGCCTCGGCGGCCACGTCGCTCTCCTCGAGGCGGGCGATGGCATCGGGCAGCGTGGTCGGGATGCGGGGCACGTCGGGGGCCCGGTAGGCGTTGCCGGCAAAGGCCGGGGCGAGTTCGGCGCCGTGGTCGATGCCCCACAGCCCCCCGGCGATGGCGGCGGCCAGCACGAGGTACGGGTTCACGTCCGCCCCCGGTATGCGGCTCTCGACCCGGCGGCCGGCACCGTGGCCCACGGCCCGGAAGCCGCAGGTGCGGTTGTCCTCGCCCCACACGACGGCGGTGGGCGCCCACGAGTCCGGCACGAAGCGCCGGTACGAGTTGACGTAGGGGGCGGAGCACCAGGCCAGCTGGTCGGCGGCGTGGATCTGCCCGGCCACCCACTGCGCGCCGACCGCCGAGAAGCCGGTCGGTGCGTCCTCGCCCGGGGCCGGCGCCATCAGCGGGGCGTCGGTGTCGGCGTCCCACAGGCTGGTGTGGACGTGGCACGAGGACCCGGCCGAGTCCATCGACCACTTGGCCATGAACGTGGCGGCCCGCCCGTACTCGCCGGCGATCTCCTTGACCCCGTTCTTGAACACCAGGTGGCGGTCGGCCACCTCGAGGGCGGTGGCGTAGGCGATGTTGATCTCGTGCTGCCCGATCCCCGCCTCGCCCTTGGAGAACTCGACGGGGATCCCCGCCTCGGTCATCTCGTTGCGGATGCGGGCGATGACGTACTCCTGGCGCGAGGTCTGGAGCAGCTGGTAGTCCTCGATCGAGGTGGCGTGCGGGGTCAGGCCCCGCCAGCGCTTCTCGCCGGCCTCGGCGAACGAGTCGAGGAACAGGTAGAACTCGAGCTCGGTGGCGCACTTGACCACGAGGCCGCGTTCGGCGGCCCGCTCGACCTGGCGGCGGAGGATGCGCCGCGGCGACACCTCGACCGGTGCCCCGTCCAGGGTGCGCAGGTCGCAGAGGACGAGCACCGAGCCCGGCAGCCAGGGGAGCGGCCGCACCGTGGGGGGGTCGACCACCGCGTGGAGGTCGCCGTACCCGGTCTCCCAGTTGGCGAATTCGTAGCCCGGGAGCGGCTCCATGTCGACGTCGCACGCCAGCAGGTAGTCGCACACCTCGATCCCGTGGTCCATCACGTGCTCGAGGAAGTAGGCGCCGGTCACCCGCTTGCCGACCGGCCGACCCTGCAGGTCCGGGAAGGCGACGACCACGGTGTGGACGTCACCGGAGCGGATCTGGTGCGGCAGGGTCTCGAGCGTGAGCATGTCTGCACTCTGTCCCAATCGGGGCCGGGCGTCCATCGGCCCGCCCGTGCCCTCCCGGACGACGGCGTGCCGGCGCCGGCGGCCGCGACGACGGCGCGTGGCCGACCTCGGGCCGGTGCCGCCGGGCGGTGATGGGATACTGGGGACATGTCCCGGCCCGGCGACCCGCCCCTCATCGGTGTGACCGCCTACCGCCAGGACACCCGCTGGTGGTCGTGGGACCGGGACGCCGCCGTGGTCCCCGGCGCGTACCTGGACATGGTGGTCGCCGCCGGGGGCTGGCCCGTGCTCGTCCCGCCGGTGGGCCCCTCCGTGGCCGACCCCGCGGGCGTGGTGGCGTCGGCCGTCGAGCCGCTCCTCGACGTCCTCGACGGCCTGGTGGTCACCGGTGGCGGCGACGTCGCGGCCAGCCGCTACGGACAGGAACCCGACGGGCGCAACGGGGGGACGAGCGACGAGCGGGACGAGCTCGAGCTCCAGCTGATCGACGCCGCCGTGGACCGCGACCTCCCCCTCCTCGCCGTCTGCCGGGGCCTGCAGGTGCTCAACGTGCGCTTCGGCGGGACCCTGGTCCAGCACCTGCCCGATCTCCTCGGCTCGAGCCGGCACCAGCCCCGCGCCGGTGCCTTCGGGGAGGTGACGGTGCACACCGAACCGGCCACCCATGCCCACCGCCTGCAGGGCGACACCGTGGACGTCCTGTGCAGCCACCACCAGGCGGTCGACGCACTGGGCGAGTCGTTGCTCGTGTCGGCCCGCAGCGACGACGGCGTGGTCGAGGCCGTGGAGGTCCTGGGCCGCACCTTCGCCGTCGGGGTGCAGTGGCACCCGGAAGAGAACGGGGACGTCCGCCTGTTCGTCGGGCTGGTCGAGGCGGCCCGTGCCCACGCCGGACGGCGCCGCGGGTGAGCGACGGCGCGCCGGCGCCGGCCCGTCCGGCAGCCGTCCCAGGTGCCGGTCCGGCAGCCGTCCCAGGAACCGAGGAGCAGTCATGACCACGACAACGGCCGTCGTCAATCCGGCCACCGAGCGCGTCATCGCCGAGGTGCCGATCCACGGGGTCGAGGAGACCGACGAGGCGGTGGCCCGGGCCCTCGCCGCCGGTCCGGCGTGGCGGGCGGTCGCCCCGGCCGACCGGGCGCGGCTGATGCGCCGGTTCGCCGCACAGGTCGAGGCGCACGCCGAGGAGCTGGCCCAGCTCGAGACGGCCAACGTCGGCAAGCCCATCGGCGAGAGCCGGGACGAGGTGGGCATGGTGGCCGAGGTTCTCTACTTCTACGCCGGGGCGGTGGACAAGCACCGGGGGGCGACCGTCCCCGTGGCCGGCGGTGTCGACATGACCTTCCACGAGCCCCTCGGCGTGGTCGGGGCCATTATCCCGTGGAACTTCCCCGTCGCCATCACCTCGTGGAAGGTGGGCCCGGCCCTCGCCACGGGGAACACCGTCGTGGTCAAGCCGGCCGAGATCACCCCGCTCACCGCCGTGCGCCTGGCCGAGCTGGGGCTCGAGGCGGGCCTGCCCGAGGGCGTGCTCCAGGTGGTCACCGGCAGGGGATCGGTCGTGGGGACCCGGCTGGCCGAGCACCCCGACGTCGCCAAGATCGCCTTCACCGGGTCGACCGAGGTGGGACGGGAGGTGATGTCTCGGGCGTCGGGCACCATCAAGCGGGTGACCCTCGAGCTCGGGGGCAAGTCCGCCTCGGTGGTCTTTGCCGACGCCGACCTGGCCAGGGCGGCGGCCTCGGCCCCCGGCGGCGTCTTCGCCAACGCCGGCCAGGACTGCTGCGCCCGCAGCCGCATCCTTGTCGAGCGGACCGTCCTGGACGAGTTCCTCGACCTGCTGGCCGACGCCGTGCGGGCCTGGACGGTGGGCGACCCGACCGACCCGGCCTGCCGGATGGGGCCGCTGGTGACCGCCGCCCACCGGAACGTGGTGGCCTCGTTCCTGGCCGAGGGCATGGGTGCGCCGGGCAGCCCGGTGCCCGTCCACACGGCCGGCGCCGTCCCCGACGGCCCCGGGTTCTGGTTCCCCCCGACCGTGGTGGCCCCGGCGGACCCGGGCTGGCGCATGGCCCGCGAGGAGATCTTCGGACCCGTGGTCGCCGTGATCCCGTTCGACGACGAGGAGGAGGCCGTCCGCCTGGCCAACGACACCCCCTACGGGCTGTCGGGGTCGATCTGGACCCGGGACGGCGCCCGGTCGCTGCGCATGGCCCGGGCCGTGCAGGCCGGCAACCTCTCCGTCAACTCGAACAGCTCGGTGCGGGTCCAGACCAGTTTCGGCGGCATGAAGCAGTCGGGCTTCGGGCGCGAGCTCGGGCTCGAGGCGCTGGCCTCCTACAGCGAGGTCAAGAACGTCTTCGTGTCGACGGTCGACTGATGGCCACCGCGGAGGCCACCGCGGACGGACGGGGCGCCGACGGTTCGGCGGATCCCCCGGTGGTCGTGATCACCGGTGCGAGCCGCGGGATCGGTGCCGGACTGGCCGCCGGGGCGGCGGCGCGGGGGATGCGGCTCGGCCTGTGCGCCCGCACCGTGCCGGCGCCCCCTGCGGGAGCCCCGGCCGTCGTCGCCTCGGTGGACGTGGCCGACGCGCCGGCCCTGGACGCCTTCGCCGACGAGGTGGTCCGCCGGTTCGGGCGCATCGACCTGTGGGTGAACAACGCCGGAGTGCTCGATCCGATCGGCCCGCTGGCCGACGCACCCCTGGCTGAAGTCGCCCGACACTTCGACACCAACGTGCTGGGGGTCGCCCACGGGTCGGCGGTGTTCGCCCGGCACGTCCGGAGCCGGCCCGGAGCCGGGTCGTTGGTGAACATCTCGTCGGGGGCGGCGGTGTCGCCCTACCGGGGCTGGGCCCCCTACTGCGCGTCGAAGGCCGCGGTGGAGATGCTGACCGAGGTGGTGGGGCTCGAGGAGCGCGGCGCCGGCCTGCTCGCCTACGCGGTGTCGCCGGGCGTGGTCGACACCGACATGCAGGCGCTCATCCGGGGGACGCCCGCCAGGTCGTTCCCCGACGTCGAGCGGTTCCGACGGCTGCACGACGAGGAGGGGTTGGCCACGGCGGCGTGGGTCGCCGCCTGCATCTTCGAGCGCTGCCTCGACCCGGGCACCCGGTGGGAGCCCGGGGAGGGGCGGGGATCGGTGCGCTTCCGGGTCCCGGATCCCCACGGGGGTGCCTGAGCGAGCGGGCCCGGACCGGAGTGCGCCGGGCCGCCGACGTCGGGTGATGCACTGCCCCTCGACGGTCGGCGGACGGACGGTGACTCCGGTCCGGAGACGTGGGCGGCCGGTCCGGGGGTGCCGGTCCGGAGGTTGCCGCCGTTCATGTCCCCATGGTGCGGGCCCCGGGTAAGAGGAACCGAAGGATCCGATAGGGGGACCGGAAGAAGATCGGAAGAAGGAGATGAGAACGGGGCGCTCCGGGTAACGTCGGGCCATGTCCGACCGCTCACGCAAGATCGCCAAGCCGGCCGCCGCCTTCGGCGTCCTGGCCACCATGGCCAGCATCTGGTGGTTCGCCCTGCGCCCCCGTCGCAAGGTGAAGCTGGACAAGTAGTCGCGCTCCCGGGCGCTCCCCGGCGGCACCCCGGTACCCGCCCGGACCCCCGGCGGCACCCTCCCGGCACCGCCACCGGCGCCGGTAGCCTTGGGCGGTGGCCCTGGCATCGCTCCGCCCGCTCCGCTCGCGGAATTTCGCGCTCATCTGGTCGGCGGCCCTCGTGTCCAACCTGGGGTCGTGGATGCAGACGATCGCCCTCGGCGTCCTCGTCTACCAGCGGACCGACGCGCCCGGCTGGACCACCCTGGTCACCGCGGCGGGCTTCGTGCCGATCGGACTGCTGGCGCCGATCGGCGGGGCCCTGGCCGACCGGCTGGACCGGCGCCGCTGGCTGATCCTCACGACCCTGGCCGAGACGCTGTTCGCCGCCGTCCTGGCCGTGCTGGTCGCCACCCACCACGACCCGCCGGCGGCGCTGGTGCTGCTCTCGTTCCTGGGTGGTGCGTCGGGGGCCATCGGGTTCCCGGCCTACCAGGCCATGGTCCCGGACCTGGTGCCGAAGAAGGACCTGCTCGGCGCCGTCTCGCTGTCGTCGGCCCAGTACAACCTCGGGCGGGTCATCGGGCCGGCCCTGGCCGGCCTGGTCCTGCTCACCCAGAACTACGCCATCGTGTTCGGCATCAACGCGGCGTCGTTCGGCGCCGTCGTCATCGCCCTGGTCCTCGTCCGCCTGCCCCGGCCGGTGCCCCAGCAGGGGAGCCTCTCGTTCGCCGGGCGCATCCTCGAAGGCGTCCGGGCCGCCCGGGGCGAGCCGGGCTGCAGGTCGGCCATCCTGTGCATCGCCGTGGTCGCCCTGCTGGCGTCCCCGTTCATCGCCCTCGTACCGGTCATGGCCCGCGCCGTGCAGCCGTCCGGCTGGAGCCTCGAGCTGACCACGGCCACGCTGGTGACCGCCCAGGGGGTCGGCGCCGTCGTCGGGGCCCTGGCCCTGGCCGGCCTGGCCGAGCGGTTCGGACGCCTGCGGGTGCTCCGTACGGCGATCTTCGTCGTGCCCATCCTGCTGTGCGCGTACGCCGTCGCGCCGACCCTGGCGGTGGCCGCGCCCGCGTTCGTCGCCGTCGGCGCCGGCTACATCGTCGTGCTGTCGGGGCTGAACACCGTGGTGCAGCTGCGGGCGCCGGCCGAGTCCCGCGGACGCATCCTCAGCATCTACATGATGGCCCTGGGACTCGTCTACCCGCTCGGCGCCGTGGTCCAGGGATGGATCGCGAACACCCAGGGGGTGCGCGCCGTCACGGTCGTGGGCGCCGTCGCCCTGCTGGCCCTGGCGGCGCTGGCCGCCGTGGCCCGGCCCGCCATCTTCACCAACCTGGGCGATCCGGTGACCGCCGGAGCGCCGGTGCCCGTGGGCCCGGTCCTTCCGTCCGGGGACCCGGCGTCCGCCGAAGGCGCGGCGTGACGGACACCCCACGGTGACCGCACGAAGCGGAACGGGCGCGGGTGCCGGCGTCGAGGTACTGACGGCCGCCGGGGCCGAGGAGGCCCAGCGCCGGGCCGCCGGTGCGCTGCTCGCCGCCGGGCTGTCGGACGGTGACCGGGTCGCCTTCTGCCTGCCGTCGTCGGCCGGGCTGCTGTGCGCCGTGCTCGGCGCGCTCCGCGTCGGTATCGTGCCCGTCCTGTTGAACGCCACGCTGCTCGACGCCGAGCGCGACCTCCTGGTGGAGGACGCCGAGCCCGGCCTGGTCGTGACGGACGCCGACGCACTGGCCCGCCTCGACCGCGGCCCGGCCGTGGCACTGGCCCGGCATCCGCTGGCCCGGCCGATGCACTACACCTCGGGCACGACGGGCCGGGCCAAGGGGGTCTGGTCGGGGGTGTGGGACCCGGCCACGGCTGCGGCCGCCCTGGCCGACGAGGCCGACCTGTGGTCGTTCGGACCCGACGACGTCCACCTGGTCTGCTCGCCGATGTACCACTCGGTGTCGGTGCGGTTCGCCGGCGGCACGCTGCTGGCCGGCGGGTCGTGCGTCGTGCTCGACCGCTTCGACGCGGCGACGGCGGCGGCCGCGCTCGACGGTGCCTTCGGGACCGTGCCGACCACCACCTTCCTCGCCCCGGCGGCGCTGGCCCGGCTGCTGGCGCAGCCCGACAACGGCCCCGGCCGCTTCGCCCGGCTCCGCCTGCTCGTGCACGCCGGGTCCCCGTGCCCGCCCGCCCTCAAGCGGGCGGCCCTCGCCGTGGTGCCCGACGGGGCACTGTGGGAGTTCTACGGCTCGACCGAGGGGCAGTTCACGGCCTGCTCGTCCGCCGAGTGGCTGGCGCGCCCCGGAACGGTCGGCCGGGCCCGGGCGGGACGGACCCTCGCCGTCGACCCGGACGGCACCGTCTGGTGCCGTCCCCCGGCCTTCGCGCGCTTCGCCTACTGGCGCGACGATGCCGGCACGGCCGCCGCCTGGCGCGACGGGTGGTTCACGGTGGGCGACCTCGGCCGGCTCGACGACGACGGCTACCTGTACCTGGACGGCCGCCGCGACGACCTGGTCATCACCGGCGGCGTCAACGTCTACCCGGCCGAGGTCGAGGCCGCCCTGTCGGACGTGCCCGGGGTGGAGGAGGTGGCCGTCTTCGGGCTGCCGGACGAGCGGTGGGGACAGCGGGTCTGCGCCGCCGTGGTCACCGGCGCCGCCGCCGGGGACACGGCCGGGGACGCCGCCGTGCTGGCCGCGCTGGCCGAGCACGCCGCCACCCACCTGGCCGGCTACAAGCGGCCCAAGCAGTACGCCGTGGTGGACGCCCTGCCGCGCACGGCGACGGGCAAGGTGCGCCGGTTGGCGCTCCCCGGGGTGCTGGGCGCGGGCGGAGCGGGCTCCGGGGATGGGGGATACTGGAGCCCATGAGCCCCGCTGACTCCGGTCCCCCCATCGCCACCGTCAACCCCGTCGACGGCGAGCTCCTGGAGGCGTTCGAGCCCTACGACGACGCCGAGGTCGAGCGGCGCCTGGCCACGGCGGCGACCTGCGCCACGGAGTGGGCGGCCTCCACGTTCGCCGAGCGCTCGCGCCTCCTGGTGACGGCCGCCGAACTGCTCGAGGCCGAGGTCCCCGACATCGCCCGGGTCGTCACCACCGAGATGGGCAAGCCGTTCGCCCAGGCCAAGGGCGAGGTGGCCAAGTGCGCCAGCGGGTTCCGGTGGTTCGCCGAGCACGCCGAGGCGATGCTGCAGGACGTCGAGGTACCGGTCGACGCGTCGCTCGGGCTCGTCACCTACCAGCCGCTCGGTGCCGTGCTGGCCATCATGCCGTGGAACTTCCCCCTCTGGCAGGTGGCCCGGTTCATCGCGCCCGCCGTGATGGTCGGCAACGTGGGCCTGCTCAAGCACGCCCCCAGCGTGCCCCGGACCTCCCTCCTGCTCGAGGACCTGTTCCGCCGGTCGGGCGCGCCCGACGGGCTGCTCCAGAGCCTGCTCATCGGGACCCACCAGGTGCCGGCGATCATCGCCGACGACCGCGTCGCCGCGGTGACCCTGACCGGCTCGGTCGGCGCCGGGCGCGCCGTGGCCGCACAGGCCGGTGCCGCCGGCAAGAAGGTCGTCCTGGAGCTGGGCGGCAGCGACCCGTTCATCGTCCTGCCCTCCGCCGACCTCGACCGGGCCGTGCCCGTGGCCGTGCAGGCCCGGGTGCAGAACAACGGGCAGTCGTGCATCGCCGCCAAGCGGTTCATCGTCCACGCCGAGGTGGCCGAGGAGTTCACGGCGCGGTTCGTGGACGCCATGTCGGCGCTGTCCGTGGGCGACCCGTTCGACCCGGCCACCGAGGTGGGTCCGCTGATCAACGCCGCCGCCGTCGACGGCATCGAGGCCCAGGTCGAGGACGCCCGGGCCAAGGGGGCGACCATCCTGTGCGGGGGCGCCCGCGTCGTGGGACCCGCCGGCCCCGACCGCCCCGGCTGCTTCTACGCGCCGACCGTCATCACCGACATCCGCCCCGGCATGCGGGTCGCCACCGAGGAGGTGTTCGGCCCGGTCGCCCTGCTCTACACGGTGGCCGACGCGGACGAGGCGCTGGCCGTGGCCAACGACTCCGAGTTCGGCCTGGGGTCCAGCGTGTGGACGCAGGAGCCCGACGAGCAGCAGCGCTTCGTCAACGAGCTGGCCGCCGGCCAGGTCTTCGTGAACGGGATGACGGCCTCGATGCCCCAGCTGCCCTTCGGCGGCGTCAAGAGCTCGGGGATCGGTCGCGAGCTCAGCTCGTACGGCCTCCACGAGTTCTGCAACGTGAAGTCGGTGTGGATCGCCTGATGCGCCGCCGGGCCGCACGATGACGGCGGTCCGCCCGGACGCCGGCCGGCGTGCCTACCTCGACCACGCGGCGACCACCCCGCTGCGGCCCGAGGCGCTCGAGGCCATGCTGCCCTTCCTGACCGCGGAGTTCGCCAACCCGTCCGGGGCCCACGCCGAGTCCCGGCGGGCCCGCAAGGCCCTGGACGACGCCCGGGAGCGCATCGCCGAGCTGCTCGGGGCCGGACCGGGCGACGTGGTGCTCACGTCGGGCGGCACCGAGGCCGACGACCTCGCCGTCCAGGGGGGGTGGGACGCGGCGTGGGACGGCGGGCCGGAGGGGCCCGGTGCCGTGGTGTGCGCGGCCATGGAGCACCACGCCGTGCTCGAGGCCTGCCGCGCCCTGGCCCGCCGCACCGGTGCCGAGCTCCGCCTGGTCCCGAGCGACGCCGACGGCCGGGTCGACCTCGCGGCCCTGGCCGACGCCTGCGACCCCGGCGTCCGCCTGGTCTCGGTGATGACCGTCAACAACGAGCTCGGCACCGTCCAGCCCCTGGCCGAGGTGGCCCGGGTGGCGGGGGAGCGGTCCCCGTCCGCCCTCCTCCACACCGACGCCGTCCAGGCCGTCCCGTGGCTCGACGCCGCCGCCGTCACCGCGCCGGCCGACCTGGTGTCGGTCAGCGCCCACAAGTTCGGCGGCCCCAAGGGGAGCGGCGCACTGGTGCTGCGTCGGGGTGCCACGGTGCGTCCCCGCATCGGCGGCGGGGGCCAGGAGCGGGGCCGGCGCAGCGGCACGCCCGACGTCGCCGGGGCCGTGGGCACGGCGGCCGCGCTGTCCGCCACGGTGGCCGAGCGCAACGCCACCGTCGCCCGGGTGCGCGCCCTGCGCGACCGGCTGGGCGACGGCCTGGCCGGGCGCCTCGGTGGCGTGACCGAGTCGGGGCGACGCCAGGACCGGGTGGCCGGCATCCTCCACCTGCGCATCGACGGCGTCGAGTCCGAGGCGCTGGTGGTGCTGCTCGACGAGGCGGGGATCGCCGCCTCGGCCGGCGCCGCGTGCTCGAGCGGGGCCGTCGGGCCGAGCCACGTGCTGGCGTCGCTCGGGCTCGGGCCGGAGGCGGCGTCGTCGGGTGTCCGGTTCTCCCTGGGCGGGACGACCACCGACGCCGACGTGGACCATGCGCTGGACCGGGTCCCGCAGGTGGTCGAGCGCCTGCGAAACTAGGCCGGTGCGCGTCCTGGTGGCCATGTCCGGCGGAGTGGACTCGTCGGTGGCCGCGGCCCGCCTCGTCGGGTCCCTGGGCGCCGCCGACGTCGTGGGGGCCACGCTGAAGCTCTGGGGCGGCGACTCCGACTCCGGCTGCTGCTCGGTGGCCGACGTCGACGACGCCCGGCGGGTGGCCGACCAGCTGGGGATCGTCCACCACGTCTTCAACTTCGCCGCCGACTTCGAGGCGCACGTGGTCGACCCCTACGTGGCCGGTCACGCCGCGGGCCGCACGCCCAACCCGTGCATCGAGTGCAACCGCCACCTCAAGTTCGACCGCCTGCTCGAGCGGGCGACCCTCCTCGGGTTCGACGCCGTGGCCACCGGCCACCACGCCCGGGCCGTCGGCGGTCCCGACGGGCGGTTCCGCCTCCTGCGTGGCGCCGACGCGCACAAGGACCAGTCCTACGTGCTGGCCATGCTCGGACAGGCGGAGCTGGCCCGCTGCCTGTTCCCGGTGGGTGGGAGCACCAAGGACGAGGTCCGGGCCGAGGCCGAGCGGCGGGGTCTGCGCACGGCGGCCAAGCCCGACAGCCAGGACGTCTGCTTCATCCGGTCCGACGTCGGCCGCGCCGGGTTCCTGGGCGACCGGGTGGCGCTGCACCCCGGCCGGCTCGTGGACCACGCCACGGGGGACGACCTCGGCGCCGTCGGGGCGGTCGAGCTGGTGACCGTCGGCCAGCGCCGGGGCATGGGACACGGGACCGACGGGCGCCGCCGGTTCGTCACCGCCGTCGACGTGCCGTCCCGGCGGGTCACGGTCGGTCCGCCCGAGGCGGCGCTCGCCGCCGGGCACCGCCTGCACACCGTGTCCTGGGTGGACGGCGCACCCGCGGTCGGGGCCGACGGCGCGTTCGCCGCGCTGGCCCAGTGCAGCGCCCACGGCCGGGCCGTGCCGTGCGCGGTGCGCAGCGACCCCGATCCCGACGGCGGCGGTGACGCGCTGTCGGTGACCTTCGCCACGCCCCAGCGTCGGGTGGCCCCCGGCCAGACGGTGGCCCTCTACGACCCGGACCGGCCCGACAGCGTCCTCGGGTCCGGGATCGTCGCATGAGCGCCGGCCGGTCGGGTCGGGGCGCGGCCGACGGCGGGACCCTCGACCCGGTGGCCCGCGCCGCCGAGCTGCGCGCCGAGATCGCCCACCACGACGAGCGCTACCACGTGCTCGACGCCCCCGAGATCGCCGACGCCGAGTACGACGCCCTGGTGCGCGAGCTGCGCGCCATCGAGGCCGAGCACCCCGACCTGGCCGTTCCCGAGTCGCCCACCGCCCGGGTGGGGGCGGCGCCCTCCTCCCTGTTCGCACCCGTCACCCACCACGTGCCGATGATGAGCCTGGACAACGCCTTCAGCTCCGACGAGCTCCGGGCGTGGGCCGACCGCCTGGCCAGACAGGTCCCCGAGGACACCGCCTTCGAGTGCGAGCTCAAGATCGACGGGCTGGCCATCTCCCTCCTCTACCGCGACGGCCGGTACGTGCAGGCGGCCACCCGGGGCGACGGCACCACGGGCGAGGACGTGACCGCCAACGTCGCCACCATCGCCGCCGTGCCCGATCGGCTGGACCCGGCGGCCGGGCCGCCCCCGGCGGTGATCGAGGTCCGCGGCGAGGTCTACATGCCGATCGGCGCATTCGACGACCTGAACCGGCGCCAGGCCGAGGCGGGGGAGAAGCGCTTCGTCAACCCGCGGAACTCGGCGGCCGGCTCGCTGCGCCAGAAGGACCCGGCCGTCACCGCCACCCGCGCGCTCTCGTTCTGGGCCTACCAGGTGGGGGAGTTCGTGCCCGCCGGGGCACCGGGGGACGGCACGTCCGGCCCGGGTGCCGGGGGCGACGGCCCCGTCGCCGGCCCGGCCGCCAGCCAGTCGGCCACCCTCGAGTGGCTCCGCCGGGCCGGGTTCCCGGTCAACCCCGAGGTCCACCTCGTGCACGGGCTTGACGAGGTGCTCGACTTCTGCGCCCGGTGGGAGCAGCGCCGCCACGAGCTCGACTACGAGATCGACGGCGTCGTCGTGAAGGTCGACGACCTCGCGCTCCAGCGGGCGCTCGGGTCGACGTCGCGCGCCCCGCGGTGGGCGGTCGCCTACAAGTTCCCCCCCGAGGAGCGCTCGACCACCCTCGTCGACATCGAGGTCTCGATCGGCCGGACGGGCAAGGCCACGCCCTTCGCCGTGCTGGATCCCGTCTTCGTGGGGGGGTCGACGGTGGGGCTGGCCACGCTGCACAACGAGGACCAGGTCCGCCTGAAGGACGTCCGACCCGGCGACACGGTGATCGTGCGCAAGGCCGGGGACGTCATCCCCGAGGTCGTCGGCCCGGTGCGGGTCGCGGGCAGGCGCCGGCGTCCGGCGTGGAGGTTCCCGACGGCGTGCCCCGTGTGCTCGGCGCCGCTGGTGCGGCTCGAGGGGGAGAGCGACACGTTCTGCACGAACCTGGACTGCCCGGGCCAGCGGGTCCAGCGCATCGCCCACTTCGCCTCGCGGTCGGCCATGGACATCGAGGGGCTGGGGGAGCAGCGGGTGCAGCTGCTCGTCGACCGGGGCCTGCTCGTCGACGTGGCCGACCTGTACGGGTACACCGAAGCCACCTTCGAGGGGCTGGAAGGGTTCGCGGCCCTCTCGACCGCCAACCTGCTCGCCGCCATCGACGCGTCACGCGCCCAGCCGCTCAGCCGGGTCCTCATCGGACTCGGCATCCGCCACCTCGGCCAGGTCGGCTCGATCGCACTGGCCCGGGCGTGCCGCGACATCGACACGGTGATCGCCGCCGACGAGGAGACCCTGGCCGCCATCGACGGGGTCGGACCGATCATCGCCTCGAGCGTGGTCGCCTGGTTCGCCTCGCCGGTGAACCGGTCGGTGGTGGAACGCCTGCGGGCGGCCGGCCTCCACCTCACCGAGCCGGGCCCGCCGGGGCAGGGGGACCCGGGAGCCGTGCCCCAGACCCTGGCCGGCAGGTCGGTGGTGGTCACCGGCACCCTGGACGGCTACACGCGCGACGAGGCCGAGGCGGCCGTGCTCGCCCGGGGGGGCAAGTCGCCGGGGACGGTGTCGTCGAAGACGTTCGCCGTGGTCGTCGGGCGGTCGCCGGGCGCGTCGAAGGTGACCAAGGCCGAGCAGCTCGGCGTGCCGGTCGTCGACGGCGACCGGTTCGACGCACTCCTGGCCACGGGGGAGCTCCCCGGGTCGTGAGCGATCCCGGGGCGAGGTTCGACGTCGTGGTCGTCGCCTACGACAGCCGCGACGAGATCGCCGACTGCCTGGCCAGCGTGCAGGGGGCCGAGGGGCTGGGCACGGTGGTGGTCGTCGACCACGGGAGCGACGGCTCGGCGGACGTCGCCGCCGCCTGCGGGGCGACCGTCGTGCGCGATCCGTCGAACCCGGGATTCGGTGCCGGCCACAACGGCGGCGTCGGCCGGACCTCGGCACCGGCCGTGCTCCTCCTCAATCCCGACGCCCGGCTCGTGCCCGGCGCCGTGGCCCACGGGCTGGAGGTGCTGGACGGGCGCCCCCGGGTGGCCGCCGTGCAGGGGGTCGTCCTCGACGCCGACGGCGGTGGTCCCGAGCGGAGCGCCGGGGTCGCCCTGGGACCGGCCCACCTCTGGGGGCGGGCGCTGCGCCTGCGCTCCCTCCTGGGCTGGGGCCCGGTGCGGCGGCTGGCCGGCCGGGTGCCGTCCCTGTCCGACCACGTCGAGCGGGTCCCCGGCGACGTGGCGGAGGTCGAGTCGCTGGCGGCCACGGCACTGCTCGTGCGGAGGTCCGCCTTCGACGAGGTCGGCGGGTTCGACGAGCGGTACTTCCTGTACGGCGAGGACGTCGACCTGTGCCGGCGCCTCCGCGGGGAGGGCTGGACGCTGCTGGCGCTCCCCGAACCGTGGGCGACCCACCGGGCCGGATCGTCGCACCGGTCGGCGTGGCGCCGCGAGGTGCAGTGGTGGCGGGGGACGATGATCTACGCGGCCCGGTGGTACGAACGGCGGGCATGGACGTCGGCCGTCGGCGCCGCCGTGGTCCGTGCGGTCACGCTGGCCGTCCGCCGGCCCCGGGAGGCCGGCGACGCCTGGGAGTCGGTGGTCGCCGAACCGCGGCGCGTGCGCCGGACGGAGCACCGGGGAGAACGCGACCGGTCGCACCCCTGACGCGCCGGCCCGCATCGGACCGGACGGGACCCGTCCGCGTCGGGGCCGGAGTGCGGTTCCTAGAGCGGCCGGTGGAAGTTCCGGTGCTTCCACAGGTGGGGCAGCAGGGCCGCCACGTGCCGGACGCCGCGGACCGAGAACACGTTGCGGTGGCCCCTCCGGGCCGGGTGGAAGCAGGACGCCGCGGCCACCTGGACGACGCGGTAGCCGCCCTCCCACAGGCGGAGGCAGAAGTCGACGTCCTCCGGCCCGAACCGGTAGCGCCCGTCCAGCCCGCCGACCCGGTCGAACGCCGCCCGGCGGATCAGCTGGCAGGCGCCGATGGCGAAGTCCACCTCCCACCACGGCGCCCCCGCCGGCGGCTCGACGGCGCGGTACGTGTCCCGCCGACCGGTCATGCGCAGCACCTTGTCGGACAGGGTCGGCGCCAGCCCGGCGCTGGCGGAGGGGAGCTGGTCCCGGTACACGGGCGCGGACAGTCCGATGGTCGGGTCGTCGCGCAGCGGTTCCAGCAGGCGGGCGAGGCAGGTCGGTTCGAGGCGCGCGTCGCTGTCGAGGAAGCACGCCCACTCGGCCTCGCCGTGCCGCATGCCGAGGTTGCGGCCGGCCGGCACGCCGAGGTTGTCGGGCGACCGCACCACGGTCACCCGGTCGTCCTCGTGGGGCGGCACCGGGGGTTCCGACCCGTTGTCCACCACGACGACCCGCGGGGACACCCCTTCGGAGCCGAGCGCCGAGGCCACCGCGGCCGGCAGCACGTCGCCGTCGTTCCACGCCAGGATGACGACGTCGATCCGGGGCGCCTCGGTCACGTCGCCACCCGCGGCCGGCCGACCCGGTGGGGGCGTCGGGCGCTCCCGGTCCTCCGGCTCACAGCCCTTCCGTCCGCCGGCGGACCATGGCCGCGAACCGCCCTTCGGGTCGTCCCATGAGTTCGTCCCACGTCCCGTGCTCGACCACGGCCCCGTCGGCCAGCACGTAGATCCGGTCCGCCAGCCGGACCGGGTTCAGGTTGTGGGAGACGATGATCATGCCGCAGGTCGACCGGATGTCGGCGAGCGCCCGCAGCACCTCCTCCTCGGCGTCCGCGTCGAGGGCACTCGTCGGTTCGTCGAGCACGAGGAGCCACGGGTCCCGGTAGAGGGCGCGCGCCAGCGCCAGCCGCTGGCGCTGGCCCCCCGACAGCGTGTTGCCACGCTGCCCGAGCACGGTGTGGATGCCGTCGCCGAGGCGCGACACGAAGCCGAGGGCGTGCGCCTGCTCCAGGGCGCGCCAGGCCCGGGTCTCGTCGCGCACGGTCTCGGTCCAGTAGACGTTGTCCAGGATCGATCCGGCCAGCAGCGGCGGTTCCTGCATGACGATGCCGAGGTGGGACTGCCACTGGTCGATGTCGACCTCCCGGAGGTCCACGCCGTCCAGCAGCAGCGCACCCGAGGTCGGGTGGAGCAGCCCGGTCACCAGGTCGAGGGCGGTCGTCTTGCCCGCGCCGGAGTCGCCCACGAAGGCGATCGACTCGTTCGGCCGGATCGTCCAGTCCAGGTCGTGCAGCACCGCGACCGCGGACCCCGGGTAGGTGTAGTCGACCGATCGGGCGCACAGGGCGGTGGAGAACGTGGGGATGGCCGTGCCGGCGGCCTCGGCGGGTGCCGCCGTCATCGACTCGAGCGTGACCCACCAGTTGTCGCACCAGCGCCCGTAGGACCGGGAGGACTGGAAGCCGTCCTGGGCGGCCACCAGCCGGGGTGCGAGCCTCAGGAACACGACCAGGAAGGCGATCGACGACGGTGGGAGCGGGGCGCCCTTCGACCCCACGACCGCGCCGAACAGGACCACGGCGATGCCGATGAGCCCGGTGACCTCGAAGATGGAGCGCGTGCGGGGTCCGACGTACTGGCTCTTCATGAACGCCTGGGAGAACTGCGCGTAGATGTCGGTCATGCGTGCGAGCGACGACCGTCGGGCGCCCAGCGACCGGAAGAGCTTCAGGTTGCCGAAGAGAAGATCGGCCTCGCGTCCGAGCGACGTGGCCGCCTCGGTGAGGTTCGACGTGTGCCGCTTGGTCGGCTTCGCCCCCAACGCGTAGACGCTGAGCGCGACCAGGGCGAACGCCATGGTGAAGAGGCTCAGCTGCCACGACAGTCCGAGGGCGGCGGCGACGAACACGAGCACCACGCCCAGTACGCCCATCGAGCGCATGAAGGCCTGCACGCCCAACGAGATCTGGTTGACCGTCAGCAGGAGCGACGTGTTGACGTCACCGGCGGACAACTTCAGGTACGAGGCCCAGTCCATCTCGAGTGCCGCCCGGGTGAGCTCCTCGCGGCGGTCCCGCTGGAAGGCGGCGACGACCCGGATGATGGCGCGTTCGCTGAGGAGCCGGGTGAGTGCTGCGGTGAGTCCGAAGGCCGCGAACGCAGCGACGGCCCAGTAGCGCAGCGACGTCCCTTGCAATTCGACCCCGGCGATCGAGACGCTGTTGCGCGGGCTGAGCAGCGGGACGATCGACAGGATACCCAGGGTCTCCAGCACGCCGCTGAACACGATGAGGCCCGAAGCGGTCGACGCCGCGGTGCGGTGACCCGCCAGGATGCGCCAGTAGTTCCGGAAGAGGCTCGTGCGTGCCGGCGTGCTCGACCGGTCCATCAGCGCAGCCCGGGCACGCGACGCGCGCCGGCGGTCGTCCGACGCGCGCACGCGTGCGGATCCGGGACCTCCCCCCGAACCGTGCTCCTCCTACGGACACCGTGCACCGTGCGTGCCTCCCGTGCGCCGGGGCCGGATCCCACGATCCGCGTTCCGGCGCGACCCACATCATGGTGCCGATCGCCCGTGACGTCGGACACCGGCGCCGCGACGGAGTCCCGGCGATACGTCACGTGAACCGGCCCCGTCCACCTCGGCGGGAGATCCTAGCTTGGGTGTCGCGGACCGCCCAGGGTGCCGCGGACCGCCCGGGGTGCGGGTCGCCGCCCGCCTGCGACGCGCCGGCCGGTTCGAGCGGTGCATGGCGTACCGGACCGACGGCGGCCGGTGGGCGGGCCCGGTACAGTGCGGCCGGTGAGCACGGTCTCCGTCGTCCTGTGCACCTACGACGGCGCGTCGTTCCTGCCCCTCCAATTGGAGAGCCTGGCCGACCAGTCTCGGTTGCCCGACGAGCTGATCGTGCGTGACGACGGCTCCACCGACGCCACACTGGCGCTGCTCGACGACTTCGCCCGCTCGGTGCCGTTCCCGGTGCACATCCACGAGAACCGGCAGAGGCTCGGGATCCCGGACAATTTCTGGGCGGCGATCGGCGACGCCACGGGTGAGCTGATCGCGCTCTGCGACCAGGACGACATCTGGGCGCCGGCCAAGCTCGAGCGTTCGGTCGCTGCGCTCGACGCCGACCCGACGGTCGGCGCGGTCTTCACCAACGGCTGGTGCATCGACGGCGACGGCAACCCGACCGGAACCCTCCTGTGGGATGCCGCCGCCGTCTCCTCCGAGGACCGGGCGGACCTCCGGTCCGGCCGCGGGCTGGACGTCCTCCTGCGGCACTCGGTCGTGACCGGCGCCACCGTGACCTTCCGTGCGTCCCTGCTCCCCGGCATGGTGCCGTGGCCGCCGATCACCCACGACGCCTGGATCGCCCTGGTGGTGGCGATGCAGGCGCGGCTCGAGGCGATCGACGAGCCGCTCATCGCCTACCGCCTCCACCCCGGGAACGCGGTGGGCTTCCCGTACTTCCCCCCGGGGGGATCGCAGTTGCGCCGCTACGCCCGCATCCTCGGGTTCCACGCCCGCAAGCTGACCGACCGCGAGATCACGTCGAAGGAGATGGAGGCGGACGGGGCCGTGTACCGGCGGATGTCCGAACTGCTCGAGCGCATGCCGTGCCCCCGTGTCACCGCCGACCACCGGGCGACGCTCGAGCGCCGGGCGGAACTGCTGCGCTTCCGGCGGGACCTCCCGCGCCCACGGTGGCGACGGGTGCTTCCGGTCGTCGGACGGGTCCGCGCCGGTGACTACCGTCGCGACGCCAACGGCTGGAGGAGCTGGCTGTCCGACCTCGTCCGGTGAGCGCGGTCGCCGCGACCGTCACCGACCTCGCAGCCCCGCCGCAGGTCCGGGTGGCCTGTTAGCCTCGCCGTCCGTGGGCCAGCTCCCGGGGCAGGCAGAGCAGCGGTCGGCGGCGGAACACGGTCCCTGGGCCATGTGGGGCGTCCTGGCCGCGCTGGTCGTGGTCAACCTCCTGGTCTTCCCGTCCGAACTGCACCAGGTGGGCCCCGCCCAGGACGAGGGACTGCTGCTCGTCTATCCGAGCCTGATGCTCCACGGTGCGGTCCCGAACCAGTCGTTCGAGTCGGTCTACGGCTCCGCGTCGCTGTGGGCGGTCGCCGGCGCCTTCCGACTGCTCGGCACCTCGGTCGCCTCCGAACGCAGCGTGGCACTGCTCTACTGGATCGCCATCACGGGTTCGATCGGGGTGCTCGTCGGGCGCCGACGGGGTCCGGTCCTGGGGGTCTTCTCGGGGGCGCTCTCCGTCTACATCCTCGTGCGGGTCCTCGGACTCGTCGCCTACGCCTGGATCGGCGCGCTCGCGCTGGCGATGGTCGGCCTGCTGGTCATCGATACGACGGTCCGACGGCAACGCGGACGGGCACCCACCAGGGCCCAGACGGGTCTGACCGCCGGGGCGGGGCTCTGCTTCGGCCTGGCCGTCTCCTACCGACTCGACATGGCGCTCGCCATCGCCCTGGTGCTCGTGCTCCTGCTGAGGTGCTGGAGGCCGCAGGCGTGGACTCTGGTCGTCGGCTTCGCGATCGGACTCGTACCCTTCGTCGCCAACTGCATCCGGGCCGGAGTGGCCCCGGTGCTGCGCGGACAGCTGCTGCAACCGATCTTCGTGAGCGGCCCGGGTCGCCGACTGCCACTCACGGATCTGTCCGCTACGTCGATACTCGTGCTCGCCGCCACCGTTGCGTGTGCGGTGGGCCTCACCGTCGCCGGCTACCGGGTGCTCCGGCAGGGCGGAGGCTTCATGCTGCTGGCCATCGGCCTCTTCGAGGTGGGGATCCTGCCGCAGGTCGTCCAACGCGCCGATCCGGTCCACCTGGCGTACGTCGCCTGCGTGGTGCTGCCGACGGCCCTGCTCCTACCGGTTCCCGTCCTCACCCGCCGCCAGGGTGTGGTCCTCGGGAGCCTCGGGCTGCTGGTCCTCGCACTGCCCCTCTCCCAGCGCTCGTACGCCGACAAGGTGGCACAGACGTTGGGGCTCCGGTCCCAACCACAGCACGTGGTGCGCAACGACGGCAGGTCGGTGCCCGTCGCCGGCCCGACGGCGCAACGCCGGCTCGACGCACTCGTCGCCGCGGTCGACGCGCGCGCCACCGCCGGCCAGCGGATCTTCGTCGGACCCGAGGATCTGCGCCGCACGAACTACAACGACACGTTCCTCTACTTCCTGTTCCCACGTCTCGTACCGGGCTCCTTCTACCTGGAGATGGAGCCGGGCGTGGCCAACGGGAGCAACTCGCATCTGGCGCAGGATCTCCGGAGCGACCAGTGGCTGATCCTGACCAGCCGGTACGACCACTGGACGGATCCCAACGCCTCTCAGGTGTACGGATCGGACGCCGCGAACCGGGTGATCGCGGCGGACTTCCGCCCGGTCGGCCGGTGGGGACCCTGGCGCCTCATGGTCAACACCCGCTGTCCGGACTGCAACCGGGGATAGCCTGGGCCGATCCCGAGTCCTCCCGACAGCCAGCACCCCGGCGGTGTCCCGAGCGACGAGCATCCCCACACCGCCGCGGTGGTCGTCACCTACCGTCCCGACCTCGACCGTCTGCGCGCCTCGCTCGGGCGGCTCGTCCCCCAGACCGAGCGGGTGGTGGTCGTCGACAACGGGTCGCCGGGCATCGGGGACCTGCAGGCGCTGGTGGCCACGTTCCCATCGGTCGAGCTCGTCGCCCTGGACCGCAACGTGGGGATCGCCACTGGGTTCAACGTCGGGATCGACCGGCTCGCCGGAGGTGGCCGGGTCCCGGACTGGGTGCTCACCATGGATCAGGATTCGCTGCTGCACGAGGGTGCGGTCGCGACCGTGCTCGCCGATCTCGACGGGCTCGGCGAGTCCACGGGCCGGCGCTTCGGCATCGTCGGGGCCCGATGGTCCACCGCACCCCCAATGGGCGAGGAGGAGGTCCACCCGCTCGTCCGGTACCTGCGGGGGCGGGCGGACTCGGCCGACGAAATGGGGACGGTGGGGGAGTTCCACCGCCGCTACCGGACGATCTCCTCCGGGAGCCTCATCCGATGGGAGGTCCTGGAGTCCGTGCGCTTCCGCGACGAGCTCTTCATCGACCAGGTGGACACCGCCTTCTGCGTCGATGCGTACCGGCTCGGGTGGGTCGTGGCCGAGACGGACGCCGTGCTCATGGACCACCGCATCGGGGTGCGAGTGGAGCGGGGCGGGTCCACGAGGAGCTACGAGAACGGCCAGCGTCTCTACTACATCGCCCGCAACTCGACCTACCTGGCGCTGCGGGGCGTGCTCCCCGTGATCATGTACCTGGTGGACGTCGCCGCGGTGTGCCGCTCCTACGTCTTCGCGCACGGCAGGCGGTCGCTGCCCGGGTGCCTCGCCATCGTGGTGGTCGGGGTCCTCGACGGTGTGGCCGGCCGGGTCGGACAGCGCCGGTACCGGTTCGTCGACCGGGAGGTGGCGCGGTACGCGTCCCGGTGACGCCCGCCCCGTCATGGTCCGCCCGGTCCGTTGCGCCGGGCGCGGTCTTGGAGGTGGGCGAACTGCTGTGGGAAGGTACGCACCATGTCGGCACCGCGAGAGGGCAGCGTCCTGGGTACCGCCACGTCGACGCTCCCGCATCCGGCCACCGTCGCCTTCTACCTCCCCCAGTTCCATCCGATCGCCGAGAACGACGCGGCGTGGGGTGCGGGGTTCACCGAGTGGCACAACGTGGTCCGGGCCCGGCCCTGGTACCGGGGCCACGAGCAGCCCGTCCTGCCGGGCGCGCTCGGCTTCTACGACCTGCGCCTCGACGAGACCCGTCGGCAGCAGATGGCGCTGGCCCGCGAGTACCGGGTGGACGGCTTCTGCTGGTACCACTACTGGTTCTCCGGCCGCAGACTGCTCGAGGAGCCGTTCGCCCGTATGCGCCAGGACCCCGAGGAGGACCTCCCCTTCATGCTGTGCTGGGCCAACGGGCCCTGGACGCGGGAGTGGACCGGAAAGAGCGGCGAGGTCATCGTCGGGCAGGAGTACTCGCGACAGGATGACATCCGGCACATCGAGTACCTCCTCGACGTCTTCGCCGATCCCCGGTACATCCTCCTGGACGGCAAGCCGGTGCTCGTCCTCTTCTGCCCGACGGACCTGCCGGACATGGCCGCCACGTCCGACCTGTGGCGGGCCGCGGCCGAACGCGCCGGGTTCCCCGGTCTCGTCCTCCTCGGCGTCGAGAGCTTCCGCAGCCGCATCGACCGGCCGGAGGCGCTCGGACTCGACGGCATCGTCGACTGGCAGCCGAACCTGAGGACCGTACGGCCCTGGTGGCGGGCGGCACCGCGCGTGGCCGCCAGCAAGACCGGCGTCATGAGTCGCTATCCGAAGGTGGTCCGGTACGACTACGCGCAGCTGGCGGACCGTGCCATCGACGCATTGGAGCACGCGGACGATCCCGGGCGGTTCACCACGGTCTGCCCGGCCTGGGACAACACGCCGCGCCGCACCCGCGGTGCGGTGGTGCTGACCGGTGCGACCCCCGAGGCCTACGCGGACTGGCTCGAGCGCGCGCTGCGGGCCACCACGAGCCCGGTCGTCTTCGTCAACGCCTGGAACGAATGGGGCGAGGGCGCGTACCTCGAACCCGACATGGCCCACGGCACCGCCTACCTCGACGCGCACCGGCGGGCCGTGACACGGGCAGGCATGCGGGGCGGTCTCCCGAGTGTCGCGCTCGACGGCTCCGCAACCGTCCCCGATCCGAGGGGCGTCCACACCGACGGGGTTCGGGACGCACCGGACGGCACCCCCGACCCCGATCGAGGTTCTCCCGTTCCTGATTGAGGAACGCCGCCCGGCCCGACGCCAGGCGCCACCCGCCCGCACCGCGCCGGCTTCGCGCCCTCGGCGCCGGCCGTCCGGACGTGCCCGGTCCCGGGCCACCCCCCCACGATGCGGGCGCCACGCACAGTGCCCACCTATGGACCCCGTCCACGGTCACCGGTATCGTGGAGTCCTTGGGGGGAGGGCGCCTTGCGGCGCCCGGATAGGGAGTGGGGGGCTGTGCCTGCGATTCCGAGCGCTGAGCGAGCAGTGCAGCGGGGGTCGGACGTGCTCGGCGTCCGCGCGCCCGAGTGGAGCGCGGTGGCATGAACCGGCTGCGGCGCTGGACGCTGATCCTGGCCCCGGTGGTGGTCATCCTGGTGCTGGCCGAGCTCCACGCCCACCTCGTCGGGCACTACCGGTTCACCGGCACGAACCGCTTCGCGTGGACGGCCGGCTACATCCTCCTGACCGAGCTCGCCGTCTACCTGTCGGGCGTCCTCGACGACCAGCGTTCGACGGCCTCGGCGCTGTGGGCGTCGTTCGGCGCGGCCGTCGGTGGCGCGGCGGTCATCTCCCTCCTGCAGCTCGCCCTCGGCTCGCTGCTGCTCCCCCGTGAGGTCGTCGGCGGTGCGGCCCTCGTGCTCTTCCCGATCAACGGGGTCGTCACCCTGTCCGGGCTCCGGTCGCAGCGCCGCGGCGAGGGCGTCGACCGGGTGCTCGCCGTGCTCGGTCCGGACGAGGCGGCCTCGCTCGTCAACGACCTCCAACGGGTGGCGGAGCGCCCCGCCGAGGTCGTCGAGATGATCCCGATCGACCGGGTGCTGGCGCCGGGCGGCATCGCCGGCGGACACCTCGTCGCCGCCGCTGACGCCAAAGGGGCCACCGTCGTGGTGCTCGGCCGGGACGCGCAGACCGACGAGGCCGTCGTGGCGCAGGCCGCCGTGCTCCACGGCCGGGGTCTGCGGATCCGCACCCTGGCCGTGTTCTACGACGAATGGCTGGGCAAGCTGCCGGTCGCCGATCTCGAGCGGGTCTCGCTCATGTTCGACATCCAGGAGCTGCACGCTCCCGGCTATGCCCGCATGAAGCGGGCCGTCGATCTCGTGGCCGGCGTCGTCGGCCTTGTGATCACCGTGCTCCTCGTCCCGGTGGTCTGGATCGTCGACCGCTTCGCCAACCCGGGCCCGCTCTTCTTCCGGCAAGTACGGGTCGGCAAGGGCGGTCGGCCGTTCACGATGCTCAAGTTCCGCACGATGCCGCCGGGCGACACCGAGACGGAGTGGACCCAGGTGGCCGACGCCCGGCTCCGACCGTTCGGGATGTTCCTGCGCCGGTTCCATCTCGACGAGCTCCCGCAGTCGCTCAACATCCTGCGAGGCGAGCTCTCCCTCGTCGGGCCCCGTCCCGAACAGCCCCGGTACGTGGAGGAGCTGGCGGACAAGATCCCCTTCTACGACGTGCGCCACCTGGTGCAGCCCGGAGTCACCGGCTGGGCTCAGGTCAAGTTCCACTACGGGGCGAGCGTCGAGGACGCCCTCGAGAAGCTCCAGTACGAGTTCTTCTACCTGCGCCACCAGGGCGCTGTGCTCGACGGCCGCATCGTGGCACGCACCGTCAAGACGATGATGCGTGCCCAGGGTCGCTGAGTGCGGACACGGCACGCGCCAGGAGGCTACGGTTCCCGGACGGCCGACCCGGCCGACCTGGCCGCCCAATCGTCGGCGCCTGGCCTACGCTTGCCGACCTGCCGGCTGGGCACGGCCGGCGAGTGGAGCATGGGGTAGGAGACAAAGCGATGGCAAAGTCCGGATCGCGCAAGCGAGGACCAACGAAGAAGGCGGCACCGAAGACCGCCGGACGCGCCACGCCGCCGCAGAAGGGAGCGGGCCAACCGACCGCCAGACGCGCCACGCCGCCGCAGAAGGGCTCGGGCCAACCGGCCGCCGCAGGTGCCACGCCGCCGCAGAAGTCCTCGGGCGCAAAGGGCGCCGATCACGCCACGCCACAGGCCGGGTCCCGCGCCTCCGCAGGTGGCAAAGGTGCCACCGCGGTCGCCGAGCGCACCCGACCCGCACCTCGCACCGGGCGTCCCGCCCCGGCCAGCCGGAACGCGTCCCGTCCGCCCATCCCGTCCGCCCCGAGCGTGTTGGCCTGGGCCGCCACCGTCGGCGCCGTACTGCTCGGGACGATCGCCTTCACCAACGAGAACACATGGTACTTCGGGCCGCGGGCCACCGTCCTGATGGTGCTGGCCGCCCTGGGTCTACCGACGCTGGCCCTGCGCGCCTGGCGGTCCGCCCTCGCCTGGCCCGCCCGCGCCGTCGTCGCGTTCCTGGTGGTGGCCGCCCTGTCGGCCGCCCTGTCGCCTGTTCCCTGGGTCGGGTTCTTCGGTCTGGAGGAGTACGGGACGGGGATGATCTTCCTCCTGTGCCTCGCCGCCGTGTGGGCCCTGGGGTCCGACCTCGGCCAGTCGGGTGCTGAGTTGCTGGGCAAGGGTCTGGTCGTCCTGGGCCTCATCGACGCCGTGGCGACCGTCCTCGAGGTCGGGGGACGGGGCTGGTCGCCGCTCGGCACCTTCGTGAACCACGTCCCGGGGATGCTCTTCGGGTCGGGGCAGCCGACCGGCTTCGCCAGCAATCCGGTGTTCGGCGCGCAGGTGATGATGGGCGGTCTCGCACTCCTGGCCTGGCGGACCGAGAAGCGCAATCCGTGGACCTGGTGGGTCATGACCGCGCTGACCGGTGCCGGCATCTACTTGTCCGGCGAGCGGTTCGGCCTCATCGTCGTGGTCGCACTGCTGGTGTGGGTCCTGGTCGTGCGCAAGGCGCGACCGGCCGGCACCTTCGCGCTCGCCGCAGTCGGCGGGGTGGTGGTCGGCGTGCTCTTCGAGCAACTGGTCAAGTCGGCGTCGACGACCAAGTTCCGTTCGCTCACTACCCAGGGGGGCAATGGGTTGATCGGGCCGCGGTTGCGCATCTGGAACGCCAGCCTGCACGCGGTGGCGGCCCACCCCATCCTCGGTGGCGGCCCGAGCCAGGCGGATTCCGCCACACTGCCCTACCGTTCGACGGTGTCGGTCATCCGGGACGGCCTCTTCATCGACGTCCACAACTTCATCATCGAGATCGCCGTCACTACCGGGCTGCTCGGGCTGGCCCTGTTCCTCGCCTGGCTGGTGCCGGCCCTGCGGGCGTCCCGGGGGCCACTGCTGCTCTACGCCGTCGTCGTGCTGGCCGACGGACTCATCGAGCCCTTCGACATCACGTCCACCAGCCTGGCGTTCCTGGCTCTGGGGGCCGCCGCGGTGGGGGCCGTGTCCATCGCCCGATCGGAGCCGCCGCCACCCGTGGACCTGCTGCCCGAATGGACCGACATCGCAGCCAACGTCGCCCGCGGTGTGCTGGTGGTCGCGGCCCTGTTCGCCGGCATCCATCTCATGGTGGGCAACACGCAACTGAAGAGCGGTCTCGACAACGTCGACCCGGTGACGCTGGCCGCGGCGAGCGGCCATCTGCCGATGTGGTCGGACGCGCCCGGGGCGGTGGCGGACACCCTCACCTTCCTCGGTACACGGCAGAACAAGGGCTCCTACATCGAGGCCGCCGTCAAGTGGAACCAGATCGCCCTCTCGCGCAACCCTCGGGACGCCCAGAGCCTGACCCGCCTCGGGCTCGACCAGAGCATCCTCGGCAACGCGACCGCCGCCAAGGCGGCGCTGGACCGTTCACTCCTCTACGGCCCGGACTACCAGCGGACGTACATCTACCAGATCTCCGTCGCCCTGCAGCAGGGCGACACCGCCTCCGCCATCCGATGGGCCCAGAAGGCCCACCGGCTCTTCAACATCAAGAAGTTGGTCCCGGTCATCACCTGCCTGCAACAGCACGACGGCCCGCAGTTCACCAAGGCCCAGGTCGACGCCGCCTGCGCCGGGCTGCTGCAGAAGGTTCCCGAGGGCTGAGCATTGCGTGCGTCAGTCGCAATGATGAGGTCGCGTGCCGGACACCGGACACCGGACACCGACGGACCACGGAAGGAGGGCCCGGTGATTACCGAGCCTGTCACCGAGTCGCGCCAGGTAGAGGGGCACCGGCGGGGACGGCAGCGCACGGCGCGACGGGGGACCATCCTCGCTGCCGTCCTGCTCGGACCGGTCGCCGTGTTGTCGGCAGGCTGCAGTTCGACGCCTTCTGCGACGTCGGCCGCACCGGTCAACGCCTGCTCCCTGCTGTCGACGAGCGAGGCGGCTGTGCTGATCGGCGCTCGCCCCGTGGCGGCGCGACCTTCCTATTCGACGATGCAGAGCGGCTGCTACTACTCCGCCCGAACCGGCGGCGGGGTACTGCTGACCTCCGTGGCGTGGAGCAAGCAGCAGCTCGCGGACTTCCGCAAGGCGCACGGCCTGGTGACGGATTCGTCGTCCACCGCGACCCCGTCGGCGACGTCCACCACCACGGTGTCCGGCGCCCGCGTCGAGGTGGACGGCACCGCTGCCTTCTGGCTGTCCCCGCTGCCGGTCACGGGACCCGGCTCCATCCCCAACCTCAGCCAGCTGTCGGCCACGAAGAACGGCTACGTCGTGGGCCTCCAAGGCACCGGACTCGACCTGACCCAGGCCACCGGTGTGTTCCGCACCATGTTGAGCCACCTGTAGGCCGGGCGACCTCCCGACCGGGTGGGACCCTGCCGCCCCTCCGCCCTCTGAAACGAAAATCTGTCCGGGCTGCTCGGGACGAGGCTCTGGGGCGGCTGAACACGATGCAGGCGACCGGCGGAACGAAAAACCCCTCAGGATCCCTGCGCCGTCGGCCGATACCCCGGTATGGAACCGGGTCAAAAAGGCGCTCGACTTCGCCGGAGGCGATGGGCCTTCGCGGTCGACGTGGCTCTGCTGGTCGGCGCCCTGGCGATCCCGGGCGGCATCGCCATGGGAGCGGCGCACACCTCGGTCGAGCCGGTCGCCGGTTCGACGGAGGTGGTGGACGTCCCACCCCCGTGGATCAACCACCACGGCACCCCCACTCCGCCGGCACCGAACCCGGCGCCGGCACCGAACCCGAACCCGGGCGCTGGTCCGGTGTCCGGCCAGGCCCAGCAGCGCCTGGTCGTCGAGATCCGGTCCGGGGGCCCGCTTCGGGTCACGCCGTCTTGGGTCGCCGTCGTGCTGCACCGCGACGGTGACCGCCTGGTGGGCAACCTCGGAACGGTGCTGCTCGTCGACCCGCGGGGGACGCTGGCCGGCTGGCACCTGGTCGCCTCGGTCGTGAACTCCAGCGACGAGGGCATCACCATCGTTCCTGGCCAACCGACCGCGGTCGCCGGCCGCCAGTCGGAGGTGACGGCCGGCGGGACGCAATTGGTGCACCGGGGGGGCGGGTTGCCCCCGATGCCCGGCGACGACGGGACGGTGCTGATGTCCGCCGCACCCGGTGGCGGTGGCGGGACGTTCTCGGTCTCGCCGACCGTCGTCGTGTGGGACCGCAGCCACCGGTTGGCGACGCACACCCTGCTGGTGGCGATCAGCGCTTACTGACGGCAGGCACCTGACGGCGGGCACCCGGCGCCCGCCGGCGCCGGACGGATTGAGCCGATGCGAGTGTGGTGCCGGGAGCCACCGTCCTCCCGACGGGACCGCGGTGCCACGGGTCCGACGCGTGACGTCCACCCGGCGCGCCCTGGGCCGTCCTTGCGTCCAGTCCATCTGTACACGGTGTCGCCGGGCTCCGCACCGGGCCGGCACCGGGCCGCCAAAGCGTCACGCAACGTAGCGGCGAGGTGACCATCGGTACGACCTGGGCATTCGTGGCCCCGTGCGGGGGCAACAATGGTTGACGACCGGCGGTCCGTTCACTACGTTGCCTGGTGCGGGTGTGGGCCGACAAGGGGCAGCCACGCTGAGGAGTGGGCATTCGGGATCCGGGGCCCGCTGGGGGGGGAGGTGAGGCACTTGGGGGTGACTTGAGCCGCGTCGGATCCGTCGATGCGACTCACCCGGGGCGGATCACCGACCCCGGGTCCTGTGATCGAAACGATCACCGCAGTTCCGGCCGAAACTTCCGACCATGCAGACGTGCAGTCCGGTCATGGTTGGTCTCGGCCATTCCATTCCATAACTTGAGGAGAAACTCTCAATGCAACGAACTAGGCATTTCTGGCGCCGGATGGCGACAGTCGGGGGGGCGCTGGCGATCACTGCCGGCGGACTCACCTTGCTGTCGGCCACGCCGGCCAGCGCCGCAGTGACGTCGACGACCTTCGCGTCGTACGTGTCGCTCAACGGCTCGATTGCGGGATTGACGCAGTCCGCCGACCTGAGCATCTCACCGACGTCGATCACGGCCGGGGGCAACTACACCCTGACCGCCGCTGGTGGTAGCCAGGTCATCCCGCTGAGCAACGCGGGGATCCCGGTGATCTACGCCAGCAACAACAACAACGAGTATGCGCTTCCGCCGGGGGTCACCTTCGTGTCCGCCACGGCCGGCACCTACACGTTCGTCCCGAGCAAAGGTTCGACGGTCACGGGCACGCAGTCGGTGACGTACTGCGACCCGGCGACTCCTCCGCTTCCGGCGGCGTGCACGGGTACCCCCAGTGGCGCTCACTTCCTGAGCACCTACGCGGCGTCTCCCTACCTCGAGGTCGGCACGGGCACCACGCAGTTCAGCGCCGGTGGCACGCTGACCACGACCTCGTGGTCCGCGACGTTCAAGACCTCGGGCACCACCCCGACGACCCTCAACCAGACCTGGGACGAGTTCCAGACCACGGCTGAGATCTACCTGGGTGGAGCGCCCGTCGCTGCCAACATCAACGGCTACTCGACGACCGCCGGCTACGGGGGTTGTTCGACCGCACCTTGCACCTTCCCGCCGCTGGTTCCCTCCGTGGTCGCAACGGCTGCGGTGACGCAGCCGGCACAGGCTCCGGTGCTCCAGCCACAGACGGCGACGGTGTCGGGCGGTCAGTGCACGGTCATCAACGCACTGTCCGGTGCCACCGAGGTCAGTGACACGGTCAACCCGGCGTCGACCACGATCGTGACGCCTCCGGCAGCGGGAACGGCCACGCTGGCTACACCCAACACCGGGCTGATCACGTACTGCGCACCCGCGTCCGGTGCCACGTCGGCCACCTTCACGGTGACCGCCGCCGGTACCACCTCGGGTCTGGTGTCCGCACCGGTCACGGAGACGGTCAACATCTCCTACAACCAGTGCAGCGCCGGTACGGGTAACACGACCACTCCGTTCGGATCGACGGGTACCCTCGGTACCTGCTCGCTCCACCAGGAGATCGTGCTTCCGGTGACCCCCGGTCAGATCATCCTGTCCCAGTCGGGCGGCCTCCCGGTCGACTACCTGGGCAGCTCGTTCTGCGCGACCCCGCCTGGTTCCGTTCCCGGCATCACCCTCAACGGCAACGTCCAGGCGGCGTGCGGTCGGGTGGACCCGGTGACCGTCACCAACGCGACCGGTCTGGACACGGGTTGGACGCTCACCGGCCAGGTGACCGACTTCACCGATCCGGCTACGCCGTCGGTGACCTCGTGCGACACGGTGGCTACCTACAACAACCACTGCATCCCCGGCGGCAACCTCGCCTGGGAGCCTGCGGGTGCTGTTGCTCACGCCATCGTGCCGGGTGACACGGCTCAGGTGACGGCGGGCAACCTCGTCCCGCCGGTCGCACCGGTTGCTCCGGCCACCAGCACGAGCCCCATCCTCGCTCCGAACGCGGTGCAGACCAACCCGGTGGTCGAGTCGGCCCCGAACCCCGGTCTGAACGCCGCTCCTGCGACGATGTGCAAGACGGCTGCTGGTCAGGCCGGCGGTACCTTCATCTGTGGTGCTGGTCTGGAGCTGCTCATCCCGGCTTCGATCGCCAACCCGGGTGCGAGTGCCTTCTACCCCTACTCGGGCGCCTACCAGGCGACCCTCACCCTGACGCTCTCGTAGCAACAGGGAGTAGGTAGTACGCCGTGGCGGGCGACCGCCGCGGTCGGAGGTCACAGGGGGAGCGGGCTCGTCCCGCTCCCCCTGAACCTTCTCCACGCGCATCGTGGACGGACGCACCGGGACGCGAGTACCCCGGGCGAGTGACGCGATGCACGAGTGCGCATGTCGGAGGTATGCTCGTGACGGAGGGAAGCTGGTGAACGGTAGGGGCAGGGGGCATCGGAGGCTGGTCGCCGCGCTCGGCGTCGCCCTCGTCGCGTTCACGACACTCGTCGCCGTGTCGGGTGCGTCGACGACGGCCATGGCCGGCACGCCGTCCGCCCTCTCCTGCTGGGCGTCGTCGACGACCACGTCGGCGGCCGTCAGCCAGAGCATCGACCTCGCCGTGTCGGGTGCACCGAGCCAGGCGCTGCCCGGCGCCACCTACACGATCACCCTCGCCGACCAGGGGCAGACCGTGCCCACCACCATGCTGGGCGACACGGTGACGTCCGTCGGCTCCCTCGTCCTCTCCCTTCCCCTGCCCGCCGGCACCACCTACCAGTCGGCCACGCTGTCCGGCGGCACCAACGTGGGCACCGGGGCCACCGTGGCCGAACAGGCGGACAGCCAGAGCCCGAGCGGGTTCGACCTCGTCGAAACGGTGCCCGGCCCCATCACCGCCGGCCAGACCTTCGCCCTGCCGGCCATCGCCCTCACCATCTCGGCGTCGACGACGGTCGGCACCACCATCACCCCGACGCTCCTCGACGTCCCGCCCGTCGGGACGGCGTCCGCCAGCACCGACCCGACCCTGTCGGCCGTCTATGCCACCACCACGTCGACGGGCACCGGCTCCGTCACCGACACCTGCTGGCCGGCCACCTCGCCCGCGCCGGCACTGGCGACCACGACGGTGGTGGCCGTTGACACCCTGCCGCCGGCCATCGACCTGACCAGCCCGACCGACGGTGCCGTGTACACCGTCGGCCAGGTCGTGGACGCCGGCTACACGTGCTCGGACGTGGCCAGCTACGGCATCGCCACCTGCGTGGGGACGGTGGCCGACGGGGCCGCTATCGACACGTCGACGGTGGGCACCCACACCTTCGTGGTCAACGCCACCGACCTGCGGGGGACGCCGGCCTCCACCTCCGTCTCCTACTACGTGCGCGCCGCAACCGGCACCTACGTGACCGGTCCGACCGACGCCGGCACGGTTCCGCTGACCACGGGCACCTCGTGCAGCTTCGGTGGAGCCACCTGCCCGGTGACCACCCCGCCCGAGGCCACGTACCAGGTGACCTCGCCGGTGCCCAACGGGGGCAGTCTGGTGATCGGGGACACCTTCACCGTCCAGTGGCAGGTGTACAAGCCCGGCATGTACTCGACCGCACCCGGCGGCGGCCCACTCGTGAGCTGGACGGTCCCCGCCCCGGCCGGCACGGTCATCGAGGGACCGGTCACCACTTCCACCACCGGCCTGCTCTCGCCCACCGCCGGCCAGGGGTCGCTGCTCGGGGCCGGGGCCTGCACCGACGCCACCTGCACCACGCACTCCCAGCCGACCGGGCTCATCAACGTCAACGGCCTCTCGTACATCGGCACCAACCCGGCCTACGTCGCCACCCAGCCGCTCACCTCGCTGACCACCACCTGGGCCGACTCGTCGAGCCCGACCGCCGGCAGCGACGGGATCTACCTCGACCTCACCTACACGGTCAAGGTCGTGGCGCCCGGCGCCGTCACCCTGCCCGGGTTCCCGGCCATCACCGGAACCGGGCTGACGAGCGCAGCCGTACCGGCACCGGGCGGCGTCTCGTTCACCGCCATCGACCCGACGCCGCCGGCCGTCTCGATCACCACCCCGGTCAACGGTGGCAGGTACACCTACGGCCAGGCCGTGCCCGCCGCGTACACCTGCTCGGACCCGGTCGTGACCATCACCTCGTGCGTGGGCACAGTGGCCGACGGCGCCAACATCGACACCACCACGGCGACCCCGGGCAGCATCCACACGTTCAGCGTCACGGCGACCGACTCGGTGGGCAACACGGCGACGTCCACCGTCGAGTACTACGTCGTCGCCACCCCCCCGACCACCAACCCGTCGTCCTACACCGTGGCCACCGGGTCCTCGGCCATCCTCCACGTACTGACCGCCGACACGCCCACCGACTACGCCATCGACCCCACCACGGTCAAGATCGTGACCCAGCCGGCCTACGGCACGGTGACGGTCAACTCCGACGGCACCGTCACCTACACCAACACGAACGCCCTGAGCCTCACCGACTCGTTCACGTACACGGTCGCCGACGTCGTCGGCAACGTCTCCGACGCGGCCACCGTCTCCATCACCATGCAGCCACCGCTCGACGTGGTGACGGCCAGCTCCCTGCCCCAGGGCCTCATCCTCCAGCAGCAGACGGCCGTCCCGACGGACATCCTCGGAGCGACGCTGGGCGGCGGGACGTGCTCGGGCCCGCCGGTGACCCTCGACGGCCAGACCCAGAGCGCCTGCGGGCAGCTGTCGCCGGTCACGGTCATCAACGACGGCGGGGTGGACGGCGGGTGGACCCTCAGCGGACAGGTCAGCGACTTCGTGGACCCGAGCGCGCCGGCCGGCACGACGTGCAACTCGGTGTCGAACTTCTCCAACCAGTGCATCCCCGGGGGGAACCTCGGGTGGTCGCCCACGGCCTCCATCACCGCCCCGCTGGCGGGCTATCCGGGCCAGGTCCGGGCCGGCGGGGCGATCGCTCCCGTGGGGACGGCCACGTCCGGTCCCGTCCAACCCCAGGCCGGGCTGAGCGCGACGCCGCAGGTCCTCTGCCAGGCCCCGGCCCTGGCGTCGCAGGGCTCGTTCTCCTGCAGTGCCGGACTGGTGCTCCCGGTGCCGGCGTCGGCGGCGGCGCCCCTGGCTCCCGGCTACCAAGCGACGCTCACCCTGACGCTGTCGTAGCTACGATGGCGCGCTGAGCATCGAGAGGAACTGAGGTCACAGCAATGGGGGGGAACGTGGATCGAGTACAGCACGGGTCGGGCCGGTGTGCCGCCCGCCGCGGACGAAGGCGATTCGTCCCCGGGTTCGCCGCCTCGGTCGTGGGCGCCGCGCTCCTGCTCGTCGCCACCGGGCCCGTCGCCACGGCCGCCGTGCCGGCCCCTGCGCCCGCCAGTCCCGGGGCCAACACCGACTTCCAGTTCTCGGCCGAACCCTACGCCGCGCCCAACGCGCAGCAGCGCTCCTACTTCTCCTACCAGCTCCAGCCCGGGCACCGGATCCTCGACCAGGTGGTGGTGCTCAACAAGTCCTCGGCACCCGAGACCTTCGTCGTCTATCCCGAGGACGCCACCAACGTCCCGAAGACCGGCGGGTACGCGTACCAGGCCCGGAACAAGATGCACAACACGATGGTCGGCACGTGGGTGACCGTCGGCAACTCCAACTTCACCGTGGCCCCCGGCACCGAGGTGGTGGTGACCTTCCAGCTGGACGTGCCCGCGAACGCACCGCCCGGTGACCACGTCGGCGCCGTCGTCGTCGAGGAGCTCCATACCGCCGACCAGACGAAGAGCCCGGTCGGGGTCAACCTGGTCCTCCGGTTCGCCGTCCCCATGTTCGTGCACGTCGTGGGGCCGCTCCATCCCGGCATGACCGTCGAGAACCTCACGGTGTTCCACCAGAGTCCGCTCTTCCCGTACCTGAGCGGGTCGGCCAGGGTGGCGGTCCGCTTCGAGGTCGTCAATACCGGCAACGACATCCTCAATCCGCAGTCGGTCACCGTCTCCGTGACCGGGCTGCTCAGCGGGACGCTCCACACCTTCACCCTGAAACAGTCGGGCCAGGGGCCGACGAAGACCAACCCGCTTCCGCTCCAGATGCTGCCGGGGGCCCGACTGCAGCTCACCGAATTGTGGCAGGGGCTGCCACCGTTCGACCCGCTGACGGCCCACGTGACCGTCCGGGCCACCGACCCCAACTCCGGCCTGTCCGTGTCGACGGTGGCATCCGACCTGTTCTGGTACTTCCCGTGGCTCCCCGTGCTCATCGTCCTCGCCATCATCGCCGCCCTGGTCATCCGGTGGCGGCGGAGGCGGCGCGCGAGTGGTGAGGCCGGCGAAGGGGGCACCGCCCCCGAGCCGGCGACGGACGCCGCCGGCCCCGACGGGACGGCGGAAGCCCCGGCCCACGAAGAAGCAGGGGTATGAGCGGCGCCAGGCGGGCCCGTCGTGTGGCCCGCCTGGGCGGTGTCCTGTCCGCGGTGGCGGTGGCCCTGTCGTCGGTCGTCCTCGGGGCCGCACCGGCCGGGGCAGCCGGGCCCGAGATCACGACGACCACCCAGTACGCAGCCATCGGCGAGCGGGTGGGGATCACCGGCACGGGCTGGTCCCCGGTGGGCCAGACGGTGCAGATCCAGCTGTGTGGACGCAACGCCATCGACCTGAGCAACGACTGCGACCAGACCAACCAGTACACCGCGGCCATCCGGGCCGGTGGCGTCTTCTACGGCTCGCTGGTCGTCAAGGCGCCCCCGACGCCGTGCCCGTGCGTGGTGATGGTCACGACGGCCGGTTCGTTCGCCGGCGTCAAGGCACCCCTCACCATCGTCGGCGCACCCAGCGCGCCGCTCCCCCCGGCCACCCCGCCGGGTCCGCCGGTGCGGCTCGTCCAGACGGTCGACGCTCCGGTGTCGGTCAGTTCGTGGTTCGGGGGCCCGAAGGACGTCACGCTGGTGCTGACGGTGAAGAACACCTCGGGCGTTCCGCTGAACGCGCCGGCGCTGTCGGTGTCGGTGGGGCGGGGCAGCGCGCCGACCGGGTTCGTCGTGGGTCGTCCGCTCGCTCCCCTGCCGGTCGAGGCGGTGCGGACGCTGCGCATCCCGGTGCGCATCCCCCCGTTCACCTACGGCGACTACACCATCCGGTCGTCGGTGGCGACCGGCCAGGGCACGGTGGCCGCCAACACCCCGACCAGCAGCTACCCGTGGGGCCTGTTGGCGGTAGTGGTCCTCCTGGTGGCCCTGGTACTGCTGTGGGTCGTCCGCCGGCTGCGCCGTCGGGTGGCCGCCGGTGACGCCGGCCCGACCTCCGGGACACCGCCGGCGGATGCGGCTGGGACCGCCGACGGCGGCGCTCCGGTCGTTGGAGACGACGCGCCGTCCGCAGAGGGCGACGCGCCCGAGGTCGCTCCCGACGAGCCCACGACCGTCCCCTGACGCGGGCGACCCCGCCCGGGGTCAGAAGCTGGCGGGCAGGGCCTGGCTGGCCGCGTCGAACAGGAGGAACACCGCCACCAGCACGACCGCCGTCCCGAGCGTCGTGACCGCCCAGCGCAAGCGACGCCCCGTGCGGACCCAGGCCACCCGGGTCAGGACCGCGGCCGCCACGACGGCGGCACCCCAGACGACGACGGGGACGACGCCGCCTCCCGAGCCGCCGAGGTCGGCGCCGTGCGCCGCACCGACCGCAGCGGGCGGCGCTGCAGGGGTGGTGGTCGGGGGAGCCGCAGGCGCTCCCGTGGGGGTGTCACCCGAGAACGCGGCCACCACCACGAGCCGCTGGGCCGCGCTGTACCGTGGGTTGCAGGTGGTGAGGGTGAGAGTGGATGCCGGGGGTGCCGAGTCGAGCACGGCCACGTCGGTCGGGTCCACCACCAGGGTCCGGACCACCGAGTATCGGAACAGCCCCTGCACGGTGCGCACGTAGACGAAGTCGCCGGGCGCCAGCAGGTTCAGGTCGGAGAAGGGGGCGGCGTAGGTCGTCCGGTGCCCGGCGAGCGAGGCGTTCCCCGGCTGTCCGGGCAGGGGCGTGCTGGGGTAGTGCCCGGGACCCCCGCGGAGCTGGGCCTGGCCGACACCCTCCACGACCACCTGGGACAGCCCGATCTTCGGGATCGAGAGCAGCCCGATGGGGCTGCCCACGGGCGGCGCGGTGGTCACCGGGGCGAGGTGGGCGGCCAGTCCGTGGGGAACGGCGGAGCGGGCCGTGGAGGCGGAGGTGGGCAACGGTGGTGCCGGTTCGGGGCCGATGGTCCTGCGCAGCTCGTGGCGGAGGTGGGCCTGGGTCTCGTGCTGGTAGAGGGCGGTGCCCCACAGCTGGAAGGGGACGAAGGCGACCGCCAGCAGGCCCAGGCAGACCAGGACCAGCCCGACGGCGCGGGTGGTGCGCCCGCCCGTCGTGGCCCGGTGTCGCGGTGGCTGCTGCGGCCGGTGGCGCCGCTGGCCCGGCGGCGTCGCGGTGGCGGTCAGCGTGTCGTGGGACCGGCGCCGAACGCCCGGGCCACACTGCGCCCCGTGTCGGCGAGGAGCTGGCGCGGTCGCCGGTAGATGGTGAGGAGCAGGTAGCCGAGGAAGAGCAGGACCACGCCGGCTGCGCCGATGAGCCACAGGCCCCGCCCGGCCCCGGTGTAGGCAAGCGTGGACGGTGCGCCGGTGTAGGGGAGGGAGGACGTGGCCGCAGGGGCGCCGACCGTCGCCACCACACCCTGGGTGACGGACGTGGCTGCTGGCGGCGGCACCGGGTCGGGCAGCGGAGGCGGCGTGCTCGTGGGGGGAAGCGTCACCGTCTGGTACACGGGCGGGGGGAAGCTGTACCCGCCGCTGGCCGGTGTCCCGGGGCCGATCAGGGAGATCGGCACGGTCACGGCGTTGCCCCCGCCGTCACTCACGGTGATCCCGCACGAGATTCCCGCGGCCTGCTGGGCCGGCGTGGGCGGGCACGGGTAGGCGGCGGCGTCCGCGGCGGCACTGGTGCCGTTGCTGTCCAGGCCCGACTGCAACGCACCGAGGTTCCCCGTGCTGATCCGGAAGTAGCGCACGTCCACCGTCCCGTCCGCGGCGACGCTGAAGGTACTCGCACCCGGGGCGGTGCAGCCCACGGGCAGTCTGTCGGGGCCGAGCGTCACGGTGGGCTGGCCCGTATCGAGGTTGCACTCCACGATCCGGCCGGCCGTGCCCGGGGCGAACCCGGTTCCCGTCACCCAGACGGTCTGCTGGTTGATCAGGCCGGTCGTGGAGGACACCTGGACCACCGTGCCACCGACCCGTACGGTGGCGGCCCGGGCCGGGGCGGACCCGATTCCGAGCGCCGCCAACGGTGTGGCGAGCAGGGCGGCGGTCGCGAAGGCGCGCGCCCAGCGGGACCGTGCCGCACGCCGTTGCCCCGCTACCCCCATGATCCCCCCGATCACCACGACCCGAACCGAGGGAGCGGTTGCTCACCCAGGTGGCTCGGCCACCGGCCATCTTGGGGTAATGGCAGAGCGGGTGTCAAGCGTGGCGGCGCTCCGTCGCAGGTCAGCCACGTTGCGTAGCGGAGGGTCCCCGCACGAGGACCCCGGGGTCGGGGCGGGCGGATCTGCGCTTACGGCGTGACCAGGATGGAGAGTGCTGCCTGAGCGGTCGCCCCCTTTGAATCCGTCACCTGGAAGGTGGCCGTGTAGGTGCCGGTGGGGGTGTGGATGGGATAGCCCACGATGACGCCGTTCGACTGCAGCGAGAGTCCCAGGGGCAGGGCCCCGCCGACGACCGACCACGTGTAGCCGGGGGTGCCTCCCGACGCGTTGAGGGGGGCGGAGTAGCTGGTGCACGGGAACAGCGAGGCGCACGTCTTCACGCTCGGTAGCGACGTGGTGACGATGGTGAGCGATCCGAAAGGATTGGTCACCGTGACGGTGAAGCTGGCCGACACCGGGCTGTTGGTGTCGTCCGGATCGGTGGCCGTGCAGGTGACCTTCGTCGTGCCGATCGGGAACACCGAGCCCGACGCGTGGTCGCAGACCACGGGCACCGTGGCCGCGTCCTCGTCCACCGACCGCGGCGGGGTGAAGGTGACGTTCGCACCGGACACGCTCGTCCCTGCCGCCGTGATGGGCGTCGGGACCCCGGTCAGCGCCAGGTCGCTGTCGGTCACCGTGACGGTGAAGCTGGCCGACACCGGGCTGTTCGTGTCGTCCGGATCGGTGGCGGTGCAGGTGACCTTCGTCGTACCGATCGGGAACACCGAGCCCGACGCGTGGTCGCAGACGACGGGCACCGTGGCCGTGTCCTCGTCCACCGCGGTCGGCGGGGTGAAGGTGACGGGCACGCCCGAGGAACTCGTCCCCGCCACCGTGATGGGCGCCGGGACCCCGGTGAGCGCCAGGTCATTGTCGGGCACGGCGACCTGGAGGGAGAGGACGGCCTGGGCCGTCGCGCCCACGGCGTCGGTGACCTGGAACGTGGCCGGGTAGGTGCCGATCGGGGTGGCGATGGGATAGCCCACGATCACGCCATTGCTCTGCAGGGAGAGCCCCGAAGGAAGGGCCCCGCCCACGACCGACCAGGTGTAGCCGGGGGTACCTCCCGAGGCGGACAGAGCGGCCGAGTAGTCCGTGCACGGATACAGCGATGCGCACGGCTGCACGACAGGGAGCGAGGTCGTGGCGATGGTGAGCGGCGGGCCCGACGGAGTCGACGGTGCAGTGACCTGGAGGGAGAGTCCGACCTGGGCCGTCGCCCCCACCGAGTCGGTGACCTGGAAGGTCGCCGGATAGGCGCCGGGCAGGGTGAAGATCGGATAGCCCACGACGACGCCGTTGGTCTGCAGGGAAAGTCCCGGAGGCAGGGCGCCGCCGACCACCGACCAGCTGTATCCGGGGGTGCCGCCCGAGGCGTTGAGTGGGGCGGAGTAGCCGGTGCAGGGGAACAACGAGGCACACGACTGCACGGCGGGGAGCGAGGTGGTGGTCACCGTGAGCGGGGCGGCCGGCGAGGCGGCGCCGGCGTCGGCCGTGCCGATGAATCCGATCGAGGCGCAGAGGGCGGCGGCGAGGAGGACGACGGGAGCCAACACCCGACTTGTCCGCCTGCCTGCCGAGCGCCGATGTTCCTTCTGTCCCGTGTTCGCCATGGTCTCCGCCAACCTTCCTCGTACAGCTCACGCCGATTCGACGTGGGTCGTCCTGCCGTGCCCTTCGGTGTCCTGCCGTGTCCTGCCGTGTCCTTCGGTGTCCGCCGCAACCGGCTGCCGGTTGCACACCGCCTCGGCCGGACGCCGAAGGCCGGAATGTACTCCGGGATTACTCCTCTCCCGCACGGCAACCCTAACGAGCCGCAAGGGGCAAGTCAATCACTCTCCCCGGTGGGCCCCTCACCTGCGATGGAGACCGGTGTGCCGGCCCACGGGGGACCGGCCCGCGCACGGTCGGCCGCACCGGCGGGCCGTAGGGGGACGGGGGAGGTGCGCCGGGCCTCCCGTCCTCCTGCCGTCCACTCGGTCCGGTGGCCGGGGTGTGCCGGACCATCGGCGCGCCAATCGTTTCCAGCGGCTACACTACGGGAGGCCCAACGCACCCCCACCCCCCCGTGCGGCGGACCTTGGAGTCGAGGCGGCTTCACGTCAAGCCCTGGCGGGAGGCGTGGAGCCGCTCCTCCAAGACGGTCCTGTCCGATCCCGTGGGCACCTCGTACCCGTGGAGTCGGACCCGCGGAGGTCGCGGACCCCTGGCGTGTCCCGGTCAGCCTGGTCTTCGGGTGGACCGGAAGGAGGACCGGCGACCGGGGCGACTGGTGGACGTCGAAGTCGCTGATCTGCTTCCCCGGGATCTTCCCGTTCTCCCGGACGTCCGGCCGTGGGTCGGCACCCCGCGACCCTCCACCGCGGACGGTCACCTGCTCGGTATCCTGACGGGGGCCATGCCGAGTCTGACCGACTCCATCGGGCGCGTCCTCGGCGACCGCTACCGACTCGTCACCGCCGTGGGCACCGGCGCGTCCGCGCACGTCTACCTGGCCGACGACGTCTCCCTCCGCCGGCAGGTGGCCATCAAGGTCCTGCACCCGGCCCTCGCCGGCGACCAGGCCTTCCTCAAGCGGTTCCGGGCCGAGGCCCGGGCCGTCGCCGCCCTCAACCATCCGAACGTCCTCCGCGTCTACGACTGGGGGGAGGACGGCAGCGAGCCGTACCTGGTGCTCGAGTACCTGGCCGGCGGCAGCCTGCGCCAGATCTACGACACCGGGGTGCTGCTCACCCCCGAGCAGGCGGTCCGGATCGGGGTCGAGGCCTGCGCCGGCCTCGACTACGCCCACCGCCGGGGCCTGGTCCACCGGGACATCAAGCCGGCCAACCTCCTGTTCGACGCCGACGGCCGCCTGCGGATCGCCGACTTCGGGCTGGCCCGCGCGCTGGCCGAGGCGGCCTGGACCGAGCCCGACGGCGCCGTGCTCGGCACGGCGCGCTACGCCGCCCCCGAGCAGGTCGAGGGCTGGGTCCTCGACGGCAAGGCCGACGTCTACGGGCTCGCCCTGGTCCTCTACGAGGGCGTCACGGGCGAGTCCCCGTTCATCGGCGACACCACCGTGGCCACCCTGATGGCCCGGATCGGCGCCCTGCTGCCCGAGCACGAGGCCCTCGGCCCGCTGGGCGAGGTGCTGACGTGGGCGGCCGCACCCGACCCGGCCGAGCGCTACGACGCCGCCCAGTTCGGCGCCCGGCTGGCCGAACTGGGGGCCACGCTGCCCGCGCCCGCGCCCTTGCCCCTGGTGACCCCCGAGCGCGAGGAGGACGACCCGTTCCACCTGGCCGCGGCCGTCGGGCTCACGCAGCCCAGCGAGCGCCCGGCCACGGCGCTGCGCCCCCGGCCCGACGACCTTGCCGACCGGACCGAGCTCGGCGTCCCCGCCGCCAACCCGGACCCGGCCGGCCAGTCGGCCGACGAGGCGGACGCCCCGGCCCGTGTCCGTCACCGGTGGCCCTACGTCGTGGCCCTGTGCGTGCTGGTCGTCGCACTGGCGGCCGCCGGCGCCGCCTGGGCGGTCCAGGCCAAGGTCTTCACCCCCTCGAGCCCCGTCCCCGTCCTCGTCGGGCGCACGCTGCCGGCGGCCACGGCCGCCGCCCGGGCGGACCACCTCACCGTCCGGGTCACCGGCCGGACGACCTCGATCACCGTGCCCGCCGGCACGGTCGTGAGCCAGCAGCCGGCGGCACGTTCCGGGGGCACGCGCACGATGCTCAAGCAGGGCTCCGCCGTCGGCGTGGTGGTGTCGAGCGGACTCCCGCAGGTCACGATCCCGAACGTCGCCTCGTTCACCGACTGCCACGACGCCGTCCAGGCCCTCGCCGCCGTCCACCTGGTGGGGACGTGCCCGCCGGCCGCCGCGCAGTACAGCGCGACGGTGCCGGCCGGCGCCGTCATCGGCACGACGCCGGCCACCGCCGCCCCCTACGGGGCGGCGGTCACCGTCGTCACCTCCAAGGGGCACGCCCCCGTGGCGGTGCCGTCGGTCACCGGGCCGACGAGCAGCTACACGTCGGCCGCGGCCGCCCTGACCGCCGCCGGGTTCGTGCCCGCCGAGTCCAAGGTGTACTCGTCCACCGTCCCGGCGGGCCAGGTCGTGGCCACGGTGCCGCCCGCCGGCGGACCCCAGCCCTTCGGATCGACGGTCACCGTCCAGGTGTCGCTCGGCCCCCAGCCGGTGACGGTCCCCTCGCTCCAGGGGCAGTCGCCCTCGGTGGCCGCGGCCGACCTGACCGCCCTCGGCCTGGTGCCCGGCGGCCCCTACGGCCCCCCGGGTGCCAAGACGGTGATCTCGACGTCACCGGACGCCGGCACCTCGGTCCCCGTCGGCTCCACCGTGGACGTCTACACCAAGTGACCGCTCCGGCCGGGGACTGCGAGCTGTGCGAGGCGGCCCGGATCACCGAGTGGCACTACGAGGACGACACCTGCTGGGTGGCCGACTGCGAGGTGTGCGGCGTGCCCATGGTGGTGTGGAAGGACCACGGCAACCAGCCGCCCGAGTCCGACGTCGAGCACATGCTCGCCCAGCTGGGCGCCGTGGCCGACCGGGTGCTGGGTGCCGGCGTGTGGTCCTACGACCGGGTGATGCGCCAGATCCCGGACCACTTCCACGCCCACGCCCGCGACCCGAACTGGTGGTCCCGGCGATTCGGGCGGTCCTGACCCCCCGGGTGGGCCGGAAAGGGATGACCGCTCCCCGATGATCAAGTACCTGGGGTCCAAACGCCGGCTGGTGCCCGCGCTGTCCGCGCTGGCCGCCGCGTCCGGGGCCCGGACCGGCCTCGACCTGTTCTGCGGCACCACCCGGGTGTCCCAGGCCCTGAAAGGTCTCGGGCTCGAGGTGACGGCGGTCGACTCGGCCCGGTGCGCCCACGTGCTGGCCCGGTGCTACGTGGCCTGCGACCCCGACGCCGTCCCGGGGTTCCGGGCCGAGGTGGCCGATGCCGTCGACCGGCTGAACGCCGTGCCCGGCGTCCCCGGCTACGTGACCGAGACCTTCTGCACCGACGCCCGCTTCTTCCGGCCCGCCAACGGCGCCCGCATCGACGCCGTGCGCGACGCCATCGAGGCCGGGTACGCCGGCAGCCCCCTGTGGCCGGTGCTGGTGACCAGCCTCCTCGAGGCCGCCGACCGGGTGGACTCGACGACCGGCGTCCAGATGGCCTACCTCAAGCGGTGGGCGCCGCGGGCCGACCGCCCGCTCGTCCTGCGGGTCCCCGAGCTCCTGTCCGGGCCGGGACGGGCCGTCCGGGGCGACGCCCTCGAGCTGGTGGGGACGGCGGCCCTGCCCGACGTCGACCTGGCCTACCTCGACCCGCCGTACAACCAGCACCGCTACGACTCGAACTACCACGTGTGGGAGACCCTGGTGGCGTGGGACGCCCCCGACCACTACGGGGTGGCCTGCAAGCGGGCCGAGCTGCGCGACCCGGCCACCCGCAGCGCCTTCAACGGCCGGCGCACCATGCCCGGGGCCCTGGCCGACGTGGTCGCCCGGGTGGCGGCCGAGGTGGTCGTCCTCTCCTACAACAACGAGTCGTGGCTGACCTACGACGAGCTGCACGACCTGTGCGCGGCCCGGGGCCACGTCGAGGTCCTGGCCTTCGACTCGGCCCGCTACGTGGGGGCCCGCATCGGCATCCACGACCCGGCGGGGCGCCGGGTGGGCACGGTGTCCCACACCCGCAACACCGAGTACGTGGTGGTGTGCGGTCCCCGCGCCCGGGTCCGGACGATGGTCGACGCGGTGGCCTCGGCCGGCCTGGGCCTCCGGGTGGACCGCCCGGTGCCGGTGCCCGCCGCCTGAGGCGCCGGAGGCCCGCCGGCAGCCCGCCGGCGCGGCGTTCCGGGCCGTCGCTCCCGGCTTGACCGCGGCGGCGGCCCGATGGGAACGTGGGGAGGTTGCGCCCTCCGACCCCGACCGGACCGGTCGCCCGCGGTCGGACGGCCCTGCAGACCGTGCCGCGCCGGACGGCGCACACGGCACCGCCGGACCGCCGCCCGGCGGCCGGCCGACACGAGGGAAGCTGAGGACATGGGAGCACTGGACGGACGGATCGCCATCATCACCGGTGCGGGGCGCGGCATCGGCCGCGAGTACGCCCTGCTGTTCGCGGCCGAGGGGGCCAAGGTCGTCGTCAACGACCTCGGCGGGTCGCTGGACGGCTCCGGCGACGACCGGAGCGCCGCCCAGCAGGTGGTCGACGAGATCGTGGCCGCCGGTGGCGAGGCCGTCGCCAACCACGACGACGTGACCGACTGGGAGGGCGGCAAGCGCCTGATCGACACCGCCATCTCGACCTACGGCGACCTCCACGTCCTGGTCAACAACGCCGGCATCCTGCGCGACCGGGTGCTGATCAACATGACCGAGGCCGAGTGGGACGCCGTGATCCACGTCCACCTGAAGGGCCACTTCGTCCCCACCCGCCACGCCGCCGCCTACTGGCGCGAGCAGACCAAGGCGGGCAAGGAGGTCCACGCCTCGGTGATCAACACGTCGTCGACCTCGGGCCTGCTGGGCAACCCGGGCCAGACCAACTACGGCGCCGCCAAGGCCGGCATCGCCGCCTTCACCACCATCGCCGCCACCGAGCTGGCCCGTTACGGGGTCCGGGTCAACGCCATCACCCCGAACGCCCGGACCCGGATGACCGTGGAGACGCCCGGGCTGGCCGACATCGTGGCCGCGCCGACCGACGCCGGGGCGTTCGACGCCTGGGACCCGGCCAACATCGCGCCGCTCGTCGCCTACCTGGGCACCGAGGGCTGCCCGGCCACCGGCAAGGTGTACTTCATCCTGGGCGGCCAGATCCGCCTGTTCCAGCCCTGGACGCTCACGGACACCCTCGAGAAGGACGACCGGTGGACGGTGGCGGAGCTCCAGGCTGAGATGCACAAGCTCGGGGGCTGAGTGGCCTCCCGGGCCGACGGGCCCGGTCCGGCCGCAGGCGACCCGATCCCCGGGGACGCCTTCGATGCCGACGAGCTGCGCGAGGCCGAGCACCTCCTGAGCGGCACCGGTTCGGGGGGCGACGGGGGCATCACCGTCCCGTGGCCCCTGCTGTTCCGCCGGCGCATGCACCGCCGGGTCGCCGGCTCGGACCGCTACCAGTGGTGGGTCCTGTGGACGGTGCTGGCCGGCCTGCTGTCCGTCAACATCACCTTCACGGTGTTCGTGGTGGCGCTGCCCCAGGTGGCCCGCCAGCTCCACACCACGGTGACCACGCTGACCTGGACGTCGACCGGGCCGCTGCTCGCCTTCGGGGTGGCCGCCCCCATCCTGGGCAAGCTCGGGGACCTGCGCGGCTACAAGCGCCTCTACCTGTGGGGCCTGTCGGGGGCCGCGCTGAGCGTGGTGCTGACCGCCTCGGCGCCGACGGCCGGCGTGCTCATCGCCGCCCGGCTCTTCGACGGCGTCCAGGGGGCGGCGACCGGGGCCGCCTCCATGGCCCTGGTGCTGCAGGCCTTCTCCCACGAGGACCGGGTCAAGGCCATGGGGTGGTGGGCCCTGGTCGGGGCCGGAGGGCCCGTGCTCGGGGTGACCATCGGCGCCCCCATCATCCAGTACTACGGGTGGCGGGCCCTGTTCTGGGGCGAGCTCCCGCTCATGGCGATCGCCGCCCTGCTGGCCGTCGTCGTGCTCCCGGGCCACGACGGCGCCGCCACCACGGCCGCCGCCGCCCAGGCGCGCACCGGGCGGTCGGTGAACCCGGTCGTCGTGCCCGACACCGCCGCGGCCGACGGCGGGCCGTCCGGTCACGTGAGCCCGTGGCGCCAGCTCGACTGGGTCGGGTCCCTGTCGCTGTCAACGGCCGTCACCCTCGGGCTGCTGGCCCTCAACGTCGCCCCCTCGTGGGGATTCACCTCGCCGAAGACCGTCGCGCTGTTCGCGGCGAGCCTGGCCATCGGGGTGGCCTTCGTGCTGCACGAGCGCACCGCGCCCCGGCCGCTCATCCCGCTGCACTACTTCCGCAAGCGGAACTTCGTGTTCCCCCTCGGCGCCCGGGCCTTCGTCAACTTCTCCTACATGGGCGGGTTCTTCCTGTTCCCCATCCTGATGGAGCGGATCTACGGCTACAGCGAGACGGCGGCCGGACTCCTGTCCACGGCCCGGCCGCTCATGTTCTCGCTGTCGGCGCCCATCGCCGGCTACGCCGCCGTCAAGGTGGGGGAGCGGTGGTCGGTGGTGGCCGGGGCCGTCGCCCTCACCGTGTCGATGCTGGTCTTCACCCAGGTCGGCGGCGACCCGTCCGTGGTCCTCATCGTGGTGGCGCTCGCCCTGTCGGGCCTCGGCAACGGGGTGTCGACGCCGTCCACCGCGTCCTCGGCGGCCAACGAGGTGGCCCCCGACGAGCTCGGGGTGATGAGCGCCGCCCAGCTGCTGATCACCCAGATCGGGATCGTGGCCGGCATCCAGGTGATGGTCACGGTCCAGGCCTCGTCCCACGGAGGGGCCGGGACCCTGGCCTCGTTCCACCGTGCCTACCTGGTGGGCGCGGTGGTCGCCGCCGCCGCCGTGGTGTGCGGGTTCTTCGTCACCGACACGCCCCGGGAGTCCCGCGGGAGGCCCGTCGACGTACCGCTGCACTGAGCCGGACGGCGCCACGCCGCGTCGCGCGGGGTGGGCACGGGGGGAGGCGGCCGGCGGGCCGGTCCGCCCCGGCGGCCGGTCCCTACTCGGTCATGGCCTGGATCCGGGCGGCGATCTCCGCCGCCGTCGGATCCGGCGACACCGACTGGAGGGCCATGAGCTTGGCGATGTCCCCCTCGACCTTGATCTTGCCCTGCATGAAGGCCTGGAGCCCGGCCTGGGGGTTGCCCTCGACCAGCAGGGCCCGGGCGGTGTCGTAGCCGATGGTGACGTGGAGGTCGGCGGGGTCGATGTGCCCGAGGTCGAGGACCAGCTCGCCCGTGGAGGTGTCGGCGTGGGCGTGGACCGCCCCCTCGCCGAAGGGCACCTCGACGACCACCAGGTTCACCCGCACGGCGTGCTCGATGCCGCCGCCCCGGCCCTCGTACTCGGCCCGGATCGCCCGCGCCTCGTCCAGCCACTCGTCGCTCAGAAACAGATAGGTGGCCATCGGTGCGCTGCTCCTTGCCCCGTGCTCGGTCGTCGGGGGGCAACTCTACCCGCGGCCCCCGCACCCCGACCGGGCGCGTGGGCGACCGCCCGGGGGCGTCGGGGCGGCCGTCCGGGGGCCGGTAGCATCCCCTCCGTGACTGCTCCGATCCTTCCCGGCTGTGAACCCTGGTCCGCCGAGGGGGGCGCCGACGGCGTCCTCGTCCTCCACGGGTTCACCGGCAACCCCCAGTCGATGCGGCCGCTGGCCGAGGCGCTGGCCGCCGCCGGCCTCACCGTGGACCTGCCCCTGCTGCCCGGCCACGGGACCTCGGTCGAGGACATGGTCCCGACCCGGTGGGAGGACTGGTCGGGTGCCGCCGAGGCCCACTTCCAGGCGCTGGCCGCCCGCTGCGACCGCGTGGCCGTGGCCGGGCTGTCCATGGGCGGCACCCTGACGTGCTGGCTGGCCGAGCGCCACCCGCACCTGGCCGGCATCGCCCTGGTCAACCCCCTGGTGCACGCGCCCGACGCCGAGTTCCGGTCGGGGATCCAGGCCCTGCTCGACGCCGGTACCGAGACCATCGACGGCATCGGGTCGGACATCAAGAAGGAGGGGAGTGTGGAGGCCGCCTACGACGGGACGCCGCTGGCCGCCGTGCTGTCGCTGTTCGAGGGCGCCGACGGTGTCGAGGCCCGCCTCGGCGACGTCCACTGCCCGGTGCTCCTCCTGTCGAGCCGCGACGACCACGTGGTCGAACCCGTCTCGGGCGACGTGGTCGAGGCCGGCGTGAGCGGCCCCGTCGAGCGGATCTGGCTCGAGGACAGCTACCACGTCGCCACCCTCGACAACGACGCCCCGCTCCTCGAGGCCCGGATCGTCGCATTCGCCACCGCCGTGCTCGCCGGCGCCGGCGGGGCGTCCTCCTGATGGCCACCCCCGCCCGGCTGACCCGCGACGACGTGGCCCACGTGGCCGCCCTGGCCCGGCTCCACCTGAGCGAGGAGGAGCTCGAGCGTTTCACCGGCCAGCTGGCCCAGGTCCTCGACCACGCCGCCGACGTCGCCTCGCTCGACCTGGCCGGGGTGGCCCCCACCGCCCACGCCATGGCCGTCACCAACGTGCTGCGCCCCGACGAGCCGGCGCCGTGCCTCGACCGCGACGAGGTCCTGGCCCAGGCCCCCGACGTCGAGGACCACCGGTTCCGGGTCCCCCGCATCCTCGGCGAGGCGCCGTGACCGCCCCCCGCCCCGCGCTGGAGACCGCCACCATGGTCCGGGCCGGCGAGGAGCTGGCCGTCGACGTGCTGGAGCACCACCTCGCCGTCATCGACGCCGGCGAGGACGCGGTCCACGCCTTCAACCTGGTCCTGGCGGACGCGGCGCGCGAGCGGGCCCGGGCCGTCGACGCCCGGGTGGCCGCCGGCGACGACCCCGGCCCTCTGGCCGGGGTGCCCGTCGCCCTCAAGGACAACCTGTGCACCCGGGGCGTGCCCACCACCTGCTCGTCGCGGATCCTGGAGGGCTGGCGGCCCCCCTACGACGCCACCGTGGTGACCCGGCTGGCCGAGGCGGGCGCGGTGGTCATCGGCAAGACCAACATGGACGAGTTCGCCATGGGCTCCTCCACGGAGACCTCGGCGTTCGGGACCACCCGCAACCCGCACGACACCTCGCGGGTGCCGGGCGGATCGTCGGGGGGCTCGGCCGCCGCCGTGGCCGCCGGCTTCGCCCCCCTCGCCCTCGGGTCCGACACCGGCGGGTCCATCCGCCAGCCGGCCGCGCTGTGCGGCGTGGTCGGCATGAAGCCCACCTACGGCACCGTGTCGCGCTACGGGCTGGTGGCCTTCGCCTCCTCCCTCGACCAGATCGGACCGTTCGCCCACACCGTGGCCGACGCCGCCCTGCTGTTCGACGTGATCGGCGGCCACGACCCGCTCGACTCGACGTCGCTGAACCGGCCCACCCCGCGGGTGCTGACGGTGCTCGACGACGGGGTGGACGGCATGACCGTCGGCGTGCTGTCCGAGCTCCTGGACGGGTCGGCCCCCGACGTCGTGGCCCGGGTGCACCAGGCGGCCGAGGCGCTGGCCGCCGCCGGGGCACGGGTCGAGGAGGTCTCGGTGCCCGAGGTCGCCCTGGGCCTGTCCGCCTACTACCTGATCGCCCCGGGCGAGGCCTCCTCGAACCTGGCCCGCTACGACGGCGTGCGTTACGGGCTGCGGGTGGAGGCCCCCGACACGGTGGCCATGAACACCGCCACCCGGTCCGAGGGGTTCGGGGCCGAGGTCAAGCGCCGCATCATGCTCGGCACCTACGTGCTCTCGGCCGGCTACATGGACGCCTACTACAACCAGGCCCTCAAGGTGCGCACCCGGATCATCGAGGGGTTCGCCACCGCCTACGGGCGCTGCGACGTCCTCCTCGGTCCGACCGCGCCGACGACCGCCTTCGCCATCGGGGCCAAGGTGGACGACCCGCTGGCCATGTACCTCTCCGACGTCTGCACCATCCCGTCGAACCTGGCCGGCCACCCGGCCATCAGCGTCCCGTTCGGGCCCGGCGACGACGGCCTGCCCGTCGGGGTGCAGCTGCTCGGGCCGGCGCTGTCCGAGGGGACCCTGTTCCAGGTGGCGGCCGTGGTCGAGGCCGCCGCCCCCGACCTGCCGGCGCCGCAGCCCGTCGCCGGGGTGCGGTCATGACGTCGGGATGGGAGCTGGTCATCGGGCTCGAGGTCCACTGCGAGCTGAGGACGGCCACCAAGCTGTTCTGCGGCTGCCCGAACGTGTTCGGCGACGAGCCCAACACCAACGTGTGCCCGACCTGCCTGGGCCTGCCCGGCTCGCTGCCCGTCCTCAACCAGCAGGCGGTGGAGCTGGCCATGGCCATCGGCACCGCCCTCCACTGCGAGATCCTCCCCTCCACCTTCCACCGGAAGAACTACTTCTACCCGGACCAGGCCAAGGACTACCAGATCAGCCAGTACGACGAGCCGCTCAACGTGAACGGCCACCTGGACCTGCCCGACGGGTTCCGGGTGGGGATCGAGCGGGCCCACATGGAGGAGGACACGGGCAAGACCACCCACGCCGGCGCGTCCGGCCGCATCCACGGCGCCGACTACTCGCTGGTCGACTACAACCGCTCCGGGGTCCCGCTGGTCGAGATCGTGAGCGCTCCCGACATGCGCAGCGCGGACCAGGCCCGGGCGTACGTGACCGAGCTGCGGGCCGTGCTCGTGGCCTCGGGCGCCTCCGACGGCAAGATGGAGGAGGGGTCGATGCGGGTCGACGCCAACGTGTCGGTCCGGCGCGGCGCGGACGCCCCGTTCGGCACCCGGTGCGAGATCAAGAACCTCAACTCGGTCCGCTCGCTCGGCCGGGCCATCGAGTACGAGGCCCAGCGGCAGGTCGCACTGCTCGAGTCGGGCGCGACGGTCGTCCAGCAGACGCGCCACTGGGACGAGGGCGCGGGCCGCACCGAGGCGCTGCGGTCCAAGGAGGACGCCTACGACTACCGCTACTTCCTCGAGCCCGACCTGGTGCCGCTGGTGCCGGACGCCGAGTGGATCCGGGCCGTGGGCGACACGCTCCAGATGATGCCCGCCGAGCGCCGGGCCCGGCTGCTGGCGCTGCTCGAGGAGTCGTCCGCCGCCACCGACGCCCAGCGCGACCAGATCGCCACCGTGGTCGACCTGGGCCTCGACGACCTCGTCGTCGAGGCCGTGGCCGGCGGCGTGGGCTCCGGCCTGGCACTGGCCCGCACGGCCAACGAGGCGGCCACCGACGCCGACGCGGCACGGGTGCTCGACCCGAAGGTCTACGTCGAGCTCCTCCTGCTCGAGGCGCAGGGTTCCCTGTCGGCCACCCAGGCCAAGGCGGTGCTGGCCGAGCTGTTCGCCCGGGGCGGCGGCGACCCGGCGGCCATCGCCCGGGAGAAGGGCTTCGAGGCCATGTCGGAGGACTCGCTGGCGGCCATCGTGGCCCAGGCGGTCGACGACCACCCCGACGAGTGGGAGCGCTACCGGGCGGGGGACGACAAGCTCGCCGGGTTCTTCACCGGCCTGGTGATGAAGGCGACGCGGGGCAAGGCCAACGGGAAGGCCGTCGCCGCCGAGCTCGCCCGCCGGCGCGTCTGAGCCCCGGTCAGGGCACCGTCGACCACAGCGGCACGGCCAGCAGGTCGGCGCCCGTGGGCAGGGGTCCCCGCGCCAGGTAGACGCCCTGGGCGGTGAACCCGAGCCGGGTGATGTAGACGGGACGCGGCGGGATGTCCGGCTGCGGTGCGAGGGACCGCCGGGGGCTGTAGAGCATCCACACCCCCGAGGCGTCGTGGAAGACCGACGCCTCGCCCGGGCCGAGGCCCTGGAAGTTGGAGGCGAGCAGCGGCGACGGCGACGTGTCGGCGCACGGACCCGAGGGGCCCGCACACCGGGCCGCCCCGATGGCGTAGTCGGGGGAGTTGTACCAGTTGGCCGAGTAGACCAGCCAGAAGGCACCGTCGACCTCGACCATGTCCGGCGCCTCGACGATCGTCCCCTGCCACGGCCGGTCGGGGGACAGGAGCGCGGACGGGGTCCCGACGAGCCGGCTGCCGTCGGGGGCGAGGCGCTGGGACCACATCGTCGTCGGCACCGTCGCCCCCCCGATGTTCTGGTCCGACTTCCACAGCATCCACGGCGTGCCGCGGTCGTCCACGAACACCCGGGGGTCGATCGACCCGCCCAGCGAGGTCTGGCAGATGAACGGGGCGGCCTGGGCGGCGAAGGGGCCGGTGGGCGAGGGGGAGAAGGCGGCGCCGATGCACTCGGTCTGCGGGGTGCGGTCGGCGAGCATGGCCGTGAAGTACAGGGCGTAGGTGGAGCCGAACCGGTGGAGGTCGGGTGCCCAGGTGTACCCGCGCGCCGCCCACGCCGGCAGGGCGGGCAGTGCGTCGACCGGCGCCGTCCAGCGGACGAAGTCCGCGCTCGACACCACCGGCACGTTGACCGGGTCGACGGCCGTCCCGCCGCTGGTGAGGAGGAGGTAGTGGCCGTCGGCCACGGTCAGGAACGGGTCCGACTGGTCGAGCCCGGCCGGCACCTCGGTCCCGGGGGCCAGGGGGACCCCCATCGGCGGAGGTGCGGTGGCGTCGAGGAGCGTCGACTCCCCGGCGCCGCGGCCACCGGCGCCCGGGTGCCCGGCCGGATGCCGGGCGGACGAGGCCCGGGCCGTCGACGCGCCCTGCAGGGCGCCGGCCAGTGCAGCCAGCGCCACGACGAGGGCCAGGCCCCCCGCCAGGGTCCGGCGACGCCGGCGTCGCACGGCCGTGGCCGGCGTGGTCCTCCCCCTGCGGCTGCTCATCGACGCGTGTGCTCTCTGTCCTCCGTGCCGGCGCTCCCGGCACGGTCCCCGGTGGGCCCGCCGACCCGCCACGCTACCGCCGATGCGGCCCCCTCCGGGGCCGAAGCCGCCGGCCGCGACTGTGGACGAACGGTGGAGATCTCCGCCCGTCCTGGGGATGTCGCCGGAGATGTGGCGGAAAAGCTCAGGATTTCCCCGCGGCCCCTTGACCCCCGGACGGGACCGGATCAGAGTGACCCCAGTTCGGGAAGCCGAAGCCCTGCGAGGCTCCGGGCGAGGTCCGAGGAGCGGTCGCACGACCGGTCCCCGGGTCCGGGTCCGGGGTCCCGTCTGGGCCGTAGGCGACCGATCAGGTGGTCCGGGGACGGGCCGGGACTCCCTTCCGGGGGACGACCGGCACGGTGCCCGCCGCCAGGCTGTCCGACACGGCCGGGCGACGGGTGGAGCCGGGGCACCGTGTACGTGGCCCCGAGGAGCTGGGGCGGCCTCGGCCGTCCGGTTACTCGGGGCTGCGTCGCGCCCGGGCACCGGACGCGTCCTCGGAGGGTGGCGTGGCCCGGCTCAGTGGTGGTGGGCGACGGTGGTCGGCACCGCCGTGTCCATGGCGCACGGGTCCACGCCGGGCTCGTTGCACCGCTCGCACTCGACCTCGAGGGTGCTGTGCGAGATCCCGAAGGGCGCGGCGATCGCCCCCTTCACCCGGTCGCCGACCACCTGGGCCTCCTCGAGGGTCGGGTGACCGGTGAGCACCACGTGTGCGGAGAGCACCCGCATGTCGCTCGAGAGGCTCCACACGTGGAGGTCGTGCACCTCGGCCACGCCCGGCACGCCGGACATCGTCGTGGTGAGGTGGTCGAGGTCCACGTCGGAGGGCGTCGACTCGAGCAGCACGGCGATGCTCGAACGGAACACGCCGGCCGCCTGCGTGACGATCACGGCGGCCACCGCCAGTGCGGACAGCGGGTCCAGCCAGGTGGCGGACGGGACCACGAGCAGGGCCAGCGCGCCGATCACCACGGCCAGGGAGGCGAGCGCGTCGCCGACCATGTGGAGCACCGCCGAATGCATGTTGAGGTCGTTCGACCGGTCGCGGAGCACCAGGGTGGCCACCGTGTTGACGGCCAGCCCGAAGGCGGCGACGGCCACGACGATGCCGGCCCGGACCGGCTGGGGGTGGCCGAACCGGTGCACGGACTCGACCACGATGAGCACCGTCACGGCGGCGATCAGCACCGCGTTGCCCAGGGCGGCGAGAATCGTGGCCCGGTGGTTGCCGAACGAGCGGGCCGCACTCGCCGGACGGAGGGCCAGGCGGACGGCGATCAGCGAGAGCGCGAGTGCGCCGACGTCGGTGAGGTTGTGGCCGGCGTCGGCCAGGAGGCCGGACGAGTGGGCGACGATCCCGAAGGTGACCTGTGCGGCCACCAGCGCGGCCGTGAGCGCGATGCTGATGGCGAGTCTGCGGGTCCGGTCCATGTGGGCTCCTGGCCACCATCCTACCGACCGACCCCGGACCGGCGTCGGTTGCGGGGACCGCGGGCCCCGGGGCGCAGGACCCGCCCGGGCGGCCGGCGGCCGGTGCCGCGTGCCACGATGGGGGCGCATGGCGAAGAAGAAGCGGCCCCGCGAGACGCCGAAGAAGAAGCGGCCCCGCGAGACGCCGAAGAAGAAGCGGGAGGACCGCCCGGCCAAGTCGGACCGGTCGAAGCGGGCGCGGCGGTCCGAGGGGCCGGGTGGTGTCACTCCGGAGCCGGCGGCCCCGGACGCGTCCCCGCCACGATCCCGTGACGACGGCGACGTCCTGGCGGTGCTGGCCGCGACGGCCGATCCCGAGGAGCGCTACGTGCTCGCCACCGCCGAGCTCGCGGCCCACGTGGAGGCCATCGAGCGGCTCTCGTCGGTCCGGGCGGACGCGGTGGCGGCCGCCCACGCGTCGGGCGGGTCCGTGCGGGTGCTGGCGCAGCGGCTGGGCGTGAGCCCCTCCCGGGTCCACCAGCTCATCCAGGAGTCGAAGGCCCGTGCCGCCGACGGCCGGGAGCGGTGAGCGCAGACCGGGTGGCCCGACGTCGCCGGGTGGAGGGGGCGCCCCCCGGGTCGCGCCCGAGGTGGAGCACGCCGTCCACCACCAGGACGACGCCGACCCCGAAGAGCGCCCCGCCGAGGGCGTCGGTCGGGAGGTGCCACTGCAGCGCCGTCACGGCGGCGCACGCCAGGCCCACCACGACGGCGCCCACGGCCACGACGACCGCGCGCAGCCTCGGGGGCACGGCGATCGCCCACGCCGTGGCCAGCGCCGCGAGGGCCGTGGTGGTGCCCGAGGGAAAGGCCAGGGCGCCCAGGGACCGGCGGGCGATCACCGGCTTGACCAGGTACTCGGTGAGCAGGACGGCCAGGGCGGGGGCCACCGCGCAGGCGAGCGCCCGCCGGCGGTCCCGACCGACCACGACGGCCGCGGCCACGAGCGATCCGCCGACGAAGATCGGGATCCTCCGGAGCTCGGTGACGTGCCTCCAGAACGCCCCGTGGGGGTCGGGGGGGAAGAGCGAGGTGCCCCAGTCGTCGAGGAACACCGGTGCGGGGCGGTGCCGGAACCAGAGCGCGGCCAGGAGCACGACGACCACCAGGGCCAGGCCGACGGTCGACTCGGTGCGCGCCGCGCGCGCACCGTCCGCCGTGGACCCGGTGGCCACCGCCACGCGAGGTCCGGGGACGTCCGCCCCTTCCGTGGACCCGTGCCCGCCCCGTCCTCCCTCGGTCCCCATCTGCCGCCCCTCGTGCTCTCCCGGGGTGCCTTCCCGGGCACCGCGCCCCGGGGCTCCCCGGTTCGACGGCTGCCGGTCCCCACACTAGGTCCCCCACCGGCGCCCTCCACGGGCGGCGGTCCCGGGGGACCGCCGACGGCGCCGACCCTGCGACGCGTCCGTCGCGCCCCCCTGTCCGCCACCGGACCCATCGGGTAGGTTGGTCGGTCATGGACAGGGAGCAGGCGGGCGTCGTCACGGGCCAGTACCAGATGTCGCAGCTGCAGGCGATCGAGTCCGCCTCCATCCACATCATCCGGGAGGTGGCCGCCGAATTCGAGCGCCCCGTCCTGCTGTTCTCGGGCGGCAAGGACTCGGTGGTCATGCTCCGCCTCGCCCAGAAGGCGTTCTTCCCCGGCCGGATCCCCTTCCCGGTCATGCACGTCGACACCGGCCACAACTTCCCCGAGGTCCTGGAATTCCGCGACCGGCTGGTGGCCGAGCTGGGGCTCCAGCTGATCGTGGCGTCCGTGCAGGAGTCGATCGACTCGGGGCGCTCGACCGAGGAGTCGGGGACCGACCCGTCGCGCAACCGCCTCCAGACGCGCACGCTGCTCGACGCCATCGCCGAGCGGAAGTTCGACGCCGTGTTCGGTGGCGCCCGGCGCGACGAGGAGAAGGCCCGGGCCAAGGAGCGGGTGTACTCGTTCCGCGACGAGTTCGGCCAGTGGGACCCGAAGAACCAGCGACCCGAGCTGTGGTCGCTCTACAACGGGAGGCACGCGGCGGGCGAGCACATCCGCGTCTTCCCGATCTCGGACTGGACCGAGCTCGACGTGTGGCAGTACATCGGCGACGAACGGCTCGAACTGCCCTCCATCTACTTCTCGCACCGCCGCGAGGTCGTCCGCCGCGACGGCATGCTGCTGTCCACCGGGCCGTTCGTGACGCCCCGCGGCGACGAGGAGCGGTTCGAGACGGTGGTGCGCTACCGGACGGTGGGGGACATGACCTGCACGGGCGCCGTCGAGTCCTCGGCGGCCACGGTCGACGACATCATCTTGGAGGTGGCCGCCTCGCGGCTGACCGAGCGCGGCGCCACCCGGGCCGACGACCGGGTCAGCGAGGCCGCCATGGAGGACCGCAAGCGCGAGGGGTACTTCTGATGGAGCTGCTCCGGTTCGCCACCGCCGGCTCCGTCGACGACGGCAAGAGCACCCTCATCGGCCGCCTGCTGTACGACTCGAAGGCGATCTTCGAGGACCAGCTCGAGGCCGTCGAACGGGTCTCGGTCCAGCGCGGCAACGACTACACGGACCTCGCCCTGCTGACCGACGGCCTGCGGGCCGAGCGCGAACAGGGCATCACCATCGACGTGGCCTACCGCTACTTCGCCACACCGGTCCGCAAGTTCATCATCGCCGACACCCCCGGCCACGTGCAGTACACGCGCAACATGGTCACGGGGAACTCGACGGCCGACCTGACCATGGTCCTGGTCGACGCCCGCAAGGGCATCGTCGAGCAGACCCGCCGGCACGCCTTCCTGGCGTCGCTCCTGCGGGTGCCGCACCTGCTGGTCTGCATCAACAAGATGGACCTGGTCGACTACGACCAGGGGGTGTTCGACGCCATCTGCGCCGAGTTCACGGCCTTCGCCAGCCGGCTCGACGTCACCGACCTGACCTTCATCCCGATCTCCGCCCTCCAGGGCGACAACGTGGTGACCCGGTCGGCCAACATGGACTGGTACCAGGGCACGTCCCTGCTCCACCACCTCGAGACGGTCTACATCGCCTCGGACCGCAACCTGATCGACCCGCGGATGCCCGTCCAGTGGGTCATCCGGCCCCACGCGGCGGAGTACCACGACTACCGGGGCTACGCCGGCCGGATCGACGGTGGCGTCTTCCGGCCGGGCGACGAGGTCCTGATCCTGCCGTCGGGGCTGACCACGACGGTCGCCGGGATCGACACGTTCGGGGGACCGGTCGAGGAGGCCTTCGCCCCGATGTCGGTCACCCTGCGCCTGGCCGACGACGTCGACGTGTCGCGGGGCGACATGATCTGCCGGCCGCACAACAGACCGGTCGTGGGCCAGGACCTCGAGGCGATGGTGTGCTGGATGACGGACAAGCCGCTCAAGGTCGGCGACTTCCTCATGCTGAAGCACACCACCCGGTGGGTCCGTGCCGTCGTGCGGGACCTGCACTACCGGCTGGACGTGAACACGCTCCACCGCGACGAGGGGGCCTCGACCCTGACGCTCAACGACGTCGGCCGCATCGCGCTGCGGGTGACCCAGCCGCTGTTCTACGACCCCTACCGCCGCAACCGGCTCACCGGGTCGTTCATCCTGGCCGACGAGGGCTCCAGCGTCACCGCCGGGGCCGGCATGCTGCTCCGCACCAACTGACCGGCGCGGACGTGCCACCGGCCACCGACATCACCTGGCACGAGGGGGACGTGTCCCGCGCCGAGCGGGCCGCGCTGGCCGGCGGTCCGGGGGCGACCCTGTGGATCACCGGCCTGTCGGGGTCGGGCAAGTCGACCGTGGCCGCGGCGGTCGAGCGCCGGCTGGTGGCCGCGGGGCGCGCCGCCTACCGGCTCGACGGCGACAACCTGCGGACGGGGATCAACGCCGACCTCGGCTTCGGCCGCGACGAGCGCCTGGAGAACTGCCGCAGGGTGGCCGAGGTGGCCCGCCTGTTCGCCGACGCCTCGCTGGTGGCCGTCGTGGCCATCATCAGCCCGTACGCCGAGTCGCGCGCGTTCGCCCGCCGGATCCACGCCGAGGCCGGCCTGCCCTTCGTCGAGGTCTTCATGGCCACCCCGGCCGCCGAGTGCGCCGTGCGGGACCCGAAGGGCCTCTACGCCCGGGCGGCCGCCGGTTCGCTCGGGTCGTTCACCGGGGTCGACGACCCCTACGAGGTCCCCGAGCACCCGGACCTCGCCATCGAGCCGACCACGTCGGTGGAGGACGCCGTCGACCGGGTACTGACGGCACTCGGCCGCGCCACCGCCTGACCCCGCCCGACCCGGCCCCGCACCCGGCCCCGCACCCGGCCCGGCCGTGGGCGTCCCGCCCCGTACGGGTCCCGCGGTCCCGGCTCAGGCCACCCCGGCCCACAGCGCGGCCGGGCGCACGCCGAAGGCCACCTGCCGGGCCAGCTCGGTGCTGACGACGGGCAGGTCGGCGGCGTGGGTCACCCCGATCATCACCCCGTCGGTCGGGAGCACGCGGACGGGTGGGCCGGTCCGCCCGGCCACCATGGCCGAGACGACGTCGGGCAGGAGGACCTCGGCCTTCGGGACCTCGCCACCGGCCGCCACCTGCGCCACCAGCGCCTCCTCGTCCAACCCCGACGCGCCCATGGCGCCGTGGAGCACGTCCCAGATGCCGGGCCGGAAGCCCCACAGGTTGACCGAGGTGGGCAGGTCGCCGTCGAGCTCCTTCGGCTCGCGCCCGTCGTCGGACGCGAGCCGCCCGCCGTGGCCCGTGCGGTGCACCTGACGGCGCTCGTCGAGGGAGACCAGCAGCCCGTCGGGCCCCACGGTGCAGACACCGCGGGTCACCGGGTCGTCGGTGGCCACGGTCGACCGCAGGGCGAACCCGACCAGCGCGTGCTCGGCGGCACCGGTCCGGAGGTGGTCGGCGAGCAGTCCCATCGGCACCTCGCCGTACACGTCGTCGGAATTGGACACCCCGAACGCCGTGCCCGGATCCAGGGCCGGCTCGGCGGCCAGCACGGCGTGCACCGTCCCGAGCGGCAGCCGCTGCTCGACGAAGGCGACGTCGACGGCGGCCGGCCAGCACTGCTCGACGTGGTACCGCACGGACGGACCGGACTCGGGGTGGAGGACGAGCACCACCCGGCCGAAGCCGGCCCGGACGGCGTCGGCCACCAGCAGGTCGAGCACCGGCTCGCCGTGCGGTCCGATGGGGGCGAGGGGCTTGCAGCCGCCGTAGCGCCGGGCCATCCCGGCGGCCAGCACGACGAGGGCGGGGGCGTCAGACATCTCGGGAACTGCGGGCGGACCGGGCCACCGGGGGGTTCAGCCGCCCCACTTGAGCACGGCGCTGGCCCAGGTCATGCCGCCGCCGAAGCCGGTCAGCAGGACGTGGTGCCCGGCCTGGAGCCGACCGGCGTCGAGGGCGTCGGCCAGGGCCAGGGGGATCGACGCCGAGGAGGTGTTGCCGTAGCGGTCGATCACGACGACGGCCTTCTCCTCGGGGATCCCGAGGCGCTGGCAGGCGGCGCTGATGATCCGGAGGTTGGCTTGGTGGGGGACGACCAGGTCGATCTGGTCCGGGGTGAGCCCGGCCTCGGCGATGGCGGCCTGGGACGACTCGACCACGACGGCGACCGCCTTGCGGAAGATCTCCTTGCCGTTCATGTAGAGGTAGCCGCCGTGGTCGCACTTCAGCAGGTGCCGGAGCGAACCGTCCGCGCCCAGCTTGTAGCTGAGCAGCTGGCCCGGCCCGTCGACGGCCTCGAGCACCACGGCGCCGGCACCGTCGCCCACCAGGATCGAGACCGAGCGGTCGTCCCAGTCCGTGATCTTCGACAGGGTCTCGGACCCGATGACGAGCAGCCGCTCGGACCCGATGGCCAGCATCCCGTGCGCCACGGTGAGGGCGTAGACGAAGCCGGAGCAGGCCGCGTTCACGTCGAAGGCCCCGCCGACGATCCCGATCCCGTCCTGCACCGTGGCCGACGTGCCCGGCACGATCTGGTCCGGCGTCGTCGTGGCCAGGATCACGGCGTCGATCTCGTCGGGCCGCCGGCCGGCGTTCTCCAGCGCGGCGAGCCCGGCCTCGATGGCGAGCCCCGAGGTGGTGCCGCCGATCCTGCGCTCGCGGATGCCGGTGCGCTCGCGGATCCAGGCGTCGCTGGTGTCGAGGGTCAGGGACAGGTCGTCGTTGGTGACGACCTTGTCCGGCACCGAGATGCCGTACCCGGTGACGATGCCGCCGCGGCCGATCACCGCTCAGCCCGCCTCGAGGACGTGGATGCCGATGAACGCCGCGTCGGTGGTGCCTGCATGGGACCCGATCATGCCACCCGTGTTGGCCGCCACCGCCAACCGGGCCCCCGGGACCTGTCGCGGGCCGGCCTCGTCGCGCAGCTGGGCGACCAGTTCGACCACCTGGGCGATGCCCGTGGCGCCGAGGGGGTGACCCCGGCTGACCAGTCCGCCGCTGGTGTTGACGGTCACCCCGGCGCCGCCCAGTGCGGTGTCGCCGGCCGCCGTCGCCGCACCGGCGTCCCCCGGTTTGTAGAACCCGAGCGATTCGAGGGCGCAGATCTCCTCGGCGCTGGTGGCGTCGTGCAGCTCGACGACGTCCACGTCGGCCGGGTCGACGCCCGAGGCGTCCCACGCCGCCGTCGCCGTGTCGGCCAGGCGCTCGTGGTAGTCGATCTCCCCGTTGCCCGACCGCACCGTGCTGGACAGGATCCGGGGCGCGCCGCGGCGGGCCTCGAGGCTGAGCACGGCGGCGGCCGCGCCGTCGGTGAACGACGAGCACATCAGCCGGGTGAGCGGGGCGACGATCGTGGGGGAGGACAGCACCTCCTCCAGGGACACCTCGCTCTGGAACTGGGCGTGGGGGTTCAGCGCGCCGTGCCTGCGGGCCTTGACGGCCGCCGCCCCGATCTGCTCGAGGGTCGTCCCCCACCGCTCCATGTGCTCCACGGTCCACCGGGCGTTGAGGGCCATGAGCACCGAGCCCGACGGGTTCTCCCAGTGCGCGTGCATGAACTCCCGGTCGTCGCCGGGCACGCCGTCCTCGATGCCGGCGAGGGTCTCGCCGCGGTCGCCGGTCCACATCTTCTCGACCCCGACGGCCAGGACCGTGCCGGCACCCCCCAGCGTCGACAGGGTGGCGAGGTGCAGTGCCGAGGCCCCTCCGGCACACGAGTTGTCCACGTTGACGATCCCGGCGTTGCGCAGCCCGGCGTCGAGCAGGAAGCTCTGGCCCCGGATGCAGGCCTGGTCGAGGAGCCGGCCGGCGGTGGCGTTCCCGAAGATGACCAGGTCGACCTGGTCGGGGGTCATGCCGGCGTCGGCCAGGGCACGGTCGACGACCTGGTGGGCCATGGCCTCGATCGTCAGATCACGCCGTTGCATGGGGGTGGTGGCGGTTCCCACGATGTGTGCGGTGCGGTCCATGGGTCCTCGGTTCTGCTCAGGCCGGTGCGGCGGCGGGTGCGGTCCGGGTCGGCACCCCGGCGGCGGGCAGCGCCGCCACCAGGCGCTCGAACTGGTCGATCGGCCGGTCGTCGGTGACGTAGACGGCCACGTGCTCGGCTCCCGCCGACCGGTACTCGGCCAGCCGGGCCGCCACCTGGTCGGGGCCGCCGGCCACCAGGTGGCGCTCGAACGCCTTGGGGGGCAGGCCGTAGAGCGAGCCCATCCAGGCCGTGCCCCGGGCCGTGCCCCGGTCGCGGTCGTCGTCGACCGACACGAACAGCACCATGGCCGGCGTGACGGCGTCGGCCTCCTTGCGCAGCCGCTCCACGGCGTCGCCGTACTGGTCGACCGACAGGAAGAGCGGCATCCAGCCGTCGGCCAGGCGGGCCGCCCGCCGCAGGGCCGCCTCCGAGGAGCCCCCGACCCAGACCGGCACCCGGGACGGGGACGGCAGCTGGCGGTAGCGCTCGGTGGCGTCGGTCGACGAGGTGTCGCCCCGGTCGACCCCGGTTCCGGAGCCCCAGGCCCGGTGGAGCTCGCCGATGCCGGTGTCGAGGTCGTGGCCGCGGCGGTGGTAGGCGGCGCCGACCTGCTCGTACTCGCCCGGATGGCTGCCGACGCCGACCCCCAGGATCATGCGGCCCCGGCTGAGCGCCTGCAGGGTGGCGGCCTGCTTGGCCACGGCCACGGCCCGGCGCAGCGGCAGCTGGACGACGCAGGTGCCGAGGGCGGCGCGCTCGGTCGCCGTGGCCGCCACGGTGAGGACCACCAGGCACTCGAGGCAGGGCCCGTGCCAGAAGAGGTGGTCGCAGGCCCACAGCGCGTCGGCCCCCGCCGCCTCGGCGCGTCGGCACAGGTCGGCAAGTTCGGCCAGCGGGTCGGCACCGGCGGGGGCCCCCGCCCACGCCGGGACGGTGTCCTGGACGAAGGTGGGCAGGATCAGTCCGACGGCCCCCAGGGGCTCGGATGGTCGTTCCGGGGCCACAGCGCATGGTACCCGCGCGCCCCCGCCGGCGGGTTCATCGGCCGGGCCCCGTCGCGGCGCGGGGCGCTCGCCGGGTCCCGACGGCGCCGGGTGCACGGAGACGTCCGCCGGCACGGCAGACTGGAGGGGAGCGGCGCCGACGGCCCGCTGGTGCCGGTCGAGTGAACCGGCGGGAGGACGGACCACGTGGACCCCGACAGCAACGGACCCGAGACGGACGACGGAGCCGGCGACGCCGCCGGCGCGCCCGTCGGGCTGACCGACGAGGAGCGCGCCGAGCGGCTCGCCGCCCTGGGTTCGATCATCGAGCTCATGCGCCCGGCGGTCCAGGCCGACGGAGGCGACCTGGCTCTGCTGTCGGCGGACGTCGAGACCGGGGTAGTCGAGGTGCAGCTGCAGGGGGCGTGCAGCTCGTGCGCCGTGAGCTCCTCGACACTGCAGGGCGGCGTGGAGCGCATCCTGCACGACCGGCTCGACTGGGTCACCGAGGTCGTCGGCGGTGTCGACGAGTCGGTCGACCCGTTCTGGAGCGAGTCCCTGGGCCGTGGCGGGTACGTCCCGAGCTTCTAGGCGGCGTCCCTGCCCCGCCGGGCCACCCGGTCGGGGACCGTGCCGTACGATCCACGCATCGTGGGTCCCGACACCGACCAGGCGGCGCCCGACGCCGGGACCGACCCCGGCCCCGCGCCGCCCGCCCGTGGCCCCGCGCCGTCGGGTCGGTGGCTGACCGGACTGGCCTTCGCCGTCGTCGGGGTCCCGTTCGCCCTGGCCGCCGTCCGCCTGGCGACCGCCCCGACGGCGCACCTGTACCTTCCCGACGACCTGGCCCTGATCGATCTGCACGTGCGGCGGGCGCTGGCGTGGAAGCAGCAGCTCGGGGTGTTCGACCACAACAACTGGAACCACCCCGGCCCCGCCTTCTTCTACCTGCAGTCCCTGGTCTACCGGGTGCTGGGATCGAGCGGCCGCTCCCTCTTCGTGGGGGCGGCCGTGTGGAACGGGCTGGCCGCGCTGGCCTGCGTCGCCGTGGTGCGGCGGCGGACCACGCCCGCACGGGCCCTGTGGGCGGCGCTGTGGGTGACGGTGCTCGTCGCCGCGCTGGCCGCGTCCGGCCCCTCGGCCACGACGTACTCGGAGAGCGTGCTCGGTGCCCTGGTGAGCCCGTGGAACCCGATGGTCGTCCTCCTTCCGCTCCTCCTCCTCCTCCTCCTGTGCGCCGGGGCCGTGGACCGTTCGGCGCCGTCCCTGGTGGGGGCCCTGGTGGTGGGCTCGTACGCCGTGCAGACCGACATCGCCACCGGGCCGCTGGTCGTGGCACTGGTGGGCGTGTCCGGGGCCGTCTGGGCGGTCACCGCCGTGCGCGACCGCCGCGCCCGGGCCGCGGCCGCAGCGACGGGGCCCGGGGTCGTCGGGCGTCCGGCCGCCGGCGCCGGGGTCGTCGTCGGGGTGCCGGGACCGGACCGGTGGCGCACGGTGCTGGTGGTGGCCGGACTGGCCGCCGTCGTCGTCATGTGGATCCCCCCGCTCGTCCAGCAGGTGACCAACCACCCGGGCAACCTCACCCTCGTCGCCCGGTTCTTCGGTGCCGCCCAGCCCGGCCAGCCCCTGTCCGGCTCGTTGTGGGCGGTGGCGGCCGCCATGGCGGTGCTGGTCGTCGGTCCGTCCGAGGTCATGACCTCGATCCTCGGCGGCACGCCCGCACACGCCGGCCTGGCGGTCGCCGTGACGCTCGCCACCGTCGGGCTGGCCGCGGCCACGGCGGTCGCCGGGGTGCGCCGGCGGGCCCGGTTCGCCGCCGGCCTCGGCGCGCTCACCCTGGTCGGGTACGTGGCCGCCGTGGTGGCCGTCACCCACGTGGTCGGGTTCGTCTTCGGCTACCTGGCGGTCTGGGCCGTGGTGCTGCCCGCCGCCGCCCTCGTCGGCGTCGGCACGGTGCCGTGGATCCCGCCGGCCCGGATCGCGGCCGCCCTGCGTGTGGTCCTGTGCGCCGCCGCCGTGGTGGCCGCCGCCGTGGCGTGCATCCGGGTGGCCGACATCCCCCCGTTGGCACGCGCCGGCGACCCGGACGTGGCCCGTCTGGCCGCGCTGGTGTCCCCACGGATTCCGCCCGGCGGCCGGGTGGCGGTCGGCGACGCGGGGGCGGGGACGCCCGACACCCGGCTGCTCGACACCGAGGAGTTCATCGGCCTGGTGAACGCCCTCGACCGCGCCGGGTTCCACCCGACCGTCAACGCCTTCTGGCGGGCCCAGTTCGGTCCCGGCTACCTGTCCGACGGGACCGAGCCCCGCCGGGTCTCCCTCGCCACCTGGACGGCCGGCTCCGAGTCGGAGCCCGGCTACGTGGGCCGCGTGGGCGACATGGCCGTCCTCGTGACCGACCGGGACGGTGCCGCGGCCCCCGTGGCCGGCTGACCGGCCGGGAGCGGCTCAGCCCCCGGTGGGTGGCGCCGCGCCGGGGGCGGCGGTGGCCGTGGTCGTGGCGGTGGCCGCCGCCGCCCGGTCGGCCGTGCCCAGCCGGACCGACAGGTCCAGCAGCCAGGGCGCCACCCGTGCCGCGCCGGCCGGGGTGACGTGGATGCCGTCGGCGAACCGGACCACCACCCCGTCGATCGTCCGGGTGTAGCGGCCCTGCGGGTCGAGCCGGGCGCCGAGGTCGGCGACGACCACCCGCCCGTGGGAGGCGGCGGCCGTCTGGCGGAGGAGCGCGTTGTACCGGTCGACCCGGGCCGGGTCGTCCTCGGGCCACGGCTGGCCGTCGGCCTGCTCGGGCTGCCGGTAGTAGGGGGCGGTCAGCAGGACCACGGTGGCGCCGGTCGAGCCGAGCACGCCGGTCGCCGCGGTGAGGGCCCGGCGCTCCCGGGTGTCGACCGCCGGGGTGCCGATGTGGTGCCAGGTGGAGCCGATGCGCTGGTCGCGCACCTCGTACTCGCCGTCGGCCAGCAGGACCACGTCGGGGTGGAACGCCTCCACGTCGGCCTTCCACCGCACCAGCTGCGTGTCGCACGGCACCAGGGTGTGGCCGCCCCGCTGGCCCACGTTGCCGTCCACCAGGGTCCCGTGGAACGAGGTCGTGTAGGTGAGGAGGCCGCAACCGAATACGCCGTCGCCCTGGTAGTCGACCCCGTGGCCGGCCGAGGCGGGCCCGAGGCCGAACCCGAGGAAGCTCGCCTCGGAGTCGCCCACCAGCAGGACCCGGATCGGGCCGCCCGTGCCGGCCGGGACCGGGGTGGTGATGCCCGAGGTCCCGGGGTCCCCGCCGGAGGGCGCGGACGACACGGACGGACCGTTCTGCGACGGGGGGACGGCGGTGACGGCGGTGGTCGCCCCGGCCGTGGCGCCCACGAGCAGCGCGGCGGTGCCGCCGACCGCCAGGGGTGCCGACACCCACGCCCGCCAGCCCCGCAGGACGCCCCGGCGGACCGGCATCTCCAGGTAGCGGAAGGACACCGCGGCAAGGGCGAACGAGAGCCCCACCCGGAGGGCGAACAGGGCCCAGCCGTCGAGCCCGGTCCGGGCATGGTCCACCACGACGAAGATCGGCCAGTGGAAGAGGTAGAGGCCGTAGGAGATCGCCCCCACGTAGCGGACCGGCCGGAGCGACAGCGCCCGGGCCCACGGGCTCCCGGGCACCAGGGCGACGCAGGCGATGAGCCCGGCCGTGGCCAGGGCGACGACACCGAACCCGCCCCGGTAGATCCATGCCGTGGCGCTCGAGTCGACGACCGACAGCACCACCACGGTCGCCAGGCCGGCGCCCCCGACCGCCACCAGGGTGGCGCGGGCCGCCGCCGACAGCGCCACGGGGCGCACGAGCGACGCGGTGGGGACCCACCCCGCCCGCCGGCGGGGGAGCGGGTGGGCGAGCGCGACCGCCAGCGCGGCGCCGATCAGGAGGGCCTGCGCCCGGGTGTCGGTCCCGTAGTAGGCGCGGCTCTCGCCCGAGCCGTCGCCGAACAGGACGGCCATGGCCGTCGCGCTGGCGATGGCGCCGGCCACGGTGACCACCAGCAGGGTGCGCAGCGACCGGCTCCACCGCAGGATGCCCAGGACCACGAGCGGCCAGATCAGGTAGAACTGCTCCTCGATCGAGAGCGACCAGGTGTGGAGCAGCGGCTGCGGCGTGTTGAGGGCGGCGAAGTAGCCCTGGCCGCCGGCGACCTGGTGCCAGTTGTTGACGTAGAGCAGCGTGGCCAGCGCGTCGCCCCGCAGCTGACCGAGGGTGTCCGACGGGGCCAGGAACAGGCCGTACAGGGCGACCCCGGCGAGCATCACGAGCAGGGCGGGCACGAGGCGCCGGACTCGGTGGCCCCAGAACCGGGCCAGGCCGATGCCGCCGTTCTGGCGGAACTCGGACACCAGGAGCCCGGTGATGAGGAACCCGGACAGGACGAAGAACACGTCGACGCCGAAGAACCCCCCGCCGGCCCACGCGAACCCGCCGTGGAAGAACAGGACGAGGACGATGCCGAGGGCGCGCACGCCGTCGAGCGCAGGGATGCGGCCGAGGTGGGGTTCGGGGGCGGGGACCCCGGGGTCGGGTCGGGCGTCGCCGTCCCCCGTCGGCCCGGCTGTGGCCCGGCCCTCCACAGCTACGCCCACCCCCGGATCGTAGCCCCGCCGTCCGGGCGCCCCGGGGGGCGGGGTGTCAGCGGTCGCCGGCCGCCCGGGCCGCCGACCGGGCCCGCCAGCGCATCAGCGGGCGCTCCATCAGGAACCAGCTCGCGGTGGCGATGGCGAAGATGATCGCCAGGCGCAGGAGCTCGTTGGGCCAGAAGGCCCAGCCGGTCGTGTCCTGCTGGAGCGCCAGGTACACGGGGAAGTGGATCAGGTACACGGTGTAGGAGAGGTCGCCGATGAAGACCAGGACGCCCAGGCCGACGAACCGCGAGCCCAGGCTGCCCGGACAGATCACGAAGTAGGTGATGAGGACCGCCGAGGCGACCGTGGTGGTCGGCAGCCACCACACGGCCAGGTTCTCGGTGAACAGCGGCGCCTCGACCAGGATCCAGCAGAGGAAGACGGCCGAGGCGGCGGCGGCGGCCGTCAGCAGGCCCCGCGCCCACCGGGCCCAGCCGTGGAGGTATCCGTCGGCGGCGAGCAGTCCGAGCAGGCAGCCCAGGAAGAGGGCGTCCGCCCGGGTGTCGAACGCGTAGTACACCCGGCTGAAGGTGGCGTTGGTGAAGTGCGCGCCGTGGTACACGAGCCAGAGGCGGTCGGCCGTCGACGCGGCCAGACCGACGACGGCGAAGGCGTAGGCCAGGTGGCGCCGGTGCGTGGCCACGGCGACCACCATGGCGACGGACCACAGGATGTAGAACTGCTCCTCCACCGAGAGCGACCAGGTCTGGGCCAGGTAGCCGAAGAACGGGGCGTGCCCGAACGCCTGGCGGTAGTCGGCGTAGTAGAACAGCGCCGCCAGCGAGTCGCCCCACAGGCGGTGGGCGGCGTCCGCCACGTGCACGAAGTGGGCGTAGACCGCCAGCAGGGCGACCGTGAGGAGCAGGGGCGGCACCAGTCGGGCGCCGCGCCGGGCGTAGAACGACCCGAGGCGGATCCTCCCGTTCTGCTGTCCCTCGCGGGAGAGCATGGCGGTGATCAGGAACCCGCTCAGGACGAAGAAGACCTGCAGGGCGACCCACGTCCCCGGGAGCGTCCGGAAGTTCGAGTGGTAGGTGAGGACGGTGAACAGGGCGAGCGCCCGGATGCCGGTCAGCGGCGGCCGGTTGCCGAGACGGAAGCGGTAGGGCCCGGCCGGCCCGGCCCCGGCGGGGGCCGGGGTGTCGGCCCCGCCGGTCGGAGCGGTCCCGTCCACCCCGGACGGGTCGGTCCCGTCCACCCCGGCCGGGACGGCGACGTCCACCCCGGACGGGTCGGCGACGGCTTCGGCCGTGGCGGCGACGGCGGAGGAGGCGGACCCGTCCCCGACGGCCACCGTCGGGCTACCGGGGCCCGGCGGGCCCGGGGACCCGCGCACGGGGTCCGTCCCCGACTCGTCGACCACCTGCTCGCACCGCCTGGATGGTACCCGACCGCCGCCGCCGGGCCCGTGGTCCGCGGCCGGCTCCGCTACCATCACGGCCATCGCACGCCGGGGGAACACCGTGGTCACGGCCGGGCACCACCCCGACGCCGCCGACGCACCCCCGCAGCCCGCAGCCGCCCGCGGCGCAGGGTCCCGCCGGGTGGGGACGTGGTGGCCGATCCTCGTACCCCTGGTCGTCGTCCTGGTCGGCGCCTGGGTGTACCGGTGGGTCGACGAGGACGCCTTCATCAACTTCCGCATCGTCCACAACCTCCTGTCCGGGTACGGCCCGGTGTTCAACGTGGGGGAGCGGGTGGAGGTGGACTCGGACCCGCTGTGGGTGGCCGTGCTCGCGCTGGTGCACGTCGTGACCCCGTGGGCGTCGCTCGGGTGGACCTCGGTCGTCCTCGGCCTCGTGGGCACCGCGGGCGGGTTCGTCGCCGGCGGCCTGGCCGTGGTCCGGCTCGGTGCCCGCCACGACGAGGGGACCGTGCTGCCGCTCGGACTGCTCGTGGTGTCGGTCGTGGCCGGAGTGTGGGAGTTCGCCACCTCGGGTCTCGAGATGTCGATGGTCTTCCTGTGGCTGGGCGTGTCATTCCTGCTCCTCGTCCGCGTCGCCGGACGGCGGTCGGGCGCGCTGCCCGCCGCCTTCGTGGCCGGGCTCGGGCCGCTGATCCGACCCGAGCTGGCGCTGGGCGCGACCGTGCTGGTCGTCGTGCTCGCCGCGCTGGTGGCCTCACCCACGTGGCCCGGGGCCCGGCGCCCGCTCCGGCGGTGCGCGGCGGCGGTGGCCGTGGCGGCCGCCCTGCCGCTGGTCGTCGAGCTGGCGCGGATGGCCTACTACGCGCTGCTCGTCCCCACCACCGGCCTGGCCAAGGAGGCCGGCGCGTCCTGGTGGTCGCAGGGCGCCACGTACCTGTGGAACTTCGTCGCCCCGTACACCCTGTGGCTCCCGCTGGCGCTGGCCGTGCCGCTGGTCGCCACCCGGGTGGCCCGGTGGTGGCGGGCCGGCGACCGCACCGGGGTGGTGGTGCTGTGCACGCCCCTGGTCGTCGGCCTGGCCCAGCTGGCCTACGTGGTCCACGTCGGCGGCGACTACATGCACGCCCGTCTGCTGCTGCCCGCCTTCTTCGCCCTGTGCCTGCCCGTCTACGCCGGGGTGCGGACGCTGCGGGGCGCGCTGGCGGTGCCCGCCGCCGGCATCGTCGTGTGGTCGGTGGTGTGCCTCGGCTGGCTGCGGTTCGTCCCCCCGAAGGTGGCGAACCTCGATCCGCAGACCGTCTTCATCTCCAACGAGCGCAACAGCTGGATCACGGCCACCGGGGTGGCGCACCCGGTGACCGCCGCCGACTACGGGCGGGCGCTGTCGGGCCGGGCCGGCGCCGTGCTGTCGGCGGCGGCCCGCCGGGTGCCGCCCGGCCGCCAGGAGGTCCTGGTCATCACCGACCCGTTCGCCCCGCTGGACCCGGCCTCGGCCCTGCCGGCCCGGTCGGCCCTGCCGTTCCGGCTGGCGGTCAACCTGCCGGCCATCGGGGTCATCGGGTACCTGGCGGGCCCGGACGTCTACGTCTTCGACGAGTACTCGCTCGCCAATCCGATCGGCAGCCACACCACCGTCCTCCACCACGCCCGCCCCGGCCACGAAAAGGTGGTCGGCCCGTCGTGGATGCTCGGCCGCTTCGGCGTGCCGGGGTCGACGACCGTGCCCGGCGGCCCGTCCGCGGCCTCGACGGCGGCCGCCCGCACCGCGCTCACCTGTGACCCCCTGCGGTCCTACCTGGCGGCCATCACCGGTCCGCTGACGGTGGGCCGGCTCCTGTCCAACGTCGGGGACAGCCTGTCGTTCACCACGATGCACTTCAGTGCCGACCCCCGGGTGGCCGTGGTGCAGCTGTGCGGCCCCGGGGGCCGTCGGTGACCACGCCAGCGGCCGGTCCGCCGGACGCCGGGCCCGACGGTGCCGGCCCGCCGGACGCCGCGCCGGTCGGGGCCGCGGGCGGGCGCCGGGGACTGCTGGCGGCTGCGGCGGCCTACCTGGCACTGGGGGTCGGACTGTGGTGGCAGGTGTGGTCGACCCACCCGACGGCGACGACCACCTGCGGCTGCGGCGACGCCGCCCGGTTCCTCTGGTTCTTCGAGTGGCCGGCCTACGCCCTGACCCACGGGCACGGGGTCCTGCACTCGACCTGGCTCTTCCACCCGGGCGGGATCAACCTGCTCGACGACACCAGCGTCCTCGCCCTCGGCGTCGTGCTCGCTCCGGTGACCTGGCTGTGGGGTCCGGTGGCGGCCATGAACGTGGGCCTGACCCTCGCCCCGGCGCTGTCGGCGCTGGCCATGTTCCTGCTCCTCCGGCGGTGGGTGTCCTGGGGCCCGGCCGCCTTCCTCGGGGGGCTGGCCTACGGGTTCTCCCCGTTCGTCGTGACCGAGCTGGCCCTCAACCAGCTCAACATCGCCTTCCTGGCCGTGCCGCCGCTCGTCGTCCTGGTGCTGGAGGACCTCCTGGTTACCCAGCGCCGCGCACCCTGGCGCGACGGCCTGGCGCTCGCCGGGCTGGTGGTGGTGCAGTTCTTCGTCAGCACCGAGGTCCTCGTCATCACCGTGGCGGTCTCGGTGGTCGGCGTGGCCCTGCTGGTGGGCGGGGCGGCCGTCGTCGAACCGGGCGCGATCGCCCCGCGGGTACGGGCGGCCGCCACCGGGGCGGCCGTGGCCGTGGGTGCCTCGGCGGCGGTGCTGGCCTATCCGCTGTGGTTCCTGCTCGCCGGCCCGTCCCATCTGACCGGGCCCATCTGGTCGGCCGGGGCCACCGCCCGCTACGGGACGACGTGGTCGGGCTTCGCCTCGACCGCCGGACTCGCCGGGCTGCGCCCGTCGATGCTGCGGTTCGGCGGGTACCAGGGCCCCGTCCTGGTCGGACTCGGCTACCTCGGCCTCGGCGTGCTGGTGGCCGCCGTGGTCGGGACGGTCCTGTGGCGGCGCGATCGCCGGATGCCGCTGTTCGCCGCCGTCGGGCTGGTGGCCGCCGTCCTGTCGCTCGGTCCGGGCCACGGCACCTGGGTGCCGTGGGACGCGCTGCAGCACGTCCCGTGGGTGGGCGACATCGTCGAGGTCCGGTTCACCCTGGTGGTGACCTTGTGCGCGGCCGTCCTGGCCGCGCTGGCCGTCGACCACGCCCGCGCCGGGCTCCGGGCGCGGGCGTCGGCGGTGGCCGGGCCGGTCTCGTGGGCGGCCGTCGTCGTGGTGCTGGCACCCACGGCGGCGGCGCTCGCCGCCAACCTCCCGCTCACCGCCCGCCCGGTGGTCCTGCCGACGTGGTACGCCACGCGCGGCGCGGCGCTGCCGCCCGGCCGGGTGGTCCTGGCCTACCCGGTCCCGTTCTCCGGTCTCCAGTCGTCGGAGGCGTGGCAGGCGGTGACCACCATGCGGTGGGCCCAGGCCGGCGGCGGGGGCCCCCAGGGCCAGCCGTCCCGCGCCGGCGCCGCCCGCCCCGGATTCGAGGTGCTGTCCGCAGCGTCGCTGCCGCTCGGGCCCGCGCCCGACCCCACGTCGGCGGCCACGGCCGACGTCCGCCGGGCGCTGGCGCTGTGGCGGGTGACGACGGTGGTCGTGCCCGACCAGCCCGACCTCCCCCGCTACGAGCAGGGGAGGAGCGTCCCCTACGCGGTGGCCTTCTGGACCGCGGTCCTCGGGACGGCGCCGACCTCGGGGCACGCGGCGTGGGTGTGGGACTCGGTGCGCACCGCTCCCGCGCCGGCGCCCCTGCAGGGCGCGGCGTTCGCCCGGTGCACGGTGGGGACGGCGGCCGCGGCCGCCGGCTGCGTCCTGGCCCACGGCGCCCGGGTGCCGGGTGCCTGAGGCGACGGTCCGGGACCCGCCGGACGGGAGCCGGCCGGGGGAGGGGCCGGCGGTCCCGGCGGCTCGGACGTCCGGCCCCCGGGCCGCCGCCGGCGGCGGCCGGGCGCTGGCGGCCGCCGCCGCGGCCTACCTCGCCCTGGCCCTGGTCGTGTGGTGGGGCGTGTGGTCGTCCCACCCGACGTCGACCACCACGTGCGGCTGCGGCGACAGCGCCCTGTTCCTGTGGTTCTTCGCCTGGCCGGCCCACGCCCTGGCCCACGGCCTGGACCCCCTGTACTCGACCGCCATGTCCCACCCCGGTGGGGTCAACCTCCTGGCCAACACGTCCGAGCTGGCCCTGGGCGTGGTCCTCGCCCCGGTGACCTGGGCCCTCGGTCCGGTGGCGTCGATGAACGTGGCCCTCACCCTGGCCCCGGCGCTGTCGGCGCTGGCCATGTTCGTCGCCGTGCGCCGGTGGGTGGCCTGGGCGCCGGCCGCCTTCGCCGCCGGCCTGCTGTACGGGTTCTCGCCGCTGGTGCTCGTCAGCCTGTCCGACGCCCACCTCATGCTCGGGTGGGCCGCCGTCCCGCCCCTCGTGGTCGCCTGCGTCGACGAGCTGCTGTTCGGCCGGCGCCCGCCGGCGGCGGTCGGCCTGGTCCTCGGGCTCCTCCTGGCCGTCCAGTTCTTCGTGGGCACCGAGGTGCTCCTGCTGCTCGGCATCGCCGGCGCGGTGGCCGCCGTCGTACTGCTCGCCTACGGGGCCGCCCACCGGGACGCGCTGCGCGCCGGGGCCCGCCGGTGGGGCGTCGGGCTGGGGACGGCGGCGGCCACGTCGGCCGTCCTCCTGGCCTGGCCCACGTGGTTCGCCCTGGCCGGGCCGGCCCACACGTCGGGCCGGGTCTGGCCGACGCTCGACCTGGGCACCGAGGGGACCACCCTGCACGCCTACCTCTGGCCCACCCCGGTGTCGGCCGGGTTCACGCTGTTCACCCACCGGGTCGGCGGCTACCAGGGGCCGACGCTGTCGGGGCAGTACGTGGGGATCGGCATGGTCGTGGTCGCCGTGGCCGGACTGCTGGTGTGGCGGCGCGACCGGCGCCTCTGGTTCTTCGGCGCCCTGACGGCGGCCTCGGTGGCGCTGTCCCTCGGGACCAGCCCGTCGGTGTGGCTCCCGTGGAGCCTCGTCTCCCACCGGCCGCTGTTCGAGAACATCATCCCCAGCCGGTTCCTGGTGGTGACCTACCTGTCGCTGGCCGCGGTCCTCGGGATCGTGGTCGACCGCACCCGGGCCGCCGTCGCCGGGCGCCTCGGGTCCGGAGGCGGCACCGTCGCCCGCTGGGTGCCGCCCCTGTCGGGCCTGGCCATGGCGCTGGCCGCGCTCGGGCCCGTCGCCGGCTACCTGGCACCCACCGTCCCGATGGTGACCCGGCCCGTCCGGCCGCCGGCCTGGTTCACCCGGGTGGCCCCCCACCTGCCCGCCCACCGGGTCCTGCTGGTGTTCCCCGTGCCGTACCAGGTCATCGAGAGCGCCATGGCCTGGCAGGCCGTGGTCGGCTTCCCCTACGCCATGGTGGGCGGCGGCGGACCGGGCGGCGTGATCCAGCGTGCCGGACCCGAGCGGGCGGGGGCCGACGCCGTCGCCCGGGCGTCGTTCTCCTTCACCGGACAGGTCCTCCGGCCCGGGGACGTGTCCGCCACCCGGCACGCGCTGACCGCCTGGGGGGTGACCGGGGTGGTCCTGCCCGACGACCGCGGCCTGCCCGCCTACGACCGGGTGACGTCGGTGCCCTACACGGTGGCCTTCGTGACCGCCGTCGTCGGGAGGGCACCGGCGCTCCGGGCCGGGTCGTGGGTGTGGGACGGCGTCCACGCCGGCGTGCCGCTCCCACCGGGTCCGACCCCGGCCGCCCTGGCCCGGTGCGTGGACCTCGGGGCGGCCGGCACGCGGGCCGCCGTCGGGCGGGTCGCGGCCTGCGTGCTGGCCGCGGGGTGAGCGGGGCCGACTGGTAGCGTCGGCCCCCGTGACGGCAGTCGGGACTCCCGGAGGGACGCACCGACCCCGCCCGGTGCGGTCGGTGGTGGTGACGGTGGCGGGCGTCCTCGTCACCGTCGTGGCCCTGGTGGCCCTGGTCGGCCAGGCCGTGCGCGGGGACCGCACCGTCGGGGTGCAGCTGTCGGCGCCGACCGTGCGCGACGCCGCCCTCGACGACGCCTTCTACCGGTGCCTCGACGTCCAGGCGCACAGCCTGGTCCGCCCGGGCCAGAGCGTGGCCCTCCGCACCGGCAACCTGGCCGACGTGGTCACCATGATCAAGGGCTTCGGCAGCTGGGTGACCGTGGCCGACCCGCCGTCCCGGGCCGACGTCGTCCTCACCCTGCGCGACGGGCCGGCCGGTCCCGGGACGTGCCTCGGCACCCGGGTCGTCGGCACCTCGACCGGCCCGGGCGGCACCCGGGTCGTGCGGCTCGGCACCGGCGCACAGGTGGCCGGCCAGGGCCCGCCGCCGGCCCCGCCGCTGTGACCACCGCGCCGGCCACCGTCGTGGCCCTGGTGGTCCTGGCCGCCGCCGGCCTCGTCCCCGTCGTCGCCACCGTGGGTCCCCGGTGGGTCGCCGTGCCGCTGGCGCCCCTGGGCGGGGCCGTGGTCGCCGCCCTGGCCGCCACCGCGTCCCTGTCGTTCGGCGGCCCGCTCGTCGTCTGGTTCGTCTGCCTCGCCGGGGTGGCCGCCGGGGTGGCCGCCGCCGTCCGCGTGCAGCACCGCCACCCCGCCCCCCCGGGTCGCCGCACGCCGGCACCGCGGGGGCGGGACCGCCGGTGGATGGTCGGACTGGTGGGGTTCGTCGCCGTCGCGGCCGCCGCCGCGTGGTCCCTGCGGGGCCTGCGGACGCCCACGGTCGGGTTCGACGCCCGCGCCCTGTGGGTCATGCGCCCGGGGTGGTTCCTCCAGAGCCACGCCCAGCTGCTGGTGGACATGCGGGACCGTGGTCTCGTCCTCACCCAGAGCGCCTACCCGCCGCTCGTGAGCGCCTCGGTCGCCGTGGCCTGGAAGGTCACCGGCCTGCACACCGCACGGCTCGGGGTGACCACCGTCGCCGTGCTGAACGCGTGCGCGCTGACCGCCGCCGCACTGGCCCTCGTCGAGTGCGGCCGGACCGCCGCCGGCCGCCTGGCCGGTCCGGGCGTCCCGACCACGGACCCGGGCGGACCGGGGCCGCGGGTGCGTCCGCCGTGGGCGCCGATGGTGACGGGGGTGGTCGCCGCCGTGCTGCTGGTGCCGGTCGCCGCCGGGGTGACCGAGCCGTTCCTCACCAACGGCTACGCCGACCCGCTGTGGTCGCTGGCCGCGGTCGGCGCCGCCGCCTTCGGCCTCCAGCTCCACGCCGACCGGTCGACCCGGGCGGTCGCCGTGGTGCTGGTCCTGGTGGCGGGCCTGTCCAAGGACGAGGGGCTCGTGGTCGCGCTCGCCCTCGTCGCGCTCATCGCCGCCCGGTCGGTCGGCACCGCCGGGATCCGCGGCGGATGGCGCCGGTGGCGGGCCCCCGTGGCCCTGGCCGCGGCGGAAGTGGCCGTGCTCGCCTGGTGGCCCGTCCTCATGCACGTCATCGGGGCCCGGGGCGCCTCGTCCACGTTCACCACCTCGCACCGGACCGGCTCGCGCGCCGCTGCCGTGGTGCACGGCATGAGCCCCTACCTCCACGTGCTGGTCCTGGCCGTGCCGCTGGCGGCGGTGGGCGGCGTGGCGCTGTCGGCGGTGCGACGGCGGTCCGGTGCGGGCAACGACCTGTGGGCGTGGGCGGCGCTGGCCGTCGGCCTGGCCGCCGTGGGCGGGGCCCTGGTCACCGGAACCGGCGCCATCGTGCCGTGGATCCGCTCCACCGTGCACCGGATCACCGAGTACCCGGTCCTGCAGGCATGGTGGATCGTCGCCGTCTGGGCCGTGGTGGCGTCGGCGGGCACGGACGCCGGCCGCCGGGCGCCGGGGGCGGGGGCGGAGGCACCGGGGGTGGACCTCGTCCGTCACGGGGGCCGGGACGACGGCCACGTGCCGTCGGACCCGCCGGTGGGGGCGCACCGGTGACCGTGGTCGACCACGCCTCGGTCGGCGAGGAGGCCCCGGACGCCGCCGGCTCGGTGGACCCGGGGGCCGGCCCGGACGGGTCCGGGCCGCCGCCCGACCGGAGGGTCCGCGGCGCCCGCTCGCTGCTGGCCGGGGCCGGGGCCTACCTGGTGCTGTCGGTCGCCCTGTGGTGGAACGTGTGGTCCGCCCACCCGACCTCGACCACGACCTGCGGGTGCGGGGACACGTCGCTGTTCACCTGGTTCCTCGAATGGCCGGCCTACGCGCTCACCCACGGCGGCAACCCCCTCTACTCCACCCACCTGTTCCACCCGGGCGGGATCAACCTCCTGTCGAACACGGCCGAGGTCGGACTCGGCATCGTCCTCGCCCCGGTGACGTGGGCCTTCGGGCCCGTCGCCACCCTCAACGTGGCCCTCACCCTCAGCCCCTTCCTGTCGGCGCTGGCCATGTACGTCCTGCTCCGGCGGTGGGTGTCGTGGGCGCCGGCCGCCTTCGTGGGCGGTCTCCTCTACGGGTTCTCGCCCTTCGTCCTCGTCAGCCTCACCGACGCCCACCTGATGCTCGGCTTCGCCGCCGTGCCCCCGCTGCTGGTCCTCTGCCTCGACGAGCTGTTCGTCCGCCAGCGGTGGCGGCCGTGGGTCACCGGAGGGGCCATCGGCGTGCTGGCCCTGGTGCAGCTCTCGGTCGGCACCGAGGTGCTGGTCATCGTGGTGCTGGCCGCCGCGGTCGGGAGCCTGCTGGTCGTCGGCTGGGGGCTCGCCCACCGGGACCTCCGGGACACCCGCGCCCCGTACGCCGCCCGCGGCGTCGCCGCCGCCGCCGTGGCCTCGGCCGTGCTGCTCGCCTATCCGGCCTGGTTCGCGCTGGCCGGGCCGGCGCACCTGTCCGGCGACATCTGGGGCAGCGGGGGCTCGCTGTCCTACGGCGGCAACAACCTCGGACTGTTCCTCCACCCGATGGCGCCGTCGGCCCAGGCCACCGCGCTGACCCGGGAGTTCGGCGGCTACCAGGCCCCGACGCTGTCGGGGCAGTACCTCGGGTGGGGGCTGCTCGGCGTCCTCGTCGCCGGGTTCGTCCTCTGGTGGCGGGACCTGCGCCTGTGGCTGTTCGGGGCCGTCGGGGTGATCGCCGCGTTCGCGTCGCTCGGCCTGTCGTTCCACGGCTGGACCCTGTGGCGGCTGGTCGTGCGGGCGCCGATGATGTCCAACATCGTCCCGAGCCGGTTCGCACTGGTCGTCTACCTGTGCGCGGCCGTCCTGCTGGCGGTGGTGTGCGACCACACCTACCGGTGGGTGGCCTCGGGCTCGCTCGTCGGCGGCCGCGGGCCCGGCGGCGCTCCGTCCCCGGCGCGCCCGTCGCCCGCCGCGTCGGTGGCCGGGCTCCTGGTGGCGGCGATCGCGCTGGTGCCGATCTTCGGCTACTTCGCCGACGGGCTGCCGCTGAAGGCGGTGCCGGTCCGGCCACCGCAGTGGTTCGCCACGGTGGCCCCCCGCCTGCCCGCGGGCCAGGTGCTGCTGGTCTTCCCGTTCGCCTTCCGCCAGAGCAACATGACCTGGCAGGCGGTCGACCGCATGTCCTTCGCCATGGTGGGCGGGGGCGGCCCGAACTCGATCCCGGCCCGGGCCGGCAGGGAGCGGGTGGGCCAGGGCTACCTGGCCCACATCTCGGTGGCCGGTGGCGCCCAGGCGATCGTCCCCGGCGAGGTCGCCGCCGTGCGGGGCGCGCTGGACGGCTGGGGGGTCACGGGCGTGGTCCTGCCCGACCCGCGGGGCCTCCCCGAGTACGAGCAGCTCCCCGCCGAGCGTTCCGTCGTCGTCCTCATGACGGCGGCCGTCGGACGGGCGCCGACCTACACGGCCGGCGCCTGGGTGTGGAGCGACGTCGACCGGGCCGGGCCGTCGTCGCCGGCCGGCCCCGACCTGCTCACCCGCTGCGCCGCGGGCCCGGCCCAGGGGACGGTGGCGTCGATCGCCGGGTCGGCCGCCTGCGCGCTGGGCCCGGCCGCACCGGCGTGAGCCCGCCGGCCGGACCCCCTGTCCGCCGGGGGCCGGGGCGCCACGGTACGTTGTGGGGTCGGGTCGTCGGGTCGCGCCAGGGGGTGCAGCGAGCAGTGTCGGGGGATCGACGTGGTGTGGTCGCCGGCGCACCCGCCGGCGGGTGCCGCCCGTGATCGACCTGCCCGCGCTCGACCCCACCGACCCGCCGGCCGGCACCCACCTGCGCCCCTCGGCCACCGGCGGCGCCCGGGTCGTCGCGCTCGACGGGCTGCGGGCCTTCGCCCTGCTCCTGATCCTGGGGTTCCACTTCGGTGTGGGGTGGATGCCGGCCGGGTTCGTGGGGGTCGACGTCTTCTACGTCCTGTCCGGCTACCTGATCACCGGCCTGCTGCTGGGGGAGTGGGCCCGGTCGGCCCGCATCCGGCTCGGGGCGTTCTGGGCCCGCCGGGCGAGGCGGCTGCTGCCCGCCCTCGCCGTGGTGCTGGTGGTGGTGACCCTGGTGGTCCGCCTCACCTACCCGGCCGGGCTCTACCCGGACCTGCGCATGGCCGACCTGTCGGCCCTCTTCTACTTCTCCAACTGGTGGCAGATCGCGGCCTCGGGCAACTACTTCGTGGCCACCGGGGCCGTGTCCCCGCTCACCCACACCTGGTCGCTGGCCGTCGAGGAGCAGTTCTACCTGGTGTGGCCGCTCGTGGTGGTGGCCGTGCTCCACCTGGGCCGCAGGTTCGACCGGGGCGTGGAGCTCCTGTGCGGGATCTCGGTCGTCGGCGTAGTCGCCTCGGCGACGGAGATGGCCTGGCTCTACCACCCCGGGGTCAACATCACCCGCCTGTACTTCGGCACCGACACCCACGCCCAGTCGATCCTGGTGGGCTCGGTGCTGGCCTGCGTCCTCACCCTCGTCCAGCGCCGTCGCGGCCTGGCCGGCATGGCCCCGGTGGCGTCGTCCCGTCGGGCCCGGTCCGCCCTCACCGTGCTCGGCCTGGCCGGCCTGGCCGGCACGCTGGCCCTGACCGCCACCTTGTCGGGCACCAGCCCGTCCGCCTACCGGGGCGGGTTCCTCGTCTCGGCCGTGTCGGCCGCGGCCCTCATCGTCGGGTCGGTGTGCGTGGCCGGCGGGCCCATCGCCCGGGTGCTCTCGGTGCGGCCCCTGGTGTGGATCGGCACCGTCTCCTACGGCGCCTACCTGTGGCACTTCCCGGTCTTCATCGAGCTCGACACCGCCCGCACCGGCCTGGGGGGCGCCGCCCTGCTGGCCGTCCGGGTGGCCGCCACCTTCGTGCTGGCCGGGCTCAGCTACTACCTGGTCGAGCGCCCGGTCATGGAGGGCGTGTTCTGGCGGACGGTGCGCGCCGCCGCACCGGCACTGGCCGCCCTGGGGGCCACCGTCGCCGTCGTGGTGGTCGGCACCGTGGCGCCCGCGGTGGCGGCCGCCCACACCGTGGCCGCGCCACGCGCCGCGCTGCCCGCCGCCGTCCACGACCGTCTCGAGTCGGCGGGTGCCTTCACCACCGACCCCGTCCGGTTCCTGCTCCTCGGGGACTCGGTGGCCATCACCCTGTCGGTCGGCCTGGCCGTCGGCAGCGTCCACGACTACGGCGTCCAGGTCATCGACCAGGGCGTGTTCGGGTGCGACTACGACGCCGCGCCCGCCTACAGCCAGGGGCAGCTCGTCACGCCGTTCACCACCTGCCTGCAGTGGCGCAGCCTCTACGCCGGGGACATCGCCCGGACCCGGCCCGACGTCGTCGGCCTGCTCCTCGGCCGGTGGTCGCTCACCGACCGGGTGGTCGACGGCCGGATCGTCCACGTGGGGGAACCGGCGTGGGACGCCCACCTGGTGGCCGAGTACACCGACGTCGTCCGCAGCCTGGCCTCCCGGAACGTCCGGGTGGTGCTGTTCACCGTGCCGTACTTCTCGCCGCCGCAGACCGCACCCGACGGCGCCCTGTTCCCCGAGGACCGGCCGTCCCGGGTGGTGGCGTTCAACCACGACCTCGCCCGGGTGGCCGCGGCCGCCGGGGGCGACGTGACCCTGGTCGACCTCAACGCCATGCTGTCCCCGCACGGCCGGTTCCAGACCGTGGTGGACGGGATCGTCGCCCGGTGGCCCGACGGGATCCACGTCACCCCGGCCGGCGGCCAGTGGCTGCAGCCCCGGATCCTGCCCACGGTGGCCACCCTCGGCCTCGAGGCGCGTGCCGGGGTGACCCGGTGACCGCGGGCGCCCACTCGGCCTCCCGCCCGCCGTCCCGCTCCGCCCACCAGGCGCTGCGCACGTCGGCCACCGGCCGCGAGCGGGTCGTCGCGCTCGACGGGCTGCGGGCCTTCGCCCTGCTGATCATCATGGGCTACCACTTCGGGGTCGCCCGGTTCCAGGGCGGGTTCTTCAGCCTGGACATCTTCTACGTCCTGTCCGGCTACCTGATCACCGGCCTGCTGCTGGGGGAGTGGGCCCGGTCGGCCCGCATCCGGCTCGGGGCGTTCTGGGCCCGCCGGGCGAGGCGGCTGCTGCCCGCCCTCGCCGTGGTGCTGGTGGTGGTGACCCTGGTGGTCCGCCTCACCTACCCGGCCGGGCTCTACCCGGACCTGCGCATGGCCGACCTGTCGGCCCTCTTCTACTTCTCCAACTGGTGGCAGATCGCGGCCTCGGGCAACTACTTCGTGGCCACCGGGGCCGTGTCCCCGCTCACCCACACCTGGTCGCTGGCCGTCGAGGAGCAGTTCTACCTGGTGTGGCCGCTCGTGGTGGTGGCCGTGCTCCACCTGGGCCGCAGGTTCGACCGGGGCGTGGAGCTCCTGTGCGGGATCTCGGTCGTCGGCGTAGTCGCCTCGGCGACGGAGATGGCCTGGCTCTACCACCCCGGGGTCAACATCACCCGCCTGTACTTCGGCACCGACACCCACGCCCAGTCGATCCTGGTGGGCTCGGTGCTGGCCTGCGTCCTCACCCTCGTCCAGCGCCGTCGCGGCCTGGCCGGCATGGCCCCGGTGGCGTCGTCCCGTCGGGCCCGGTCCGCCCTCACCGTGCTCGGCCTGGCCGGCCTGGCCGGCACGCTGGCCCTGACCGCCACCTTGTCGGGCACCAGCCCGTCCGCCTACCGGGGCGGGTTCCTCGTCTCGGCCGTGTCGGCCGCGGCCCTCATCGTCGGGTCGGTGTGCGTGGCCGGCGGGCCCATCGCCCGGGTGCTCTCGGTGCGGCCCCTGGTGTGGATCGGCACCGTCTCCTACGGCGCCTACCTGTGGCACTTCCCGGTCTTCATCGAGCTCGACACCGCCCGCACCGGCCTGGGGGGCGCCGCCCTGCTGGCCGTCCGGGTGGCCGCCACCTTCGTGCTGGCCGGGCTCAGCTACTACCTGGTCGAGCGCCCGGTCATGGAGGGCGTGTTCTGGCGGACGGTGCGCGCCGCCGCACCGGCACTGGCCGCCCTGGGGGCCACCGTCGCCGTCGTGGTGGTCGGCACCGTGGCGCCCGCGGTGGCGGCCGCCCCCGTGCGTGCGACCGGCACGATCCCGCTCGGGGAGCGCCAGGCCCTCGAGGCCGCCGGCGCCTTCACCACCGACCCCGTCCGGTTCCTGCTGGTGGGCGACTCGCTGGCGGTGACGGCGGGGCTCGGCCTGGTGCGCGGCAGCGTCCACGACTACGGCGTCCAGGTCCTCAACAAGGGCGTGCTCGGCTGCGACCTCGACGACGTCGACGGCGTGACGGCGGGCCAGGTCGACGCCCCGGTGTCGCCGTGCCGCCACTGGCGGACCCTGTGGGCCGGCGAGGTCGCCCGCTACCGCCCCGAGGTGGTGGGCCTGATGGCCGGCCGGTTCGAGATCACCGACCACGTGGTCGGCGGCAGGCTGGTCTCGATCGACCAGCCGGCGTGGAACCACCACCTCGAGGACGAGATCGACCAGGTCGTGGGCGTGCTGTCGGCCGGGGGGGCGAAGGTCGTGCTGTTCACCATGCCGTACATCGACCCGCCCACGGAGGCGCCGGACGGTTCGGTCTACCCGGAGAACCGGAACTCGCGCGTCGACGAGTACAACCGGATCCTCGGGCGCGTGGCGGCCCGCCACCCCGGCGAGGTCACGGTCGTCGACCTCAACCGGATCCTCGATCCGGCCGGCCGGTTCCAGAGCGTGGTGGACGGCGTGACGGTGCGGTGGGCGGACGGGATCCACATCACCCGGGCCGGGGGCCAGTGGGCGGAGCAGTCCGTCCTGCCGACGGTCGCCGAGCTCGGCCTCGAGGCGAGGGCCTCGGGTCGGACGTGACGCCGGCTCAGCAGGCCGTGGTGGCGAGGCAGCCGTCGAGGAGCTCCGCCAGGCGGGACTCCAGCCGGACCTCGTAGGCGAGGAGGCTGTCCAGCTCGGCGATCGGCGCAGGCTGCGCGGTGCCGCGCAGGGCGCGCAGCTGGCGCTCGGCGTCGTGGCGCCGGGCCCGGCTGCGGTCGAGTGCGGTGCGTACGTGGGGTTCGTGGGTCATGGGATTCGCTTCTCTGTGGTGTGGTTCGTGTGGCGACCGGTCCGCCGGGTGGTCCGGCGGCCCGGGGCCGTGGTCGTCGAGGCCGGATCCGTGCCGGACGCATGGCTGCGTCGGGGCACCGGTGGTCCGGCTCGTGGTCAGCACGGCATCAGGGGTGGGTTCCGGTGGACGGATCCCGCTGTCGCGGCACCGGGTGACCGGTGCGGACGAGGAGCGTGGGAGCCGGCGCCGCAGCTACTCATAGCTCGCGACGGCGCGTTCCGCACGCTTCATGCGTACTGCTCGGTCACCATGGTACACCCTCCCGGTGGGGCTCCCTCCCGCACGCCGGCGCGGTCCGGGAACGGGACCCGGAGGGTCAGGCCGCCGACTGCGGGTGCCGCAGCCCCCACAGGGCGCGCACCGCGGCGGTGACCACCACGACGGCCAGCACGGTCGGCACCGCCCCCAGCTCCGACCGGAAGCGCTCGTTCTCGCCGATCTCGATCAGGGAGGTGGTGACGAAGGCGTAGACGGTCGTCCACCACAGCACGGCGAGCGCGGCGGCCATCGCAGGGTCGCTCCTGCGGCGGCGCCAGGCCAGCACCGGGACCCCGAGCCCCGCCAGCGCGTAGACGAGTATCGCCTGCCACGACAGCCAGGCCGGCCGGTGCCAGCCGCGGGCGAACACGACGAACCCGGGGGCGGGGTCCTGCACCGGCTGCCACTCGACGGCCCGGTCGTAGAGGCGGGCGTACGTCCGCACCGGGGGCCAGTTGACCGAGTCGGTGAAGTTCTGGTCGGTCCCGACCATCCACACGCCGACCGAGTTGGCGACGTCGTCGGCGTAGGCACCCGGATGGGCCCGGATCCAGACCAGGTCGTCGTGGAGGTACCGGGACGAGACGGCGATGTACAGCGGGTTGTTGAAGTTGGTGGAGCCGTTCGCCTTGTGCAGGTCGCCGACCGCGGCGATCGGACTCGGCACGGCGCGCACGTACCGCGGCGCGTAGACCTCGGGACCGGCGAACGGCGGCACCGAGGCGATGGCGCTCAGCCGGCCCTGGCGCTGGAGTGCGGCGATCTCCCCCGCCGGGGCCCGGTACAGGACCGACCGGGCCAGGTTCATCCCCAGCCAGCTGCTGGTCGTGGTGGTGCCGAACTGCACGTAGTCCTTGACCGCCCACGTCGTCACCAGGACGAGCGGGACCGCCGCCGCAGCCAGCACCGTGCGCCACTGCCGGCGCGCCACCACGGCGACGACCGCCACGGCCGGCAGGAACCACACCAGCTGGTAGGTGCTGTCGAGCAGCACGATCGCCGCGTAGGCGCCGAAGAACCCGACGCCGAACCGCAGCCGCCGGGTCCGCAGGAACCGGATCAGGCACCACGCCCCGAAGGTCCCGAGGGCGGCCGTCGGGTAGGCGTAGTTGAGCCAGTTCTCGTAGAGCAGCTCGGCGGGAGAGGCCACCACGGCCACCAGGGTGACGGCGAGCGCCGCCCACCGGGGCACCCGCAGCTCGACTTGCAGCGCGTAGGCGCTCAGCACCAGGGTGAGGCCGAGCACGAGGGCGCACACCACCTCGACGGGCGCCCGCAGCCCGGCCGGCAGCTTGAGCAGCATCCCGCAGTAGAGGTTGAACAGCGGCGGCTGCATGTTGAGGTGCCAGACGCTGACCACCAGGTGGTGCTGGAGCAGCCGCACGTCGAGCAGCTGCCACATGTCGGTCAGCGGCGTGCCCCGGATGACGCTGGCGTCGTAGCGCACGCCGGCCAGCGCGGCCACCAGCCGCGACAGCGCGTAGGCGGCCACCAGAACCGCCACGGGCACGCCCGGGCGGGCGTCGAGCCCCCGGGGCCGGGACGGCGGTCCGGCCTCGGATCCCGGATCGCCGCCCCCGTCGGCGTCCGCGCGGGGTCCGGGCGGCAGGTCCGGCTGGTCCGCGACCGCCGCGGCGGCGCCCGTGGCGGGGCCCGGCTCGGCGGTGGGGGGACCCGGGACGGTCATCTGGGGAACTGTAGTGAGCGGCGGCGGCCGGTCATGGCCCGGCGGACGACGCGGCGAGCACGCACGTGGCCGCCAGGCCCGGATCGCGGGCGGCCGCCGGCGCCCCCGTGCACCGGGCGAAGTCGACGGGGGACACGGTCCGGGCCGGTCCGGGCCGGGCCGGCACCTGCCACACCCAGGCATCGGCGCGGTGGACGGGGCCGGTGGCGAGCGCGGCGGTGACGTAGCCGACGGCCACCGGCACCGAACGGCCCCGCAGCGACGCGGGCCAGCCGAGCTCGGACGGGATCACCACGGTGGTGACGCCCCAGTCGTGCAGGGCCCGCCGGAGCCGGGCCGACTCGGCCGGCGAGCCGGTGGGCAGCGGCAGGTAGCCGTCGGACAGGTTGGCGAGGTCGGACGCGGCGCGCTCGTCCGACCGCTGGGCGGCCGTCGGGTGGGGCGGCGGATCCGGGGTGACGCTGCCGCCGCCCGCCAGCGAGTAGCGGAGCCCGGTCGTGGCCTGCCAGGTCATCGGCGCCCGCAGGCCCGAGGAGGCGAACGGGTAGGTGAGGACGACGTCGGTGGGGGGCACCCGGGTCCCGACGGTGGCGAACCACGGCGGCACGTCGACCGGCCGGACCGTGAACGGGACCCGTTCGAAGGCGGCGATCGGCACCAGGGCGAGCGCGGCCAGTCCGAGTGCGGCGACGGTGGACGCGGCCGGGCGGGCACCGGGGTGGCGGCCGGGCCACCGGAGCCCCGACCCGTGGGCCCGGTCCACGATCACGCCGAGGAGCACGGCGGCAAACAGGTCGGCCACGCCGGCCAGCCGGTCCGGGACGATGTTGGCCAGCACCGGGATCCGGTCGAAGAGCCGCCACGGTCCGGCCGCCGCCCCGAGCGACAGTGCCTCGAGCACCACCAGCAGCGCGGCGCAGAACCACAGCCGGAGGTCCCGGCGGAACCAGACGAGCCCGATGGCGATGGTGGCCACCATGCCCGCGCCGAGGTAGCCGAGCAGCAGGGGATGGACGCCGAAGTAGCCGTAGGTCTCGAGGACGGCGTTGGGGCCGCGGTCGTGGGCGCCGGCGGGCAGGACGAGGCTCCGCCACGTGCTGCCGAAGTACTGGACGTCGGGGAAGACGCGGCGGGGGAGGGACCGGGGGCCGGCCACCGCGTAGGCGGCGGGGTAGGCGAGGAGGGCCGCACCGGTGGCGGCGGCCACCGCCAGCCCGCCGGCGCCGTGCCGCCACCGGGCGGCGACCGCGCCCGGCGCGCCTACCAGGCCGGCCACGAGGAGCAGGGCGATGCCGATGCCGGCGGCCAGCGCGCACATGGCCAGGACCTCGGCGCTCACGAAGAACTGCACGGCGCAGAGGCCGCCGAGGGCCAGCCCCCACGGCCACGCCCGCCCCCGCTGTCGGACCAGGAGCTCGTCCAGGCAGAGGAAGAGGATCGGGGGGACGACGAGGGTGGCGAACTCGACGTGCTCGAGCGTGAGGTTCTCGAGGACGAAGGGGGAGAAGCCGTAGAACAGCCCGGCCACGAAGGCGGCCGGCCGCCACGCCGTCCACCGCAGCAGCAGGGCCCGGGCGGACAGGGCCCCCGCCACCGGGGCCACGGTGGCGGCCACGTTGAGGGAGGCGACCGGGCCGAACAGCCACGTCACCGGGGTCAGGGGGAGGCTGATGGCCAGGAAGCTGGTGTTGGCCGGCAGGTTGATGCCGTAGGGATGGAGCGCCCGGGTGGAGAAGAACAGCGGATCGCCGTGGTGGAGCGCATAGGCGGGCCACGCCATGAACCAGGTGAGGAGGGACGTGTCGCCGCACCCGCAGGTGGCCGTGGACGTCGGGTGCCCGCTCCAGACGCCCCACCACAGGGCGACCGCCAGGAGGAGGTAGGCGCCGGCGGCCACGCCGTGGCCCGTCCAGCGGCTCCGGGACGGGCGCATCCGCGCAATGTACCGCCCCGGGGCGACCCGTCCGGGCCCGGGGCGGCCCCCGTGGGATACCGTGCGTCGGCGCCCGCCGCCGGCCGGACCCGTCCGGGCCACGGCGGTCGTCGAGGAGCCCCGCCATGACCACCTCTGCACCCGGATCCCGCACCGGGGACGCCGCGCCGGCACCGCCACCGGCACCCGCGCCCGCCGGGAGGCCCGCGGGGAGGCCCGCCACCGGCCACCGCTTCCGTGCCGACGCCCTCGGGGCACGCCCGTCGGCGACGGGGTCGACCCGGATCCTGGGGCTCGACGGCCTGCGCGCGCTGGCCGTGGTGCTGGTGCTCGGGTTCCACTTCGGGATCGGGTGGCTGGGCGGCGGCTTCGTCGGCGTCGACGTCTTCTACGTGCTGTCCGGCTACCTGATCACCGGACTCCTGCTCTCCGAGTACGAGCGCCGCGGGCGCATCGGCCTGGCCGCCTTCTGGCTGCGCCGGGCCCGCCGACTGCTGCCGGCGCTGCTGGTCGTGCTGGTGGCCGTGACCCTCATGGTCCGGTTCGCCGAGCCGGCCGGCGCGTTCCCCGGCGAGCGCTCGGGCGCGCTGGCCGCGCTCTTCTACGTCTCCAATTGGTGGCAGATCGCGGCCAGCGGCAACTACTTCGCCGCCACCGGCGCGGCGGCACCGCTGACCCACACGTGGTCGCTGGCGGTCGAGGAGCAGTTCTACCTGGTGTGGCCCCTGGTCGTCCTGGCCGTGCTCCACCGGTCCTCGGGATTCGTGCGCGGGGTCCGGACCGTGCTCGCCGTCGCCGCCGTGGGCGCCACGGCCTCGGCCGTCGAGATGGCCCTGCTCTACCGGCCCGGCACCAACACGACCCGCGTCTACTTCGGGACCGACACCCACGCCCAGTCGGTCCTCGTCGGGGCTGTCCTCGCCTGCGTCCTGACCCTGGTCGAGCGACGCCGGGGGCTCGCCGGCATGGACCCCGAGGCCCGGACGCCGGCGGCCCGGCGGTGGCTGACCGTGGCCGGGGTGGCCGGCCTCGTCGCCGTCGTGGTGCTCGCCCGGGCGCTCACCGGCGCCTCGCCGGTCACCTACCGCGGCGGCTTCGCACTGGTGTCGCTGGCCGCCGCCGCCGTCATCGCCGCGGTCGTGGCCGTCCCGCGCGGCCCGGCGGCCCGGCTCCTGGCCCTCCGGGCGCCGGTGTGGATCGGGACCATCTCCTACGGCATCTACCTCTGGCACTTCCCGGTCTTCGTGTACCTCGACTCGGCCCGCACCGGGGCCCACGGTCCGCTGCTGGTGGCCGTGCGCTCGGTGGCGACGGTGGCCGTGGCGGCCGCCAGCTTCTACCTGATCGAGCGACCGGTCCTCGAGGGGCACCTCTGGCGGTCGGCCCGGGCCGTGGCGCCGGCACTGGCGGCGATGGCCGTGACGGTGGCCGTGGTGGTGGCGGGGACCGCCCCCGACGCCACCGCCGCGTCGCCCGGCGGCGCCGCCGGCCTGGTGGGGGCGCCGGCCACGGCCGCCGAGTGGCAGGCCGTCCACCTGACCTCCTTCGCCGGGGCCGACGGTCGCCTGAAGGTGCTCATCGTCGGCGACTCGCTGGCCCTGACGGTCGCCGTCGGGATGGCCCCCTACGCCCGCGCCTACGGGATCGACCTCGGGGGGCGCTCGCACACCGGTTGCGGCGTGGCCGTCGCCCTGCCGCTCGCCGACCACGGGGTGGTGGGCGATCCGTTCGGGAACTGCCCGACGTGGCCGACCTGGTGGGCCGACGACGTCCGGGAGCTGCACCCCCAGGTCGTGGGCCTGGTCACCGGGTTCTGGGAGGTGGTCGACCGCTGGTACCAGGGACGGTGGCAGCACCTCGGCGATCCGGCTTTCGACGCCTACGAGACGGCCCAGCTCGAACGGGCCGTGTCCATCCTCACCTCGGGCGGGGCGCGGGTGGCGCTGTTCACCGCGCCCTACTTCCGCACCGGCGAGCAGCCGGACGGCACCCCCTGGCCCCAGGACGCCACGGCCCGGGTCGACCGGCTGAACCGGCTGCTGGCCGCGGTGGCGGCCCGCCACCCCCGCACCGTGTCGCTCGTCCCCCTGCACCGATTCCTCGACCCGGGCGGTCACTTCACCTGGACGATCGGGGGGAAGGTCGTCCGCCAGGGGGACGGGGTGCACACGACCCTGGCCGGCGGCGCCTACCTGGCCCCGCGGGTGCTGCCCCTGCTGGCCGCCCTGGGGCACCGCCGATGACCTAGCGGGCCCGTGACCAGGGTGTCCGCACCGGCGTTGAGTTACTTAGCAAAACTAACTATACTGGTGGCGTGACCACCGCACCCGCAACGACCGCCGCACCCGCAACGGACGGCCGGACCCCCGCCCCGGCGGACCCGCCGGCGGCCGGGTCGGACGGCCGGACCGGGACGGGACCCGTCGACACCGAGGAGGCCGCGCTCGCCGCCCGCCTCCGGGTGGCCGTCACCCGGCTCCACCGCAGCCTCCGCCAGCAGGCGGGGGAGGGGCTCACGCCGTCGCAGGCCTCGGCGCTGGCCGGCGTGGCCCGGCTCGGCTCGCCGACGCTCGGCGCCCTGGCCGCCCGCGAGTCGGTGCAGCCGCCGTCGATGACCCGGATCGTCGGCGGGCTGGAGGAGCTCGGACACGTGACCCGGGTCACCGACCCCTCCGACCGCCGGGTGGCCCGGATCACGCTCACGCCGTCGGGCGAGGCCGTCCTGCGCCACAACCGGTCGCTCAAGGACGCCTTCCTGGTCGAGCGGGTCGCCTCGCTCGGACCGTCGGAGCACGCCGCGCTCGCCGACCTCACCGCGCTCCTCGAGCGCCTCGTCGACGGCGGCGACTCGTGACCGCGGTGCGGGGCGCGCTCCACCAGACCTTCAGCTCGCTGCGGATCCGGAACTTCCGGCTCTACTTCACCGCCCAGCTCATCTCGGTGTCGGGTACGTGGATGCAGTCGGTGGCCCAGGCGTGGCTCGTCCTCCACCTGACCGGCAGCGGCGTCGCCCTCGGGATCGTGGTCGGGCTCCAGTTCCTGCCCATGCTCGTGCTCGGCCCGATGGGCGGGCTCGTCGCCGACCGTGCCGACAAGCGCCGCCTCCTCTTCCTGACCCAGTCGGCCGGCGGGCTGCTCGCACTGGTGCTCGGCATCCTGGTGGTCTCCCACACCGTCGTGCTGTGGCAGGTGTACCTGCTGGCCGGACTGCTCGGTGTCGTCAACCTCTTCGACAACCCGGCCCGCCAGACCTTCATGATGGAGATGGTCGGCCGCGAGGACCTCCCCAACGCGGTCAGCCTCAACACCGTGGTCATGAACGCCTCGAGGGTCGTCGGTCCCGCCATCGGCGGTGTGATCATCACCCTGTTCGGCCTCGGCGTGTGCTTCTTCGTCAACGCCGCCTCCTACGTGGCCGTCATCATCGGCCTGGCGATGATGCGCACGGCCGAGCTCCATCGGACCGAGCCGGTGGCCCGGGCCAAGGGCCAGGTGCGCGACGGGTTCCGCTACGTGTGGCGGACCCCGGCGCTGCGCAACGTCCTCCTCGCCGTCGCCCTCATCGGGGTCTTCGCCTACAACTTCACGGTCACCCTGGCCCTGCTGGCCAAGGGCACGTTCCACGGCGGGGCCGGGTCCTACGCCATGCTCACCTCGTGCATGGGGGCCGGGGCCATCGCCGGCGGGCTGGCCGCCGCGCACCGGGCCCGCCCCACCCCGCGCCTGCTCCAGGTCCTCGCCCTCGTCTTCGGCGGGCTGCTCGCCGCCGTGGCGCTCGCCCCCACCCTGCTCGCCGCCGACCTGCTCATCGTGGCGATGGGCGCGGCCTCGATCGGCTTCATCGCCACCGCCAACGCCACGCTGCAGCTAGCCGCGGAACCGGCCATGCGGGGCCGGGTGATGGCCCTCTACGCCATGGCGTTCCTCGGGACGACCCCGATCGGGGCGCCCCTGGTCGGGGCCATCGCCCAGTGGACGAACCCGCGGGTGGCCATGCTGACCGGGGCGGTGGCCACGGTGGTGGCCGCCGGGCTGCTCATGTGGCGCCACCAGGCCCACCTGCGCACCGGCACCGGCGACGCCGAGATCTACCGCATCGAGGCGGCCTCCGTCGACCAGGCCGAGTCCCGGGCGGGCTGACATCCTCGGGCCGGTGGGCGGCACCCCGGATCCCCTCCGGTGATCCGACGTCCGGCCCGTGTGTCGGACGCGTGGGAGCTCTCGGCGCGCCGGGGGGAGGAGGCGCATCCCGGCCGGGCCCGTCGTACCTGCGCGAGACTCGACCCGTGTCACCGGTCCACCGCAGGCGGATGACCGCCGCGCCCGGACCGACGGCCCGGGTCGGGGGGCGCCGGACGATGCCGGTCCGCCCGCGGGGAGGAGAGGCTCCCGGATGACCGCCGTGCGCGTCGCCAATCTGGCCAAGTCCTACGGCGACGTCGTGGCGGTGGACGACGTGACGTTCTCCGTCGAGCGAGGTGAGGTGTTCGCCCTCCTCGGGCCGAACGGCGCGGGCAAGACGACGACCGTCGAGATCCTCGAGGGATTCCGCGACCGCACCGGTGGTGAGGTGCGGACGCTCGGGGTCGATCCCGCCGACCGGTCGACACAGCGCTGGCTCCGGAGCCGGATCGGCGTGGTGCTCCAGGAACTCGCGGTGGAACCGTTCTACTCCGTGCGCCAGGTGCTCACCCGGAACGCGGGGTACTACCCGTCCCCGCGGCCCGTGGACGAGGTGATCGAACTGATCGGCCTGGAGGACAAGGCCGATCACAAGGTCAAGCGGCTCTCGGGAGGACAGCAGCGCCGGCTCGACGTCGGCCTCGGGATCATCGGGAACCCGGAACTCCTGTTCCTCGACGAGCCCACGACCGGGCTGGATCCCTCCGGCCGACGCGCCTCGTGGGACCTGATCCGCGGGCTGGCGGCCTCGGGGACCACCGTCGTGCTGACCACCCACTACATGGACGAGGTGGAGGCCCTGGCCGACAGGGTGGCCGTGCTCCACAAGGCCGCGATCGTGGCCAGCGGTACCCCGACCTCGATCGGCGGTCGGGACTCGAGCACGGTGACGATCCGGTTCGGCCTGCCCGAGCGGGTGTCCGTCTCCGACATCCCGGGGCCGGCACCCGTCGTCGAGAACGGCATCGTGGTCATCTCCACCGACGACGAGCTCCGGGTCCTGCACCGGCTCACCGGTTGGGCCATCGAGCACGGCCACGCCCTGCCGGGCCTGTCCGTGACCCGGGTGTCGCTGGAGGACATCTACCTGGGCCTGACGGGGACGCAACGGTGACCCCGGCACCGACCCCGCCGACGACGGGGTCCTTCCAGGGTCTTCGCGACCTCCGGCTGATCGGGTGGCAGGTGCGCTTCGAGCAGCTCTCCTTCTGGCTCAACCCGATCGGGGCCATCTTCACCATCGGGTTCTCGACGGTCTTCCTCCTCATCTTCGAGTCGACGGCCGGCAGGTCGACGGTCCGGGCCCTCGGTGACCTCCGGCTGATCCATTACTACGTCCCCGGATTCGTCGCCTACGGGCTCATGTCCTCGTGCTTCTCGGTCCTGTCGATCGTCATCGTGAACCGGCGGGAGATGGGATTGCTCAAACGCCTGCGCCTCAGCCCCGCGCCCACCTGGATCCTCCTGTCGGCCATCTTCCTGAGCACGATGATCCTGTGCGTCCTCCAGATCGTGCTCATGCTGGCGGTGGGTCGGGCCTTCGGCGTCCTCGGCCCGGCCCACTGGGCGCCGTTCCTCCTGGCGTTGGTGGTGGGCATGCTCAGCTTCACCGCCCTCGGCATGGGGGTGAGCACCCTCCTGCCCAATGCCGATGCGGCCGGACCGGTGGTGAACATCGTGTTCTTCATCGTGCTGGCCTTCTCGGGGCTCTACTTCCCGTTGACGCCCGGATCGACCCTGGCGGACATCACCGACTACTTCCCGGTGCGCCGGCTGATCGTCAGCCTGCAGGACTCGTTCAACCACATCCCGGGCACGTCACCGTGGGCCTGGCACGACCTGGCCGTGCTCGCCGCCTGGGGGGCCGCCGGTGTCTACCTCGCCCTGCGGCGATGGCAGTGGGCCCCCCGCCGCGGTTGACAGACGGTTGCGGTTGACGGACGGTTGCGCTACGCTGGTCCCCGGGGACGGGAGGAGCCCGATGCGGAACACGTCGGCGGTCGAACGGGTGGCGGGACTGACCGCCGCCGAGTCGGAGCGGGCGGCCGTGGCGCTCGTGTCGGCCGATGCCGGGGTGGCGGCCCGCCTCGCCCAGCACCTCGAGCGCCGACTGTCGGCCGAGCCGCTCGACCGCTTCGAGCGGGTATGGCAGCTGTCGGCGAGCCAGGCGGCCGCCGTCTTCGGCGTGTCCCGGCAGGCGTACGCCAAGTGGCACACCGGTGGGATCCCGCCCGACCGGCGGGTCGACGTCCGCCTGGCCGACGAGGCCACCGCGCAGTTGCTGGCCTTCGTGAAGGTCGATCGGATCCCCGCGGTGGTGCGCCGCCCGTCCCCGTCGCTCGGTGGACGCAGCCTGCTCGACGTGGCCCGGTCCCACGATCTGGCCGCGGTCCGCGCCGAGGTGGAGGCCGTGTTCGACCTCCGCCGCGTCCAGCCGTGACGTTGCGTGACCGGACCGTCCTCCCGCCCGACCACCTGTGGCTGCGGGTCTGCCGGCCCGACTGGGAGGACCCGTTCGATCCCGGGTTCGCCGCACGCCGGGGCGGGCGGTGGACGCCGCCGGGGACGTGGCCGACGCTCTATCTGAGCCGCGACGTCGCCACGGCACGGCTCCAGGTCGCCCGGCTGCTGGAGGGGACCAGCGTGGTGCCGGACGACCTGACCGACGACGCGTTCGAGCTCGTCGGCACCCGGCTGCCCCGGCGCCAGGACGCCGCCGACGTGGTGACGCCCGAGGGGGTGGAGGCCGCCGGGCTGCCGGCCGCGTACCCCGACGACGGCCAGGGCGGACGCGTCACCCACGAGTCCTGCTGGCCGGTGGCGGTCGAGGCCCACGACTCGGGACTGGACGGCGTCGAGTGCCGCTCGGCGGCGTCCGTCCGGGGCACGGGACGCGAGCTGGCGTGGTGGCCGCGCGGCCGCCGTCCCCGGCCTCGGGCCGGCCGGGTCCCCTACGGCGCCTGGCGATCTCCGGACGTCACCGACGTCCGGACGGGTGGAGCCGGCTCAGCCGGCCGCGGCCGGCTTGGGCTCCTTCGGCAGTCCGAGGACGCGCTCGCCCACGATGTTGCGCTGGATCTCCGCCGTCCCGCCCCAGATGGTCTCCGACCGGGAGAAGAAGAACGAGGCCTGCATGTCGCTGACCGGGTAGTCGTCGCGGCCGCGCATCCGGCCCTCGATCGCCTCGGTCGGGTCGCCGGTCAGGATCTGGCCGTCCATGCCCAGGATGTCCATGGCCAGTTCCATCGTCTCCTGGTGGTACTCGGACCAGTTCATCTTGTTGGCGGCCCCGAGCGCGGCCATGTGGTGCGTGCCGTTCAGCGCGTCGGTCAGCGAGCGGTACCCGTTGATCTCCATGATCTTGACCTTCGACCACGCCGTGGCCAGGCGCTGGCGGATCAGCGGGTCGTCGGCCTTCCCGTTCTTCTTGGCCGTGGCGATGATGGCGTCGAGCTCGCGCAGGAACCGCCGGTGTCCGGTGGTGGCCGACGAGCCGCGCTCGAACCCGAGGGTGGTCATCGCCACCTTCCAGCCGTTGTTCACCCCGCCCACCACGTTCTCCTTCGGGCAGCGGGCGTTTGTGAAGAAGATCTCGTTGAAGTCGGCGCTGCCGTCGACCTGGGCGATGGGGCGCACCTCGATCCCCTCCTGCTTCATGGGCACGAGGAGGTAGGAGATCCCGGCGTGCTTGGGGGCGTCCGGGTCGGTGCGGGCCAGCAGGAAGATGTAGTCGGCGAACTGCGCCTGGGTCGTCCACACCTTCTGGCCGTTGATGACCCACTCGTCGCCGTCGAGCTCGGCCCGGGTCTTGAGGCTGGCCAGGTCGGAGCCGGCGTCGGGCTCGCTGAAGCCCTGGCACCAGGCGATCGTCCCGTTGAGGATGCCCGGGATGAACTGCTGCTTCTGCTCCTCGGAGGCCCACTGGAGGATGGTCGGGCCGACCAGGGTGTCGCCGAAGAAGTCGGCCCGCAGGGGCGCCTCGGCCCGGGCGAACTCCTCGTTGAGCACCACGGACTCCATGAGGGACAGGCCCTTGCCGCCGTACTCCTTGGGCCAGGACGCGCAGATCCAGCCCCCCTCGAACAGCTTGGCCGTCCACTCGGCCAGGAACGCCTTGCGCTCCTCCTTCGGCATCGAGAACCCGGGCGTGCCCCAGCCCTCGGGCAGGTTGTCGGTCAGCCACTGGCGGATCTCGGCGCGGAAGGTCTCGGTGTCGGCGGGGTAGTTCAGGTCCATGCGCCGAGATTACCCCCGGCCGCCCGGGTGGCGACAGGTGGGGCGACCGGCGACCGGCCGGGCCCACGTGCGCCCGAGGTCCGGACCGGGGGGCGACGACCACCCGGGGGTCCGTCTACGCTGGGCGCGTCATGAGCGCGTACGACACGGGGACCCTCGTCGAGCCGGAGATCCTCCATCTCTCGAGCATCGTGAAGCGGCCGCTGGTCGACGCCTCCGGGGACCGGATCGGACGCGTGCAGGACCTCGTGGCCCGCCTCGGCGACGCACCGCACCCTCCGGTCGTGGGCCTCGTGGTCACCATCGGAGCGCGCGACCTGTTCGTGCCGATCCGCAAGGTCGCCGCCTTCGAGCCCGGGCGGGTCCGCTTCGACGGCCCCCGGGTCGACCTGCGCCGGTTCGAGCGCCGCCCGGGCGAGCTCCTCCTCGCCCGCGACCTGCTGGCACGCCACGCTATCAACTTCGTCGGTGGCCGGATCATCAAGGCCAACGAGATCGAGCTGGCGAAGGTGGGCGTGACCTGGGAGGTCGTGGCCGTGGACCCCTCCAGCCGCCCGTTGCTGCGGCGGATCCTCGGCCCGCTCGGGCGGGGGACCTCGCCGGGCCCCATGGTCGACTGGGCCAGCATCGAGCCCTTCGTCGCCCACGTCCCCACCTCCAAGCTGCGCATCCCCTACCGGAAGCTCTCGAAGCTCCGCCCGGCCCAGATCGCCGACCTGGTCGAGGCCGCCTCCCACGACGAGGGCGAGGAGATCATCGAGGCGGTCGGCCAGGACCACGAGCTCGAGGCGGACGTGTTCGAGGAGCTCGACGCCGAGCACCAGGCCGAGTTCGTGCGGAACCGGTCCGACGGCGAGGCGGCCCGGCTGCTGGCGTCCATGGCGCCCGACGACGCCGCCGACCTTATCGGCGACATCGACCAGGAGCGCCGGCTGCCGATCCTGGCCCTGCTGCCCGAGCCCCAGCAGGGCAAGGTCCGCGCCCTGCTCAGCTACCACCCCGAGACCGCCGGCGGTCTCATGAGCCCCGACTTCCTCTGCCTGCCCGCGGCCACCCCGGTGGCCGAGGTCCTCGACGCGGTGCGCACCAGCACGTTCGCGCCCGAGGCGCTCAACGTGGTGTTCGCCGACGGGGCGGACGACGAGGTGATCGGCTCGGCCTCGGTGGTGCGGCTCGTCCAGGCCGATCCGGCGGCGCCGTTCGGGAGCGTGTGCGAGCGGGACCCCCTCCACGTCCACGTCGACTGGGACCTCGGGGAGATCGTCCGCAAGATGTCGGACTTCAATCTGATCGTGGCCCCGGTGCTCGACGAGGCCCACCACCAGATCCTTGGGGTGGTCACGGTCGACGACGTGCTGGAGCTGCTGCTGCCCACCGGCTTCCGGCGCGACTTCGGTCGCACGGCGGCGGAGGACTGACGTGGTCCGACGCCTGCGCCTGCCCGGCCCGCCGATCGTCGTCGGGTACCCCCCCAGTCCCACCGCGTAGGCCGGGTCCCGGCCGCCCGCACCCGCCGGCGTCCGCCACGCCGGGGGTCGCGGCCCCACCGGGCCCCGGATTCCGGCACACCACGGTCGCGCCCCGTGCCGGCGCGGCGCCACGGCACCGTCCCGGTCGCGGCCGGGACCGCCACGAGAGCACCGATCGAACGAAGGACAGGGCGCCGCTGCGCCCCGAGGTACGCCATGGCCGAACGCCAGCCACCGGACGACGAGACGCAGGACGGCACCGAAGGGTCGGCCGTCCTCGACAGCGCGCACGTGGGCGACATCCACGGCGCATTCGGGACCATCCGTCAGCACGACCTCGACGCACGGCGGTCGTGGTCGGCCAGGCTCCTCACCCTGGTCGCCATCATGGGCCCCGGCCTCATCGTCATGGTGGGGGACAACGACGCGGGCGGCGTCGCCACCTACAGCCAGGCCGGCCAGAACTACGGGCTGTCGCTGCTGTGGCTGCTCCCGCTCCTCATCCCCGTCCTGGTGGTGAACCAGGAGATGGTCGTCCGGCTGGGCGCCGTCACCGGCGTGGGTCACGCCCGGCTCATCAACGAGCGGTTCGGCAAGTTCTGGGGGGCGTTCTCGGTCGGGGACCTCTTCGTCCTCAACTTCCTCACCATCGCCACCGAGTTCATCGGGGTGAGCCTGGCGCTCGACTACTTCGGGATCAGCGCCTACATCTCGGTCCCGCTGGCCGCAGTCGGGCTCGTGCTCATGACGGCGTCCGGCAGCTTCCGTCGCTGGGAGCGGTTCATGTTCGTCTTCATCGCGGTGAACTTCCTGGTCATCCCCCTGGCATTCCTGTCCCACCCGAACGGCGGGGCGTTCTTCGGCGCCCTGGTGACCCCCGGCGTCCAGGGCGGGTTCAACTCCAACTCTGTGCTCCTCGTCATCGCCATCGTGGGCACGACGATCGCCCCCTGGCAGCTGTTCTTCCAGCAGTCGAACATCGTCGACAAGCGCATCACGCCGCGGTGGATCAACTACGAGCGGGCCGACACGGTGATCGGCTCGCTGATCACGGTGGCCGCCGCCGCCCTGCTCCTGGCGGTGGCCGCCGCCGCCTTCGCGGGGACCCCGTTGGCCGGCGGGTTCACCAACGCCGGTGGTGTCGCCTCCGGCCTGAAGCACGAGGTCGGAAGGGCCGCCGGCGCGATCTTCGCCGTCATCCTGCTCAACGCCTCCATCATCGGTGCCGCGTCGGTGACGCTGTCCACCAGCTACGCCTTCGGCGACGTGTTCGGTGCCCACCACTCCCTCCACCGGGGCTGGCGGGAGGCCAAGCTGTTCTACGGCGCGTTCACGGGCATGGTGGTGGTGGCGGCCGGCATCGTGATCATCCCTGGCGCCCCCCTCGGCGTCATCACGACCAGTGTCCAGGCCCTGGCCGGTGTGCTGCTGCCGAGCGCCACCGTCTTCCTCCTCCTGCTCTGCAACGACAAGCAGGTGCTCGGGCCGTGGGTCAACCGGCTGTGGCTGAACGTGCTGGCCGGCGTCATCGTCTCGGTCCTGCTGGCGATGTCGCTCGTCCTGATGATCACGACCCTGTTCACCACGGTGGACGTCGCCGTCCTCGCCGAGGTACTCGGCGGTGTCCTCCTCGCGTCCTATGCCGTCGCCGGTGTGGTCCTCGTCCGGAACCGCTCCCGTCGGGAGCCGGTCGAGGTCGTCCCGATGGAGCGCCGCGCCACCTGGCGCATGCCCCAGCTGAGCCTGCTCGAGCGACCCGTGTGGTCGAAGTCGAGGCTGATCGGCATGTGGGGGCTGCGGATCTATCTGGTGGTGGCCGTGCTGCTGCTGCTGGTCAAGGCGGTCCAGCTGGCCCTGCACCGCTGACGGGCCGCCCGCAGCCGGGCCGGACCGGCCGGCACCCGGTGACCGAGCCCGGGGTTTGCGGATCGGCCCTGGTCGCGAGAGTATCTGTCTCCTATGCGCCCTCCCGTGCCGGTCGCCCATGCCTAGCCTCTGGTTCCGGCGCAACAGGATCAAGGGCCCGAAGCGGCCGCCGCCCGTCCCCGAGCGCATCGCCCCCCGGCCGCCGGCCCCCGGCGGGCTCCGCATCGCCTTCCTCGTCTACCGGGGCAACCCTCGGTGCGGCGGCCAGGGCGTCTACACGCGCCACCTGACCCGCGAGCTGGTGGCCCTCGGCCACTCCGTCGAGGTCTTCGCCGGCCAGCCGTGGCCCGAGGTGGACGAGGGGGTCGGGTTCACCCCGGTCCCGGGCCTCGACCTGTACCGCGAGCCGGACCCGTTCCGCGTCCCCTACCCGGCCGAGTTCTTGAACTCGTACCCGACGTCGGTGGCCGCCCTCGAATTCGCGGTGATGTGCACGGCGGGGTTCCCCGAGCCGTGGGCCTTCAGCCTGCGGGCCCGCCGGATGCTGGCCGCCCGCCGCGACGAGTTCGACCTGGTCCACGACAACCAGTGCCTGGGTCACGGCATCCGGGGGCTGATGGACGACGGCTGGCCCGTGGTGGAGACCCTGCACCACCCGATCACGGTCGACCGCCAGCTCGCCCTGAGCCACACCACCAACCCGTGGCAGGAGTTCAGCCAGCGCCGGTGGTTCGGGTTCCTGCGCATGCAGGTCAAGGTGGCCCGGTCGCTCCCCCGGATCATCACCGTGTCCCAGTCGTCCAAGACCGACATCGCCGCCCAGATGGGCGTGGACGCCGACCGGATGACGATCGTGCCGGTGGGCGTCGACCACACGGTGTTCCGCCCGTTCGACGACGTCGAGGCCGTCCCCGGCCGCATCATGGTCACCTCCTCCTCCGACGTGCCGATGAAGGGCCTGGTGCCGCTGCTCGAGGCCGTGGCCAAGCTGCGCACCGAGCGCGACGTCGAGCTGGTGGTCGTCGGCAACCCGCGGCCCGACGGCCGGGTGGCCAAGGCCATCGAGCGGCTCGACCTGGCCCCGGTGGTGCGGTGCGTGACCGGGATCAGCGACGACGAGCTGGCCCGCAACTACGGCCGTGCCCAGGTCGCCGTCGTGCCGTCGCTCTACGAGGGCTTCTCGCTGCCGGCCATCGAGGCCATGGCGTGCGGCGTCCCGCTGGTGGCCACCACCGGCGGGGCCCTGCCCGAGGTCGTCGGCACCGACGGCGAGACCGGCCTGCTCGTCCCGCCCGACGACCCCGGGGCCCTGGCCCAGGCCATCGGGCGGCTGCTCGACGACGAGGAGCTGCGCGCCCGCCTGGGCGCCGCCGGACGCGAGCGCGTGCTCGGCCGGTTCACCTGGCAGGTGACGGCGGCGGGTACCGCGGCCGAGTACCGTGCCCTGCTCGACGACGTGGAGGCCGGACGATGCTGACCGTGGACTACGCACGACTGGGCGTCCTCCCGGGCGACCGGGTGCTCGACCTGGGATGCGGCTTCGGACGCCACGCCTACCAGGCGGCCCGGCTGGGCGCCTGCGTGGTGGCCCTCGACTTCGGGGCCGACGAGGTCCGCAACGTGCGGGACACGTTCGGGGCCATGGCCGACGCCGGGGAGCTCGACCCGGTCGGGGCCCGGGTCGGTTCGGTCCAGGGCGACGCCCTGGCGCTGCCGTTCCCGGACGGCACCTTCGACCGGGTGATCGCCTCGGAGATCCTCGAGCACATCCCCGACGACGAGCAGGCCATGGCCGAGCTGGCCCGGGTGCTGCGCCCCGGCGGCACCATGGCCATCACCGTCCCGCGCCTCGGACCGGAGTTCGTGAACTGGTCGCTGTCCGACGAGTACCACAACGTCCCCGGCGGCCACGTCCGCATCTACCGCCGGAGCCAGCTGGTCGATCGGCTCGAGGGCACGGGCATGCGGGCCACGGGCCACCACCACGCCCACGGGCTGCACGCCCCCTACTGGTGGCTCAAGTGCCTGGTCGGCACCACCAACGCCGACCACCCGGCGGTCGCCGCCTACCACCGCCTGCTGGTGTGGGACATCGAGAAGGCGCCGCGGGCGACCCGGCTGACCGAGCGGATCCTCAACCCGCTGGTCGGCAAGAGCCTGGTCGTCTACCTGGTGAAGCCGCCCGGGGCGCCGGCCGCGGCCGCCACCACCCGGGTGGGGGTCCCGGCGTGAGGGTGATCCCCGAGGTCCCCGGCGTCATGACCGCCGAGCAGGTGCGCGCCACGGCCCGTTCGATCGCGGCGCTCCAGCGCCCCGACGGCATGATCCCGTGGTTCCCGGGCGGGCACTGCGACCCGTGGAACCACGTCGAGGCGGCCATGGCCCTCACCGCGGTGGGGCTCGACGACGAGGCCGACCGCGCCTACCAGTGGCTGGTCGACACGCAGCTGCCCGACGGCAGCTGGTTCAACTACTACCTGACCACCGGCGTCAAGGACGCCCGTCTCGACACCAACGTGTGCGCCTACCTGGCCACCGGCGCCTGGCACCGGTACATCTCCACGGGCGACCTCGACGGCCTCGAGCACCTGTGGCCCACGGTCGAGGCCGGCGTGGACTTCGTGCTGCGCTACCAGCGCCTCGACGGTTCGATCCGCTGGTCCCTGGACTCGTCGGGCTTCCTGGAGGAGTACGCGCTGCTGACCGGGTCGTCGTCGATCTACCACAGCCTGCGGTGCGCCATCGCCTGCGCCGAGCGGCTCGACCACGAGCGCCCCGACTGGGAGCTGGCCGCCGGCCGGCTGGCCCACGCCGTGGCCCACGACCCGGACGCCTTCGCCCCCAAGGTCGAGTTCGCCATGGACTGGTACTACCCGATCCTGTCGGGCGCGCTGAGCGGGCCCGCGGCCCACGCCCGCATCGACGCCTCGTGGGAGACCTTCGTCCTCGAGCGCCGCGGGGTGCGCTGCGTCTCGACGGGCGAGTGGGTGACCGCGGCGGAGACGGCCGAGTGCGTCCTCGCCCTCGACGCCCTGGGACGCGACGACGAGGCCCGCACCCTCTTCACCTGGGTGCAGGACCTGCGCAACGAGGACGGCTCCTACTGGACCGGCATGGTCTACCCCGAGGAGGCCACCTACCCGCCCCTCGAGCGGTCCACGTACACCGCCGGCGCCATGGTCCTGGCCGCGGACGCCCTGGGCCGGTCCACGCCGGCCTCGGGTCTGTTCCGGGGCGAGGGGCTCCCGAGCCACCTCGACCTGACCGAGCCCGCCCCCGACGCGCCGGTCGAGCCCGCCCTGGGCGCCCCCGGCACGCCCGGCCCCGCCTGAGGCGGACCCGGCGGTCCCCGGCGGATCGCGGCCGATCCCGCCGGATTCACAGGGAACTCCCAGCCGGGCGTCACGGTCCCGTCAGATCCCGTCCGTACCCTGGGTGGTGAAGGAGGTGGACGGCGGCGACCGACGGCCGTCGTCCGAACCCAGATGCCGCTGTTCCTGCTGATCCCGTTGGTCCTGCTGGTCCTGACCATCGCCCTCGCCCCGGTGCTCGCCGTCGCCGTCGTCCCCGACCGCGGGGCCCCGGCCGGCCGCGACCACGACCGGCTGCCCCGGTACCCGGCCGGCCCGACGGCACGGTCGACCGCCCCGGCCGGCCCGACGGCACGGTCGGCGGCCCCGGCCGTCGTCGACACCGGCCGGCACCTGCACCGGGCCGCCTGAGGGCCCGGTCGTCGTCAGATCCGGCGCAGCACCCGCAACGACCCGCACGCCCCGTCCTCGACGAACCCCCCCGAGCCGAGTGCCGCACGCCAGATGTCGTAGGGCGGGCGGCCCCCGTCGGCCGGGTCGGGGAACACGTCGTGGATGGCGAGCCAGCCGCCGGTGACCACGTGGGGCGCCCAGCCCCGGTAGTCGGCCCAGGCCGGCTCCTCGCCGTGCCCGCCGTCGATGAAGCAGAAGGCGAGCGGCGTCGCCCAGCGCGAGGCGACCGTCGGCGAGTCGCCGACCAGTCCGACCACCGACGACTCGAGCGACGCCGTGATCATGGCCCGGCGCCAGTGGGGGAGGGTGTCGATGCGGCCGGTCGACGGGTCGACCAGGGACGCGTCGTGGTGTTCCCAGCCGGACTGGTTCTCCTCGGAGCCGTGGTGGTGGTCGAGGCTGAACAGGACGGCGCCGGTCTCCTCGGCGGCGGCACCCAGATAGGTGGTGGACTTGCCGCACCAGGCGCCGATCTCCACGAAGGTGGCGGCGGGGTGGGCCGATCCCGCCCGCAGCGCGGCGGCGTACAGGGCCTCGCCCTCGTCGTCGGGCAGGAAGCCGGTGGTGGCGCGGGCGAGGGCGAAGAGGTGGGTGCGCCGGGTGTCGAGGCCCCCCGGGCCCACGGCACCCTCCGGCGTGCTGGTCGGATCCATCCGCCCACACTCCCACGGCGGGGGCACCCGGTCACATCGGCGTCGGGCCCGGTGGGGACGCCGGGGACGCACCGTCCGGGGGCGCTCCGTCGGGTTCGAGTCCGTAGACGAGCGAGCCGTCCGGTGCCACGTCGTAGATCTCGATCCCGTCCTCCACGTGGGCGGCGTCGGCGCCCAGCGCGACGGCGATCTTGTTGAGGGCGTTGCGGGTGACGTCGAGGACCAGTTCGACCTGCTGGGCGGCGTCGGCCTGGGCCCGCAGCCCGGCGACCGTGGCCGGGTCGATCCGACCGGGCGTCCAGAGCATGGCGTCGGTGAACGCCAGGGCGGCGCGGGCCAGCGGGGCGAGGTCGCTGTCCCGGTAGTCGTCGACGGCGGCGAAGGCGCGGTCGTCCGCCCCCGCACGCAGTGCCGCCCGGCTCCGCAGCGACGAGCACAACCGGCACCGGTGCTGGCGTGCCCCGCGCAGCCGCACCAGTTCGGAGGTGACCGGATCGAGGGCGTCGAGGGACGGCACGGTGCGGATGAGCCCGTCGAGCGCGGCCCACAGGTCGTCCCCGGCAGCATCCGGCGGGGGCTCGGGCCACGGACCGTGCCCGACCAGGGCATCGAGGGCGGCGCGGGTGCGCGGCACGACGTCGACCACCCACAGCGCCGCAGCCAGGTCGCCCGCCGTGGGACCCGCCGCCTCCAGGAACCCGGCCCGGAGCCCGGGGGTGACGGCGGACACGTCGAGCGTGCACTGCTCGGCGAAGGCCAGTACCGGGCGCTGCGCCTCGGTGGGCCCGGCGGGGTCCCGCCGGCCGGCCGGTGCCGGATCGGCCCGCCCGGGCGTTCCGGCCGGTGCCGGAGGGAGGAGCGGCTCGGTCCCGTGGAGTGCGGCCACCAGCCGGCCGGCTGCGGCCACGGTGTCGACGGAGCCGTGCCGGGCGGACACGGACCAGGCGGTCGCCACCACCCGCTGGAGCGCGTCGGCCGCCTCGGGTGCGTGGTGGCGGAGGGCCGTGGAGCCGGTCTGCGGGGGCATCGACCGCGACGCTACCGTCCGGGGGGCGTCCCCGTCCCGGACGCGGGACGACCCCCGCCCCGGCGTCGGCGCGCCAGGACGGGGGTCGTCCGCTGTGCGCTCAGGCGCTCATGCCCACGATGGGCCGGACCAGGGTGACCCCGCCCATCGATCCCTGGAACGAGGCGTCACCGAAGCTGAAGACACCTCCGTCCGAGGCCACCTCCCAGTAGCCGCCGTCGCTGCTCGACGCGATCCCGACGATCGGCTTGTTGAGGTGCGTGCCGCCCATCGAGCCGTAGAAGGCGGCCGACCCGAAGGCGAAGATCCCGCCGTCCGAGGCCACCTCCCAGTAGCCCTTGCCGTCCGGCGCCGCCGCGATCCCGACGATCGGGGCGTTCAGGTGCGTCCCGCCCATCGAGCCGAGGAACCCGGCGTCACCGAAGTTGAACACCCCGCCGTCCGAGGCGACCTCCCAGTAGCCACGGCGGTCCGGCGTCCTGGCGATCCCGACGACGGGGGAGTTGAGGTGCACGGCCCCCATCGAGCCGAAGAACCCGGCCGTGCCGAAGTTGAACACCCCGCCGTCCGAGGCGGCCATCACGTAGGACTGGGTCTGGACGGCGCCACTGTCGCAGCCGGCACCTCGGGGACGTCCCACACCCCGCTGGTCGGTGGCCGGGCACGACCCGCCGCCGATCCCCAGGGCGGGGGAGCCGGCCATCGGGACGTAGGTCGGCGTACTGCCGCCGTGGTTCCCGAGGGCTCCGATCATGGCGTCCACACCGACCTGGTCGAGGCTGCCGTGGGCGCAGCTGGAGTCACCGAAGACGTTGCCGCCGGCCGATCCGAACGGCGCCGCCCCCGATGCCACCGCACACTCGGCCTCGGTCCCGCCGCTGGTGACGTTGTTCCAGAGGATGGAGGACCCGATGACCCCGCCCGCGGAGGCGTCGTAGACGCCGGCCCCGAGGTCGGACACGTTGCCCGACAGCGTGACGTAGTTGAGGCTCATCGGCGAGCCGTCGTTGTAGACGGCCCCACCGGCGTTCGACGCACCACTGGCCACGTTGCCCGAGAACGTCGTGTTCTCGAACTGCGACTTGTTCTGTGAGTAGAGCCCGGCACCCAGGTCGGAGGTGTTGCCCACGATGGCGTCGCCGGTCGCGAACAGGGCGTCGTCGTTGTAGATGCCGCCGGCGGCGGTGTCGGCATGGTTGTTCGAGATCAACGTGTCGACGATGGTCGACGTGTCGTACTCGTAGAGCCCGCCACCCCAACCCGAGCCCGCACCTGCGTTGGCGGAGTTCCCGGTGAAGACGTCATGGGCGAGCACCTCGCCGTTCCCGTTGTTGTAGATGCCGCCACCGTCGCCGTCGGTCAGCGTGTTGCCGGAGACCGTCGAGTTGGTGAGGACGGTGCCCTCGTCGTCGTAGATCCCGGCACCTTCGCTCGTGCCGCCGGGCTCGATCGTGTTGTCCGCCACCGTCAGGTGGTCGTAGGGCCCGATGCCGTAGGTGACGTAGATCCCCGCTCCGTAGCCCCCGCCCTGGATCACGTTGCCCGAGACGGTCGTGCCGGTCATGGTCGTCTCGAGGGCGTAGATGCCGCCGCCCTCACCGCCGCCGGTCGTCAGGGTGTTGCCGGTGATCGATCCGCCGGTGAACACCGAGGTGCCGTCCCTTGCATCGACGCCGCCTCCCGCGGAACCCGCCGTGTTCCCGGTGATCGTGCAGTCGGTGATCCGCATGTTCGATCCGGGGTTCGTGATGCCGCCGCCGGTGGACGCGGTGTTGTCCGAGAAGGTCGAGTCGGTCGCCCACAGGGTGCCGTACGCGTAGACGCCGCCCCCGCCGCCGGTCGCGGTGTTGCCGGTCACGGTCACGCCCTGCAGCTCCGCGGTGTCGTTGGAGTCGATGATGTCGATGCCCCCACCGTCGGTGCCGTGTCCGCCCGTGACCGTCAGGCCCATCAGCTTGGTGAAGCCGCCGGCCTGCGCCGCCCCCTCGCCGACCGAGACCGCCGTGGCCGACGCCGCGGTGGCGTCGACGACCGTGGCACCCGCACCGGCTCCTGTGATCACGATGCCCGCCGGGTCCGAGGTCGCCAGGGTCCCGAGGGTGAGGCCGTAGGTGCCGGCCGGGACGTCGATGGCCACGGTCTGCTGGAGGGCGTCGGCCTCGTCGACCGCCGCCCGCAGCGAGCAGTTGCCGGCGCTGTCGGCGCAGATGCCGTCACCGGGAACGACGTCGGTCGTGTCGGCCGTGGTGTTCACCGTGAAGGTGTGTGCGGCCGCAGGCACGATCCGCGGGGTGACTGCGAGGTAGCTGACCCGTCCGGCGTGGGGAGTCGTTCCGGCCGCACCCGCCGGTCGGGCGGACGGGCCGGTGGCGACCAGGGCCGCACCGACCAGGAGTGCGCCGGCGAGCGCCAGCGTCCGGGACCGGAGCCGGCCGGGTCCCCGATCGCCCCGCGGTTGGATGGGACCGAGCTGCATCGACACGTGGGTTCCGCGCCTTTCCTCATGCACGGTCCCGCGGGTCCGGTCCGATGATCGCCCCGGACTCCGGTCGGTCTCCCCGGGTCGGGAGGTCGTGCCGGGTCCACCGTCCGCGTCGCCGTGCTCCGTTTCGTCGGCCAGGATGTTAGATGGCCGACCAAGAATTGCGGGGGACCTGGCTCGAATGCGGGGGACCGGGTACCCGGTGCGGCGCCGCCCGTTCGATGGCTCCACGGTCGGGCCGGTCAGCCCCGGATCAGCACGACCAGGCTGTAGACGGCGAAGCCACCGAGCAGCACGCCGCCGACCGTGCGGATGACGGCCAGGGGGAGGACCTTCTGGAGCGCGCGACCGCCGAAGGCCCCGAGGGCGCCGACCGCGACCAGGGCGGCAAAGGCCCCGACGAAGACCGACACCGGGTCGTGGTACTTGGCGGCCAGGTTGGCCGTCAGGATCTGGGTGAGGTCGCCGAACTCGCCGACGAAGATCACGACGAAGGCCGTGGCCACCGGACGCAGCCCGGTGGGCGCCGCCGCAGCCTCCTCCTCGCCCTCCCGCTCCTCCACCTCCTCGGACACGAGCAGCAGGTAGGCCGCGCCGGCGGCGAACAGCAGGGCGGTGATCCCCTCCACCCAGGCGTGGGGCAGGAGGGACAGGAGGTGCCCGGCCAGGACGGCCAGGGCGGCGTGGACGCCGAACGCTGCGGTGGCGCCGATCCAGACCAGCAGGGGCCGGTTGCGGCTCCCCATGATCAGCGTGGCGATCATGGTCTTGTCCGGCAGCTCGGCCACGAAGATCAGGGCGAAGACGCCGAGGGCGATGCCGGGCTGCACCCGCTCAGCCTAGGGAACGGCCCGGGCCGGGACGCGCCCGGCCGCCGAGGGTGGTCAGGCCGACCCGAGCGTGCCGGACACCGTGGACGCCAGTCCCGGGCCCTCGCGCCTCCCGAAGGCCACGCTCACGGCCAGGCGCTCGAGGATCTGCTCGACCGTCCGACCGCCGGCGGTCAGCGGATGGGCCCCCACGAACGCGGCCACCTCGGCCGCCAGCTCCGCAGGCGCGCACAGCCCCCGGATCCCGTCGAGCATGCGGGGGAGCGTGGAGGACGGGAACTTCCCGGGGAACTCGTCCCAGGCCGCCTCCACCCGGGCCCACGTGGCCGGACCGACGTGCCGGTTCCACAGCAGGAGCCGGATCAGGAACGGGGCGTCCTGTGTTCGGACCTCGCCCATGGCCAGCTCGAAGGTCCGCGCCGCCAGTCCCGGGTCGGCGAACCCGGCCAGCGCGTCGAGGTAGCGGTGCTCCTCCTGCGGGGTGGCGGGCGCCCGGTAGCGGCCGAGGTAGGCCTCGTACTCGTCGGCACCGCCGTGCGCGGCGACGATCCCGAGGACGGCCGCGGCCGTGTCCCCGTCGAGCGGCTCGGCGGGGTCGGCGGCGAAGCGCCGGGACGCCTCGGTCCGCACGCCGGGGTCCTCGCCGATGGTGCCGAGCGCCAGCAGGGCGGACGAGCGCAGCGACGGGGTGCGCTCGTCGTCGGTGGGACGCGGCTCCCACCCGAGCGTCGCCACCAGGGGGCCGAGGAGGGCGCGCACCCCGGCCGCCAGGGCGCCCCGGCCGTCGTCGGGGACGATGCGGTCGAGCAGGCCGAGCGCGCCGAGGACGACCGACCACACGCTCGGGTCGCCCTCGCCGGAGTCGACCAGGGCGCGGGCCAGCCGCAGCAGGTCGGCGAGGCCTGCGTCGCCGGCCAGGGTGGCGGCCCACGTGTCGGACACCAGGTTGTAGCGCTCGAGCGGGGTCAGTTCGCCGAGGCGGCTCGCCAGCCGGTCCACCGCAGCGGTCCCGTAGGCCACGCGGAAGTACCCGGACCCGCCCGCGTTGACGACCAGCTCACCGTCGCCGACCCCGTCCACCGTGCCGCTCGGCGCCGTCAGCAGTCCCGACTCGATCGAGTCGGCGTCGGTGCCGAGCGTCCGGTAGAGGAGCGGCACCTGCCAGCGGGAACCGATGGCGCCGCCGGGGTCGCCGGAGTAGCTGAAGGGCTGCTGGGCGAGGGACCCGCCGTCGCCCACGGTCACGAGCGGGTAGCCGCCCTGGTTGATCCAGGTATCCATGATCCGGCCCACGGGGCGCCCGCTCGAACGCTCGAGCGCGTCCCAGAGGTCCCGGGTCTCGGTGTTGGCATAGGCATGGGTCACCAGGTAGTCGTGGATCCCCTCGCGGAAGACGTCGGGGCCGATGAACTGCTCGAGCATGCGCAGCACGCTCCCGCCCTTCTGGTAGGTGAGGACGTCGAACATGCCCTCGGCCTCCTCCGGACGGCCGACGGGGAACTCGACCGGCCGGGTGGCGTGGAGCCCGTCGACGGCCATGGCCGCCTCGCGTTCGACCCCGAAGCTGACCCACCGCTCCCACTCGGGGCGGTAGGCGTCGACGGCGAGGATCTCCATGAAGGTGGCGAAGGCCTCGTTCAGCCAGATCCCGTTCCACCACTTCATGGTGACGAGGTCGCCGAACCACATGTGGGCGATCTCGTGGCACACGACGTCGGCGACCCGCTCGAGTTCGACCCGGGCCGCGGTCTCCGGGTCGATGAGCAGGGCGGACTCCCGGTAGGTCACGCACCCGAGGTTCTCCATGGCCCCGGCGGCGAAGTCCGGGATGGCCACCATGTCGAGCTTCTCGCCCGGGTAGGGGATGCCGAAGTACTCGGTGAAGAACCGCAGGGCGTGGGCGCCCACGTCGAGGGCGAACCCGGTCAGGTGCCCCTTGCCCAGCGGGTGGACGACGCGGAGGGGCACGCCGTCGACGTCGACCGGGTCGGTGTGCTCGAGCGGCCCGACCACGAACGCCACCAGGTAGGTCGACATGACCATGGTGGGGGAGAAGTGGACGGCGCGCCGGCCGTCCGGGCGGACCTCCTCGTCGAGCACGGGACTGTTGGAGTAGGCGCCGAGTCCGTCCTCGACGACCAGGGTGACCTCGAAGGTGGCCTTGAATTCGGGCTCGTCGAAGCAGGGGAAGGCCCGTCGGGCGTCGGTGGACTCCATCTGCGTGGTGGCGATGACCCGTTCCACGCCCGACTGGTCGGTGAACGTCGAGCGGTAGAAGCCGTGGAGCTTGTCGTTGAGGATGCCGGTGAAGGTCAGGTGGAGTGTGGCCGGGCCGACGTCGAGCGGGGCGTCGAAGGCGAGGACGGCGCGCTCCTCGCGCTCGTCGAGCGAGATCGACCCGGGGGTGCGCCCGGGGCCGCCGTCCCCGGGGCGCAGGGTCGCCGAGGTGATCGCCAGCTCGGCGGCGTTGAGCACGATGGTGGGGACGGGTGCGTCGACCGACACGTCGATCTCCACCTCGCCCGTGAAGGTGGCCGCCCCGAGGTCGGGCTCCAGCGTCAGCCGGTAGTGGCGGGGCAGGACCGTGGTGGGGAGCCGGTAGGAGGCCGGATCCTCGGCCACGGCGGTGTCGGAACTCGAGGTGTGCATGCTGCGCAGGCTACCGTCGGGCCGTGCCCTCCCACCCCGACCCCGACCCGACGGCCCCCACCGCCTCCGGACCCACCGCCGAACCGACCCGACTGGACGTCGTCTGCGTCGGCAACGCCCTCGTCGACGTCCTCGCCTCCGCCCGCGACGAGGACCTGGTCGACCTCGGCCTGGTGAAGGGGACCATGGCGCTCGTCGACCACGAGCGGTCGGCGGCCATCTACGACCGCATGGGCGCCACCACCGAGGCCTCCGGCGGATCGGCGGCCAACACCGCGGCCGGGGTGGCCGCCCTCGGCGGGCGGGCCGCGTTCCTCGGTCGGGTGGCCGACGACCTCTTCGGGCAGGCCTTCACCCACGACATCCGGTCCGTCGGCGTGGCGTTCGACCCGATCCCCACCGCCGCGGTCCCGGGCCGGGTCGTGAGCGGCCACTGCCTCGTGCTGGTCACCGAGGACGCCGAGCGCACCATGGCCACCCATCTGGGGGTCGCCGGGGAGTTCGGCGCCGTCGACCTGCACGACGGGCACCTCACCTCCACGCAGGTCGTCTACCTGGAGGGGTACCTGTGGGAACAGGGCTCCGCCAAGGCGGCCATGCGGGACGCCATCGAGACGGCCCACCGGAACGACGCGGCGGTGGCCCTGACCGTGTCGGACCCCTTCTGCGTCGAACACCACCGCGCCGAATTCCTGGAGCTGCTCGGCGGGGACCTCGAGCTGCTGTTCGCCAACGAGGAGGAGGCGATGATGCTGTTCGGCGCGTCGACCTTCGACGCCGCCGTCGACGCCGTGGCCGAGACCGGCGTGCTCGCCGTGCTCACCCGGGGCGCACGGGGCTGCGTGGTGGTGACGGCCACGGGCCCGGTCGCCGTGCCGGCGGTCCCGGTGGGCTCGGTCGTGGACACCACCGGCGCCGGCGACCTGTTCGCCGCCGGCTTCCTCTACGGGATCACCAACGGGCTCCGCCCCGAGGACGCCGCCCGCCTCGGCGGCGTCTGCGCCGCCGAGATCATCTCCCACGTGGGGGCCCGGCCCCAGGGCGACCTGCGGGCACTGGCCGTCGAGGCCGGGCTCTTCTCCTGAGCCCCGGCGCCGCCGTTCCGACGCCGCCGCCGGCCCGTCCGGACCACGACCGGCCGTCCCGCGCCCGCAGCGCCCCGTAGGGTGGTGCCGATGCACCGATCCCTCGTCCGCGGCGCAGTCGTGGCGGCAGCCGCAGCTGCGGTTGCCGTCGCCGGCGTCGTGCTCGTCACCCAGCGTCCGTCGTCCGGGGCGTCCAACCCGTGCACGGGCGGATGTCCGGCGCTCGCCACCACGGCACGTCAGCTCGTCGGCCGGGACGGCGGTCCGCCCGGGCTGATCGTGCTCGTCGACCGCGAAGGCTCGGTGGCCGTCCACAGCTTCGGTACCTCCCGGGTCGGCGCCGCCACGCCCATCGTGTCCACGGACCACCTCCGCGTCGCCAGCGTGTCGAAGGCCTACAGCGGCGCGGTCGCCCTGTCGCTGGTGGCCCACGGCGGGCTCCACCTCACCGACACCGTGGGTCAGTGGATCCCGGGGATGCCGGCGGCGTGGGGTCCGGTGACGCTGGCCGAGCTGCTCCAGCACACCAGTGGGATCCCCGACTTCAGCCGGTCGCCGGAGTTCGGGTCCGCCGTGGGCGCATCGCTGCTCGCTCCTCCGCCCCATGTCGGACTGGTGCAGTTCGCGTTCGGGATGCCGATGTCGTTCAGCCCGCCGGGGAGCGCGTACGCCTACTCGAACACCGACAACGAACTGGTCGCCCTCATGGTGGAGGCGGCGACCCATCGCACCTACGAGCAGGAGCTGGCCCAGCGGGTGCTGGTCCCCCTGCACCTGCGGTCCACCTCGCTGCCCGGGGGCGCCGACCTGCCGACGCCCTACGCCCACGGGTACGACGTCGCACCCGGGTCGGCGCCCGACGACGTGACCAACCTGTTCGCCGCCGGATGGAGCTGGGCGTCGGGCGGTGTGGTGGCGACGCCCGCGGACCTCGACCGGTTCGTCCGCGCCTATGCCCGGGGCGCCACCACGACCCGTGCCGTCCACGCCCGGCAGATGCGCTTCCGGCCGGGCTCGTCCGAGCCCGAGGGCCCCGGCGACAACGCCGCCGGGCTCGGGATCTTCCGCTACCGGACCCGGTGCGGCACCGTCTTCGGCCACACGGGCAACACCTCGGGCTACACCCAGTTCGCCGCGGCCACGGCCGACGGCTCGCGTTCGGTGGTCGTCTCGGTGAACGCCCAGATCACCCCGCGCGACGCACCGGCGGCGTTCGCCGAGCTCCGCGCCGTCGAGACGCTGGCCGTCTGCGCCGCCCTCGCCCCCTGAGGCGGCGGTCGATCACCCGCCGACCGGGTCGGCGGGAGCCACGCCGAGGACGCGCATGAGGCTCGTCACCGCGGGCCAGCCCTCGTGCCCGCGACTGGCCGCACGTACGAGTTCCGCCGCCGTCACGTGGGGGTCGACCCCCGGGCACAGCCCTCGGACGACTTCGGCGACCTCCCGTTCGAGCTGCGCCCGGATGCCGATCCCCACGTCGGGGAGCCGGGTCCGGACGACCTCCATCGCCCCCGGGTGGGATTCCACGACGTCCCGCAGCCGCCGGAGCAGACCGAAGATCATCGCCTTCTCGGTGCCCGGTGCGTGACCGTCCGAACGCTCGACGTCCGGATTGTCGACGAGTGAGCCGCCACCGAGCACGTAGGTCCACACGAGGCTGTCGGCCAGGTCGGCGGCGCTCGGGAACAGCAGCACCGCCGCCTCGGGCGCCACCCCCGCCGATCGGGCCGTGCCGTCGACCGTCCGTTCGTCGGCTTCGGTCCACGAGGTCGACGCCTCGTCGATCATCCGGTCGAAGACGGCGATGCCCTCGACGGCGAGCGGCCGCCGGGGATCGTTGAGCGCCCCGTCCTCGGCAAAGGCCATCGCCAGCGCGAACACGGCCTCGCCGACCTGCTGGCAGTCGAAGACCTCGGGCTCGAGGTACATCCGGAGCACGGCACCGTCGACCATCGAGTGCATGAGGGCGAGGAGCTGGCGGGGGTCCATGCCCCTCCGCGGGCGCTTCCCGACGAGCGACATGCAGGCGGTCATCAGCTGCAGCAGGTCCCCGGTCATGTGCTCGTAGAAGCGCACCCGGGAGTCCAGCACCCGGCGCGCCAGGTCGGCGTCCTCGGGAGTCCGCGGTGGGTCACCCTGCCATGCCGGACTCGCGGTGATGGCGGCTGCGTGCAGGATCCAGCCCACGGGGCATCCGGGTGAGCGGAACTGAGCGTCGACGTTGGCCGCCAGCGCGTCGATGATCAGCTGGTCGTACGGGATCTCGCGCTCGAGGCCGTCCTGCACGGTGCCGGCGATCGCGTCGGCGCTGTCCGCGAACCCGCTCCACACCGGGTCCGCGGCGCCTTCCGCGACGGCGGCGATGATCGCGTCGCTCGACGGGGTCCCGTCGTCCGCGAAGAGCCGGTAGGTGGTGTCCTTGGAGATGTCGGCATCCGCGCTGAGCGACGACGCGTTCAACGAGGAGCGGAGGAGTTCGATGGACCCGTGCAGCAGGCGGTCCAGACCGGCGTCGACGACGGCCTGACGTTTCGCCCCACGGGTTTCGTCTCGCAGTCCCATGCTGCCACCGCCCGATCCACTGGTTCCGTCACCCAGGGAGACCGACGTCGGATCCGGCACCACGCGCCGTCACCGAACGGCCGGTTTCCCTACCAGCCATCGACTGAACGCGTGGAGATCGTACCACTCGACGCAGAAATTCCGGAAGTTACTTCTTTTCGCCGGTGGATGCGCGTCTTACATTCCACCCTGCGGGGCCGGTCCGAGGCCATGGGGGCCGTGGGCGGGTGGCACGCACGAGTGAGGAGTTGTGCGCATGAGGACGAAGGCAGGCGGGACGGCGGCGAGCGGATCGAATCCGGCCGGGCGGTTCGGGGTGCGCGGGGCGCTCGTGGAGCGGTCGGGACGGCGCAGGCGCCTCGCCCCGCTGGGCGCCGCGCTCCTCGCCGGCATCGGTGCCCTGGCCGGTGCGGGAGTCCTGTCCGTGGCCACGGCGACGCCCGCCTCCGCCGCGGCCGATTTCACCTGGACCGGGCAGTCGACGGCATCCACCAACTGGTCGGATCCGGCCAACTGGGGGGGCACGGCACCCAGCGGGACGGTGGGAGCGGTCACGTTCCCGCCCCTGACCGCACCGTGTCCGACGTCCGGCCCGACGTCCTGGACCGCGGGACAGCCCGCGTGTTACCAGACGGTTGACGACGTGGGCGGACTGTCCGCCACGTCGCTGGCCGTCACCGGGACCGGGTACGTGCTGGGCGGGACGCAGCCCGTGACCCTCGGGAGTGGTGGGCTGACGGCCACGGTCAGCGCGGGCACCGCGGGATCGGTCGTGGACGCACCCGTGACGCTGGGCGCCTCCCAGACCTGGGGTCTGTCGGGCAGCTCCCCGAACTCGTACGGGTCGATCGACGTGTCGGGCGGTATCAGCGGGACGGCGGACAGTCTCGGGGTGGACGTCAGCGACGGAGCAGTGCTCAGCCTGTCCGGAACCAACGAGGTCGGCCCGGTGACGGTCACCGGTGCAAACTCCTCCTACTCCGGCTTCAGCGCGTCGCAGAACGGCTCCTTGGGTCTCACGCCGCCCCTCGGGGCTGGGGGCACCAGTCTCGACGCCGCAACCGGCAGTCCACTGCAGGTGACACACGCCGGGCTCGAGGTCGGTGCGGTGGCCTACAACGGCAGTGCGGCGGTCGTCACCGGTCCCGTCTCCACCACGGCGGCCACCGTCGACATCGGCAACGGTGTCGGCGGCACCGCCGCCGGAGGCCTCGAGGTGTCCGGCGGATCCGGTGACGTCACCTTCGACTCGGCCACCCAGGTCAGCTTCGCGGTGGCACAGAGCGGCAGCACACCGGACACCGACTACGGCCAACTGGCCACGGCGGGCACCACCGGCAACGTCGACCTCGGTGGCGCGGTCCTCAACGTCGACGACGGCAGCTGCCAGTCCAACCTGACCACGGGCACCGTGCTGACGCTGGTGTCCGCCAAGGGGGCGATCACCGGGTCGTTCGGCTCCCCCACCGGCGGGCCCCTGGCGGACGGCGACTACCTCGCGGTCGGAGGCTGCAATTCCGGCGGCCAGGAGCTGCAGGTCAACTACCACACGGGGACGTCACCCGAGACCGTGACGGCCACGGTGGTGGCCCCCGCCCCGACGGTGACCACCTCGCCGGCCGTGGTGGCGGGGACCAGCGCCGGTCTGGTGGGGAACGTGGACACCAACGGGCTCTTCCTCGCCACCTCGTGCCACTTCGAGTACGGCACGACGACCGCCTACGGTACGTCGACCCCGACCCAGTCCTCCTGCTCGGGCATCACCAGGACGTCGCTCCTGGGCCTGCAGCCGAACACGACCTACCACTACCGTCTGGACGCCACCAACGCCAACGGGACCTCGTCGACACCGGACCAGACCTTCACCACCGGCTCGGCGTCGACCGCGCCGTTCGCCGTCACCCAGTATGCGAGTGGCCTCCCCTCCGGGGCCTCCCCGGGTCCGCTGGTGGCGGTGCCGGGGGGCAACCTGTGGTTCACCGGCGCCAGTGAGTCGGCGACCGCGGTGGTGGGCCAGGTCACCGCGGCCGGGGTGATCACCACGACCACCACCGGCCTGAACCCGGGTAGCCACCCGTACGGCCTCCTGTACGGCCCCCACGGCGACCTGTGGTTCGCCGACTACGGCACCACCCCGGCCGTCGGCAAGATCGATCCGGGCACGGGCACGGTGACCGAGTACTCGGCCGGCCTGCCGGTCGGGTCCGGGGGTGGCTCGCCCGGATTCGTGTCCGACCTCGTGACCGGTCCCGACGGCAACCTGTGGTTCACCTACAGCTACGGCACCAGCAACGACATCGGCACGATCACGTCGTCGGGGGTGATCTCCCTCTACCCGGCCGGAGGGGCGCTCGGGTTCAGCGGCCCCCTGGTGACCGCCGGAGGCAAGCTCTGGATCCTCGACGCCGGCAGTCCGTCCGCGTCGATCCAGTCGATCACCACCTCGGGGACGGTGGCCACCTACTCCGCCGGGTTCAACAGCGGCTCCTACCCGTCCGGCCTGGTCCTCGGGCCGGACGGGAACCTCTGGTTGACCGATTCGGGCGACAACCTGACCACGGGGACCACCTCGCACCCCGCTGTCGGCATGGTCGACCCGACCACGGGGGCGATCACCGAGTACACGTCCGGCCTGCCCGCCGGGGTCGAGCCCGGAAGTCTCGTGGCCGGGTCCGACGGCAACCTGTGGTTCTGCGACGGGAGCATCACGAACACCCCGACCGTCGACCGGGTGGACCTGGCCACCGGCGTCACCACGGCGTTCCCCACCGGTGCCGCCGTGGGGGCACCGTGCTCGAACCTGGCCGGCGGTCCGGGGGGTGACCTCTGGTTCGCCGATCACCCGGCGGGGACCACCTCCGCCGAGATCGGGCAGGTCTCCACCTCGGGATCGCCGCAGCGCTTCTCGACCGGCCTCGATCCGGGAAGTGCCCCGGACAGCTTCACCACCGGTCCCGACGGCAACCTGTGGTTCCTCGACAACGGTCCGATCCCGGCGGTCGGACAGGTGACGCCGTCGGGTGCGATCACCGAGTCGTCCCTCGGTCTGGACTCCGGTCAGTTCGTCGGCCTCGACGTCGCGGGCGGAGCGTCCCTTCCCCTGTTCAACGGGCAGTTGTGGTTCGACGTCTTCGGGCCGTCCCCGGCCATCGGGATGGTCGCGCCTGCGACCACCGGTGTCGCTCCCGTCTTCACGGGCGCGTCCCCCGCGCTGACCGTCACCGGGGGCAGCGTCTACTCCTACACCTTCGCGGCGTCGGGCAGTCCCGCACCGACCTTCGCCCTGGGCGCGGGGGCGCCGGCCTGGCTGTCGATCGATGCGACCACCGGCGCGCTGTCCGGCACCGTCCCGACCGGCATCACCTCCTTCAGCTACTCGGTGGACGCCTCCAACGGGGTGGGCTCACCCGCCACCGCCGGGCCGTTCACGGTGGCCGTGTCCACCCCGGCCGCCTTCACGGCCGCGTCGCCGCCCACCACCACCGTCACCGGCACCTCGTACTCGTACACCTTCGCGGCCTCCGGCAGTCCCGCACCGACCTTCGCCCTGGGCGCGGGGGCGCCGGCCTGGCTGTCGATCGATGCGACCACCGGCGCGCTGTCCGGCACCGTCCCGATCGGCATCACCTCCTTCAGCTACTCGGTGGACGCCTCCAACGGGGTGGGCTCACCCGCCACCGCCGGGCCGTTCACCGTGGCCGTGTATGCCCTCCCGGCGACGCCGACAGGTGTGGTCGCCACCCCCGGCGTCCGCTCGGCCGACGTCACCTGGACCGAGCCGGCCGGCGGGGGAGCGGCCACGTCGTACACCGTCAGCTCCGACCCGGCCTCTGCCGCGGTGACCGTCGGGGCCGGGGCGACCGGCGCCACGGTGTCCGGCCTGGCGCCGGGCGTGGCCTACTCGTTCACGGTGACCGCCGCCGACCCGGGTGGTGACTCGCCATCCTCGTCGGCCTCCAATGCCGTGGTGCCGACCTCGACCGCGCCACAGGGGACCACCAGCGGCAGTGGGAGCGATCCGACCGCCACCACGTCCGCCGGATCCACCACCGTCACCGCGTCGACCTCGGGAACCGGGACCGTCACCGTGGCCACGTACCCGTCCGACCCGGTGGCCGGGTTCGCCGCCGGCTCCACCTACTTCGACGTGTCCATCAGCCCGAACAGCAGGTTCACCACCGTGTCGTTCCGGGTCTGCGGACTCACCGCGGGCGAGGGCGTGTCCTGGTGGAACCCGGCGACCCAGTCCTGGCAACCGGTCTCGGACGCCTCCGCCGTCGACGCCCAGGGCTGCACCACGGTCACGGTCGACTCGACGACCAGTCCGAGTCTCGCCCAGCTGACCGGGACGATCTTCGCCATCGGCCAGATGAACGGCAAGGGCTACTGGCTGGTGGCCTCCGACGGCGGGATCTTCTCCTTCGGGGACGCCTCGTTCTACGGCTCCACCGGGGCGCTGTCCCTCAACAAGCCGATCGTGGGCATGGCCTCAACCCCCGACGGCAAGGGCTACTGGCTGGTGGCCTCCGACGGCGGGATCTTCTCCTTCGGGGACGCCTCGTTCTACGGCTCCCCCGGGGCGATGTCCCCCAACAAGCCGATCCTGGGCCTGGCCTCGACCCCCGACG